>Ga0306920_100008034_pt1 | contig 13969 bp, 11 predicted proteins | sample flu12Cox44000170_FD_204666 | JGI IMG/M metagenome (GOLD analysis project Ga0306920, IMG submission 204666) | Lab enrichment of tropical soil microbial communities from Luquillo Experimental Forest, Puerto Rico - flux4day.12C.oxic.44.000.170 (v2)... | ecosystem: Environmental > Terrestrial >...
CGTGCAGGATGGCCCCTATGCCGACACGAAGGAGCAACTAGCAGGATTCATCATCTTGGAACTCCCTTCCGTTGACGCTGCGCTGGAATGGGCTGCGCGATGCCCGGGTGCGTCGATCGGCGCAGTGGAAGTCCGGCCGCTGGCACCTGAAGCCATGCGCCGCGGGTTCACAGGATGAATGAAGGCAGTCCAGAGAACATCCAGAGCACCGTGGGGCGGACTATAGAGCGCGTGGCCCGAGAATCCTACGGGCGCCTAGTGGCGTATCTTTCCGTCCACACCCACGACTTGGCCAGCGCTGAGGATGCCCTCAGTGAGGCGTTAGTGTCCGCGCTCAAGACCTGGCCACGAGATGGCGTGCCGCAAAATCCGGGGGCGTGGCTGCTGACAGCCGCTCGCCATTCCCTCATTGATGTTATTCGTCATCATCAGGTGGTGTTAGAAAGCGAACCAATCCTCCAGTTCCTCAGGGAGAGCTCTACGGAGGCGGCCGTGTCGACCGCGTTCCAGGATGAACGGCTCAAATTGCTCTTCGTGTGTGCCCACCCGGCCATCGACCCGGCGATGCACACCCCCCTGATGCTGCAGACGGTATTGGGCCTGGATGCAGCACACATTGCCCAAGCCTTTCTCATCGCGCCGAAGACAATGGGGCAGCGCCTGTTCCGGGCGAAGACAAAAATCCGCAGGGGTGGCATCCAGTTTGAAATTCCGCAAGAACGCGATTTGCCGGAGCGGCTCGAGGCGGTGCTTGAGGCGATCTATGCCGCGTTTGGAATCGGTTGGGATGACATGGTCGGTGCCGACCAGCGTGGCCGCGATCTGGCCGAAGAAGCGATCTGGCTTGCGCGGGTGCTTCTGCAGTTGATGCCGGGCGAAGCCGAGATCCAAGGCTTGTTGGCCCTCATGCTGCACTGCGAAGCACGGCGCCCCGCACGCAGGGGGCCCGATGGGCGTTACGTCCCTCTTTCCGAGCAGGATCCCAAGCAATGGTCGCTTCCACTGATGGAAGAGGCGGAACGTCATCTGGCCGAAGCTTTCAAGCGCGGGCACCCCGGCAGATTCCAGCTTGAAGCCGCAATTCAATCCGTACATGCTGAGCGGGCGCGCACTGGCCGGACTGACTGGGCGGCGATTGCGCTGTTCTACGAAAAGCTGATTCGCATCTCGCCCGCTCTTGGCACGCGAGTTGGATACGCCGCCGCGGTTGCGGAAGCGAGTGGACCTGAGATAGGCATCTCGGTTCTCGATGCGATTGAGCCTGAAGGGGTGTCCAATTATCAGCCCTACTGGGCAGTGCGCGCTCACCTTCTGCAGCGTCTCGGTAAAACCCGTGAGGCTTCAGACGTTTATGACCGCGCGATCGGCTTGGCCGAGGATCCTGCCGTGAGGGAGTTCCTCATCCAAAAGAGGGGCTGATTTTTTTCATCGAACCTGTAGAAATCAACCCACCTCACCCGTCACCAACATGAAGGCGGCGATCAAATGTCGCCCCGGGAGGTGAACGATGTGCCCATTCTGTTTCGCAACCCTCGGACTTGTCGTGGCCGGCACGGTCTCGACCGGCGGGCTGGCAGCGATAGCGGTCAAATTGTCCCGCAGGAAGAACGACGCAGGTGAAAGCATCTCGAAATCGAATGAAAGGAGCGGTCTAGATGTCGACACCCACAGCTGATAGCCCGAAAAAGGAGACAAGCGCGATGGCAACAAACAAAGAGAGAGACAAGGAACACCAGAAAGAGCATATCGTGATGAAGACACCCCCGATCGTGTCGCAGCAGGAGTGGGAAGCTGCTCGGGAGCAACTCCTCGTGAAGGAGAAGGCCTTCACCCGCTCCCGTGATGCGCTGGCCGCCGAGCGTCGCCGGATGCCGTGGATGGCGGTGGAGAAGAAGTACGAGTTCGACGGGCCCAAGGGTAAGGTGAGCCTGCTCGATCTGTTCGAGGGCCGCAGGCAGTTGATCGTCTATCGCGCCTTCTTCGAGCCCGGGGTGTTCGGCTGGCCCGAGCACGCCTGCCGCGGCTGCTCTCTGGGCGCCGATCAGGTCGCCCACCTGGCCCATCTGAATGCTCGCGACACCACCCTCGCCTACGCCTCGCGCGCGCCGCAGGCGGACATCGCGCGCCTGAAGGCGCGGATGGGCTGGGAGATGCCGTGGTACACCATCACTGACAGCTTCGACGCGGACTTCGGCGTCAATGAATGGCACGGCCACAACGTGTTCTTCCGCGACGGCGAGCGGGTGTTCCGCACATACTTCATCAACAACCGCGGCGACGAGGCGATGGGGACCACCTGGAGCTACCTCGATATTACGCCGCTCGGCCGTCAGGAAACCTGGGAGGACTCGCCGGAGGGTTACCCCCAGACCCGGCCGTACAAGTGGTGGAACTGGCACGACAGCTACGACGCCGAGGCCTCGCCTGACCCGAAGTGGGTCGATATAGTAACCGACCCTTACGGAGCCGCCGCCCGAAGGCGCGACGCAGAGGCGAAAACGAGCTAAAGAAGGGCGACGCCATTGCAGACCGCTAGTGGGTGACCCCCGCTGTTTTCACTGCGCTCCGCGCATTCCTACTCGGGTTTTGTGCTGCGGATTGTGTGAGCCAGCTTTGGAAGCGCGTCACCGAGTCTCGCGTCATCGCCGGGAAGGAGAGTGCGTTGGCTCAGCTCCACGCCGTAGTAGCGAGCGTGTGGGTCTGCGACAACTTCAACGGTATTGCGATTCATCTGAATCATCGTGACGTGACATTGCTCGCTGTTTCAGGCGCTCCTTTGGCGAAGATTAACGCTTACAAGAACCGCATCGGCTGGAGCTTCCCGTGGGTGTCATGCGACGGTAGCGATTTCAACTTCGGCTATCACGTCTCGTTTACGTCCAAAGAGATTGCCGAGGACAAGATGTACCCGCGCGCGCTCGCCACTGTCATTTTTTCGGCCCGCCACTTGCCACTCGTCACTCGCAACTTCTCTTTAGGCAGTTGCCTGTCCCGCCAAAGTCACCTCGAACGATCCCGTCTTGTCGTGCATCAAGCCGATGGCGGTGAGAATCTGTCCCAACGCAATGAACGGCCGATACATCCAGTACTTCCGTCGAATGGCTGCCATAGCTTGTTCGTGCTCAGCTTGGCCGTCAAGGAAGCGTGCTGTGCAGTCGAACGTTTCACCGCCGATGGACAACCCGACCTTCGGCGTCTTTTGTACGTTGCGCACCCATTGGCGCTGCACGTTGGCGGTTCCGATATAGACTTTGTCACCGTCCACGACAAACCAGATCGTGACGTTGTAGGGCTTTCCGGACTTGCGGCCGTAATGTGTCAGAATCAAGGTGTGCTTGGCCGCCACCCGCTTCAGACGCGTTAGTACGTTAGATTCCATAAGCAGGTAGCGCAGACCTCCGTCTCTGAGGTCTGCGGCTCTTCCAACCGGCTCCTAAACACTCCTTTGCGGGACTACGCTAACGTATGCGATCTCGCTCAGCCCCCTCACCCGCCGTCGTTCCTCGGGCACCCTCTCCCGCCAGGGGCGAGGGTTGTGGCTCGATGGAATCGGAATGGAATCGTCTAACCCTCTCCCCTCGCGGGAGAGGGTGGCCCGCAACTGACGCTTTCACCAGCCGGGGCGGGCCGGGTGAGGGATCGGCAATACATTGCCGCGTTTACTAAGCGACGTATTAAGCCAGCCTGCGAAGCGGCCGGGCGACGCCGGCGCGCCAGGGCCAGCAAGCTGGTCCCGCAGAGCAGGAAAGGCGGCAGCAAGCTGTCGCACTCCAGAGCCCCGTCTACCGTATGCCGGGTACCTGACCACCCGACGAGAGCCGCGGACCTCAGAAACGGAGGTCCGCCCTACTTAGTGATCTCAAACACTAAACCGTTGTTGTTGGTGCCCGACTGCGTGGTCCCGTAAAGATTGCCCGCCGGGTCGAAGATCACGGGGGCATGGGGGTTACTTCCCTAGCCCAAAAAGGAGTGGAGGACTGTCTCGCTCCAACCGCTTGAAGTGGGCGCCAGCTTGAACGCGACGCCACAGCCGTCGCCGCCACAAAAGCCTGAGTCGCCGCCGGTCTGGGTGGTGCCGTACAGATTGCCGGCTGCGTCAAAGACCAACCCGGCAAACGGCCTGCCTCCGTCGGTACCGCCTGTAAAGCTGTGCAGCGTGGTCTCCGTCCAACTCCCGTCCGGATTGGATGCCAGCTTGAATACGCTCCCACAGTCGACCCCGCCACACGACCCAGAGCCACCGCCCAAATACGTCGTGCCGTAAAGATTGCCGGCGGCGTCGAAGATCAGCCCAGCCTCGGGCTGCCCTCCATCCACACCGCCTGAGCAAAGCTGTGGAGCACGCTTTCCGTCCAGGTCCCGTTCGGGTTGGGCGCCAGCTTCCAGACGACGCCACAGCCGCCGAAGCAATTTGCAGATCCGCCAGATTCCGTCGTGCCATAGAGATTGCCGGCCGCGTCAAAAGTCAGGTTTCCCGTGGGATAAGACCCCGCCGCCTTGCCCGTGAAGATGTGGATCGCCTTGCACGTGTCCGCCGCCGCGCCGCTCGCCCATGCCAAAGTCGCTAGGATAATAGTCAGCGCCGCGCCCAGGCGTCCGTAGCCCACTACCTTGCGCCCCAGGACGCCTCGGCGTCCGTAGCTCAGTGCTTTGCGGCGCAGGACGCATAGAGTTTGCAAACACTTCTTGTCTTTCATCGGATTTTCCTCCTTTTCGATTTTGAGTTTTCCATTTTGCATTTGGACCGATGTAGCGCAGGGTTCGCCTTGTAACCCTGCGGTTCTTCCATCCCCGGCCTTGCTTTTCGCCCGAGGGTTCAAATTCAAGGCCCCGGGGAGGCTTCCCTTGTCCCCCTAAGGTCGGCTCCAATCCACAGCGGAGACTAACACCTTGAAAAGCCGCAGGGCTAAAAGACGAGCCCTGCGCTACACCCGCCCGGAGAATGAAGTGGATAACCCACCCCGTATGCGCCTCACGGAAGGTGATGTCAAGCTTTCTGTTTATAATTGGTTTATCGACTTACGTAGCTGGATACAAGCGGTCAGTCAGGATGGTCAGGAATCCTGGTGGGTGTAGCGTAATGGCCTCGCACGGACCTGTTGTTTAGCACGGGGCGGGCGTTGCTTCAATCGGAAGGTAATGCGCCACTGTTGATTTGCTTCAACTACTTGGCAAAACGAAAGGCAGCAGGGGCTAAAGCCCGCTAACTTAAGGTATTGCGAAGCGGCACGGCTAAAAGCCGTGCCCTGATACAAGCAGCCACGAACTAAGCAGCCGCAAGTCTTCTCCCTTCGAGGTGGAGCACAAAGTCTCGGCTTCCGAGGCCAGTTTCCGGGCTCGCTCCAAATCGCCCTCCTGCAAGGCCCGCCTGGCCTCCAGGCGGAGGCGGTACGCCCTCGCGATCAGATTCATCAGGGGAACAAGATCGGCACCACAACGCGAGCACGTGCGCGATTCTCGGAAGCGTGCCTGGCAGACGGGGCACCTGGGGAATTCGCCACGTTCGATCAATGACCCTCCACAAAAAACAGCAGTTCGCGCAGGGCCGCGACGGCCTCCTTCAAACCTCGAGGATCATTCGAGGAGATGGCGGCGTTGATTCTCTCATGCAGCCCAATCGCTTCCTCCTTATCCTCCGGATGCATCGTATCCAGCAGGCGACGCGATTGCTCAACCAGATCGTTTGCTTCTCGCTCAGCCTCCACCGATATCCCAGGGACGGCAGTAGCCATGCCTATGGACTCACCGGAGCCTGTTTCGCTCGGGACTGCCTCACCTCCTGCATCGACTTCCTCCTTATCCTTTTCCCAGCGTTCCTCGGTGCGAGAGGAATAGAGCGCTTTCAGGCGCTCTCGCGCTTCCGCGATCTCGAACGGGGTGCGCGCAAGCAGCGCTCGGGCAATCGTGATGCGCTTGGATTTGCCCGTCTCCTTCTCGATGGCCGTGACGTGCAGGATGCCGTCCACATCCAGGCTCATGCGGCAGAGCACTTCGTTCGGCTCCTCGGTCGCCCGCAAACCCTGGATACGGAAATCGCCCACCAGAATGTTCTTAAGCGCGTCTTCATCCTCCCCTTGATAGATCTCAATGTCGACCTGGGTTTGATACGGATGCGCCGTGAAGTAAGTGTCCGTACGCGTCACCGGGAGCGGCGTGTTGCGATGAATGATGGGGTGGTAGCAATGGGGGTAGGGGAAACCGCCGCGCTCTCCCAGATAAGACGGGCCGAAGGAAAAAGGAGAGACGTCGACCAGCACTCGCTCCACCTCGTGCCCGGCAAGGCGAGAAGCCAGGACGCCCGCCCCCAGGGCCACACACAAGTCGGGGTGCACGTCCTGCCGCGGCTCCAAATGGGTCAGCTCCTGCAACCGGCGGGAGATCAGCGGTGTCCGGGTAGAGCCACCGACCAGGAGAATGGCGTCCAAATCGCCGGGGCTCTTCCTTGCATCGCTGAGCGCTTTGGAAACACTGTCGAGCGTGGACTCGATCAGCGGCCGGATCATCTCCTCGTACTCGGAACGAGAAAGCTCGAGGTCGAGGTGTAAGGGCTTGCCACTATCAATCACCAACGCTTCTTCCCGCACCCGGGCGTAGGGTTCGAAGCTCAGCTTCTTCTTGGCCTCTTCGGCTGCCCACCAGAGCCGGGCATGGGCGGAAGCATGTCCATGGCGAAGATCAATGCCATATTGCCGCTGGAATTCGCGCTCCAGGCGCTCCAGCAGAAGGTCGTCAAAATCGTCGCCGCCCAGCTGATTATTACCGTGACTGGCCAGCACTTCGGTGACGTCACCTTCGATGCTGACGATTGAGACGTCGAAAGTGCCGCCGCCGAGGTCGTAGACCATGGCGGTGTGGTGTGCAGCATCGCCGAAGCCGTAGGCAAGGCTAGCGGCAGTGGGCTCATTGAGGATTCGAACTACTTCCAGGCCTGCGAGCACTCCGGCCTCACGAGTGGCGTTGCGCTGGGCGTCGGAGAAATAGGCCGGGACGGTGATGACGGACTTTTCGACGGGCCGGCTCAAATCGCGTCCCCCCCATGCCACCAGCTCGCGAAGGATAAGCGCCGAAATCTCCTGGGGTGTAAAGCTCTTCTCCCCTAGCCTTACTACCTCGGTCGATCCCATCTTGCGCTTGATGCTACGCACGGTCAGCTCGGGGTAGAGCAATTGCTGGTGGCGAGCCGCTTGGCCCACCAAAAGCTCCCCGGCCGGAGAGAATCCCACACACGAGGGCAGCATTTTGTTCGCTTCAGGACCCAGTACTTGCACCCGCTCGCTAACGAAGGCTGCTATTTCGGAATTAGTCGTTCCCAGATCGATGCCTGCGATCGGCTCATTCATCCTCAGTATCTCCTGGTGAAATTCTCACCGGGCTGCGCGCCACCTTCACTCGTGCCGGACGATGCACTGCGCCTTGCCATTCGTAGCCAACCCTGTAGACTTCGACTACCGTTCCTTCGTCTGCCTCGGCGGTCTCTTCAACATCCACGACGTGCATCGACCGTGGATCAAAAGGCTGACCGAGACATGAAATCTCCCGCACATCAAATTGGCCCAGAACGTCATCGAGGCGGTCCAGGCTCATCCGATAGCCCTCTTCGAGCGCGGCCAAGGCCTCAGAGGCGTAGCGGAAGGACGCATGTCGCGCCAACAGCCGGGCCGTCCAGGTGGAGAGTTGAGATTCCCGCATCTTGGTTTGGCCGGCGCGGGCTGCGTCGAGCCCCCGGGCCAGGCGGTCCCGAAGGTCCAGGAGTACATCCAGCATTTCACGGCGCGCCTGTTCTTGCGCCTTCCGTTGTGCCTCCGGTAGCTGCGGTGCCAAATCGGCCACAGGAGCAAGCGTCTCACTCAGTTGCTTAAAAGTTCGCCCTTGAAGTCTTACCTCCTGGGTCAGAGCCGTTACTGCGGCCCACATCGAATAGAGATCGCATTGGCCATCGCCGCTGGCTCCGGCTTCGACCGTAAGGGCAGAGAGTAGTTCGGCAGCGATTCCCTGTGGCGGTTCCTCGAGCGCTAATACGCTGTCGAGCCAACCTTCGAACCGGCGCAAGACCTCTTCGCGATCCACGCTTACTTCTCCCTCAAGACTGCCAACCACGGGCCAAGCCCTGTAAACCTTCTCTCTGGGGTCTGGAGCGGCAGCAAAGAAACCAAAGGAGCTTCGGGATCCCCTGAGAGCAACAGGTAGAGGGCCCGGCGGCGCGGGTCCCGCAGGATTTCGTACGCGTCGCGAATGCGTTCAAACGCGGCCGCCGAGCGGTCTGGCGGATTCTCCTTCACTTTACGCAGATAGGCAGCACGGATCTCCTCATCGCCGGCATTCGGCGCCACACCAAGAATCTCCCGAGGATCTTCATGTGCAGCGATGACCCCCTGTCGGTGCCTGCTCAAAACAAATCTCCTTGCTCCGGTACAGGAGGGCGGCCCTTCTGGCGTCGTTTTCTCTTCGCCTCGGCCTCAGCCCTTCCCGCCAGAAACCGGGCGATATCTTCGAAGGTGGGTTTGTCATTGCCTTCCTCGGCTTCCTCCTCGTCAAAGAATGCATCTTCCTCGAAAGGACCACGAATCGGAACAGGCTCATGAGCCGGAAACCGGGGCGACTGCTTTTCTTGTCTAAGCACCGCCGTCACCTGCTCGGTGCTCATGGAGAAGGCGTCCTCATCCACAGCCTCCAGCCAATCGAAGAAGTCCATTGGACGTCGGCCCCGGCCTCGTGCGAGCTCCACCGCCTCGTCCACGAGGCTCATATCTCGCCGTCGGCGTCCCAGTTCGGCGGCGGCTGCGATGCAATCGGCCCGACGCTTGAACTCCCATTCCGGCAGCGCCTGGGCCCGCAGCAGCAGGAATCGCGCTTCGTTGTCGCCACCCTTCGTTAAACCAGCGGCCGAAGTCGCGTAGGCGAGCTCCCGCCGATCCCTGCGCAGGGCCGCCTCCCCCAAGGCACGCAGTTGGCGAGCCTCGAGGCGGCCAGGCTGATGCGATAATTCCTTGAACAGGGCGCTCTCCCACACCGTCGGAATACCAAAAACCACGTCCATGTCGTCGCCCAGAGCGCACGCTCGGCCCACCGCCGCCGCCAGGGAGTCTGCCTGATCCACGAGCGAGACTCCCAGCGGCAGATAGACAGCCAAACCATCGCCCTTAAGTCCGCAGGCCTCGGCCATGCTCCCGCAAGTCAAGATTGCACCGGCTGTTCCCCCCAGCGCTCGACTTACCCGGCTGAAGTGGCCCGAAGCCGTTTCGGCATCTCCCCGAATGACGGAGCAAGTCCAGCGCAGTGCCGCCAAGAAGGCGGGACGATCGGCTTCCTGGGCTTGTGGCAGCGCTTCGAGGGCTGCCAGTTCTTGTTCCGCCAAGTGCGCCTTGCGCTGCCGAAGGTGACGGATGGCTTGAGCCACCAGGAGACGAAGTGCAGCGCGGCGAACCTCCGGGTTCAGAGCATCGAGCTTCTCCGCCTGTTCGAGAAAGCCAGTGGCCTTACTTAGCGCACCTCTTTTTTCGGTGGACTCCATCAGATAGAGCAACGGCCGGCAGTCGTTGGGAAGCGCGCGGTGCCAAGTTTCCGCCACCCGCTCGGCGGTTTTCGTATCGGATTCCTGTTTTGCCCAGTCCAACCAACGCTCGAAGGCTTCCCGATGGGGGTCCAGAGCGCAGGCCCGCGCGAACAGTTGGTCGGGAAAAAGGTAGTAAAAATCGGACGTGCTGTGCTTGGAGGCTGCCCTACGGCCGGCAGGCGTCTGGTCCTCGTAAGAAATGCTGTAACCGGGGAAGCTTTCGATGAAACTCTCCCGTGCCTCTTCAAGTGCTTCGGTCGGTATCTCTTGCATGAGTTCCGCCATATGCAGATAGAGCGCCGCTGCTTCGAGGCTGTCCTCTCGGAACCATCCTTCAGCCACGGCATGCCGGCGAAACTCTTCCCAAAGACTACACGCGATGGGGCCTAGCGGCTCGCCGGGGGTCTCCATACCGCGCGCGTAGAGGCGCCAGAAATAGGCATCCTCGACAGGCAGACCGCCCAGTGCGGCCTGCACCCGCCTCACGGGCAGGTTCAATTTCACCGCCTTGATCGAGATATGTTGTCGCAGCCGCTCAACAAGCTCCGGACGGGCGATGCGGCAGGCGGAAATCGCGGGTTGAATTGCCGGAATGATCTTGCTCTGTGCTTTGGTGGCAAAGGCGGCGTCGAGCGATTCGAGCGCCCGTCGCAGGGCTTTCATGCTGCCGCCGACCTGATTGACGAGGGCAGTCGAAGCGGCCAGAAGGCTCGCATCGCCTTTCTGGGCGAGCATAGCGCGAATGGGCGAAACAAGCCGGGCGGGAGCCGAGTCAGGGTCGATGCCCTGGAGGCACCGGTCGCAGGCCGCGTCCTCTTGCCGGTAGAAGTAGTCAATGGCGCGCACCAACTGTTTCCAAGGAGCCAGCGGTCCCCGATGCGAGACCTGGGGAAGGAGAAGGGCACCGTCCTCGACAGGTCCACTCGTAACTGATGCGAAGGCCCCTCCCAAGGCGGCAGCGCCCACGCGAAGCGGGTGGTCGGGAGGGAGCGCGGCACACTGCGCCAAAGGGGAAAGATCGGTCATCCGGCGCTTGATTACGCTTTCGATAGCGGCGCGCCTCTCCTTGGGTAGGGCCGGATCGTTCAGCGGCCGGACCAGATCCTCCACGCCGCTTTGGGAACCGCTGATCACAATATCGATGTTTGCGAGACTCTGCTTTGCAGAGGAGTACCGTTCCCGCACTAGTTCGAGTAAGGCCTTTCCTTCAGCCGCGAGGTCGTGCTCGAGCAAGGAGCGAATTCTTGCCCCGTACGCCTCCACCAGGAGGGCTTCCGATGCCGGCGTACCGCACCGCTTATGGATCTCCTTTGCCAGCTCGACGCCAGATTTCGTGCTGCCTCTCGCGAGCAACGTGCGCACTTCCCCACCCTGAGAGATGAGCAGGCCCGGATCCGCCGTTCTGCCGCCTGGCGGGGGGGGAGTCTTCGCCCTCTCGTGTTTCCCGGACATTTGGGTGTTTCCTTCATCTCCTTGGTGCGCGGAACCGAAACTACTCCAGTTTAGCAGGCTACCGAAAAAGGACAACTGTTACGCGAATCATTGCTGCGCCGACCCCGCGGCCACCATCGTTTCGTATCAGGGCATGGCTTTACAGGCGGCGGAAAAAGGTTCGGTTCATGCCATCCTGAGCTTCGACTTTGCTCAGCTTTCCGAGCGGAGTCGAAGGGAGCGAAAATCCAATAAGGCCTTCGGCTCTCCTAGTGGCCATGAAAAAGCGCTCTGGAGGGCCGTAGCTTGCTACCGCTTTCGCTCAGGCCAGCTTGCTGGCCGTCGAGCTGTGACTGTAGCTTGGGAACGGAGCCGCGAGCAAGCTCGCGGGATCAAAAGCGGCAGCTAGCTACTGCACTCCACAGCGCCTGCCACGCGTAAGTCTCGTGTCTTGAACGGCGGCTTCGGGTATTTTCAGGGCAGCGAAGTATCTGACTTTTGTTTGCTCTCAGATGAAGAAACAGCAGCATTTCGAATCCTGGCCGTCTCCCCAAGGGCCTCAAAGGAGAGGGTGTTGAACTGGAATGGGCAGGGACCAAGAAAAAGCTCGACGCGGGACAGCGTTACAGATATAGTAGCTATCGACGTTAATAACCTATGACGAGCGATGAGAGGTTGCGACTGGGGTCGGAGGCTAGGCCGGCGGGGCTCGGGCCGATAAGTGCGAAGATAGCGCGGTTCTCGGGCTCTCAGCCCTGATAAGTCGGGGCGGCATCCTCTGGCCTGCGGCGAGTGCCTTTCGAGCCGTGGGAAGCTGGCGGTAGACCACAGGGCAAGCCCCGTTAGGGGCGACATCAGGCTCCCTAGACTCGCGACAACGGATGTCGCCCGTCAAGGCAGGCTCCAGGGCCCCGGCAATCTTGTCCTCCACGGCCCAGAAGGCATCGCCTGGACCAAAGGATGTGGTCCCGACTTGTCACTCGGGTGCCGTGGGTGGAGCTTAGCTTGGCGGACGGGCCTCGGGGCTGCGCTCAAAGCCAATTGCTTTCCGGGAGTCCGATGAGGATGATGGGGATGGAGAGACGGTGGCCTTCGCCAAAAGCTAGGGTTAATGAGTTGCCACCCAGAGGAGTGGGGTCGGCAGAAGTGGCGGCCGGAACTTGTCCCGACAGCGTCGGGAGGCCGGCGCACTCTTTTCAAGAAGGTGGCCGTCCCGCATGCGGAATTGCCTCTACGAGAGGGCACCAGGTTTCAGGCAGCCATATGGGGTCGTGGAGAAGTGACGCCGCCCTCGGACGATTTGCAGGCTCTGGCTGAGCAGGTCAATACCGATCCTGACCGAGTGACCCGCTGCTCAACGATGGAGTGGCCAGGCATTACGTCATGGCCAGGCGAGTAGCCGCCCTTCTCGATGGCCTCGAGAATCAGTTCTACCGCCTCAACGTTGGATTTCAGGCTCGGCGCGAATCCACCCTCGTCGCCCACCGAGGTGTTGTGGCCCTTCTCCTTCAGCACCTTCTTCAGCGTGTGGAACACCTCCACACCCATGCGCAGGGCCTCAGAGAACGTCTCCGTTCCTACGGGCATAATCATGAACTCCTGGAAATCCACCGTATTGTCCGCATGCACGCCGCCGTTGAGGATGTTCATCATGGGCACCGGTAGCCGCCGCGCCTGGAGCCTGCCGAGATAGCGATAGAGCGGCAACCCGGCCGAGCGCGCGGCCGCCCGACAGACCGCCATGGAAACCGCCAGGATGGCGTTGGCGCCCAGCTTGCCCTTGTTGGGTGTGCCGTCGAGCTGTATGAGTTGCTCGTCAATCAACGACTGCTCCCCTGCCTCACGCCCACCCAGCTCGCGCGCAATGACGCTGTTGATGGCCTCCACGGCCGTTTGCACGCCTTTGCCCTGGTAGCGCCGCTTGTCGCCGTCTCGCAACTCGATGGCCTCATGCTCGCCGGTGGAGGCACCCGAGGGCACAGCGGCGCGACCGAACGAGCCGTCACGCAAGTGAACATCTGCCTCCACGGTTGGGTTGCCGCGTGAATCCAGAATCTCTCGACCAACGATCAAATCAATATGAGCCGTATGTAATTCCTGTATGAGATTGGTAAGTGTCTGACTCTACCGTAGTACAGCCATTTGCACCGCAAAGACCTAGGGCCCACAGTGCCCAACCCCAAGGTGTATTAGTTCAGCAGGCTGCTGAAGACGGCCACGACGATGTCATCTCGAGTGCCACATGGGCCTTCGGCCAGGATGACAATACATTCGTCCGCTGGAGCGCCGCCTACGCTCTCGGAATGATCGGGCCGGGGGCGAACGAAGCGGTCGCCGCGCTCATTGCCGCTCTTGAGGATCCCGATGCACAGGTTCGCGGCATTGCTGCCGACGCTCTTGGAATGATCGGGCCGGGCGCAAAGCAAGCAGTCCCTGCCCTCATTGCCGCTCTTAAGGATGTCCATGCACGCGTTCGCGGCAGCGCCGCCGCCGCTCTCGGAGGGATCGGCCAGAACCCTGATGGTTCGTTCTCGCCTCGAAACCTTCCGCCGTTGCCGGCGAAGGAGGTCCGGCCGGGCGCAACGCAGGTAATCTCGGCTCTCACTACCGCTCTTAAGGATCCCAACGCAAGTGTTCGCAACACGGCCGCCGACGCTCTGGTAGCAGTGGTTAGTGCCGCTCGAGATGCGAAGCGAACAGACGTGGTCGAGCAAATAGACCAGGCGGCGAAAACCCTCGAAGCCAATTCCCTCATTGAACAGGCAAAACGGGTCCGCATCGACGTGGACCTTCTTCGGGCAATTCAGCCGCCCTGGTACGAGGTCGTGTATATGAAGGCTGGCAAGCACCCTCGCATCACCGGTGTGGCGGCGGCTTACCTCTTTCTCGCTCTAGTCTGGCTTGGTCTCCTTTGGCAATCCCCGCTGACCCTGTGGCGCATCAATGCGGCACTTGCACCAGCACCCAATGTGACTATACCAATAA
>Ga0306920_100008035_pt1 | contig 13969 bp, 8 predicted proteins | sample flu12Cox44000170_FD_204666 | JGI IMG/M metagenome (GOLD analysis project Ga0306920, IMG submission 204666) | Lab enrichment of tropical soil microbial communities from Luquillo Experimental Forest, Puerto Rico - flux4day.12C.oxic.44.000.170 (v2)... | ecosystem: Environmental > Terrestrial >...
AATTGTTTGGAATTTCCAGGCTGGGGAGCTGTTTCCAGCTGGGATGTTCCGCGCTATAGGGATGGCAGCAGGGTTTTTCTTTGGGGGTGAACTCCATTACTTCGACGCGGGTCCCGTCTGGGTCGTACGCATCCAGGCTGTCTTTGCCATCGCGACCGACATCTGGGCCATCGAATGTTCGCAGGCCGTTGGACCGGAGCTGGGCCGAAGCATCGTGAACGTTTGTCACGCCGACTGAGAAATGATTCTGCACTCCAAGCTCTTTATGGTCGGCATTGGCAGGAATGTTGAGCATGTATTCGATCCAGTCAGGGCCGTCGGGAACCTGAATTTCGTACCAGTCCACACCGTCATCCTTGAATCCGCCGTACCAGTAGAGGCGAAAACCCAGGAGATCGACATAAAAACGATTCTCAGCATCTCGGTCTTTGACCACGAAACCCGCATGGATCAGGTGGTTACTGATCTGCTTAGACGCAGGACCGTATCCGAGCTTGGCCGGTGATCTCTGTACGAAGGCAATGGGATTGCCCTCCGGGTCGCGGACTGGGAATGATCGTGAACCGTCGGAATCCCTCCGAATGACGCCGGGGCGCTTGCCATGCGCCAGCAAGTAACGGTGCATTCCCATGAGATTGTCGGTGGCGAAGGCGAGCTCTGCGAGCCAATTTTTGGTTTGAGCCGGCGCTCGTTTCAGGAACACCCGCTGGTCCGACGGGGCCACTAGATAGCACGGCTCTGGACCTGGGTATTGTGGACAATTGGTGGTTAACCCAAGAACCTCGGAATAGAACCGGCGGGATGTCTCAACGTCGCTTACGTAGACAGAGACGTGATCAATGCCGGTAATGCGCGGGCGCTCGGGCTGCGTCTCGCGGCTCGAGAAAAGAGCGACGGATTGCAGAACCACGCAGAGGGAAAGAAAAGTGGCTGCATACTCCAATCCACGGGCGACTCTGAAAAAACCCTGCATGAGGCGCAATTAATATATCGCAGCTTGTTGATGAGGTAACGTATGCTTCCTCAGCATACCATCGACTCGGTCCTTTTTCCTGCCGCCGTCCAGGTTCGATCCTAGTGCCTACCGCGAAGTTAAGACGCCTGGACGGGGATCGGGCACCTAGTTCGACCTCTTGAAAAAGCTCCGCCGAGAGGAAACTGAATATCTAGCATTTAAATAGCACACAACTTCTAGGGCGTTCCGGTTCCGCTCAGTTCGATCACTTGAGGACTGTCTCCAGCATTATCGGTAATCATCAAGGTGCCCGGTCGGCTTCCTGTTGCGCTCGGCTTGAACTCTATTCCTATCGTGCACTTTAGCCCGACACCGAGGCTCGATCCACAGCTGTTCGACGCCACTAGGTAATCGCTCGAAACAACAACCCCTTTTATGCTGAGCGGGAAGTTTCCGTAGTTTTCTAGCGTGATATTCTGCGCCGCACTCGTGGTGCCAACCTTCTGGCTGGCGAACGTGAGTGAAGTTGAGCTAATGAAGACAGCCGCGAAGACGGCGTTTCCGGTAAGCGGTACGGACTGCAGAGTGGTTGCGGCGTTGTCAGTTATAGATACCGAGCCAGTTTGGTTGATCAGACTGGTAGGAGTGAAAGTCACTGTGATCGTGCAGGTTGAACCGACCGGTATCGACGAACTACAGGTATTGACCTGGGAGAAATCTCCCGACACTGTTGCGCTGATGGAGATATTGGTAATGTTCAAGGCAGCCGCTCCAGTATTCTTTACGGTCACGACCTGGGGCGCGCTGGCGGTGTTGAGTTGCACATTGGGAAACGCCAGGGTGGCAGGAGTGAGAGTTACAACCGGGAGAGCTCCTACCTTTCCGGTACCGCTGAGAGTCACGCTCTGCGGGCCTCCAGAAGCATTGTCAGTAATCGTGATCGCCGCAGATCGGCTCCCTACAGCCAAGGGCGAGAACGTAACCGCGATGTTGCAGCTGAAGCCAGCGGCCAGTTTGCTGCTACAGTTATTCGTCTGCGAAAAATCTCCGCTATTTGTGCCGGTGACCGCAATGCTGCTAATGGTGAGAGTGGTAGTGCCGGTATTACTCAAGTTGATGTTCTGTGCGGCACTCGTAGTTCCCGCCGCTTGGCTCGCGAAGGTAAGGCTTGCAGGCGTAAGCGTGACTTCGGGAACGGCGCTCGTTATGCCGATTCCCGAGAGACTCACCTGCCGCCCCGGACTGCTACCTCCGGGCGCGTTGTCGATGATCGCCAACGTCGCGGTTCGAGTCCCTGCGGCCGACGGCGTAAAGGTAATTCGGATGGTGCAGAACCCTCCTGGAAATACCTGCGCACTGTCGCAGCCATGGTTCTGCACAAACTCGGTTCCGGTTATGGTCACCGAACTTATGGTAACGGCGGTGTTTCCGTGATTGGAGTAATACAGCGACTGTGCTGGGCTTGGAGTAGAGACGGTTTGAGCGTCGAAGAACATTGATGTCTGGGACAGGGAAATTTCCTGGCTGGTGCTGATGCCGGTACCTGAGAGTGCGACCTTCTGCGGACTGCCGGTCGCGTCATCGGTAATGGTGACTGTGCCGGTAATCGTGCCGGTCTTCGTGGGGGTGAAGGTAATTCCTATCGTGCAGGGGTTGCCCGGCGCAAGCTGGCCAACACAACCATTGGAAAGGGCATAGTTCGTGGTGACGGTGACATTGGTGAAAGTGACGGTGAAGTTCCCGACGTTGGTCACAGTTATGGTCTGCTGGGCGCTCGTAGTACCGGTCACCTGGGGATTGAAGACCAAGGTGGTCGGCGTGACCGCAAGCGTCTTCGCCGGTGTGACACCTGATCCAGACAGGCTTATGACCTTAGGACTGCCTGGCGCGCTATGGGCGATGGTCAAGGTCGCGTTTCGCCCACCGGTAGCGGTGGGTTTGAATGTAACCATCACGGTGCAGGAATTACCGAACGCTCCTGGCGGCAATGTCCCCGGGGCGGGACAGCTATTGCTTATAGCAAAATCTCCGGAATTTACGCCACCGAGTGTGATAGACGAAATGGTCACGGGGGACGTTCCGGTGTTGGTCAGAATGACGCTGGGATTGATGCTGCTGTTGGTCGTGTTTACCGTGTCCGGAAAGACCAAACTCGGCGGATCGATCTCGAGAGCTTGAACCGGAGCGATCCCCTTTCCGGACAAATTCACCGTACGCGGGCTACCGGGTGCGCCGTCCGTAATCGTTATCGTTGCCGAACGCGGTCCCGTTGCAGTGGGTGTGAAGGTTACGTTGATGTTGCAGTTCGAGAATGCGTTGAACTGGCTCGGCGTCAGCGGGCAGCTGTTGCTGACGGCAAAATCGCCTGGGTTAGTGCCTCCTAATGCGATGCTGGTGATGCTGAACGGTGTATTACCGGTGTTGCTGAAGGTAATACTCTCCGAGTTGCTCGTCACGCCGGTTGTTTGGCTGGGAAACGTCAATGCCGTATCCACCAGCAATGCAGAGACCGACGACGTCACACCAAAGCCGGCTAGGTTGAGGACTTGCGTTCCCCCGGTGTACGAGACCGTCACTGTACCGGTGCGAGCTCCCGCTACGGTCGGTGTGAAGGTCACTTGGAAACTGCAACTGGAGCTGGCGTTCAGGGTCGCGGTGCAGCTGTTGCTGGGGATAGTGAAATCCCCTGTGTGGGCAAAGCTCAGGGCATTAACCGCCGAGCCAGTCGTATTCGACACCGTCACGAACTGAATGCTGCTGGTAGTACCGACAACCTGGTTGTTATAGGCCAATCCTGACGGGTTCAGAGTTATCGTAGGAGCTGTCGCTACGCCGCTGCCGTTCAGGGTCACGGTCTGTGGGCTGCCAGTCCCGTTGCTAGTGATCGTGAGCGTGTGATTGTCCGCGCCGGTAACGGAGGGAGCAAACGTGACTCCGATCTGGCACGAAGTATTGGGCTGAATCGTGCCGACGCAAGCTCCATTCGGCGTGTAGTCGGGATTATTTGAAGCGATGTTGGAAACTGTAACCGCGGCAGTTCCTGCGTTTCGGATCCAGAGAAACTGCAACGGGCTTGCAACCGACTTTTGTTGCGCCTGGAAGGTCATGGCCGCAGGCGTAAAGCCTAGAGCTAGCGTCTCGGCGACACCGCTGCCTGACAGGTTTACCGTTTGAGTGCCGGCCACGTTCGTAAAGGTCAGCGCTCCACTGCGGGTTCCCGTCGCCGTCGGCGTGAACGTCACCTGCACCGTGCAGGTCCGACCCACCGTGAGGACCGCAGCGCAGCCGTTAGAGAAGATCTGGTAGTCGCCACTGGCGGATACTTTCGAGGCGTCGAACGACAGGTTGCCGATGTTGAACAGCGTCACGTTCAGCGGATTGCTTGTTGTACTTTGGGCCTGGGTTTGGAAATTCAAGCCTTCCGGTGAGACAGTTGCCACCGCCGCTGCCGCAATTCCGTTTCCCGAGAGGGTTACTCTCTGGGGATTCCCGGTGGCAGCATCCGCCAAAGTGATGCTGCCGGTTCGAGTTCCGGTCGTCGAGGGAACGAATTGCACAAGGATGCCGCAGGTCGATCCGGGTCTCAAGATGGTGACGCACCCGCTGCTCGCAACTCGAAAATCGCCGCTCTCAAACACGCGGTCGATTGTGACATTGAAATCGCTGGTATTGGTGACCTGTATGGTGACGTTCCCACTTGTCGCCCCAACCGTAGTATCTGGGAATGACAGGGAAGGAGGATCGATTGAGAGGGTGGCCGTAGGCGTAACGCCGGTTCCCGTCAGGGAAAAGCTGTGCGTGCCAGCCGGAGTACTGTCAGCAAGCGTCACTGCGCCCGTGCGCGTGCCTGCCACCGTAGGCGTAAACGTCACCCTGACCCCGCACGAGGCGCCGGGATTCAAGGCGAGTACACACCCAGTCGCAGCGTAGTCACCGCTTACGGTGAGCCCGTAGATGTCTACGACAGTATTGCCGGTGTTCGTGACTGTTACGAATTGACCAAAACTGGTCGTATTTAAAACCTGAGGATTGAAAATCAGGCCTGCGGTGCTCAACGTCAGAGCCGCGGAGCCAGCGAAGCCAGTGCCCGAAAGCGAAACGGACGAACTCGCTAGCGGGCTGCTATTGCTGGAAACATTCAAGTTTCCGGTGAGAATGCCCACCTGGGTTGGGAGAAACGCCACGTTCACCGTACAAGTCGTCTTCGTCGCAAGCGATGCCGGACAGTTATTGGTTTCGGCGAAAGGCCCGACGGTTGAGAAGGCACCAGTGGGAAATGTCAGGTTCTGATTGCCAATATTTCCAACCGTAACTGTCTGAGATGGGCTAGCCGTTCCCACATTTTGATCTGCGAAGGTGAGGGTTGACGGAGTAAGCGTTACGAATGACGCAGCGACTCCCGTCCCCGTAAGGTTTACTACCGTGGGGCTGTTATTGCCGCTCTGCGTAATCGTGATCTTGCCGGTTCGGCTGCCGGCAGCCGAGGGTGTGAACGTGACAGTAATCACACAAGAGGCGCCACCAACCAGAGCCGAGCCGCAGGTGTTGCTTTCCGTGTAGTCACCGCTGATCACGATACCGCTGATTGTCATTGCCGTGCTACCCATGTTGCGAAGGGTAACGGACTGAGTTGCGCTTGGTACCGGTATCGGCTGTGAAGAGAAACTAAGACTCGTGGGAAACACAACCGCCGTGGCGCCAGCCGTTGCCCCGATCTTCACCGCAAAACTAGGGCGGGCGGGAGTGGCCGTCAGGGTTACGGGGAAATCAACGGAACTGGTCACCCCGGCCACATAAGCGTCGCCGGCAGCGGTGACGGCGATCTCTGGCGTGTGGGCCGTGCTCGGATTACTCTCGTCGTTGGATCCTCCAAGATACGTTGAATAAACTGCCGCCGAACCCGTGCCATTCAGTTGCGTAATGAAATCGTCGTTGCCTGTCGAGGAAGCCACGAAACTCGCGTTAAACCCCTGGATCGGATTGGTGGTGGGAAAGTCGTTCGCTCCCGTAAAGCCTGAAACAAAAACGTTGCAGGCGGAGGCACAGCCGGGCTCGATTGCAATACTCGTGGGATTGGCATTCTCGCTGGGCCCGCTGAGAAACGTTGAATAAACAAGGGCAGTCCCTGCCGGATTCAATTCAGTTACGAATCCCTGTGGAAACGTAGTTAAGTACGCACCGGTGGTGGTGGGAAAATCTGAAACAGCCACGGTTCCAGTTATGTACGCATCTCCCGACCCATCGACCGCTATTCCGTTTGCCTGTCCGGGACCCAGGTAGGCCGAATATGACAACGCCGTTCCTGTGGCATTCAATTTCGATACATAAACCCCGCCTTGGCCCAAGCCAACCCCGTTATATTGAAACGTCCCGGTAGTTGTCGGAAAGTCGAGACCAGCGGTGCCCGATACATAGGCATCCCCGGAGGAATCCACCGCCACGCCAATTTCCGACGTCGAGGTAGTGGGCCCACCGATATATGTCGAATAGACGAGTGAGGACGTTCCTGACAGCGTGGGATCGATCTTGGCAACAAAGCCAGCCTGTCCCGAAGAGGAAAGAGTCGTCTGGAAGGCACCGGCGGTCGTCGGGAACGTAGAAGAATTAGTCGAGCCTGTGACGTAAGCCTTGCCGAGAGAATCCACGGCAACGCTGTTGCCCTGGTCGCCGGCACTCGTGGTTCCAGCAAGGTAGGTCCCATACGTCAGCGCAGTACCCGCGGAATTGAGCACCGCGAAAAACGCGTGGGAACCCGATGTCACCTTAGATTTGAACGCGCCAGCCGTCGTAGGGAAACCGGGGCCGGAGGTTCCAACCACATAGGCTTGCCCCGACGAGTTCACCTTGATGTCCTCGACTGTGGCTGTGTACGACGATCCCAAAACAGCACGGTAGGTGAGCGTTGTGCCGTCGGGTGAGAGCTTCTCCACCAGCAAAAGCCCGCCCGAACGCCCCGCTAAATAGGTGTTTCCTGTAGGGTCGACAGCGATGCTCGTCAGACTCTCGATATTGCTGGCGCCGACGAAGGTCGCCCAAGAAAGAATCGGATCGATGATCAGGGGTCGGCTGTGGTCCCACTGTTCAACCTTGAAGCCCAAGTGATTTTGCCCTTTGAGAACGTACCCTCCCGCAATCAAGTTGCGCGAACCGTCTTCGGCCAATTGATAGATCATCGGCTTTGCAAAGCGCAGACGCTCGCTCGGGCCGGTAATGGTAAGGCCGCCATTGTCATCAAGTGTGGCATGGGCATTCTTGCTGAGGCGAATCGCTATGTGGACTGGGTCGCCATTGGGAGCAACGATGAAGTCGTACTCTAGTTGCCCGCGGTTGCCGTAGTAGATGAGGTCAATGCCGGGATAGACGCCGTCGTATCGAAGAGCCGACCAGGAGCGCAGATTCGTGCGCCACGTACGTACGTCAGGACCGGGGAAGTAGCTGCTGATTCCCGGCAACAATCCCTGCGGAGTGATGCGAGGCCGACGGCAACCGCCGGCAAGGTCCAGGTGGATCACTTGGGTAGAGGAAGCCTCCGTACTTTGCACATCGACCGCGGCACCGGCGCGATGGAATTGAAACACTAAGCCGGAAACTGATGAGTTGTATTCCGAGTCACTGATACGGGATATTCCCGGGCCCTCTTCGAATCGCAGCGTGTCGAAACCGAGAGCCTGTGGCTTGGATTGAGCGAAGACGTGAATGGACAGAAACGACGCAACAAAAGACAGGACAAGGCATGCGCGTTGGCGTAAGAGCATGGGATCAATCCTTCGGGCATAGACAGACAGGAGCCCGTGCAAGCAACTACGAAGTTAAATGGAGCGAACGCCGTCGCCGACGATTTGCTGGCTCCTTGCCTGGCTTCAATCGACGCAAGCTCGATGGCAATGTGGGATGACCAATCCGCGAATACGGAGAGAAGGAATGACCGCCGGTGACGTAGCGCTAGACGAATGGCGCACTCCCAACACGAGACGAAGGCTATCTAAGATGCCAATACAGGCAAGCGAACCCAAGCGAAACTGTCAAATACTGAGGGAGAAAGTGGCCAATGTCAATGGTGCTTAGGTGGGGGTAATCAGTAGTATAAGAAACACGATGCTGTGATGTTCCCGATAGCTGTGGCTCGCCAAGACTAAAGACGCGGCCGATCGAAATGCAATCGATGCGTTGAGGGACGACATAGGCGCCGCGGAGAGGAATCCTCGTTGTGAGCTCACTGGCCTCGGGCTCTTAGGCTGCGATGTAGAGGTGATGCAGTCCGCCGAGCCGGGGCAATGATGTGACGTGGGCTCCTGCCGGCGGTACCACACTTGTCGTGATGTATGTGCCCAAAACAGTTTCATCAATCCTTTGCTCCTATCGCCACGTCGCGACTCTCCTCCTGAAGCGGCGGGACGAGGTCCGGGTGCCAAGCTGGCTGTTGGAATTGACAAAGGCTGCCACAGCGCTAGCGGTGGGGCGCTGGAGCTCCTTGAGGACTTACGGACCCGAGTAATTTCCGAAGTAACTCATCCACCACCATTGGAGAGCCTCACGCCGCCGCTTGGATTTCGTTCTCCAGCTGCCGATGCGGAAACAACCACTCGCCACGTTGATGCAACTACTCCCAAGTTGTTCAAGACACACTGAGATGCCCGCCGAAATCCGACAGAAAGAGTGCGAGATGGTGTTAGAACGTCTGCCTGTCACCTAGGAACGGCTGCGGGCCGAGTCCCGTCGCCCCCGCCATAAGATCATGCGGTGACAACACTCGTCGTTCGAAGCGCTTTGACATCGCGCATTGGAGGCTGGCCAAAGAAACGGCTGTACTCCCGGTTGAATTGGCTGACACTCTCGTAGCCCACTTCGTAAGCTGCGCTTGTGGCGTCCACCCCACCCATCAGCATCAACTCCCTTGCCCTCTGCAGCCTCAACTGCTTTTGGTATTGAAGGGGGCTCATTGCGGTCAACGTCCGGAACTGATGGTGAAGTGTCGAAACTCCCATCCGTGCAATTCTTGCAAGCTCCTCCATGTGCAAACGCTTCGAATAGTTGTCTCTCAGCCAGGCGATCGCTCTTGCCGTCCTGTTGCCGAGGTCGCCCGTTGTCGCAATAGTTCGGAGACGCGCGCCCTGCGGCGTTTTCAGGATGCGGTAAATGATCTCGCGCTGGATTAAGTGGCTGAGAAAAGGTATGTCCTCGTGAGTGTCGAGAAGCTCCATAAGCCGAGAGCATGCCTTCAGCAAACCGGCCGGTGCCTGACCGATGGCAACGCCGCGCCGTTGCGAAGAGCTTTCCGCATCGGGCAACTCCTCACGATTAAGGATCTCGCGCACAATCGACATATCGAAACGAAGTAGCATCGATAGAAGTGGCACCTCTTCCGATGCTTCGACGATTTGGCTTTCAACGGGAACATCGATCGAGGACAAGAAGAATGATGACGGCCCGCACAGGTATTCAGTTCCTCCGAGGCTGATGCGTTTCTTTCCCTGTACGAAAACCGTGAGGCTGGGCTCAACAGCAGCGCGATAACATGCCGTGGCTTGCGTTCGACGAAAGAGAATCAAACCTGTAATCGCCGTCGAGTGTTCTCCGACCGATGGAGCATGCGCTGCGATCCTGCTGACTAATTCCGTCCTTACCTCCATTTCCAATGACTTCTCGATCTTCGCAGCCTTTGTCACTGTGCTCTTCCTCTTTGCCAGGGTACTACTCGCCGGGCACGACCGTGCACAAAATCAGAAAATTAGGCAGGATTAGGCAAAGAATCGGCAGTATCGGGAAAGCGCGGCCACCCGACATTCCCTATCTTTGGGTTGGTTAGCAGGAGTTCAGAAACGCAGCTCACTGCAGAGGAGAATATGAAAAACCTCCTAGCGCAGGTCCTCATTACAACTTTCTTGGCGACGACGGTCTTAGCATTTCCCCGTAGTCACGAACACGGTCCAAGCAGGAGGGCCAGAACGGGTTTATCGGAGCTTGGCGGCTTGCATGGCTCGAAGAGCCCGACGCATACGGAACGGTGCACAAGGCGGACTGCACGGGGTTGCTGGTTTATACCCGCGATGGCCACATGTCGGTCCAAGTGATGTACCGCAACCCGCAGACTGGTGGCCAAGCCGGCCCGGTGCAATATGCGCAAGGCGGCTACGAAGCTTCATTCGGCAGCTATCAAGCCGACGAGAACTCGCACACTTTCATTTTTCATGTCGAAGGTGCCATGGTGCGCAGCCTCATCGGCAAAGATCTTTCGCGTGCCTACGAAATGTCCGGAAATCGACTCATCGTGAAGTCCACAAATCCAAACGAACACTGGCGCGTCGCCTGGGAACGCTACTAAACGCCCGGAGGCGAGAAAGGAAAAGGAAATGCAAAAACGCAAACTCGGGAAAAGCAATCTGGAAGTCTCGGCGATCGGCTTGGGGTGCATGGGCATGAGCTGGTCTTATGGCCCGCCGAAAGACAAGAGGGAAATGACCGCACTTCTCCACGCCGCGGTAGAGCGCGGCATCACCTTCTTCGATACCGCCGAAGTCTATGGTCCCCTCGCCAACGAAGAGTTGGTCGGCGAAGCGCTCGCCCCGTTTCGCAACCAGCTCGTAATCGCAACCAAGTTTGGCTGGAAACCCGCACCCGGCGATGAAGTGCGATGGACTCTTCTAGATAGCCGACCAGAACATATCCGCCAGGTAGTCGAAGGGTCGCTGAAGCGGCTTCGCGTGGAATCGATCGATCTCTATTATCAGCATCGGGTCGATCCCGAAGTGCCGATAGAGGACGTGGCTGGAGTTGTGAAGGAGCTCATCCAGCAAGGCAAGGTTAAGCACTTCGGCCTCTCCGAGGCCGCTGCAACTACCATCCGTCGAGCTCACGCAGTGCAACCTGTCACCGCGGTGCAAAGCGAATACTCGCTGTGGTTCCGAAATCCCGAGAAGGAAGTGCTACCGACGCTAGAGGAACTTGGAATCGGTCTCGTTCCCTACAGCCCGCTTGGTAAAGGATTTCTGACCGGCAAAATTGAAGAGAACGCGAAGTTCGACAGCAGCGATTTCCGAAGTGTCCTGCCACGCTTTGCACCGGAGGCTCTGAAAGCGAATCAAGCCCTGGTGAATCTGCTCAATCAGATAGCACAACGAAAGAACGCGACTCCTGGTCAGATTGCGCTCGCCTGGTTGCTTGCCCAGAAGCCATGGATCGTTCCTATTCCTGGTACGACAAAGCTGCATCGGCTTGAAGAAAACATGGGGGCGACGTCGGTCGCGCTTACATTCGAGGACCTTCGGGACATCGAGAACTCAGCCTCGAAGATTGCGGTGCAGGGTGCTCGCTACCCTGAACACATCGAGCGAATGAGCAATCGTTGATTGAAAGCCGGATCTTTCTCTGCAGACGCACGAAAGGACGAGAGGAAATCGAAATCAATGCAAACACCAAACGACACGAGGGCGGTGGGACCCGCCCTTGAAGGGTACGCGCAAGGGCCTCTTGCTGAAATGTGGAAACGCTGGGACCGTTCGCCTGAATAGGCGATCCGCCTCCCCGCTGGGGCGGGGGAGTCCGAAGTAGTCATCATGATCATGGCTGGCCGAAGAGATGTTTCGTGAGCGACACCGCAACGATGAAACGGAAACGGGCTGAGTCGCAACGGTGGAAGCAGACAAGCACAAGAAGCGGTGAACAGAAGCGTACTTCGGCGCCAACGCCGAAGCACGCCCGCCCAAGGAAGAGTCAAAAAACCTCTAATAAATAAGAGGTTGACTAAGCCGACTTCGCTAGAGATGTCTAAAATACCTTGATTGGGGAAATACCGAAGCTGTGGGGATGATTTCCCGCCGGAGGGGTCCGCATGTCTTTTCGCTCCGTGTTCATTGCGGTCGTGATTGCCTTCGCCTTGATTTTGGCTGCGTTTTTGATTAATCGCGCAAGACCGAGGGTCGAGACCGAACAACCGACCGCAGCCCTAGTCACGGCTACTGGGAAATGTGCGGAATGTCACTTGAGGACCCAATACGCGGTCGTGCATCAATTTGAGATGAGCATGCACGCGCGCAAGGGCGTAAATTGCCTGGACTGCCACCAGCCTGCGGCCGGACAAGAAAAAAAGGACCATAACGGATTTGTAATCTCGACCAAGCTGACAGCCGGAAATTGCCGTGGCTGCCACGAGGACATTTACCAGCAATTCCTGCGCAGCCGGCATGCGGGACCCGCATGGGCGGCAATATACGGTGAGAAAGGCCTGACTCCGCAGCAGGTGAATTTCTCCGAAACATACCAGCCAGGAGGGACACGGCGCCCACCGCATCCTTTTGTGCAAATCGAAGGTGGATCCGCCATGACCAGCGGATGTGAACAGTGCCACAGCGTGGGAAAGCCCAATGCTGACGGCACGATAGGGAACTGCACGGTTTGTCACGCACGGCATACCAGTTCGGTTCGAATCGCAAGGCTCCCGACTACCTGCGCGCAATGCCACATGGGCCCGGACCATTCGCAAATTGAAATCTACGAAGAATCGAAACACGGCGTGATGTTCGAGGCGCAGGAGCGCTTGCTTAATCTCGACGCTCCGCCGAAGACTCTAACAACACGCGACATGTTCGTCCCGACCTGCGCAACGTGCCACATGAGCGGAATAAACGGTCTCGGTATGACACATGAGCCTTCAGAGAGGCTCTCCTACTACCTGGCGAACGCGATCACCGACAAGCGCCCGAACTATGCTGCCGCTCAGGCCAGGATGAAGCAGGTTTGCTCTCAATGCCACACGCCAGCACTGATTGATCGCGTTTACAGCCAGGGGGGCCAGGTCGTGCAATCGACCAATCGGCGCGTACAAGCGGCACAGGAGATTGTGAACGGACTGCGCAAAGACGGTTTGCTGACTGGTCCTCCTTTTTCGCAGCCGATCGACTTTGTGTTCTTCGATTTGTGGCATTATGACGGGCGAACCAGCAAGCACGGTGCTTTCATGGGTGGAGCAGATTTCGTCCAGTGGCACGGCAATTACCCAATGTTGCAGAAGACGGTCCAGCTAAGAGCCATGGAGGAAGAACTCAGGAGACAACATGGCTGCGGTAAATGAAAGTTGGTGGAGTCAGTCCGAACTGTGGGTGGAGGCGTTCACCGTCGTGAACATCGCGTTCCTGACCTTCGATATCTACCTCGCCCATTCGGCCAACCAATTCCGCAACCGTGCAGAGTACATTCCGCTGCTGTTTTCAGCGACGGCGCCACTGATCCTTATAGTTGCGTTGACCCAGCGAAGGCAGCGCCGTATTGTTTGGAAGATCTTAGGGCATATCGTCGGATGGGCCGCCGTCATGGTGGGATTGACGGGCGTAATCTTACACCTTGAAAGCAGTTTCTTTTACGAGCGCACGATTCAAAGCCTGACCTACTCGGCTCCGTTTGCCGCACCGCTCGCCTACACGGGGCTCGGTTTGCTCCTGATCATGAATCGCATGGTCGATTCTGAATCCGTCGAATGGGGGCAATGGATATTGCTGTTCACGCTGGGAGGTTACCTCGGCAACTTTGTCTTCAGCTTGGCAGATCATGCGCAAAACGGGTTTTTTTTCCGGGTCGAATGGGTGCCAGTCATCGCAAGTGCTATTGCAGTCGGTTTTCTATGTGTGCCGCTGATTGCGCGAGTGCCAAGATTATTTATCGATATGTGTGCTTTGATTTTAGTCCTTGAGGCTGGCATAGGGCTTTGGGGGTTTGTGCTGCACACGAGAGGCAATCTTGAGGGACCTTCCACCCGCGCGTTCGACAATTTCATCCACGGTGCCCCGGCAATGGCTCCGCTGCTTTTCCCCAACTTGATGGTCCTGGGGGTTATTGGACTATGGCAATTACGAAATAAGGAGAACCCGGAGGCTTTGGGCAGCACAGCGTGAAGAACTAAGCCTGCGATTTGGAGTTGGGTCTTTGCGAACGAGAATATCTCGCGATTCAGAGGGTTTTGGAACCTAGCCTAGTACGTTGGGAGACCCCCCGGCTCTGCCGGGGAGGCAGCAAAAGTTTGAC
>Ga0306920_100008036_pt1 | contig 13968 bp, 10 predicted proteins | sample flu12Cox44000170_FD_204666 | JGI IMG/M metagenome (GOLD analysis project Ga0306920, IMG submission 204666) | Lab enrichment of tropical soil microbial communities from Luquillo Experimental Forest, Puerto Rico - flux4day.12C.oxic.44.000.170 (v2)... | ecosystem: Environmental > Terrestrial >...
ACCGCTGACGCCGGCTTGTCCGCGCGGCTGGCGGGCGTGCTAAAGGAAACGGGCGCCGGCACGCCCGGCGACGAGAACTACAGCCAGCTGCTGGCGACGGAGGAAAAGGCTCCCAATGCTCCCCCCGACCCGGCCAAGCCCACGGATCGCCGCAGCCAAACCCCGGACCCACTGTGGTTCCTGAGACAGCCGTCTGGCGCTGCGCCGGAGAGCGGCTCGTCAGCGGCGACGGAGCGCACGCAGCCTGGGGCGGCGCTGATAGTGGAGGAGATCAAGCTGTCGCGACCACAGGATCTGCGCTCGTCGCTGCCGCCGCTGTTCGGCAGCGACAACGAGCAAGCCTCGGTTGCGCGGATGCCGGCGGCGGATGTGCCCAAGGCCCCGCCGAGTCCGCCACCGCAGGTCGCAGTTCCCGACGAGTTGGCTAACTCCGCCCCGGACAACATGCTCACGGCAAACACGCAGCCCGCCCTGCCCCCGGCGGCGACCACTGACGGCGCGGGCCTGTCCGAACCCGAGGCTGAACTTACCGTCCAACCGATGTCGGCGGCTGCGACGATCATTGCCCAGCCCGTGTCTGCCACGCCGCCCTCTTCCGAGACCGACTTTGCCGGGCAACCGCAGGGTGCGCCGACGGCGCCCTCTGCCACGATTGAGCAGCGCCCCGCGGTCGAGTCGACGCCGGCCGACGCCGGGCCGCAGGCACGCTCGCTCGAGCAGGTGATCGGCGAACTGCTGGAGCCCGTGATCCGCCAGTGGCTCGAAGCCAATCTGCCGCGCCTCGCGGAGGAGGTCGTGCGCAAAGAGGTGGCGCGCGCCATCGCCGAGCGCCCCAAGTCCGTGGTGTGATGCGGCCTTGATGCCGCGCCCCCATCCTGAAGCGCCGCTTCACCCACGAACACGCGACCCGCATCCCAAATGCTCGAGAAAACGTATCACCCGGCCGACATCGAACCGCGCATACACGAGGCGTGGATCAAGGCCGAAGCCTTCAAAGCAGGCCGGCCGGAGCGCGCCAAGGCGGAGCCTTACGCGATCGTCATCCCGCCGCCCAACGTGACCGGCTCGCTGCACATGGGGCACGCGCTCAACAACACGTTGCAAGACGTGCTCTGCCGTTTTGAGCGCATGCGCGGCAAGGACGTACTATGGCAACCGGGCACGGATCATGCCGGCATCGCCACGCAACTTGTGGTCGAGCGGCAAATGATGGAGCTCCAGGAGCCGGATCGCCACAAGATAGGCCGCGAAAAATTCATTGAAAAGGTATGGAAGTGGAAAGCCGAGAGCGGCGGCACCATCGTCAACCAGTTGCAGCGCCTTGGCGCCTCCTGCGACTGGAGCCGCGAGCGCTTCACTATGGACGAAGGCCTGAGCAGAGCCGTGCTCAGGGTGTTCGTCGATCTCTACAATGAAGGCCTGATCTACAAGGACAAGCGCCTCGTCAACTGGGACCCGAAGTTCCAGAGCGCCATCTCCGACCTCGAGGTCGACATGGTCGAGGTCAAGGGGCACCTGTGGCACTTCAAGTATCCGCTTAAAGAGGACCCTGCGCGCTTCATCGTTGTCGCCACCACGCGACCCGAGACCATGTTGGGCGACACCGCCGTCGCCGTGCATCCCAAGGACGAGCGCTACCGGGACCTGGTGGGCAGGAGCGTTCTGCTGCCGCTGGTCGGGCGTGAGATTCCGATCATCGCGGATGAATATTCGGACCCCGAGAAGGGCTCGGGCGCAGTCAAGATTACCCCGGCGCACGACTTCAACGACTATGAGGTGGGCAAGCGCCACTCCCTCCCGGTGATCAACATCTTCAACGCAAGCGCGCGCTTGAACGATAACGTACCGGACAAGTACCGCGGACTCGATCGGTTCACGGCACGCGAGCGCGTCGTCGCTGACCTGCAGGCGTTGGGCCTCGTAGATAAGATCGAGCCCAACGTGCATCCGGTGCCGCATGCCCAGCGCGGCAATGCCGTGGTGGAGCCGTGGCTCACCGACCAATGGTACGTGAACGCCGCGGAGCTGGCGAAGCGCGCCATCGCCGCGGTCGAGGCCGGTGACACAAAGATCATCCCGAAGAACTGGGAGAAGACCTACTTCGAGTGGATGCGCAACATCCAGCCCTGGTGCATCTCGCGACAGATTTGGTGGGGACACCAAATTCCTGCGTGGTATGGCCCCGATGGCAAGGTCTTCGTCGCACAAGCTGAAGCGGCCGCGGCGAGCGCAGCTGCTGCGCATTACCGGCAAACTGTTGCCCTCAGACGCGATCCGGACGTGCTCGACACCTGGTTCTCCTCGGCGCTGTGGCCGTTCTCCACTCTGGGCTGGCCCGACAAGACTGCGGAGCTCGCCCGCTTCTATCCGACCAGCGCCCTCGTCACCGGCTTCGACATCATCTTCTTCTGGGTGGCGCGCATGATGATGATGGGCCTCCATTTTATGAAGGAGGTGCCTTTCCGCGACGTCTACATCCACGCCCTCGTCCGCGACGAGAGGGGCGCCAAAATGTCGAAGACCAAGGGCAATGTCATGGACCCCCTGGTGCTCATCGACAAGTATGGCGCCGATGCGCTGCGCTTCACGCTGGCCGCACTGGCGGCGCAGGGCCGCGACATCAAGCTCTCCACGCAGCGGATCGAAGGTTATCGGAATTTCGCGACCAAGCTGTGGAACGCGGCGCGCTTCGCGGAGATGAACGAGTGCGTGCGCCAGAAGGGTTTTAGTCCGGGCTCGGTCAAGGAGACCGTCAACCGCTGGATCGCCGGCGAGGTGGAACGCGCGGCTGGCGCCGTTACCGCTGGCATCGTGGCCTACAAGTTCAACGAGGCGGCGACCGCGGTCTACGAATTCACCTGGGGCACCTTTTGCGACTGGTACCTGGAGCTGGCCAAGCCCATTCTCACCGGCAACGACGAGGCCGCCAAGGCCGAGACGCGCGCCACCACCGCCTGGGCGCTCGACCAGGTGCTGAAGCTGCTGCACCCGTTCATGCCGTTCATCACCGAGGAGCTGTGGGCACGCCTCGTCGAGGTGGGCATTGAGCGCGAGAACCTCTTGTGCCTCAGCTCCTGGCCGACATTCGCGGGGCTGGCCAACACGGCGGCAGACGAGGAAATCGGCTGGCTCGTCAAGCTTGTGAGCGAGGTGCGCTCCGTGCGCTCGGAGATGAACGTGCCGGCCGGCGCCAAGATCCCGCTGGTGCTGGTGGGCGCTTCCAAGACGACGCGCGCACGCGCCGAGCACCACGAGGGCACGATCGCGCGACTGGCCCGGCTCGATGGCATCTCCTTCGCCAAGATGCCGCCCAAGGGCGCGGCCCAAATCGTGCTGGGCGAGGCGACCGCAGCCTTGCCCCTCGCCGGGGTGATCGACATGGAGGCCGAGCGGGCGCGTCTCAACCGCGAAATGGAAAAGTGTGTGGCCGAGATCCGCAAGATCGACGCCAAGCTCGCGAACGCCAGCTTTGTTGCCAAGGCGCCGCCAGAGGTGGTGGAGGAAAACCGCGAGCGTCGCGCTGCCTTTGAGGCGACCGAGCTCAAGCTGCAGGCGGCGCTGAAGCGGGTCGAAGCGGCCCGGTAACTCGTGGAGCTTGCGACGGCCAGGCCATCGCTTGCGCGCGCTCCGAGCTGCGCCCTGCAGCTTGACCGCGTCGCGGGCGGGCCCGCTCGATTGATCTGCGCGCAGCGGCAGGGCTGACCGAAATATGGCCCGCGGCGGGAATGGTGCTGACGGCGGTCGAGGCGAGCACCGCGCAGCCGCGCAATGGCGCGCCGGGGCAGGCTCAGCCGGTCCGCGCGTTCCCCCGAAAAAAACGCCGACGCCGGCCCCGGCCTGAGTACACAGCCTTATCCGCAACGAAGAGATGCGCTATCGCTGGGTGCAAACCCCGCAGCACAGCCGCACCGGGCATAGGACGGGAGAGCCAGATGTCAACTCACACTGACCTAAAGGGCCGTGTCGCACTGGTGACGGGCGCGGGGCGCGGCATCGGCAAGGCGATCGCCGTGGCGTTGGCGCAGGCCGGCGCCAACGTGGCGGTGAACTACCGCGCGCGTGAAGCGGACGCTCTCGCGGTGGCAGATGCCGTGCGTGGGCTCGGTCGCCACACCATGGCAATCCGCGCCGACGTTTCGGACGGCGGCGCGGTGAGGTATATGTTGGCAGCCATCACAAGTGAGCTCGGCGGCGTGGACGTGCTTGTCAACAACGCCGGGATGGCGATTCGCCGTGAGCTCGACGACCTCACCGAGGCCGATTTCGACCGCACCATCGCCGTCAACCTGAAATCTGCCTTCCTCTGCACGCAGGCGGTGCTGCCTCACATGCGCGCGCGGCGCTGGGGCCGCATCGTCAACATCTCCTCGGGCGCCGCGCGCGGGGCGGGCGCCGTGGGCCTGCACTACAATGCTTCCAAGGCCGGCCTGGAAGGTCTGACGCGAGGTTACGCGGCCCGCCTCGTGAAGCAGGGCATCACCGTCAACGCGGTCGCGCCGTCGCTGATCGAGACCGACATGTCGCCAGGGCGGCCGGAGGTTGCCCAGCGCATTCCCCTGGGCCGCCTGGGGCTCCCCGAGGAGGTCGCGCAGGTGGTGCTGATGGTGATCGGCAATGCCTACATGACCGGGCAGGCGATCCAGGTCAATGGCGGCTTGCACTTCAATTGAGAGAGGAATTGAGAGGGGGTTCGTCCGCCGCTGTCGACCCGCTCCCTATCGCCGCCATGCGGGCCCGGCGCTTGCTGCCAACCTCGGTTGATGCACGTGTTTCTCGCCTGGCCGAGCCGTCCGGGCAGCAAATTTGTCTCGCTCAGTCCTGCATGCAATCATCCGAAAGGCCGGAACAGTGCTGGAAGCGCCATTGCACCCCGCAGTTGAGGAGCCACTTGAGCAACTCGCGAGAGACTGCAACCCGGAAAGTGCGCGCGAGACCGATCTCGCCAAGCGCCGACAGCTCGTCTGGGATGTCGAGAAGAAGCTTGCCGAGGACGTGGCTCGGGCGATTATCTCAGCCGGCCTGTGCGCAGCGCTGTGTCAAGGGCTGCGTTCTGCAGCACAATAGCCTCTATCACGACTGGCCCTTCGATGCCGCGTGGCTTGACAAGTGACGCCCAAGGTTGCTGACCGCATACGCAGCGAGTGGGGGAGCGGCGTGGAGACTTATGACTACGTCATCGTCGGCGCAGGCTCGGCCGGTAGCGTGCTCGCCAACCGACTGACCGCGGACGGCAAGACAACGGTGTGCGTCCTCGAGGCAGGCCCGCGCGATTGGCACCCCTACATCCACATCCCCGCCGGCTTCATCAAGACCTACCATGATCCGCGCGTGAACTGGCTCTACAGCATGGAGCCGGGCGCGTGGACGGGCGGGCGGCGCATCCTTGCGCCACGCGGCAAGACACTCGGCGGCTCGAGCTCCATCAACGGCCACATCTACAACCGTGGCCAACCCATGGACTTCGACACCTGGGCGCAGCTCGGCAACCGCGGCTGGGGCTATGCCGATGTGCTCCCCTATTTCCGGCGCATGGAAAGGCGCATCGGCGACGGCGATCCGATCTTTCGCGGCCGCGACGGAGCTCTCCCCGTCACCGACATCGACTGGCGCCACCCACTGTGTGATGCCTTCATCGAGGGCGCAGTTGAGGCGGGCATCCCCCGCAACGCCGACTACAACGGCAAGGTCCAGGAGGGCATCGCCTACGCGCAACGCACCATCCTCAACGGGCGGCGGATGAGCGCGGCGCGCGCCTTCCTCCATCCAGCCATGCGCCGGGCGAACCTAGGCATCGTTACCCACGCGCACACCACCAACCTCGTGCTCGAGGGCAAGCGTGCAATCGGGGTGCGCTATCTGAAAGGAGGGCGCGGCGGCGCGCCGCATGCGGTGCGGGCGCAGCGCGAGGTTATCCTGTGTGCCGGCTCCTACAATTCCCCGCAGCTCCTCCTGCTGTCCGGGATCGGGCCGCCGGCCCACCTGCAGGCCCTCGGTATACCGGTGTGCCACGCACTGGCCGGCGTCGGAGAAAACCTGCGCGACCACTACGCCCCGCGCTTCGTCGCCCGTGTCAAGAACATCGACACCGTCAACGAACGCTCGCGCGGCCTCAAGCTCGCCGGCGAGATCGCCAAGTGGGTGTTCACGCGCAAGGGCATCCTGTCGCTCAGCCCCACCCATGTCTATTGCTTCTGGCGGTCGGACCCAGCGGTGGCGAGCTGCGACATCCAGCTCACCTTCACTCCGGCGAGCTACCCTGAGGGCGTGCAGGGCGAGCTGGAGCGCGATCCCGGCATGACCGTTGCCTCCTGGCAGCAACGCCCCGAGAGCAAGGGCTACGTGCGGCTCAGATCCAGCGATCCGTTTGCAGCGCCCATCATCCAGCCCAACTACCTGGCGCTGGAGTCCGACCGGCGGATCCTGCTGTCAGCCATGAAGCTTGCCCGCCGACTACTCAAGTCGAAACCGCTGGAGCCTTACTACGAGCGCGAGGACTTTCCGGGCCCGGGCGTTGTGACCGACGATGAGCTACTGGGCGCCGCCAAGCAGCGCGGCACCACCACCTTTCATCCCTCGGGTACCTGCCGCATGGCTCCCGCCAGCGATCCCGTGGCCGTTGTCGATGATCAGCTGCGCGTGCATGGTATGGAAGGCCTGCGGGTGATCGACGCCTCCATCATGCCGACCATGCTTTCCGCCAACCTCAATGCCGCCACGCTGATGATCGCCGACAAGGCCTCCGACCTGGTGCTCGGCCGCAGGGCGCCTGAGCCCATTATGCTTGCGGCAGAGTGACATCACGCCCGCGGCGGCGGCAACCCATGCCAATTGCCATCCATTCCGTTTCGGCGATTTGCGCGGTTTGTTGCGCCGCAGGCTCAGGCGACCGAAGCCAAGATCGTGACAATGAGTGCCTTAGCCGGCTCGTAAATGCCCGGCACCTCGCTCTCGCGCGGACCGCCGATGCTGAGGACCATGTGGGGGCCAAACCGCTTCTGCTGGGCGCGCAGCCATGACACGGCCCGCGCACGCGCGTTGGTCTCGCTCGCATCGACAACGAGCTCCGGTTTGCCGTGCTGGTGTGCCCATTGATGCGCGCGCCTCGACCCGATCGAGACCGATAGGCCCGAGCCATCGGTGATGATGAGAGCCGCGTCACTGTCGCGCACGTTCCACTCCGTTCGCTGCACCGGATTGCGCAACGGCGTTTCCTTCAATCTTGGATATTTCGCCAGCACACCTGGCGGATTGGGTAGGTCCTCGGCCCAGCCGCCCTTGGGACACCAGCCGCCCCAGTCCATGCCACGCTCGATCGCCACGTCGAGCGCCGCACGGTCGACGCCGGTCTGACCGCCGCTGATGATCTTCATGGCCCATCATGCCTGAATGGGATAGGGCCTGTCACCTCAATCGACCAGCGCCGAGGACGATCCTCCGACGTAGCCGGTGGGATCGCCGAAGCGCTCCACCACCACGGTGGCGAGGTCTTTGCTCTTGTGCCCGACGGAGGCGCCGGCGTGAACGTGGTAGCGCTCCGCACAGCGCACGGCGTCAGGCTCCTTTCCGCTTGCCAACTGCCTCGCGCAGTCCATCATCAGCTTGCGGAACCGCAAGATGCCGAGGTCGGTCGGCCTCAGGTGCTCGCGCGTGCGGTCGGCGATCGGCCCTTGGCTGTCCTTCACCACCGCATCCTGCTCAGACACGCCGCGGATGCCGGTGTAGCTCTTCGTCTTCTGCAGCTTGCGATCGATCAGGTAGTCATTGCCCCTGTGCCGCAGCGGCACATAGTTCTCGTCCACCTAGAGGGCCCGCTCGGCATCCGTGATCGGGCGCTCGGGGTTCCAGGCGTAGGTGTAGACCCAGCAGGTGGTGTCGGTGACCGGCACGAAGGTCTGCGCGAACATGTTCTCGCCCGGCAGGGCGCTCGGCGCGTAGGCATGCACCGGCATCAGGAATTGGGCGATGCGCCAGTAGATATTGTCGTCCCGCGCGATGCGGCCGCCGGCGATGGTAAGGCCAGCCTCATGCGGGTTAACCTCGATGACGGGGCGGGGATCGTCGGCGATCCAGCGCACCGATCGAAGTTCATGCGCGACATGGGACTGGCGAGGTGCCTCTGAATGTCGCTCGTCCTCAGCCTTGTCGAAAGTCAGGTGGTCGAAGGAGAAGTGCGCCGTGTCCATGCTGCCCTCCATCGCCTGCACCCAGTTGCAGTCCTGCCACTTCTTGGTGACGTAACGATGCGAGGCTGGCACGAGGGCCACTTTCATCGCCGGCAGCTTCGCCACGCGCTCGGGCGGCCCCATGTAGGCCCTGATCATGGCGCCGTGCTCGCGTGCTGGATAGGCTTTGATGCGCAGGTCGTCTTTGGTGTTAAGATCGGGATAGGACGTCGGCCTGTGGAGGCAGCGACCTTCGACATCGAACTTCCAGCCGTGATAGACGCTGCGGTTTCCGCACCCTTCATTGCGCCCGAACCAGAGGTTGGCGCCGCGATGCGGGCAGTGCTGGTCGTTGATTCCGACCCGGCTGCGCGTGTCGCGGAAGCCGAGCAGCGGGCTCGCCCATCACGGTGATCTTCTTGGGCGGGCCGTCGGGCTCGGGTAGCTCCTCCGTCAACAGCACAGGTAGCCAGAACCGACGCAGCAGCTCGCCCATCGGCGTCCCCGCACCGCTCCGCGTGAGCAGCCTGTTGTCCGGCTTTCTCCAGCTATCATGAGCCCTCGCGTTTTGCATATCAGAAGGCAGGCGGCAGTGCCACGCACGGCCCCCATCGAGCCGCACCGCTGTGAGCAATGCACGTGAAGCGCGGCCCATCCGCGTCCAGGCCCTGTGCGAGGCGCTCGAGCGCGCATACACTCCAAGGGTCGCGCATGCGTGTGAGGAGGAAGCGGTCATGCAGGTAGGGTTCATCGGTCTCGGCATCATGGGTGCTAGCATGGCATCCAATCTGCAGAAGGCGGGCTACAAGCTCGTCGTGCACGACCTGCAGCGTCAGAACGCCAGTGCCCACCTCACCGCCGGCGCCCAGTGGGCAGCGACCCCAAAGGCCGTTGCCGAGGCATGCGAGGTGGTGTTCACCTCCCTGCCGGGACCGCCCGAGTTCGAAGCGGTGGCGCTCGGCAAAGACGGGCTGGCCGACGGCTTCAACAAGGGCTCCGTGCTGTTCGACCTCACGACCAATGCGCCTTCGCTGGTGCGCCGCCTGCACCAGGCCTATGCGCAGAAGGGCTTGCATTTGCTCGATGCACCCGTGAGCGGCGGACCGGCCGGCGCCAAGTCCGGACGGCTGGCAATCTGGGTCGGCGGCGACAAGGCGATCTTCGACAAGTACAAAAAGGAGCTCGACGCGATTGGCGATGCCGCCCGCTACATCGGCCCGATCGGCGCAGGCTCGGTGGCCAAGCTGGTGCACAACTGCGCGGGCTATGCCATCCAGACGGCCCTCGCCGAGGTGTTCTCCATGGGCATCAAGGGCGGCGTCGAACCGCTGGCCTTGTGGGAGGCCGTGCGCAGCGGCGCGCAGGGGCGCTCGCGCACATTCGACCGGCTGGGCGACCGCTTCCTCGTCAACTCCTACGATCCGCCAAGCTTCGCCCTCAAGCTCGCACACAAGGACATGCGGCTTGCCACCGACCTCGGACGCGAGCTCGGCGTACCGATGCGGATCGCCAACCTCGCTTATGCCGAGCTGACGGAGGCGCTCAACCGCGGCTGGGAAAACCGCGACAGCCGCTCGCCCATGCTGCTGCAGCTCGAGCGGGTCGGTCTCCAAGTGCAGGTGGACCCCAAGCGCATCCAGCAGACGCTCGAACGCGACCCACCGTTCGGCGGCCTTGATCCCAAGCGGGGGTAACTGTCGGTGCGCCTGTCGGTTCTGGACCAATCGATCGCAGTCGTCGGCCGCCCGCATGGGCAGTCGATCCGCGACACGATCGCGCTTGCCCAGCACTGCGAGGCGCTAGGTTACGACCGCTTCTGGCTCTCCGAGCACCACAGCAACGACACCATCGTCGGCACGGCGCCCGAGATCCTGATCGCGGCCATCGCCAGCGTTACGCAACGCATCCGCGTCGGCAGTGCCGGGGTCATGCTGCCGCACTACTCGCCCTTCAAAGTGGCGGAGCAGTTCCGCGTGCTCGACGCCATCGCGCCGGGCCGTATCGATTTGGGGCTGGGGCGTGCGCCGGGCTCCGACGGTCGCACCGCCTTCGCCCTCAATCCGCTCGCCAACGAACGGCCGGCAGCCTTCCCGGCCGATGTGCGCGACCTCATCGCCTGGGTGACGGGCTCGCCGCTTCCCGACGGGCACCCCTTCCGACAGGTAAAGGCCAATCCGACAGACGCGACCGCGCCCGAGATTTGGATGCTCGGCAGCTCGGATTACGGCGCCCAAGTGGCGGCACACTTCGGGTTGCCCTACGCCTTCGCCTGGTTCTTCGCGGACGGCGCCGCCGGCGTCCAGGCGCTTGACATTTACCGCAAGCTCTACAAACCGAGCCCGCGTCATCCCGAGCCGCATACGGCACTGTGCGTATGGGCGTTGGCGGCCGACACGGAGGCGGAGGCGCACCGCCACTTCGCCTCCCGGGCGCGCGTCCGGATGCTGCGCGACCGCGGCATCTTCGCTGCGCTCGAACCCCCGGACACCGCCCTCGCCCACCCCTACACCGAAGCGGAGGCGGCACGCATGGCCGAGTACCGCAACGCTGCCTTCATCGGCACAGGCGTGCAGGTGGCCGAGCGCATCGACGAGCTGGCCCAACGCGTCAACGTGCAGGAGATGGCGGTCGTCACCTGGGCCACCGATGAGGCTGCGCGGCAGCGCAGTTATCAGCTGCTTGCAGAAGCAATGGGCTTCGCGCCGCCCCACCTCTCTTGCGACTTGGCACAAGGGTCACGCTGAGGGGCACACGCTGCTCCCGCGCCCAAATAAGCAACATGCACGCCAGCTTGCACAGATCAGCAGGTCGCATGCCACGGGTTGGGCCCCTGTCCGACGAAGAAGCGCAGCGTGAACCGGCTCTCGCGCCCGGGCTCGATTGCAATGTCAGGGCCAATGCGGTTGGCTGATGGGCGGAGAATGGCGGGTGCCTGTGCTGGGTACCAGAAGCCGCGTTGGGTCTGGCGCTGCGCCCCATCCTGCGATCAACCAGCCGCGGTGAGGCCAGGGCCGCAGTCAGAATCCCAGCTTCAGGAACTGCTTGAAGATCGCGAGCCCAGGGAAACCCGGCTCAGACCGCTGGCGCCTCGCGGCGGCTCGAACGGTCCCCGGTGCGGCGGCAGCGGGCGCCGCACCGGGCGCGTTGGTGTCCGTCTCAGAATGCGGCGGTATCGGCGTGACCGTGGTCCGCGACACCGTCCAGGCGCTCCCCGGACCCGGGTCGGCTCGCTGCGCATCTCCCTGTGCGATTGGCGCATCCTTCCTTCGCGCCAGGATGACGTTGGGGACGCAGCGCCCATCGGCGAGGCTCTCATCCGCCGGACAGGCAACACCGCACACCTTCTCCCGTGCAGCCTGCACCAATGACAGCTGGATGTGATCTGGCGCCTCCGTCGGCAACATGGCGTTGACCCGGTCCAAGAAGGCCTGCAAGGCCCGGCGCGTTGCCATCGTCCAAACGCCGTTGATTGCGCCATCATAGCAGCCGACGCGGGCGAGCTCGCGTTGCAGCTGCAGCGCCAGTGGCAGGCGATCGGATGATGGCGAGGGTTGGGTCGGCGATGAGCCGAGGGCGCCGCGCGGCGCCAACATGACGACCTCGAGGGGCGGCACCGTTTGCACGGACCGCGATGCGGCTCCGGCGCGCACGGTGGGCCCGCTGGACGCGGCACCCTGGCGCGCTGGATCGTGGTTGGCGCCTAAGAGCGCGCAAGCGATGGCCAGGGTTGCCACTCCAGCCGCTGCCGCAAACAGGCCGCCCGCCCTACTCATGCCGACTACCTATGCGCCGGACGCATCCGGGCCATAGCCTCCCTTTGCGTGCGATGGCCTCGAGGAGAGCGGAGAAGCCTTAAGAACGGGCTAACGGCGGTCCGCGGCCGCTCATTGGGGCCGCAGCAGCTGCGGCAGCTCCCAAGCGACCGTCTGCCGACCGCGTTTGAAAGCCGCGATCGGCTGGGAAATCTCGGCAACCGCCTGCTCGGGGGAGTGGGCGTTGATGATGACGATATCGCCCGGCCTGCCCACGGCCAGCCCATAGTCGTCGAAATTGAGTAGCTTGGCCGACCGGTCGGTGAGCATGCGGAAACACTCGGCGAGCTCGGCCGGCCGATCGAGCTGGAGCACGTTGGCGTAGAGATTGGCCATCCGGATCAGTGAGCAGTCGCCGTAGGGCGTGGCCGGGTTCAGGATATTGTTGGAGGAGAGCGAACAGTTGACGCCCTCGCCGATCAGCAGGTTGGCGTCCGCCACGCCGCGGCGCACGCTGTGGTCCTGATCACGGCCCATCAGGAACAGATCGGTGGCGGGTAGCACGGTGACGGCGATGCCTGCATCCGCCAAGCGCCGTGCCAACGCTCTGACCGCATGGGGCGGCAGCAGCGAAAGCTTTGCCATATGGCCCACGACGACACGCCCCCCGCGTTTGTATTTCTCGGTGAGCTCGCGCACCAGGTGCACGTTCATGCCGTCGGGCGTATGGCCGACATCGAGATGAATGTCGATGTCAACGTCGAACTCGCGCGCCAACGCGAAGATGCGCTCGATTTGCCCAGCGGGATCCGTATCGTAGCGGGGCGCACCGCCGACCAGCTTGGCGCCGCGTCTGAGGCCCTCCACCAACAGCTCGTCGGTGCCCGGATAATTGGTCAGTCCCTCCTGCGGAAACACGCAGATTTCCAGATCAATCGCCCACTTGTAGTCGGCGATGAGCGACTGCACCGCCTCGAAGCCGCGCATGCCGATGCCCGGATCCACCTCCACCTGGGTGCGCATGCGCGTGGTGCCGTTGAGGATGCACTGCTCGAGCGTTCGCGCTGCACGCGCTCGCACATCCTCCACCGACATGGAAGCCTTGAGCGGCGTTACGCCCTTGATGGGGCTCAGGCTGGCGCGCGCCTGGGGCGTGCAGCGATCGATGATGCGCGACTTGTCGAGATGGACATGGGTCTCAATGAGGCCGCCGCAGACAAGCCGCCCCTCGGCATCGACGATGTGCGCGTCGGCGTCGAGGCGCGGCTCGATTGCGAGGATACGACCATTGCCGATGCCGATATCCAGTGGCACGGCGGATGCGGCCCCGGCGAGGCGGGCGTTGCGGATGACGAGGTCCATGCGTTCCCCGATTTCATGCGACAGGGCAGGGCCTGGGTCCTTGTTTAGGCTCTGACTAGCACGGAAGGCGGAAGGGGTGCGACCGGCACTCTCCCCGGCGCGGCCGCATTTCCGGGGCATCGCGGCCGCCTGAGCAGTGCACGATTGCCACACACTCACAGGTACTTCTCAAGGACGGGCTGGCGGAGTGGGGAGCCGGCAAACTACCATGAGGGGAAAACCACTGCTTTGCTCGAGAAAGAGCCGCTGCGGGGATCTTTTGATGTTTAATGGGCCCATTCTCGCCATCGCGCTCGCCATGACGGTGGTGAGCGGTGTTGCGGTGCCCGCCTGGTGCCAAAGCCTGGACGCCGGCCCCTCAACCCCCGATCCACTGGCACCCGCGGAGGTAAGCAAGCCGGCGCCTGCCGCACCCGGTGCGCCGGTGGCAACCATGGAGGCCAAGCCCGCCGAGGCGGTGCATCCGATCGTGGCACTGGTGCGCGAGCGCCTGGTCGCAGCGCCCGCCCGGGGCAGCGAAGCCGATAAGGAGGATTACGCGGGCCTGGAGGCCTTCTATGCCGAGAGCAACGGCCAACCCGTTTGGACGAGCAACGATGGCTTCAGACCTCGCGCCGTGCAAGCCATGGCCGAGATCCGCAAGGCCGACGACTGGGGGCTCAAAGCCTCCGCGTTTGACCTGCCGACGCTAG
>Ga0306920_100008039_pt1 | contig 13966 bp, 12 predicted proteins | sample flu12Cox44000170_FD_204666 | JGI IMG/M metagenome (GOLD analysis project Ga0306920, IMG submission 204666) | Lab enrichment of tropical soil microbial communities from Luquillo Experimental Forest, Puerto Rico - flux4day.12C.oxic.44.000.170 (v2)... | ecosystem: Environmental > Terrestrial >...
GGGTGGCAAGGGTAGACGGACGAGCAAAAGAGCACCCTTCGCCGAAAGTGAATCCACGCCCGCATGGGTTTGCGCCCTACGCCGACGCCCCCGACAGCCTCGCGTTTGAACGGCAGGCGTCTCCGTGCCCACCTCTCGCCGAGGCCAAGCTCGCCGCATTCTGACGAATGTTGGACACTCCGCAACAGCGACATGCATGCGGCCCGGACGCTAGGGGAGACTTCTGCTCGTTCAGCCGCGAACCCGTGCGATTATCGTCATGATCGAGCTTTAGCCCCGCGACCCACGGCTGTGGCGCGTTCGGCACATGTGTGGTCGAACTCAGGCTGAGGCTAAGGCTCGACGAAGGTCGATAACGAGAGGCATCGGCGGGATCATGTTTTGGGCGGCCGCCGCCGGCATCAACCGCGCGAGCGCTACGGTCTCGTCGCCACCGCCGGCCGAACGCCGGCGCCCCTACCCTGTCGCGAGAAGGTGCTTCGCCTCGTCCGGCCGCAGGCCGAAGACCGCGATGATTTCCTTGATGGGAGAGGAGCCGCCGTCATGGTCGAGCGTCAGGAAGGCGATGCCTCCTGCGCCTTCGGCTTGGAGGTTGCGCGCGCCTTCGACCGCCGACATCGGGTCTTTCGCCGCGTAGCGCTCCATCGCGACCGGTTCACCATTTGTGGTGCGCTCGACGCGGATGACGCGATAATGCACGAGCTGGCCCGGACGGCGGGCGGCCGCCAGGCATTCGAGCCCGGGTGCCTGCGTGTCATCGGCCGAGCCAAGCCGCGAAGCTCGCGCCTCCCATGACCGCAAGGCGGAATCGGGGAAGTCCGGGCGAAGCTGGCAATTGGTCTTGCTGCTGATCATCACCAGACCTTTTGTCTCATCACCAGATCCTTCGTCGCCGCGCGAACGCGCGTTACAGGTGACGAGCCGGCGCGCGCGAAAATTTTTCCGCGGCAGCACGGGACGGGGCGCAAAGCTCGCTCTGCCCCCTACCTCAGCCCCCTCGATCCTTGCGGAGGCCCGGCGCCCCGCCCATTTGACACGAGCCGTGCCCGAGCTATGGTATGGTCTGGAGCCGCCCAAGGGGCGGCGATTTCGTTTGTGGCGCCCTCGCGGCCTGCCGTAAGGCGCCTCTTCTTGCCACGGGAGGACTAGTCGTGACCACGTCAGCGCTTCTGCCGACATTCGCGCGGGCGGACCTCTCCTTCGAGCGAGGCGAGGGTGCGTGGCTTCACGACGACCGAGGCGAAGCTTATCTCGATTTCGGCGGCGGCATCGCGGTCAATTCGCTCGGATATTCGCATCCCCATCTCGTGGCGGCGCTGGTCGAGCAGGCCCAGAAGGTCTGGCACGTCTCGAACCTCGTGCGCATCCCGGGTGGTGAGCGGCTGGCCGATCGCCTCGTCGAGGCGACCTTCGCCGATAAGGTGTTTTTCACGAATTCCGGCGCTGAGGCCAATGAATGCGCCATCAAGATGGCGCGCAAATACCATGCGGCCGGCGGGCATCCGGAGCGCTACCGCATCCTGACCTTCGAGGGCGCCTTCCATGGCCGCACGCTCGCGACCATCGCAGCCGGCGGGCAGCAGAAATATATCGAGGGCTTCGGTCCGAAGGTCGACGGCTTCGACCAGCTCTCAATCGACGACACGGCCGGCATCGAGGCCTGGGTCGGGCCCAATAGCGCGGCCTTCATGATCGAGCCGATCATGGCCGAGGGCGGGGTGCGCGTGGTGTCGCCGCAGAAGCTGCGCCATCTGCGCGACCTCGCCGACGCGCATGGTCTGCTGCTGATCTTCGACGAGGTGCAGACGGGGGTCGGCCGCTCCGGCCGCTTCTTCGCGCATGAGAAGACCGCCGTCACGCCCGATATCATGTCCGTCGCCAAGGGCATCGGCGGCGGCTTTCCGCTCGGAGCCTGCCTCGCCACCGATGCGGCGGCGCGCGGCATGACGGTCGGCACGCATGGCACGACCTTTGGCGGCAATCCGCTGGCCATGGCCTGCGGCAATGCCGTGCTCGATGTGGTGCTGGGCCCCGGCTTCCTGCAGGAGGTCGAGCGCAAATCGCTCCTCCTCAAGCAGCGTCTCGCCGAGCTCAAGGACCGCCACCCCGGCGTCATCTCCGAGATCCGCGGTGACGGGCTGCTCATTGGACTGCGCCTCGAGGTCCCGAACGGCGAGTTCACGGCCGCGGCCCGCGACGAGAAGCTCCTCGTGGTGCCGGCCGGCGACAACACTGTGCGCCTCCTGCCGCCGCTCGTCGCGACCGACGCCGATATCGGCGAAGCGGTGCAGCGTCTCGACGCCGCCGCCGACAAGATGGCGCGCGCCAAGCCCCGCCAGGCGGCGGAGTGAGCCAAGACCCATCAGGTTTTCGTCATGTCACCCCCCCGCCACTTCCTCGACCTTTCCGATTTCACCTCGCGTGACCTGAAAGGCCTCCTCGACCGGGCGCGCGCCCTGAAATCGGGCTTCAAGCGCGGCGAAGCGCAAGCCGAGCGGCCGCTCGCCGGCAAGGTGCTCGCCATGGTCTTCGACAAGCCCTCGACGCGCACCCGCGTCTCCTTCGATGTCGGCATGCGCCAGCTCGGCGGCGAGACCATCATGCTGACCGGCAGGGAGATGCAGCTCGGCCGCGGCGAGTCGATCGCCGACACGGCGCGCGTTCTGTCGCGCTATGTCGACGCCATCATGATCCGCATGCTCGACCATGACGCGATGCGCGAGCTCGCGGCTCATGCGACCGTGCCTGTGATCAACGGCCTCTCGAAACTGTCGCATCCGTGCCAGGTCATGGCTGATGTGCTCACCTTCGAGGAGAAGAGAGGGCCGATCGCGGGGCGCACCATCGCCTGGTCGGGCGATGCCAACAATGTGCTCGGTTCCTGGGTGCATGCGGCCTCACGCTTCGATTTCGACCTTCGCATCGCGACGCCTCCCGAGCTCAGCCCCAAGGACGAGCTGATGGCCTGGGCCAAGGCGAACGGCGCACGCATCAAGGTGACGAGCGACCCCTTCGAGGCAGTCGACGGCTCCGATTGTGTCGTCACCGATTGCTGGGTGTCGATGGGCGATGAGGATGAGGGGCGCCGCCAGAACCTCCTGCAGCGCTACCAGGTCAATGCCGAGCTGATGGGTAAAGCCAAGACGGATGCGATCTTCATGCATTGCCTGCCCGCCCATCGCGGCGAGGAGGTCACCGATGAGGTGATCGATGGGCCGCATTCGGTCGTGTTCGACGAGGCCGAGAATCGGCTGCACGCGCAGAAGGGCATCCTCGCCTGGTGCATGGGAGCCGCGGGCGGATGAGCGGCACCCGGATCGATCCCGGGGCGCATGATCCGTATGGAGCGGCAAGCGACAGGATCCTGCCCTTTTCGGTCGACGCGCTCGACGCGCGCGGGCGGGTCGTCAAGCTCGGCGCCACGATCGACGCCGTCATCCGCCGTCACGGCTATCCGGAACCGGTGTCGCGCCTCCTCGCGGAGGCGGCGGCGCTCGCCGTGCTGCTCGGCGCCTCGCTGAAGATCGACGGGCGCTTCCAGCTCCAGACGAAGAGCGACGGGTCGGTCGGCATGCTCGTCGTCGATTTCCGTTTCCCCGACAGCTTTCGCGCCTATGCGCGCTTCGACGAGGCGCGAATCAACGCTTTGCCCAAGGAGGAGCTGACGAGCGGCGCCTTGCTTGGCAAGGGCCATCTCGCCTTGACCATCGATCCGACGAGCGGCGATCGGGCTCGCTATCAGGGACTGGTGGCCCTCGACGGGCAGAGCCTCGAGGATGCGGCGCATCACTATTTCACCCAATCCGAGCAGATCCCGACGCGGGTTCGCCTCGCGGCCGGCCAGATCTATGTCCCGGGCGCCGATAAGAGCGAGAGCCTCTGGTCGGCCGGCGGCCTCCTGGTGCAGTTCCTGCCCAAAGCCGGCGCGCGCGTCGCGAGGCGCGATTTACCGGGCGGCGACGCGCCGCCCGGAGCCCAGCAGGGACACGAGGTCAAGGACGATGACGCCTGGACCGAGGCCCGCATGCTCGCCGACACCATCGAGGACCATGAGCTCATCGATCCGCTGCTGCCGGCCGAGAGGCTCCTGGTGCGCCTCTATCATGAGCGCGGCGTGCGCGCCTTCGAGGCGACGCGGCTGAAGGAGAGCTGCCAATGCTCGCGCGCCCGTATCGTCGCGATGCTGCGCAGCTTCCCGGAGACGGACCGGCGCGAGATGATCGCCGATGACGGCCTGATCGCCGTCACTTGCGAATTCTGCTCTCAGCATTACTCCGTCAGCCCCAACGAGGTAGCAGACGAGCCCGCGAGCGAAACGCCGCCGAAAGAGGCGAGCTCCGGCTGAAGCTGGCTTAACGAGGTCAACACATCAGCGCCGATGGGCCGAGCCGAGCTCCTTCTCCCCGCTTGCGGGGGGAAGGCGGGGAAGGGGCTTGGCGAGTACGAGCCCGCGCTGGTTTCTAACGACCCGACCCCTCACCCAACCTCTCCTCGCTTGCGGGGGAGAGGGGCCGCGCTGGCGCCAGTCAGCCGCTGGTCGCGCACCATTGCGCGAGCTTGCGCATGAAGGCTGCGCCCGCATCGAGCTCTGCAAGAGTGATGAATTCGTCCGGCTGATGCGCCTGGTCGATCGAGCCCGGCCCGCAAACGATGGTCGGAAGGCCGGCCCTCTGGAAATGGCCGGCCTCGCTGCCGTAAGGGACCGTGACCGGGCGGTTGCGGCCGGCGAGCTTGAGCGCCAGCGTCTCGGCGGGCGAGCCTGGATCGGGCGCGAGCCCCGGCACCGACACTTCGCACAGCGTCTCGACGCTCGCTGCCTTGCCGAAACGGGTCAGGCGCGGCACCACTACCTCGCGCGCGTAGCGCTCGAAGCGCTCGGGAATCTCGTTCGGGTCGAGATCTGGCAGGCCGCGGAACTCCCAATGGAAGCTGCAGAGCTTCGCCATGATGTTGCGGGCAGTGCCGCCATGCACGACGCCGATATGTACGGTGCTGTAGGGCGGATCGAAGCGCCCCGACGGGTCGCCGCGGACCACCATCTCCTGCCCGATGCGATCGAGCTCGGCCATGAGCATCACGGCGCCAGTGATGGCGCTCGCGCCGAGCTCGGGCTTCGAGGAATGCGCCTCGGTGCCGTGCACATCGGTGTTGAAGGTGACGACGCTCTTATGCGCGTCAGCCGCCTGCATCGAGGTCGGCTCGCCGACGATCACGGCGCGCGGCAACGGAAACCCCTTGCCCATGCGGAGGATCGGACCTTTGACACCGAGGCAGGTCGTCTCCTCGTCATAGGAGAAGACGAGATGGACCGGCGTCTGGAGCGCGGCCTTCTGGAAGAGCGGCACATGCGCGAGCATCAGCGCGCAGAAGCCCTTCATGTCGACGGCACCGCGCCCATAGGCGCGCCCATCGGCAACGCGCAGCGTGAAGGGATCGCTCGTCCAGCTCTGGCCGGCAACCGGCACCACATCGGTGTGGCCCGACAGGCAGACGCCGCCCCGATCGGTCGGACCGATGCTCGCGAACAGCGCCGCCTTGTCTCCCGCCTCGTTCGGCAGCCGCACGCTCGCGACGCCGAGCGCGCGCAGATAATCCTCGACATAGTCGATGAGCGGAAGATTGGAGCGAGAGCTCTCTGTGTCGAAGGCGACGAGGCGCCCCAGGATCTCGATCACCGTCTCGCGGCTAGGCGCACCCTCGATCGTCATGGCCACATCATCTCCGTCAATTGCTGCAAGGCAAGCGCTCGTGATGCTCGCTCAGCGCCGCCAATAGCCAGGCAGGAAGAGCACCACCGCCATGATGATCTCGAGACGCCCGGCGATCATGCCGGCGGCGAGCACCCAATGGGCCGCAGCCGGCAGATGCGCGTAATCGGCGGCCGAGAGCGCCCCGAAGGCGGGCCCCGCATTGGTGAGCGCCATGACGGCTCCGGTCAGGGCGGCGCCCGCGCCGAGCCCTGAGAGCACGAGCGCGAAGGCGAGGACGACGAAGGCCGCCACATAGATGGCCGCGAAGGCGAAGACCGTGGTGACTGCCTCCTCCCTCAGCCGCCGGCCGCCATGGGTGAAGGGCACCGCCGCATGCGGATGCACGAAGCGGATGAAGGAGCGCCTCACCCCCTGGGTGAGCACGGCGAGGCGGATCGGCCTGAGCCCGCCCGCAGCCGATCCGGCGCAGCCGCCGATGAGCGCCGCGAGGATCAGGAGCAGCACCTGGAAATCGCCGCGTTGCGCTGGGTCGCCCGCCTCGAAGCCGGTCGTGGTGATGCGGCTCACCACGTCGAAGGCCGCGTGGCGAAGCCCGACCCAGCCGCTCTCGATGCCGGCAAGCGCGAGGCGGGTCCAGGAGACGATCACCAGCAGGAGCGCAATCGCCAGGAAGAGCTGCACCTCGCGATGGCGCATGATCGGCTGCAGCTCGCCCTTGAACAGCATGGCGACCGTGCCAAGCGGCAAGGCGGCGAGCAGCATGAAAACGATCGCGATCCATTGCAGGCCGGGCTTTTGGAAATAGGCGAAGGAGCCCGCATGTGTCGAGAACCCGCCGGTCGACAGGGTCGAGAAGGCATGCGTCACGGCATCGAAGGCCGTCATGCCGCCGACGAAATAGGCGATGGCGCACAATGCCGTCAGCGCCGCATAGACGCCGAGCACGCGCGGCGCGAAGCGCATCAGGCGCTTCGTCTCCCAATTCGGCCCGTCCGGCATCCAGAATCCGTCGGCCTGGCCCTGGCCATGCGACAGGAGGCAGATCATCAGGGCGATGAACAGCCCTCCGCCCAGGAATTGCAGGAGCGCCCGCCAGAACAGGAGGGCCGTGCCGGTCGTGTCGGGAGAGGCGAGCGCCGTCGCCCCATTGGTCATGAGGCCCGAGCTCGCCTCGAAGATCGAGGCGGCGAGCGGCATCTTCAGCGAGCCGAGCGCGAAAGGCGCGGCCGAGAACAGGATGAGCAGCACGACCGTGCCGGTCGCGAAGATCGGCAATTCGCGGGCGCTGAAGGGGCGATGCCCATCGGAGCGGGCGACAAGGCGAAGACCCACCCCGAGGAAGACCGCCGCTGCCGCACAGACGCAAAACAGCACCGCGTCGCGCCCATCGCCGAGCGCTCCCATCCCCGCGGTCAGGAGCAGGCAGGCGGCTAAGACGAGGAGAAGGCTGGCGGCAGCCGTTACGACAGGTCTGAGATCCATCGAATCGCTCGTAGACGGCGATGTGCCGCCGCGCCGGCAAAATGCCAGCTCGCCGACCGTCTGTCATGCCGTAGAGGCGTGATCAAGCGCTCTTCGCGGAGAAATTCGGGCGAAATGCGCTCGACCGGCAGGCGCTACAATGCCAAAAGCTTGGCATGAGACAGACTGTGATCGGCAGGTTCGCACTGTTCCTCTTGCGGCTTCTCGGCGCCTTCGTCTTTCTCGGCTTCGCGCTCTGGGGGGCGCTCGCGCTCACCTTCCGCCTTCCGGTGCCCCTGACGATGCGCTATGTCGCTGCGGCCGTCTTCGTCGTGCTCGCGCTCATGGCGGTGCTTGGGCTCTGGCGCCGCCGTTCGCTCTGGCCTTTCGCCTATGCCGGTGTGATCGTCCTGCTGCTCGGCTGGTGGTCGACGATCGTGCCGCGCGGCGACAAGGACTGGGCGCCCGATGTGGCGCTAACCCTGACCGGCAAGGTCGAGGGCGGGGCGGTGCACTTCACGAACATCCGCAATTTCGACTGGCGCAGCAACAGCGATTTCACCGAGCGCTGGGAGGACGCGACTTTCGCGCTCGACGATCTGCGCAGCGTCGACCTCATCAATTCCTATTGGGCGGGGCCGAAAATCGCCCATACCCTCGTGAGCTTCGGCTTCACGGGTGACCGCTACCTCGTCTTCTCGATCGAGGTGCGCCGGCGCAAGGGCGAGGAATATTCGGAGATCGCGGGCTTCTTCAAGGAGGATGAGCTCGCCATCGTCGGGGCGCGCGAGCGCGACATCATCCGTGTGCGCAGCAATGTGCGGGGCGAGGATGTGCAGCTCTTCCATGTGCGGGTCGAGCCAGCGACCGCACAGCGCATCTTCCTCGCCCTCGTCGAGGAGGCAAACGACATCGCGGCGCAGCCGCGCTTCTACAACACCGTGACGGCGAACTGCACGACGCTGCTCTTCAAGCTCGCCCACGGGCTCGACAGGGCGCTGCCCCTCGATTGGCGCATCTTGGTTTCGGGCTACCTCCCCGATTACGCCTATGACCAGGGCCTTCTCGACAGCGACGTGCCGCTCGCCGAGCTCAGAGCCCGCGGCCGCATCAACGAGCGCGCGCAAGCGGCCGATCGCTCGGAAGCCTTTTCGACCCTGATCCGGGACGGCGTGCCGGGGCCGTGAGGGAGCGTTCAAATCTCCGCTATTCGCGAGAAGGCGTGTTGGGGTGGCCCGGGCCAAGCCCGGGGCACGACGGAGGGGGAAAGCGTGAGAAGCAGCGTCATGGCCGGACATGGTCCGGCCACCCACGCCTTCCCTGACAACCGCGCCATGCGCCGATAGCCCACCCGCTGACGGGAACCCCGCGCTGGCGTAAAGTTGCTGCTGGAGCCTAAGATCGATTCGCGATGACTTTGCCCCCCCGCCTCGTCACCTCGGAGCGCCGCGAGGATGATGCCCTCGAGGCGTCGATCCGGCCGCAGAAGCTTGCCGATTTCGTCGGCCAGGAGCAGGCGCGCGCGAATTTGCGGGTGTTCATCGAGAGCACCAAGGCGCGCGGTGAGGCGCTCGACCATGTGCTCTTCGTCGGCCCGCCCGGCCTCGGCAAGACCACGCTCGCCCAGATCGTGGCGCGCGAGCTCGGCGTCGGCTTCCGCTCGACCTCGGGCCCGGTCATCGCCAAGGCCGGCGATCTCGCGGCGATCCTCTCCAATCTCGAGGAGCGCGACGTCCTGTTCATCGACGAGATCCACAGGCTCAACCCCGCGGTCGAGGAGATCCTCTACCCTGCCATGGAGGATTTCCAGCTCGACCTCGTGATCGGCGAAGGACCGGCGGCGCGCTCGATCAAGATCGACCTGTCGAAATTCACCCTGGTCGGGGCGACCACCAGGGCCGGCCTCCTGACCACCCCGCTGCGTGATCGTTTCGGCATCCCGATCCGCCTGAATTTCTACACGGTCGACGAGCTCGAATTCATCGTGAAGCGTGGCGCGAGAGTCATTGGCTTTGGCATGTCCGAGGATGGCGCGAACGAGATCGCCAAGCGAGCCCGCGGCACGCCGCGCGTCGCCGGGCGCCTGCTGCGCCGGGTGCGTGATTTCGCCGTGGTCGACAAGGCCGAGACCATCACGCGCGACATCGCCGCGAAGGCGCTCGCCCTGCTCGAGGTCGATGGCCGCGGACTCGACGAGATGGATCGCCGCTATCTCGGCGTGATCGCCGAATCCTTCGGCGGCGGCCCGGTCGGAGTCGAGACCATTGCGGCCGCCTTGTCCGAGCCGCGCGACGCCATCGAGGACATCATCGAGCCCTATCTGATCCAGCAGGGCTTCCTGCAGCGCACGCCGCGTGGCCGCCTACTGACGCCGCATGCCTTCCGCCATCTCGGCCTTGCGGAACCCGCCGGCAGGGAGGCGACGCAATTCGGCCTCTTCAGCGACGCCGACAGCGAATGACAGAAAAGAGCACGGCGCCCTCTGAGCTGGGCGAGGCCCGCCCCCTCAACCTGCTCACTTTCAGGATCTACTACGAGGACACGGATTTCTCGGGCTTCGTCTATCACGCGAATTATCTGCGCTTCATGGAGCGCGGGCGCACCGAATGGCTGCGCGAGCTCGGCGTCGACCAGCGCTCGGCCTTCGCGATGTCACCGCCTCTCGCCTTCGTGGTCAGGCGCATGCGCATCGACTATCTGCGGCCGGCGCTCATGGACGATCTCGTCACCGTCGAGACCGGGCTCGCCGAGCTTCGCGGCGCGAGCCTCGACCTCACCCAGCGCGTCAGGCGCGGCGATGACCTGCTGGTCGAGGCTTTGGTCACGGTCGCCTGCTTGTCGGGCGGCAAGCCCGCGCGCCTGCCGCGCCTGATCCGCGACGCCGTCGCGGCCAGCAAGGACGGTAGCTGAGACGAGCCCCGCTCCCGCCAGCCCCGGGTACGATAAGGCCTCATGTTGACGCGCCGGCCCCGGCTGTGGCTTCACTTCGTCAACCAATCAGAGCGCGGGCGGACGATGAACCTTCGACGGCGATGGCCTGCCCTGTTGCTCCTGCTCGCCGGGCTTTGCCTCCTACTTGCGATGCCGCTCTACGATTCCGCCGTCCTGATCTTCCTCAACAACCATCTCGGCAAGTTCGCGAAGATCGTCGAGCGCCATCGCCTCCTCGCGCTTCTCGGCTATGCGGCCGTCTATGTGTCGAGCGTCGCGGTGTCCTTTCCGGGCGCGATCCTTCTCACCCTCATCGGCGGCTTCGGCTTCGGCGCCATCATCGGCGGCTTCACGGCGGCGGTCGCGGCGACACTTGGCGGGCTGTGCGCCTTCCTCGCGGCCCGGGCGCTCTGTCGCGACTGGTCGCACAAGATCGGCGGCTTCGATCTCTCCTCCCCGATCGCCGGGTTGCGGCGTGACGCTGCGGCCTATCTGATCTTCCTGCGCCTGACGCCGGTTTTCCCCTTCTGGCTCGTCAATATCGCCGCGGCGATCGCGGGCGTGCCGCCCAGGACGTTCCTGTGGACGACCTTCTTCGGCGTAATGCCGGGGGGCTTCGCCTTCGCTGCGGCGGGAGAGGCACTGGCCGGCCTGCTGCAGAGCCGTGCGCAGGCCTATCAGGCCTGTCTTGCCGCAGGCGCGCGCTATTGCCGCATGCATCTCGATCTTGCGGCCATCATCGACAGCCGGCTCCTGCTCGCGCTCGCTGCGCTCGGCCTCCTCGCCTTGCTGCCGGTCGCGATCCGGCGCATTGCGCCCGTCGCACGCTTTTGCGAGCGCAAGGGCTGGATCAAGCCCCTGATGCGCGGAGAACCTTGATGAACGAGATTTTGCGCCCCGATCTGTGCATCATCGGGGCTGGCGCCGCCGGGTTGTCGGTCGCCGCCTCCGCCGCCGCGCTCGGCGTCTCGACCGTGCTGATCGAGCGCGGCCTGATGGGTGGGGAATGCCTGAACACCGGCTGCGTGCCCTCGAAGGCGCTGATTGCGGTGTCACGGGCCGCCGAAGGACCGCCCGAGGCGCTGCGTCGAGCCGCTGGCACGGCAAGCTCGACGCCCGATTTCGGCTTGGCGCTCGCGCATGTCAAACGCACGATCGGCGCCATCGCGCCCACGGATTCCGCGGCGCGCTACACGGCACTCGGGGTCACCGTGCTCAAGAGCGAAGCGGCCTTCGTCAATCGCTCGACCGTCGAGGCCGCGGGCCTTCGCATCATGGCGCGCCGCTTCGTCATCGCCTCGGGCTCGACGCCCGCCCTGCCAGAACTGGCCGGGCTCGACGCTGTGCCCTATCTAACCAATGAGACTGTCTTCGACCTCGAGGACAGGCCGCGCCATCTGATCATCGTCGGGGGCGGGCCGACCGGCTGTGAGTTCGGCCAAGCCTTCCGCCGCCTGGGGAGCGAGGTGACAGTGTTCGAGACCGAAACCTTGTTGCGGCGCGAGGATCCCGAACTCGCGGCGGTGGCGCGCGCAGCCTTGGAGCGCGGCGGCGTCAGCTTGCACGAGAATTCGCGCCTTGCCGCGGTCGCCGTGGCCGAGGGCGGGGTGCGCGTCCATTACACCGATTCCGCCTCGACGCCGCGCCAAGCAGTCGGCAGCCACATCCTGATCGCGGCCGGGCGTACACCGAGCCTCGCAGGGCTCGGTCTCGATACCGCCTTTATCAAGCACGACAAAAGCGGTATCATTGTGGACCATGGTATGCGCAGCTCAAACCGACGCGTCTTCGCCGTCGGCGATTGCGCCGGCGGAGCGGCGGGGGGGTCGAGCTCCAGCCATGCAGCCTCGCTGCAGGCTAGCCTGGTGATCCGCAGCGCCTTGTTTCGCATGCCTGTGAGGTTCGATCCGGTGCTCCTGCCGCGCGTCACCTTCACCGACCCCGAGATCGCCGCAGTCGGCCTCTCGGAGGAGGAGGCGCGTGCCAAATACGGCCGCATCCGCTTGTCGCGCTTCCCGCTGGGCGAGACGGACCGGGCCCGCGCCGAGGCCAGGACCGAGGGCCTAGTCAAGCTCGTCGCTAAGCCCAATGGGCGCTTGCTCGGCGCCGCCGTCGCGGGCGACGGCGCGGGCGAGATGATCGGGCTCTGGGCGCTCGCCCTCAAGGCAAGGATGAATCTCGCGCAGATCGCCGGCCTCACCCTGCCCTATCCGACGCTGAGCGAGGCCTCGCGGCGCGCCGCGCTCGACTTCTATGCGCCCTTGGCCAAGCGGCCCATGGTGCGCAGCCTGCTGCGTTTCTTGCGTGCTTTCGGGTAAGGATCCGCATGGACGACATCACACAGCGCGGCTTCAGCCATGTGATGCCGGATGTCGGCGCGCTGTTCCGCGTGCGGCCGGGCCTGTCGGCGAAGCTGCTCGTGCTCACCATCGCCTTCGTGATGCTCGCCGAAGTCTTGATCTTCATCCCCTCGGTCGCGAATTTCCGGCGAACCTGGCTGATGAACAAGGTCTCGGCGGCGGCGACCGCGGCGCTCGTCTTCGATGCCGCGCCTTCGGGCATGGTAGCGCCAGAGCTCGGCCAGGAGCTGCTGAAGCAGGTCGGCGCGCTCACCATCTGGTCGCGCCGTGTCGATTCGCGCATGCTGGTCGCGAGCATCGAGCGTCCGCCCGAGGTCGACGTCACGACCGATCTGCGCGAGTTGAACCCGCTGCGCGAGATCGCCGAGAGCATGATGACACTCGCCGCGCGGCCAGGGCGCATACTGCGCATCACGGCGCGCGGCATGGGCGGGGTCGTGATCAATATGACGATCGAGGAGAACCGCCTGAGAGAAGCAATGTGGGGCTTTGCCCGCAACATCCTGATTCTCTCGCTCATCATCTCGCTGATCACGGCGGGGCTCGTCTATGTGTCGCTGCTCTACATGATCGTGCGGCCGATCCGGCGTCTCTCGGAGAACATGGCGGGCTTCGAGAACGAGCCCGAGAATTCAGCACGGATCATCCCGACCGGCACGCGTAGCGACGAGATCGGCTTCGCCGAGCGCTCGCTCGCAAGGCTCGAGGCGAAGCTCGCCGACGAGCTGCGACGCAGCAAGAAGCTCGCGGCCTTGGGCCTCATGATCGCCAAGATCAGCCATGATCTACGCAACGTGCTCTCGGGCGCGCAGCTCTTCTCCGAGCGCATCGCCGAATTGAAGAATCCGAGCGTGCAGCGCCTGGCGCCCCGCCTCGTCGATGCGCTGCGTCGCGCCATCGATCTGTGCGAAGGCACCCTCACCTATGGAGCCGACCAGAAGGCGGCGCTGAAACCTTCCCGCTTCAAGCTCGCCCCCCTCGTCGCCGAATGCTGGGAGCTCGCCATGCCCGTGACGGCGCGACTGCCGTCAGCGCCGAAGGCGCAGGTGCTCGTCAACGAGGTCCCACCCGACATCGAGATCATGGCGGATCGCGACCAGATGGCGCGCGTCTTCCTCAACCTGATGCGCAACTCGCTGCAGGCGATGGCGGCGGCCCCGGTCCTCCAGCCTGTGTCGGGGGATGCGGCAGAGCCCGCCGAGGAGGCTCGCATCACCGTGAAGGCGCGCGCGGACGGCGATGACAGCCTGATCATGGTGCAGGATAACGGCCCCGGCGTGCCGCCCTCCATGTGGCCGCGGCTGTTCGAGCCCTTCTCGGCCTCGTCCAACCGGCGCGGCAGCGGCCTTGGCCTCGCGATCGTCGCCGATATCCTGCGGGCCCATGACGGCAGCATCCGCCTCGCCTCGAGCGCGACGGGTGCGCGCTTCGAGATCAGGCTGCCGTCTCGCTGATCAGCGGCCCTGCATCCGCTATCGCAGGCTTTGAGCCGCCATCTTGGCC
>Ga0306920_100008041_pt1 | contig 13964 bp, 9 predicted proteins | sample flu12Cox44000170_FD_204666 | JGI IMG/M metagenome (GOLD analysis project Ga0306920, IMG submission 204666) | Lab enrichment of tropical soil microbial communities from Luquillo Experimental Forest, Puerto Rico - flux4day.12C.oxic.44.000.170 (v2)... | ecosystem: Environmental > Terrestrial >...
GAAGCCACTAAAGAAGAACGAGCAGCTCAAAGACCGTGTCAAGAAGGACCTCGCCAAGATCAAGCGCAGCCCGCGCCTGGTGCGTTCGTTCTTCCGTGCCGAGAGTGTAGCCTACGTTCTGGACTAGAATGTCGGCTGTGGGCGAATTCGAGCCCGGAACGGGTCCTCCACGAAGCCGACCGGTCAGGTTCATAACAGGGTAGTCAGGTCGCTTCGCCGCTACGCGGAGCGGAACCCGCCGCAGCGCGGAAAAGGGCGTGGTGAAACACGGGGTCATCGGTCAGCTGTTAGGTCTCACCACAGCTGCGGATCGCGGCGCGTAATAAAAGAAGCGCCATGCTCAACGCCACCGCCACCATTGCCATCCGCGCTGCGCGCTTCCGCAGCCAACTCAGGAACCGCAGTCGCTGTCGCGATCTCTAGCGGGTACTGTGGTCAACGGAGTCTCAATTTTGTCATGGCAAGCGTCTACTTCGAAGGTCGACGAAGCGATCTCTTCACTTCACTGGAGAGGCACCATGATGAGAGCGACGCTCGGCACGCTCGTCGCCGTTCTATTCGTCACCTGCGCGGTGGCTGCCGTTGCGCAATCCCGACAAATGAAGGAACGGGAAGAGAGGGCGCTAGTGGTCGACATTGCCGAGACCAACAAGCTCTGCGGCTCGAAAATCGCGGCGAACTACGAGTGGGGCAGCGTCACTTCAAGGTCAGATTTCGAGCGCGCCGACACCGGTACCACACGGCGCTACTGCGATGAAGCACTCAAGAGTATTCGATTGATATGCAGCACTCCCTCCGACCGGGAGGCAGTCAGCACTCAGATCAGGCGTGTAAAATGTGGCTTTCTTGGATCCGATGGAGGCGCGATCGCCTCACTTGATAGTGGGGTTTTGGACTTTAAGATCGACTTGGTTCGGCCGTCCGAGCATGCGGTCTTTTTGTACCTCATGGACCACCTCTTTCTCGACGGGGATGCACTGAGTGTGCGCCGAGCTAAGAGGCGTGACGAGGCCCGACTGGCCAACGCCGTTAACAGGACCAAAGAGATTTGCGCAATCGATATCAGCGTGAGGATCGATTGGACCGGCATGCCGCCACAGGGGATCAAGAGCGGCGATGCGCTCCATTGTGAGCACGCATTGGATGTCATCGAGCGAATTTGCCGAGATCGGCCAGGCCAGGATGCGATCAGGACGCAGGTTAAGAGTGTCGTCTGTGGTTATGCGGCCAAGCGCTCAATTTTGCTAGAGAACGGCGTTGTCATATTCAAAAGCGATTTCACATCGAGCGACGATGTCCGTATTATCATGGAGTATCTTGTGAATAAACTTTGACCGGACGCCATGCGCTACGAGGGAGATCGCCTTGGCTCAGTCAAATGGGCGGTGTGTCAAAGCGTCGGTCTCGCGCTGCCACGGTGGGCGCGTCCGAAATCTCGGGGTCACCTGACGCGCCGGGAAGGTCCTTGGGATCCGCACGCGGCGGCCGAGTTTGACCCACAGCAGCGTGCCTGCTCCTTGCGTGCGGCGGCAACATCGGGTCGATGCTTGCTCGGCCGCGTGCAGGACTTTTTCAAACGTGATCCCATGGCGGTCGTAGAAGCGCCAGACGGAGCCGGTGGCGACAGCGAGCTTCTTCTCGCGGCGAAGCCGGTCGCGAATCTCCTCAAGCGTTAGCCCAACTTGAGCGGTTGAGGGGTGGATTGAGCATACCTATGTTGAGGGTAGATCGGGGTGGCATATGAGACCGCAAAGGTAAGATTGGGAGCATGCCCATGGACGCACCGAACAAGGAGTTTGCGCTCGCAGGCAGCCTTGAGGAGCTGAAGGCGAAGGGCCGGCTCGTCGTGCACGGCCGCCATCGTCCGATCCTCGTCATCTACGACCGCGGGCGCGTCTTCGCCCTCGACAATCGTTGTCCGCACATGGGCTTCCCGCTCGAGCGCGGCGGCGTCGAGGACGGCATCTTGACCTGTCATTGGCACCACGCCCGCTTCGATTTGGCAAGCGGCTGCACCTTCGACCTTTGGGCTGATGATGTGCCGACCTGCCCAGTCGAAGTGCGCAATGGCGAGGTCTGGGTGAAGACCACGTTCGGCCATGCCGATCCAGCCGCGCATTGGCGCCAGCGGCTTGCCGACGGCCTCGCACACGATCTCGGCCTCGTTATTGCCAAGGCCGTGCATAGTCAGCTTGCGGCTGACGTACCGCCAGCCGACATCGTGCGGCAGGTGGCGCTGTTTGGGGCGCGCAACCGCGACGGCTGGGGCGTGGGCCTCACGATCCTGACGGCTCTTGCCAATCTGCTGCCCGCGCTGCCAAACGAGGAAGCGTATCTCGCCCTGTTTCACGGCGCGCGCCGCGTGGCGGCGGACTGCGACGGCGAGGCACCGCGGCGGGAACGCGCACCGCTTGCGAGCCGCCCGGATCCGGCCGCGCTAAACCGCTGGTTGCGACGCTGGACAAACGTGCGGCATCGCGAGGCAGCCGAGCGCACCCTGCTCACGGCGATTGCATCGGGTAGCTCGCCAGCAGTGCTCACCGATGCCCTGCTTGCGGCCGAAACCGAGCGGGCGTTCGCCGACACCGGGCACTCGCTCGACTTCATCAACAAGGCGTTCGAGTGCCTTGATCTCATCGGCTGGGAGCACGCTGCGACTTTGCTGCCGACTGTCGTCGGCCAAATGCTGGCCGCTCGTGGCGCCGATGAATCGACTGCGTGGCGCCAGCCCGTTGATCTTGTTGCGCTGTGTCAGGAAGCGGCCAGCGAACTGCCGGAGCTGTTTGCTACCGGTCGCGGCGCGCATGGCTGGTCGGACCACGCGGCGCTCGCCCGAGAGCTGCTTGATGACGATCCGGCCAGGATCCTCAACGGGCTCAAGGCAGCGATCCGCACAGGCGCTGCTCCTGCTGACCTCGGCCGATCGCTTGCCTACGGAGCCGCGCTCCGAGTGGCGCGCTTCGGCAATGCCAACGAGCACGGTGACTGGGAGGCGGCGCACCACGTGTTCACCTACGCCAACGCGGTCCACCAAATGCTCAAGCGGATTGAGACTATCAACACGGACGGCCACGCCACTGCCGTACTGCACGGAGCCATGGCGCTGTACCTCACGCGATATCTCAATGTGCCGCCGGCGCGCATCCCCGGGGAGGACGGCGAGCAGCTCGACGACCTACCCGCGGATGCAGAGACGATCAGCGCCACCTTGCTCGACGCCTTCGACCGGCAGCGGCAGGTCGATCTCGCGGCAAGGCTGGTGGCGCGGCATCTCGGTCTTGGCCATTCGCCGCAGTCGCTGATCGCCACGCTCGCGCGTGCGGTGCTGCGCGAAGACGCAGGCTTCCATGCCTATCAGATGCTGGAGGCAGGAGTCCGGCAGTTCAACGGGTGGGGCAACACCAGCGAGGGTCGGCACATCCTGATAGCCGTCACCCGCTATCTCGCCGCCCATTCACCGACGGAACGTGCGGCGCTGCAGACGGCAGATATTGCCCGGCGCCTGATGCTGGGCGGCGAGCTGCATCGGGAAGCTGCGGCACTCTGAGCACACGCGCGGTGTGTTGCCCTTATGGGGGTGCCATCATTTACGGCGCTTTCGGTCGACCCTTCTCGACCATGCGCAAATGGATCGGGAGACGGTGGAAATACCGCTGCTGATGAGCTGATCGAATAGGAAGGTGGCGAGTTCCTGCTGCGTTGCACAACCAGGATCGGGCTGAGGTCTGTCCCGTGTCATAAAGAAACCAAAACATGCCACAACAAGGGGTCGCCGTAGGTCTCTTCCTACCTCGAGACTGCCGTGCCTGAAACGAGCGCAAGGGCAAGCGGAAAGAGCTTGTTCGCCAAGGTCTTCGGGTTCCGCCCTCTCTACTGCAGGATCCATCAGTACAACAACTTCACGCTCTGTCCGCGTGGGGATGGGATAATCGCACACTTAGTGCTGAACTTTGTCCTCACCAGAGGGCCTTATCCCGGCCTCCAGATCGTGAGCACACGTCGGATCGCGACCACGGCGTCCGCTCTGAAGTAGGGCAGACACAGCATTAACACCCCGACGCTCGTAGCGGCCAGGGTGAGGGCGAGCAGCAACGAGGCCGCGAGCGGCAGTTGTGTCGGCTCCGCCACGCTCGCAACGCTGTAGAGCAGCACGATGCAGAATAAGGGCCGAGCGGTATCGTGCACCCACCAAGCCATCAGCTCGCCGCGCAGCAGGCGACGATGCACGCCCGGCACGTAGATCACAAGATAACAAAGGTTGACGGCAACCCAGCACGCCGCCGGAGCGATCGGACCGTAGATTGGCGCCAGCGCCAAGGTGGCGGGCAAGTACACGGCAACGGTCACGAGGTTCAGCCTAACGAGCAGTTGCGACCAACCTGTGGCGAGTTGCAGAATGTAGGGGGGCGTCACCAGGGTGTTGAGCAGGGTGCCGACGGCCACCCAGGGAAGCAGCTTCGCTACCGGCTCGGCGAGCGGAGAGTTTGCGCCGAGCCAAAGCTGCATCAAGGGCCGTGGGGCCCACACGAGCGTTGCCGCAGCCGGAAGCAGCAACGCGGCATTGATTTGCGACCAGCGGTGATACTCGCGGGCCAATGTGGTCTCGTCGCCGCGCGCCACCAGCTGCGTGAAATGCGGCATCAGCGCGCTGCTGACGGGCTGTGTCAGGATGGTGGAGAGTTGCTGAGCCAGCGAGACAGCAAGGGTATATGCGGCGAGGTCGGCGAGGGAACAGTACTTGGCAACGATCAATCCCGGACCCTGGACGATAAGCGCGGCGGTCAGCCCCAGGAGCAAGTTTCCGGCGGCGAACCGCCACAAATGACGCGCAATGGCAAACTCAGCGCGTGGAGTAGCGCCAGGCGGCATCGTGTGCCACAGCGCTATGCGAGTGACAACGCTCGTTAACAGCGACATCAGTGCGGTCCAGGCAAGATACACTTCGACCGACGGACGTAGAAGCCACAGCAGCAGCACCGCGCCGACTGGGATCACCGTGCCGAGCACCATGCGGATCGCGACGAGGACCTCCTGCCGCTGCAGGCCTATGAAACCCCCGCTGTAGAGCATCGCCGGCCATTGCACGGCGAGGCCAATCCCGATCAAGACGACGACGGTCGTGAGCTCGCTCTGCGGCAGACCGCTGCCGGCGATGCCGTAGCGCGCGATCCACTGCGCCGCAATCACGACCGAACCGCCGATCACCACGGCCGTTATGCACGAAATGATCTCCATCGTGCGGAGCACGTTGCGAGCCTGCTGCGCCTCGTCGGGCAGAGGGCCGATCCGCGCCAGCTCCCGCGCCAGCGTGGGGCTGATGCATTGATCGAGAAACATGAGGAACAGAGTAAGCGACGAGCTGAAACCAACGAGACCGTAGCCTTGCGGCCCCAGCTGGTGGACAATGAGCGGAGTGAGGAAAATCTGAAGAATCGCCGTCCAGGCGCGCAGGACCAGATTGGCTGAGATGTTGGCGCTGAGCGTTGGTCGCCCTTCAGCGGAAAAAGGGGCGAGCACTCGTCGCGCCGAGCTCATCCAAAATGCGCCCCCCAAGCGCGCTCCACGCCGAATTGGTTGTTTGATGGCAGCGAGACGCGTGGGCGGAGTGTCATGCATTGCGTTGCAAGACCGTGTATGCCGCGCTGGAAGGCTCCTTGCGCTCCCTGGAGCAGGCGCGCGAGCGCGCCAACTCCTCTGTCGAGATTCGAACGAGAGGCCGCCCCTACTCGGACAACCACTGCAAGTGCGGATTGGCGAGCTTTCGAGGTCTTAAACCATTTCGCAACCGATGGGGCCCTAGTGGTTGCGTGCGACCCGGCCCGGGAAGGGCTTGTCGCCAAATGCTGTTCGCTCACCGATCTCGCCCGCACGTTGGCTAACTCGCCGGCCCAGGTCTGGCCAAGATTTAAAAGTGACGCAATCGGTCACACCGGGCTAGGCTGAAACGTCGACCACAACCCCTTTCCACTTGCGGCTCGCCACGAAAGTGGGCGCCGCATTCATCACATCGTACAAGGCAAGCCGCGCACGCGCCAATCTGCTTATTGTCGTCTCAACGGGCAGGCGGAAGGCTTCTGCGGCCTCGTCGTAGGTGAGGCCGTCGACGCACACTAAGGTCACCAAAAGCCGATCGTCGCGGGAAAGCTGATCGAGTCCTCACAGAACCTCGCCAACAGTGAGGCGGCGCTTTGCGACCGCGCCATAATCCCTTGCCATCTCATCGCCGATCGGCGGGCTCTCCCTGCTGTCGCCCCGAGGCTGCTCCGCACCCCTGCGGTCGAACCAAATATGCGCGATGCGAACCATCCAGCTGTTGCGTCGCGTGCCTGGCCGCCGCTGACCTCCGTGCGCCAAAGCGCGCACGCAGGTCTTTCGACCGAGCTCGTCGCTCCGGGCTCTATCCCTCCTGAGGTAGCGAGCAAACGCCGATAAGCGGTGCAAAAAGTCGATCATCTGCTCGCGAAGGTTGGTTGCGCCGGCATCGCTCCGCCGGTTCATAGCAACGCAGGCGCTTACCCCCCCGCTTTGATTCTCACGGGGATCGGCACCTTCCGAGGCAGCCATTGGCGTTGCTTTTTTGCCCATCGCCGGATTCGTCGTCTCACCGGTCCCTGCTTCAACGAGTTCGTGCTGTGGCATTTTTCAGACCCCCATCCGAATGCCTCATTTGCGCGTCATCGCGCTTTCACGCATCATCACGGCTGCTGAATCGGAGCGGCATTCACGGATATGCCCCCACGATGTTGGTCTCCTTGTGGCACGTTGTGGAACGCGTGGCACTGCAGGGCAGCTGCGCTGCCACCAGCATGGCAGCACCTGGCCCGTCATCGGCGCGTTCAGCCGTTGGCGATTGCGGCAGTCCCCAGACAGTTTGCGAATTGGAATAGTTTGCTGCGTATGTTCGTTGTTGCGCTGGTAGCGTCTTGTCGATGCGACTGACCGAGGCCTCCGCGCGACCAAATCGGTGGCGAAGAGTGACGTTCTCGACGCCTGGAAGCGCGGACTGCGGCAGGAGATTCGACCCGCAGGCAGAGCATGCGGCGGCTATCCTACCCGTGACGCGACAAATGGCGATCGACTGAGATTGGATGGCGCATGCTTTGCAAATCGCGATGGATCGATCCCGGTGATTGAGGAGCCTGCACACGCCGAGGCTATCCTTGCTGGACTAGCTCACTACGCAAGTACGCTCGCAAGCTACCCGTTGTCGCAATCACTTTGGCATGCCGTGAAGATGCTTGCAGGGTTGTTTGTCGCAATATTTGTTCTGGAAATGGTGACGGGTGGGAACGTGCGCCGTTATCTGACGCGCAACTTTCGCACCGATGTGACCTACGGCATCTTCTACATGGGCGGTATCTACAATGCACTGATCTATGCGCCACTTGTCGCAGGATTGGCCCTGATCATCCCCGCGTGGGATTTTCGACTCCTCAACTACGTGCCGGGACCCCTGGGCTTCGTCATCTATTGGGTACTTGCCGACGCGGCCGGTTACTGGGTTCACCGCTGGTATCATCGCAACCCCATCCTCTGGGAATTCCACAAGGTGCACCACACTCAGACCGAGCTGACGTTCGTAACGTCTTGGCGCAACCATGTGGTGGAACAGCTGGTCTCGAATATCGTGCTGTTCGTGCCGCTCATGGTGCTCGGGCTGCCAACATGGTACTGGGCGCCGGTGTTCTCCGTGCAGCTTGTGTTCGAGGGGCTGCAGCACGCCGATCTGAACTGGCGATTTGGTTGGCTCTATCCGATCGTGGTGAGCCCCTCGTTCCACGCCATCCACCACGCGCCTGACCTTGAACACAACACCAGCAATTACGCCAAGATTCTCAGCATTTGGGACTACGTGTTCGGCACAATCTCTGCCGCTGCGCGGCCGACACGGTATGGTTTGGACGGCACCGACATGCCGGTTTCCTTCTGGGGTACCATGGCGGCCCCCTTTATTTCGCTGTGGCGCAAGCGCCCACCTTTTCCAATCGGGCGGAGCGGACGAAACGATGCGCGGGCTATAGCGGAATGACGGTCGCAATCGCACTTCTCTCGTCGGCGATTTGCTCGGGCAATGTGCAGCCAGATCGGTGCGTCTGATGGAAACGGCCATGTCGGTCGGAGCGGCGGAGGGATCGGCTATCAAAGCGGGCTCCATGCGCGATGGCTGGATTGAGTCGCCGGCTTTCGACTTGACCTTCTTCATCCTGTCGCCCCTAGCGGGTCTTGCGCTGCTCATCGTCCCTACCGGCCACGGTAACACCCTGCTCGGACTGATTATCGCGACCATGATCGGTGGTCCGCACTATCTCGCCACCTATTCCTTCTATTTTTGGGATGATACGGCCACCTACCACCGCCAGCGCTGGGTTGCGTTCTTCGTGGTACCGGTCTTCATTGCGCTCGGCGTCGGTGCGGTCGCTTGGTTTAGGATTCCCGTTGTCATCATCGTCGTCATCTATTTCTGGAATGCGTATCATGTGGCGCGCCAAAGTTGTGGCATCCAGTCGATCTATCGCCACAAGGCTCAGGCGTTCGATCCGCGCCTGAAGACCATCACCAATACGGCCATCATCTCCACCAACCTGGCAATGGCGGTGGCACATCTCGACTGGTATCCGGCCCTTCATGGGTTCCTAGCGCGGGCTTCTTCCGCCCTGCCCGACGCGCTTTCTTACGGCGCCTTCTTCGTGGCAGTCGTCGCGCTCGCGCGACTTGGAATCGCCATGCTCCAGCGCCAACGACGTGGTCCGGCCTTCCACAAGGCCGAGCTCGCTTTTCTGGTGACGAGCCTGTTGCTGTTTCACCCCTATCTCTGGGTGCGCGATGCCAATCTGGCAACGCTCGGGATGTTGGTGGGGCATTTCGTCCAGTACCTTGGCATCGTCTGGCTAGTGAATGGCCGCAAGCTCGCTGACGGCACCGGCTCGTTGGGCCAGCGCGCAATTTCACGACTTTGGCGCGATCCGTGGGTGCTACTACCGGCGCTGATCGCCGCCGGTGCGCTGTTCCTGGTCCTGCAGATCAACCTGATGGCCGTGACGATCACCCTGGCGCTGCTGCACTTCTACCTCGACGGTCTCTTCTGGGCATTCAAGCGCCCCGAGGTGCAGCTGGCGATCGCGCCCTATTTGGCGGCGCGCTCGAGCCGCGCAATGCGCCATATCGGGCCCCAATTGGCCCCGGCGGAGGGTGGGTGAGTGACTTTGCCGTCGGGCGCGATCCTTTCGGACACGATCCTCTCTGGTGCGATCGTTGGGGACGGTGGTTTGGAAAGAGCAGGTGGCCGGGAAAAGTAAAGGAATAGTTCTTGCGGAGCATTCGTTGTGCGGCGGAGGGGGCACACGGCGAAAAGATCGACTCGGTGCCGCTTGGTACGCGTCCTGATGAGGTTTGGCTCTGCTCGTCATCGAAGTCGGCTCTTGCCAAAAGCGCGGTCGCGGTAGGGACGCATGCTGACAACCTTCGGTGTCTTCTCCGTGGTGGCGAGCGTTGGCGGGTTTGCGATAGTCTTGGCCAGCCTCGCTCGCCAAAGCCAAGGCGGCAGCCAACTCACCGGCGCGCTTGCTCATGCCGGGAACGCCTGCAGGAAGGCGCTCGAGTACCGCGCGCCCGCGCGACGGCGCGCTGCGACAGCAGCCAACCGGGAACGCCCTTCTCCCTTCCACGAAAGCAATGATCGCCTCGCCGCCGAAGGGGGGCAGCCGGTAAGGAGCGCGCCTGCGCCGGCTTGGCCCGCTTATGAACGCGACGAGATTGAGGCGGTGACGGCTGTCTTGGCATCCGGCCGCGTCAACCAGTGGACGGGGAACCTTGTTCGAGAATTTGAGCGCAGCTTTGCTGCACAAATCGGCGCAAACTATGCCGTTGCCGTGATGAATGGCTCTCTAGCGCTGGAGGTTGCCTTACGAGGATTGGGGATTGGCGGGGGCGATGAGGTGATCGTCCCCAGCCGAAGTTTCATCGCCTCGGCGTCGTCGGTGAGCAACGTTGGGGCCACGCCGGTGTTTGCCGATGTCGATCGCGAGACAATGCTTATCACTCCCGAGACGATTGCACCACTCATAGGGCCGCGCACAAAAGCCATCATGCCCGTCCACCTCTGTGGCCGTCCCTGCGATATGCCGAGAATCATGGAGCAGGCGAGGCGGCACGGACTGCTTGTGATTGAGGACTGCGCACAGAGCGTGGGCGCAAAGGTCGACGGCGTGTACGCCGGCGCCTTCGGTGATGCTTCGACGTTCTCGTTCTGTCAGGACAAGATCATTACGACGGGCGGCGAGGGAGGCATGGCGCTATTCGCCAACAAAGAGCATTGGTCTCGCGCTTGGTCCTATCGCGATCATGGCAAATCATTTGACGCCATGTCTCGCAACGATCATCCCGTGGGCTATCGATGGATCCATCACAGCATCGGGAGCAACTGGCGCATGCTCGAGGTGCAAGCGGCGATCGGCTTGCTTCAGCTGCGCAAGTTGGAGAGCTGGCTCAGCAAACGGAATGCGAACGCGCAGCAGTTGAGCGCGGCGCTGGCGCAGTTCCCGTGCGTGAGCATTGCGGCATTGCCTGGCAACTACGTCCATGCCTACTATCGCCTTGAGTGTGCCGTCGTGCCTGAGCGACTCAAGGCGGGTTGGGATCGCGACAGGATTTTGGCGGCGTTTATCGCTGAGGGCATTCAGGTTAGCGTCGGAACTTGCCCGACGATCTATCGTGAGAGGGCTTATGCGCTGCAAGGTCGGCATGCACCACGCCCGAACGCCGAGAGGCTAGCCAATACTTCCCTTAACCTGCTTGCGCACCCCACCATCGATTACTGCTACCTCGCGGACTGCGAAGCGGCGATCCGCAAGATCTTCACTGCCGCCAGCGCCTGATGCCTATACCGTCGGCCATGCTGCCGGCTTATGCGTCAGCGATGGGGGATCTAAACTCCTCTGCACGATCGGCCTATCCAACAAAGGAATGGCTCCTCGATGGGTAAGATTGCAGAGCGAAGCATCGTCGATCCCGATACGCCGCCAAAATGGCCTGGAGTATGTACCTCGTGAAGGGCATGCGCGCCTTTGAAATCGCTGGCTTGCTACTGCTGATAGCCATCGGCGCGTTGGTCGGCGGGCTGGGATTGGTGCGCGTCCTCATCCGCTATCAGGCGACGACGGCCCTCCCATTTCAAGGTGATGTACAGCTTTATCGACGTGCCGAGGAAATTTTGAAATCCGCCGACTGGTTCCGGAGATTTTCTCGTGGTCGCGAGCTCACCGAGGCCCATCGGCTCATCGAAGACCAGCTTCGACGCGGGGTGAGCGCCATTGCTATCGAGCATTCCTTCCGCCTCTCGCGAAGCGATTTCCGTGATCTCCCAGATATGGTCGCAAAGGAAGTCGTGCCGCAGATAGCCCATAGCAATGTCGAGAAACTGACGCACGCGGTGTCCTCCGAGCTCGTCGTAACTGCAACCGACCGAGACGCAAAGTTAGCCATCGAGCTTGCCGATGTCGCGGCCCAATTCGCCCGCGATGCGCTGCTACGGATAAGCTTGATGGATGCTGTCCGCGGGTGGACCGCCGATGCCGCGGCGGATCTTGCCGCGGTGCGCAGTCAGATAATCGCCTATCGCGCCGCCGTTGAGTCGCTATCGCGCCGCATCAACGAAATGGAGCGCATGCGCGACAGCTATCGAGACGGGGCGCCAGTCTCGGCGCCCGACGCTTCGACACAGGTCCAGGTAACCGGGCCGCGTTACCTCTCCCCATCGCAGCAGATCATCGGGCTCGAGGCGGAGCGTATCGATGTGGCGGAGCAATTGCGGCTCGCACAGCATTCGGCGCAAAGGTTCGAGACGGTGCATCGGATTGGTGGCGGGTTTGACAAGTTGCTCGACGGCGAAAGCAACGCCGGCAAGGCTCTCAAACTGATGGCTGATGAGCTTGCACGACAGCACAGTCTCCTCGAGGGTCCGCAGGCGCCGCTGCCGGTCGTTGCGGCGCTCGCTGACATGGAACGCGTGGTCGTCGGGTTGCGCTCGCGCTTTGTCGATGTGTCAACGATTCCCCCGGAACCAACCGTGCGGCGCGAAGGACCAGGCCGCCTGCTACTCACCGCCAGCGGCGCCTTCGCCGGGTTCATCGTCTGGCTCGCTTGGATGCATTTCGGCTCACGCTGGCCCGAGCGCGTCGAAGCTCGCCGCACACCTCGCGGCGATAGGAAACTTGGCAGAGAGACCGGCGGAAGATCACAGCCGATAGTCGATTTTCCAGAACAATTTGGTACGTGATTCGTCGAGCAGCGAGACGAACAGCCTGCGAATGTTCTCAACGGGAAGGCGAATCACCACCAGGCAGATTTCGCCGACCACATGGCCGTATTTGTCGAAAGGAAGATATTGACCGAACTCCCCGTCGCTCTGTTGTTGGGCGGTCAGCGGTTTGGAACTGGTCGACCAAAGGCTCCAGGCGATGGTCTTTTCCGATACATCGGCTCTCGTACAAGGCCGCCGCCTCAAGATCGCAGTGCCTTTTACGAGGTAGGTATCAAACAGCCCGGTGGCGACGAACGTGAATTCGCTTCTATCCATCTGCTCCAGCACATCCTGGATCATCAAAACCTGGTTACTACAGCTCGGGGCGCCAGCGCTCCCTTCCGTGCACGCCGATAGATTGCGAAGCGCGGCTGCCAGGTCTTGATCGCTGCGGTGTTGGCGACCATCGCCGTGTGGCGGCCCGGGTAGCAGCCAATAGACGACGAAGAAAGACACGGCCGCGGCAGCCATGAGTAGAACCGCAAGGGAGATCAGTTGCACGGGCGAGCGTGAATATGCCGCTATCAATCGGAGAGCTCCCACCGCTTTTGTGAGGTCGTCGCATAATACTCTTCCAACCAAAGCTCACTTCTCAGTCGTCCGTTTCCAGGATAGCCGTACACCCACAGCTCGACCAACGATTGATAGGGAACAAGGGGGAGCGACTCGGGCTTTGCCAGCGTGTAGACGAGCCCGGCGAGACCTGCCAAACCCAGGGCAGCAACCGAACCCAATTTGAGCGTAGCGTGCAAGTGGCGAATTCTATCCAACCGCCAGAGCGCTGCTATTTGCCACGGCACCGAGACGCACATGACTCGGTTCCACAGGTTGGGAAACCCCGCCATGAATATATGTGCAAATAGCACCCATATCGTCAGCCACAATCCGATAGTGATATACGGGCAGCGCGCTTCCTCATCGCTACAATACCCAAACAAGATGCCGAGAACCCCCAAATGCCAGAGCATGAGAGCGGCGGTGCCAGCTGAGATATGCGCCGGCTCGATCTGATGATAAAATTGCAATTTATCCGCTAACCAGTCGGGAAGCAGCAGGGCACCGAAATCAATCGCCGGATTTATCAGCCGAACGTCGGCGAGCACCAACAAAACTCCCAAAATGCCGCCGAGCGCGACCAACCAGGGTGTTGGACGCCGCCTTCTCAGGAATAACACGGGAAGATACAGAGCCACGGAGGCATGAAACCCCATGCCCGCAACCAGAAAAAGCGCCGCGCGCACGATGGCTCCCCGCGCCGCCATCAACAGCGCAAGGAGGACGAAGGATGCAGCCAATGATTGGCGTATGATGCTCAATTGCGCGATCGGGAATACAAGGGCGAAATAGAGGGCCCACATCAACGACCGGCCGTCCGATATACGCCCAGTCACCGCGTGGATTATGTAGCAATTAAAGACGGCCACGATCGCGAACAGGAGCGTCAACGATCCGCCAATGGATTTGATTAGCATATTCAAAGCGTAGAACAGCGGCTCCATGGGCCTATCCTGGGGAGGTATCCCGCGGTAAAGAGCCGTCTCCAGGTCGACGGTGGAATTGAAGAAATCCTCATACACCAGCCAGTCGTATCCCGTTTGATATCGCAGGGCCGCAAAGGCGGTCACAAGCATCAGCGAGGCCGCGGCACATGCCGGACGCGAGCGCG
>Ga0306920_100008042_pt1 | contig 13963 bp, 12 predicted proteins | sample flu12Cox44000170_FD_204666 | JGI IMG/M metagenome (GOLD analysis project Ga0306920, IMG submission 204666) | Lab enrichment of tropical soil microbial communities from Luquillo Experimental Forest, Puerto Rico - flux4day.12C.oxic.44.000.170 (v2)... | ecosystem: Environmental > Terrestrial >...
CGTCACCCGTGACGTGGTCGGGCCAGTTCGGCACGCTGCGCCAGGGTCGCTTCGGAGTGTTCGCCTCGTAGGCATGCACCTGGGAATCGATGATCGTCATCGTCGCTTCGCTCCTCGCAATGACAACGCGAGGCTTGACCCGAGGCCTACCGCCTGACAGCCGCCGGCATCCAATTCGCGGCGTGCCGCGACGATCGTGTCGCGCCTGTCTCACCGTCGAAATTGTGCATTACCGGAACCGCGTTGAAGTCAGCGCGATCTTCGAGGCAGTTCACGTTGACGACCGCGCGCGTCCCCGCGGCTTCTGAAATGGCGGCGATGAAGACGCCGCAGCGGCGGCAAATGAGAAAATCAGCGGTGCGCGTGCCAAAACGGTAATTCTCCACGAGCGACCAATCGTCCGCCCAAACCTCGAACGATCCTTCGGGGTCGGACAACATGCGCGTATTATGGCTGCGGCAGAATGAGCAAGTGCAGGAACGCAAAGGCGTCTCGTCCGGTCGCTTCGTGAGTCGCAGCCGGACATGGATATTGCCGCAATGACAGCCGCCGAGATGCTCCATGGCGGGATTCTCTGGAGCGCCGGCACTTCTGTCAACCGAGCGATATTATGCCGAATACCGCATGGCCTTTCGCGACTCTGGCAAATCAGCTCGATTTCACGGGCCTATTCGGCATAATCTTGCGCGACTTCGAATAGCCTTGCCTTCTCGCATTGTCATAGGCGGACAGCACGTTAAGCGGTGCGGCGCTTAACATGTAAAACTACACGGATCTGCCTGGCACCCTATCTAAGTGGACCGGAGGCAGTAGTTCGAGGACAGCGTTTCGCCGGTAGGCCGCACGCGACCGGCTCAGAGACTCCAATGCCTTTCTAGGTGTCCCACGCAGCTCTCGGATCCGTATTCCGCTTCTCGTCGAATCAACGGTGACGTAAGTTCGTCAGCGGATCTAAAGAGGCGTCCGTGGGTTTTCTGGAGGCACGTCATGAAGTTCGGCGTAATGTTCGACTTTCGCAATCCTTCTCAATGGCGTCGGCCGGATTCGTTGCTGTACAAATCGCAGCTCGACGAAATCGTACAGCTCGAAGAGCTCGGATACGACAATGTCTGGCTGACCGAACACCATTTCGTCGAGGATGGCTATAATCCATCAGTGCTTCCGATAGCGGCTGCGATCGCGGCTCGCACCAGCCGTATCCGCGTAGGAACATTTGTGTTGTTGCTGCCGTTTCACCATCCTGTTCGAGTGGCCGAGGATGCAATCTGCGTTGATATCCTATCCGGCGGCCGCTTCGACCTCGGAGTGGGCCAGGGCTACCGCGCAGAGGAATTTGCCGCACTGAACATTCCACGCGCGGAGCGCTCCGCTCGTCTGGCGGAGTCCATTGAATTGATCAAACGCCTGTTCAACGAAAACGCGGTCACATTCCACGGCAAATACAATCACGTCACCGAAATGACGGTCTATCCTCGGCCGGTTCAGACGGGCGGGCCGCCCATCTGGATAGGCTGTCGCACCGCGAAGTCGACTGAACGGGCGGCCCGGATGGGCTTCCATTTGCTGGCGACCCTCGGACCAGACCCAGCGACTCCCTACCAAGCCGCCTTGCGCAAGTTCGGACGCGACCCGCAGAACTTCAGTATTGCGCAGCTCCGTGCCGTGCACGTGGCGCGGACGGCCGACCAGGCATGGGACGAGGCCGCGCCGCACCTGCACTACATGATGACCCACTATGACCAATGGCTAGCCGAAGCCAACGATGCCGAGGGGGACGATGCGATCTGGAAGATTTCGTCGCATCTGGAACTCCGGAATTCGCCAGCAGCTGCAACATTGATGATCGGCACACCAGACGAGGTCTCACGCAAACTCGCCCACTTTCGCACTACATATGCGTGTACACACTTCATCATGGCTTCCCAACTTCCCGGGGTGGAGTCTCTGGTCGCCACGCGTTCGCTAAAACTCTTTGCGACAGAGGTGATGCCGAATTTTGCAAATTAGCAGTCACGCGCGAGGATCCAATTGTTTCCAGCCGAGCGGAGCAATGCGGAGGTAGCGCGCGGGCTTCCGCGAGAAGCTGCGAGGTTTTAACCCATGCGGAGTGTCAAAGGGACCTCAAGGAGATGAAAAAGATGCCATACTCTTTGTACGTTTGCCTGCAAGACGAAGACAAGATCGCGCCCTTCACCATAGATGCCGATAGCGCCCGGCTTACGCCGCAAGCCGCAGTGCCGGTTCAGGGGGGACCAGCTTTCCTGGCGCTCGGCCGGGACCGACGTGTGCTCTACGTCGGCCATCGCCTCCGGCCAGCTATTTCGAGCTTCCGAGTCGACCAAAACACCGGCGGGCTCGCGCCACACGGCACGGTCTCAGTCGAACACGCACCCACGTTTCTGGCCGCTGACCGAACGGGCCGATATTTACTGTCAGCTTATTATCAAGGCGGGTGTGTGATGGTTCATCCCCTCGCAGGGGATGGCGCGGTGGGCGCCCCATCGATCGACCGGATAGCCACGGCCACCGGCGCCCACGCCATACAGACTGATCCTTCCAACCGATTCGCCTTCGTGCCGCACATCGCCCGTCTTATTGATAATGTATTGGAGCCTCCGAAGCCGGCCTATGATGGCCCAAATATGATCTTACAATTCTGGTTCGACGCACAGACCGGTCGTCTGACCCCCAATTCCCCCTTCCAGCTTGACGCCGCCGAACACCTTGGGCCTCGTCACTATTGCTTTCATTCCAGCCAAACTCTGGTTTATTTTTCCAACGAGCAGGGCTCCAGCGTCACCAGCTATCGTCTGGACACCGCGACGGGTACCCTCTCAGCAGTACAAACGATTACGACCCTGCCCAGCGGCTACACTGCGCGCAATACCTGCTCTCAGATTCACCTCACACCTTCGGGACGATTCCTGTATGTAGCCAACCGAGGTCATAACAGCATTGCAGGGTTTGCCGTGGACGCCGCCGGGCGGTTGACGCCTGCCGGACACGTCTCGACCGAACCGGTTCCCAGCAACTTTGTTCTGGATCCCACGGGACATTTCGCTTTCGCTGCCGGCTCGGAATCGGGCCGTTTGGCTTCATACCGCATCAACAGCGAGACCGGCGCGCTGACGGCGTTGGAGACGTACGCCGTGGGCCGGCGCCCAATGGGGCTATCAGCCGTCTAGAGGCTTCAGGGTGAAGGCTTAAGCGGAAGCATCGTGGTGAGCGGCACGCCGTGCGGCCCGATCAAGGGTGCCAGGCAGATTCGTGGATCTACCCAGTACCCTTAACTTGTTGCTGATTCGTGAATTGGCGATGGTCGGACACGCTCAGTGTGTGCCCTTTCTGCAGATAGGGGTCAGATAGTAGGGAATGTAACAGGGACCATCGGCGAGGCCTGATCCCACCCTGTTTATCTCTCATAACTCTTCTCCGTGAGAGAGGAGTTCTCCGGCTCTAGCGCATCGTGGCAATTGGGCGATTCGAACGAATCGGAAGCAGCCGCCGCTCAGAGCCCTATTCCCTACCCTGCAAAATAGGGTGCCCTGCTTTTCCTCTATTGAAGCCCCCGCCTACCGTGGATTTCGTTAATGTTGGACAGGCTGCAAAATAGGCTGTACCCCAGTTTGCAATGACCACGGCAGTCTACAACCGAATGGTTCTATCCGCGCTTCAAGAAAAAGAGCGCGTCTAAGTGTTTAGCGTCGGACTTATCGGTGCCTATCAGCTCCCTGATGAAAGAGAGATGAAAGAAGGGGGTTAAATCGATGTGGCGCGCTGAGGCTGTTTGAGTAAAAAGAGCAACAACAGCGCCGCAATATTGAGAGCGGCGCTCAACTCGAAGGCGGCAGTGTAACTGTGGCTCACGTCATAAATGTAGCCGGCGAGGAGTGGACCAAACGCCGCAGGCGCACCCGCCAGGGCAGTGATGAAGCCGACGATGGCGCCGACTTCGCTGCGGCCGAAAAAATCGCCGATCAGCGCGGGAAATATCGCGGTGACTCCGTAGGAAAATCCAAACAGGCTGGCAGCGCAGTACAGAAAAGCGGGGCCGCGGCTGATGGCGAACGCACCGAACGACAAAGCCTGCAACAGTAGACTGACTCCCACTGTGGATAGGCGACCATAACGATCGGAGATCGGGCCGACTACCAACCGTCCGGCGAATCCGGCAAAACCGATAACACTGATCGTCATCGCGGCCAGGAAGGGAAATATCCCGAGATCAATCGCAAACGGGACAATGTGGACCATCGGTATGAAAACAACCAACCAAGTGAAAGTGAAAATGACGTTCAGCAGCCAAAATGCGCTAGTACGTTTAGCTTCTGTCAGAGTCCAGCTCTCTTCCAAAAGGATATCGTACGTTGCAGCACTCGAAGGCACAGGTCGGTGCTGGCCATCCAGATCCAAGCCGATCTTTTCAGGGTCGCGAACCATGAAGGTTGCACAAGCAATAATCCCAACGACGGCCAGCAAGCCTAGAGTCAGGTAGGCTTCGCGCCAACCGAAGGCAATGATCAGAGCAGTCGCCAACGGAGGGAAAATCAACATACCGAAGCTTGCCCCGCTTGAAGTGATGCTGAGTGCTGTTCCGCGCTGGCGTCTAAACCATCGCACGACGGTAGCGTTGCATGGCACATAAGTCGCGCTCATCCCCGAGGCTGCGAGCAGGCCCAAAACTAGCTAGATGTGCCACAGGGCACGCACTTGACTCATCAGCATAATGCCGGTTCCGAGTAAGCAGCCGCCGGCTGTCAGCACGACACGCGGTCCCAGACGATCAGTCAAACGACCGCTAATTAGGCTCAGCGCGCAGTACACAAAAACGTACACCGAGTACGGAAGCGAGAGGCTGCCGCTATCCCATCCGGTCTCGGCGGAGATAAATGGCATGAAGATGCCGAAAGTAAACTGAATTCCGTAGGCGATACATAATACGACAAACGCGCAAGCGACGATCACCCAGCCGTAACGAAACTCGGACTTAGTTGCAGCCAGTTCAACGGCGGCAGAAGCGTCTTTCCGCAACCATGAAAAGCCGGCCAAATCGTACACCCGCGAACTAGACTAGTTTCTGTCGCAAAAACTCTGGGTTTTTGGCAGTTACAGAGCAGCAGAGCAACCTTGAAGTGGACCGGCTGATCTTATGATTGAATTTTGCCCAACGCTTTTTCTTCACTGGTTATTACTGCACCTGGAAGCCGAGCATAGGACAATAATTCAAGCTGCTCTTGGCCCGGTTAAGCCCCACTGGATAAATTTTATGATGGCGGCACGCTTAGCCGCATCCGTGATGACGGAAGGAACTAACATCCAGGTGAAGCTCGATATGGGATAGGCATCTTTGCCGGGCGGATCAGTAATCGAGACCCGAAAATCCGTGGGCATTTTGCCGGCAACGCTAGCGGCTGCGGCCGTAACGCTCGCCAGATTGCCTTTAACGAATCGGCCATTACGGTTAGCTACACTTCCAAAAAACAGCCTGTTGCGAACCGCGTAGGTAAGCTCTGCGTATCCGATGGAATATGGCGTACGTTCAACCGCCTGAACAACGCCCTCGTTGCCCTTAGCGGCAATGCCGACAGGCCACGCAACCGAGATTCCCCTACCTACACGCTGATACCAGTCCTCGCTGACCTTACTCAGATAGTCAGTCCACACGTACGTCGTTCCGCTGCCGTCCTGTCGATGGACAATTACGATGTTATGGTCAGGCAGTGATACGTCGGGGTTGGACTTGGCGATTTCCGAGTCATTCCATCTGGTAATTTTCCCTAGATATATGCCTGCAAGCACTCCTGGAGTGAACTTAAGCTCCGGGATCACTCCAGGCAGGTTGTAGATTGGTACGGCAGCGCCGATGGCTAAGGGAAAATGTAAAACGTCACAATTGCGGTGAGTTGCAAAATCCAGCAGCTGCATCTTCGTTAGCGGACCGTCGGTGCCGGCGAAATCGACGGTTCCGAACATGATGTCATGAATGCCGGCGCCCGAGCCGTTTGATACATACGTAAAATGTAGTCCTGGATTGTTCTTTTCGAATTGTTCGATCCATTTGCTGTACATCGGATAAGCGAAGGTTGAACCATCGCCTTTGACCACTAACCTGTCTTGTTGCGCAGCAGCCCTCGGGAGTGATGTGCACCAGAAAGCGATCAGAAACAGTACCGGGGCCATTTTAAAGGGGGCTCTACTTGTCACCCGCTTTCTCCTTTAGCGAGAGTTCACAAGTACAGGTGAGCTACCGGGTAAAGGACGCGGTTTCTTTATTCGAATCAAATGCCACGAGGCGTTTGTGTCGGACCCAGAGTGCCACGTCGACTAGAGCGATCATGACCGGCACCTCAATAAGTGGCCCAATCACAGCGGCGAAGGCCTCGCCGCTCGAAATTCCGAACGTCGCGACCGCTACTGCGATAGCCAACTCGAAATTGTTCGAGGCTGCTGTGAATGAGAGAGTTGTCGCCTGCGGATATGATGCGCCGGCGCGCGCGCTCATCGCGAATGAGAGACCAAACATAATCGCAAAATAAAGCGCGAGCGGTATCGCGATGCGCACCACATCCATCGGAAGTTCAACAATTGCCTGCCCCTTGAGGGAGAACATCACAACGATTGTGAAGAGCAAGGCCGTCAGTGTGAGCGGACTGATACGCGGAATGAAGCGCTGGTAATACCAGCTTCTGCCTTTAATTCGTACGAGTGCGAGCCAGGTTACGAGTCCCGCCGCGAACGGAATGCCTAGGTATATCCCAACGCTTTGCGCAATCTCGCCGATGGTGACGTGAACGATGGCTCCGCCTAGCCCGAGCCACCCAGGCACAATGGTCACGAACCACCATGCGTAAACCGAGTAGAAGAGGACCTGAAAGATTGAATTAAACGCGACGAGACCGGCGCAATAATCGGAATCGCCGCAGGCGAGGTCGTTCCATACGATCACCATAGCGATGCATCGCGCCAGCCCGATGAGGATGAGTCCGACCATGTAAGCGGGATGGCCGCGCAGGAACAACACCGCTAGCCCGAACATCAGGACCGGACCGATGATCCAGTTCTGCATCAGTGACAGGCCCAAAATCTTCCAGTCTCGGAATGCCACCGTCAGCTCGTCGTAATGAACCTTGGCGAGCGGCGGGTACATCATCAGGATGAGGCCTGCTGCAATCGGGACTGACGTGGTGCCAATACTGAGACGGTTTAACAAGCGGCCAAATCCCGGCACGAAGTAGCCGAGCGCAACGCCCGCTCCCATTGCGAGGAAAATCCAGAGCGTCAGAAAGCGATCACGGCTCGACAGCCGCTGTGCGGGACCAGGCAATACGTGTGCGGGGGCAGCGCTCATTGTTCCTCCTCAGGTCCACCAGGACGAATCCCGTCGAGACGCTGCTTAAGATTGTCTCGGTCGAACTCATCGAGCCGAAGCGCCGCCAGCAGGCGAATACGTGCCTCTAGTTCTCTGGCTACCCTCTCGAACGCGCGCAGGCGCTCTGGTTCAGTGCCTTCCACCGCAGCCGGGTCCTGAAAGCTCCAGTGGGCGGTTATCGGCTGGCCGGGCCATATCGGACATACTTCACCAGCCGCGTTGTCACAGACGGTTACGACCAAGTCCATCGAGGGCGAGCCGGCGACAGCAAACTCATTCCAACTTTTGCTCCGTAAGCCGTCTGTCGGAAGGCCACGTTCATGCAAAAGCCGAAGCGCGAGTGGGTGCACTTGGCCTTTAGGATGACTGCCAGCGCTGAAAGCCCGGAAGCGCCCCTCTCCAAAACGATTGAGCAGCGCTTCGGCGATGATGCTACGGGCTGAGTTGCCAGTGCACAGAAACAATACGTTGTAAGGGCCGAGAGCCATGCCCTTCACTCCAGCCTTATGCGGCTTTTGGCGCGCCGCAGCACGCGGTCGCTGACGAGGCAGGTGCGCAGCACGACTCAGAGAGCTGCGCGGCGTTACTGCCACTCGTGCGCGGTGCGATATCGTTGCCGTACACCGTGCTCTCGCCGAAGGTATGAAACGTTTCCCATGAAATCCCGCTGGGATCATGAGCCCAGCCTTTATTGCCCTGGGCGTAACAGCATGTGGCGTTTTCCTGTTTCACCACCTGTTGCCCGGCTGCATTGAGCCGCGCTGCGATGGCCGCGAGCTCCTCATCCGATTCCACTTGGAAGCCCAGATGATCAATCGCTGGGTTAACCGCGCCGGAAGTGATCGCAAAATTGACTTTTGGATCTTCGAGCATCCATTTTGCATAGTCCGGCTTGAGCACCGCCGGCGGCACCCCGAATAAGGTCGAATAAAATCCGACCGAGGTATCCAAGTCAGCGACATGGACATGAACGTGAAAACGCTTCATGACGACACTCTCCTTGTGCGCTTCGATGTAATGGTTTGAGATGACACCGGGCCACATACGTTGGCGGCTGTTTCAACGGCTGGTCCGCACAATTCGGGACGTCCGCCGCAGCAATTCTCGGTCAAATAGCCGAGAAGATCCGTCATTGCCTTGAAGTTGGCGCTGTAGATGATGGACCGGCTCTCGCGTCGCGAGGTGACCAGGCCCGCAAATCTGAGCTGGTTGAGATGGAATGACATCGTGGGGGAAGGCTGTCCGAGTCGCGCACCGATCTCGCCGGCAGGCAAACCCTCAGGTCCCTTCTGTACGAGGAGGCGAAAGATATCGAGCCGGGTCTCCTGAGCAAGCGCACCAAGGGCGCCGACCACCCGTGATTTCTTCATATTTTAATATTTATGAAAATATGAATGCTTTAGTCAAGCCTTGCAACAGTCGAAGCTTCAGACCAAGTCGCCAATGAAATCTGAGAGGATGAGTGTCACTTTCCCTCCTAATTGTCGTAGATCTTTCCCCGCTATTTGAGGCACATGGAGCGGGCAGGGTGCGCCACCCGAACGAATTTTGCTCAGCGCGCAGACTGTAGTCGCAAGCGCCGATGGCACAAGTAGATGAGGACGGGCTGTAGCAGGCGGGTCAACAATGCTATCGCGAGCGCGCCGCCTATAACCACGACGGCGAGCGGCCGCTGCGTCTGAGCTCCGATACGCGTGGACAACGCCGCTGGCAGAAATCCCAACGCATCGACTAAATCAGTCATCATGGTCGCGCGAAGCCGCCGGTCTGAACCCATAATGATGGATTCGAGGAATGGATGTCCCTGGTCCCAGAGTTGACGTATATAGGTGCTGAGCAGGATGCCGTCCATCACCGCGATGCCGAAGATCGAAATGAAGCCCACCGCTGCTGACACGCTGAATGGAATACCTGTGACCAGCAGCGCCAGTATTCCTCCAAGGCAGGCGACGGGAACCTGGGCCATGACGACAAACGTGTCAATCCACGAGTAAGTAGCACCATAGAGGACAGCAGCAATCAGCACGAGGGAAAACGGAACGACTATTTCCAGTCGGCGCATTGCCTCCCTCAGCTCTCCGTACTCCCCTGCCCATTCTAAATGTACGCCTTCGGGCAATTTTATTTCGGTGGCAACGCGCTCCTTTGCCTCGTTGATTGCGCCTTCGAGATCTCGCCCGCGTACCGCGAACCGCAATGGCACATAGCGCGCCAGTTGCTCCCGGTAGATGAACGAGGCGCCCTCGGCGGTTCGGACGTCCGACACGAGCGACAGAGGAACACTCGTGCCCATGGGAGTTGGAATGCGGATTTGCCGTATAGCTTCGAGGCTCTGGCGATATTCCGGCAGCCATCTGACCACTAGATCAAAGCGGCGGTCACCTTCTAGCACTTGGGTCACGGCCTGGCCCCCGATTGCAGCCTGCACCACCGCTGCGACATCGCCGACGTTGATGCCATAGCGAGAACACGCGTCCCGGTCGGGCTTGATCAGCAGGTTTGGCTGGCCGAGCGATCGATATACCGCCGTATCGTGGATTCCCGGAACGGTTTGAAGCACAACTATCAGGCGTCCGGCGATATCCTCGTCAGTTTGCAGATCCGGGCCGAAAACCTTGATTGAGTTGGCCGCCTTCACTCCGGATAAGGCCTCGTCGACGTTATCCTCAATGTATTGGGAGTATCCGAAACTAACCCCAGGTAGCGCGTCGCGAAGGTTCCCGTTTATCCGGCGTACGAGTTCTTCTTTGGTCAGGTGGAGGCGCCACTGGCCGGGCGGCTTGAGATCTATCAGGAACTCGGCATTGAAGAATCCGGTCGCATCGGTGCCGTCGTCCGGGCGACCGACCTGTGACATCACTGCCGAGACCTCGGGAAAGGACAGCACAATCCGCCTTACCTCCTGTGCAACGGTGGTGGCTCGGTTGAGCGAGACGCTCAAGGGCATGGTTGCACGCGCCCAGATGTTGCCTTCTTCAAGTTTGGGTAGGAACTCACCTCCGAGCAGCGGGAAAACGGACAGCACACCGGCGACGATGGCAAGTATGATGGCGAGGGTCAGCCGTGGCCGTGTAAGCACGAGCTCGAAAAGGGCGTGATAAAAACGCCGAATCCCTTCCCACAGTGGGTTTTTCCACGTCCTCAAGTTTGTCCGAAGGAGATACGAACTCAGCACTGGGGAGAGCGATATGGCCAGGACGATCGCGGTGCCCAGTGCATAGGCATAGGTGTGAGACATCGGCGAGAAAATCGCGCCTTCGACACCTCGCATCGTGAACAGCGGGAGGAAGGCGATCACGAACACCAGCGTTGAAAAGAGAATCGGGCCGCCAACTTCCTGTGACGCACTAAGAATGCTGGTCCGAAGATCCCGGGCTGCCGTTGTGTCGGGAGTCAGGTGCCGGTTGATGTTCTCAACAACGATTACAGTCGAGTCAATAATGATCCCAAAATCGATGGCACCCAGGGAAATCAGATTGGCGGGCGTGTCAGTCAGGCGCATCAGGGTAAAGGCGCCGACGAGCGCCAATGGTACGTTAACCGCTGCAATTACCGAGCTGCGAATGTTTCCAAGGAAAAATACCAGCACCAGGAAAACCAACACCATGCCGATTGTCAGGTTCTCGAGCACAGTGTGCAGCGTGGTCTCGACCAGTGCGGTGCGGTCATAGAATGGGACAAGGCGGTAGCCATGCGGCATTATGTTGGAGGCGTTGAGGCTCGCTAGTTTCGCCTTGACCCCGACCAGCGTCTCGAGCGTGTTTCCGTATTTCCGCATGAGCACGATGCCCTCGACCGCCTCTTTGCGATGGTTCATGCTCACGGCCCCGAGTCGGGGGGCGTAGCCAACGTCAACGCTGGCGACGTTGTCCACTCGAATCGGAATCGACCGATTGCTGGAGAGAACGATCCCCTTGATGTCGGAGAGGGATTCGATAAACCCCAGCCCGCGCACGTCGAAGACCTGGTTACCAATTGGCAGATAATTGCCGCCCACGTTTATGTTCGAATTGGCGATCGATGAGATCAGCGTCGGCAGAGGAATCTGATAGAAGCTAAGTTTCTGCTGATCGACATCGACGTGGTACTGCTTCGTCAATCCGCCAAAACCCGTCACGTCAATAACGCCCGCCACCGTTTTGAATTGCTTCTCGGCAATCCAGTCCTCAACCTCCTTTTCCTTGGTCAGGTCGCCGTCAGGCCCCTTCACTGTGTAGCGGTAGATTTCTCCAATGGGGTTTTCCGGCGAGATCGCCGGGGTGAGCCCTTGGGGCAAGTTGATAAAGCCAAGGCGATTGATGGTTTCCGTGCGATCCCAGTAATAGTCGCTGTCCCAGCTGAAATAGCACTTGATGTCTGAGAGTCCGAACAGTGAGATTGAGCGGATCGACTCAAGGTCGCGCATTCCGGAGAGTCCGATTTCAAGCGGCACGGTGGTTAGCCGCTCGACCTCTTCAGCACTCAGCCCAATTGGTTGAGTAATTATCTCGACCCTGGGTTGCACCGGGTCGGGATAGGCTTCGATGTCCAAGGTCCAGAACGAGTAAAGGCCGACCGCGAGCAGGACGAAGGCGGCAGCAATAATCACAAAGCGGGCGCCCAGGGCGAACGCCGTAAATCCGCGAATCATGGCTCGCTGGAATCCTCCGCGCCGGATTGATCCCACAGCGATGCGACTTCGAGCGATTGCGCGGAAACGACTTGATTTGCGGCACTAAGGCCTCGCACGATTCGCGCATAGCCCCGTTCATTCCATGACCGGATGTTCACTTCGCGTCGCACCAAGGCGTTGCCCGGAACAGAAACGAACGCGTAATAGCGGTCTGTATCGAAGACCAGCGCCCGTTGGTCGACTACTAAAGCGAACCCTGGCTTGGTCACGATTCGAATTCGGGCGAGCATCTGCGGTCTGAGCTTGAAGCCGCGGTTTTCAATTTGGCAACGGAGCTGGAGCGTGTGAGTGTTGGCATCGAGGCTCGGGCTGATCCGATCAATGGTGCCGCTAAACATCTCGTCCGGATATGCGGGGGTGACGGCTTGCACCGTTTGTCCAACGTGGACGCGGGAAAGATCGTCCTCGTATATGTCGGCGGTCAGCCATACCTGGTCCAAGGTGGCTAGCGAGAAAAGCTGATCACCAGGGTTCACTTGCTGTCCGCGTACCACGTTCTTGCTCACGATAATTCCGCTGATTGGGGCGCGCATCCCAACCGACGTACTGGGCATGCGAATCGCGGCTATATCGGCAGGGGAGAAGCCCAGCAACTCGAGCTTTCGTACCGCGGCGGCTTTCAGATTTGTTGCCATGTTAAGACTGTCGCCGGGCATGCCAAATATGTTGTTCTCCGAGCCGGTGCCGCGGGTATTGGACATCGCCTCCAGGTACTCGGCCTCGGCTGTCATGAGATCCGGGCTGTACAACGACATCACTTCCTCACCGCGACGAGCCGTGTCCCATTGCGACTTCCGGAGTTCGTCAACTCGTCCTGCTACTCGCGAAATCATTGTTGCCACCCGACGGTCATCAAAGGTTATCTGACCGTTGGCTTCGAGGATCGCTGGCAGTGGGATCTCCTTGACTGTGGCAAAGGTCATCCGGCTCAGTTGCGCCGCGCTGAAATAGAGCGCCTGGCTCCCATCGCTTTGCCTTTCAAGACGTGGTAGCGAGGGGGTGTTATTCCTCGCTGCCGTCGTGCCGTCTGCTTTTCCACATCCGGCTATCAGCGGAAGCAGAGCGATCCCGCACACCAACATCCGCGAAATTATTGAGCGCCTCATCGCAACGGACGTCCCATTGCCTGCTCCAGCGCCACTTCTCCGGCGAGAAACTGGTTGGCGTCTTGAAGGTAAGTGATGCGTGCCGCGTAGGTGCTCTGCAGTCCGGCCGATAATGTAAGGAAATCTACTTTGCCGGTCTGATAAGCGATCAACGCCACGCGGAATTCTTTGTCAGACATCGGAATCAGGGCCGCCTTGTATTGCTGCGCCGACTCGTAGGCGAACTGAACAGATTGGTAGAGCTGCGTTACTGTGGCTTCGGTCTGGCTAAGGACGGAATTCATGCTGTAGCGAGCAGCTTGCAGCGAATGTTCCGCGAAGCGCACGTCTTCGCGTTGGTGAATCCAAAAAAATATCGGGATATTAAAGCCGATGGAGAAGGTATGACCTTGCGTCACACCGGGAAGCGGCTGAGCACCGGGCTGTAGAATGTAGTCGAACTCGTATCCGACGGTGTAGTCCGGCAGGTATTCCATTTCTGCGAGCTTCACTGCGGTGATGGAATTTTTCTCTGCCAGCGCAGCTTCGAGTATCTCCTGGCGTGCATGCGTCGCCTTATCGATCGCGCGATCGAGAGGCAGATCGAGCCGCTGAAGTTGAACCTGATGCTCCAGATTCAGGGGAGAAGCGGGCTTTCGATATAGAAGCCGGTTCAGCCCCACGCGATCGTTTGCCCGGTTGGTCTCGTATTGTCGCTGTTGCAGCTGGGCTTGGCTGAGAGCGAGCTGCGCGCCGATGAGATCAGCCTGCGTGGCTTGGTTCGCCGTATATTGTGTCTGGACTACGCCAACGACCTGTTTGAGGTTCGCAATGTTC
>Ga0306920_100008043_pt1 | contig 13962 bp, 12 predicted proteins | sample flu12Cox44000170_FD_204666 | JGI IMG/M metagenome (GOLD analysis project Ga0306920, IMG submission 204666) | Lab enrichment of tropical soil microbial communities from Luquillo Experimental Forest, Puerto Rico - flux4day.12C.oxic.44.000.170 (v2)... | ecosystem: Environmental > Terrestrial >...
GGCCGCCGGTGACCCGCGAGCCACCGTCGGTCAGCCCGGCCGAGCGGCTCGTGACCGAGGCTCGCGCTCGCCTCGGGGTTCGGCGCGCAGCCCTCTTCCTCCGGCGGGGGAGCGACGGCGGTCTCGCCTGTGTCGCCACCGCCGGGGAGGCCGGATCCGAGCGCTGGCTGGGACAGGCGCTCCGCGCCGGCGTCGGCGTGGCCGGCCGGACCGTCGCCGAGGGGCGGCCCGTGTGGTCACCCGACCTGCTGGCGGACCCGCGGACCCCAGTCGCTCCCTGGCTCCGCGAGCGGCTGGAAGCCGAGGACCTGCGCTCTGTCCTGGCGGCGCCCCTCCAGGTTGGCGCGCTGACGGTTGGCGCCCTGGGGGTCCTCGACGGCGCCGGTCGCGTCTACCCGGAGGACGAGACCCGGCTCCTCGCCGGGCTGGCCAGCGCCGCGGCCCTGGCCGCGTGGACGGAGCTCGAAGGGCCGGCGGCTCCCTGATCTCGGCTCGACGCGACTGGGCGGCGCTCAGCGAACGGCGCCGCGCCGTCGCCACCAGCCCAGGACGAGACCGTCCACCACCTCGGCCAGCTGGGTCAGCGTGCGACACTCCCGCACGATGTCGCAGTGGGGCAGGTAGAGCGGCATCACTGAGTCCCCGACGCCCCAGCCCCACTGGCCCTCGGGGTTCAGCCAGATGATCCCCTTGACCCGCTCGCGCATGAGGCGGAGCGCCCACGGCTGGGGATCGTTGTAGTTGTTGCGGGCGTCCCCGAGCACGAGGAGTGTCGTCTTCCGGTCCAGACGGTCGAGCGACTCGCGGCAGAAGCGGGCAAACGCGTAGCCGAAGTCGGAGCGGCTATGGTAATCAACCCGGGCGTGGCCGAGGGCGTACTCGACGGCCCGCTCCACCGGGAGCGTGCGGAAGGCGTCCGACACCTCGGCGATCTCCGAGACGAACGCGAAGCTCTGCACCTTCGAGAAGCAGTCCTGCAGGTTCCAGACGAGCTGGAGCATGAAGCGCGAGGCGTTCCGCACCGAGTCCGAGACGTCGCAGAGCGTCACCAGCCGCGGCTTCTCGCGGTGGCGTCGCCGCCAACAGATGTCGATCGGCACGCCTCCGTACTTGAGGTTCACCCGAAATGTCCGCTTGGGGTCGAGCTTTCCCTTCTGCTCGCGCCGCTGGCGGAGAGCGAGGGCGTCCTTGATCTTCCGGGCCAGACGGGCGACGACCGCCTTCATCTGCGCCACCTCGTCGGGCGAGAGCGTGAAGAGCGGCTTGTCGGCCAAGAGCTCCTGGCGCAGACGCTCCCCCTGCCGCTGGCCTCGCCGGTCCAGCTCGCGCTGGACGTGCTGGCGGACCAGGCGGCGAAACGCCTCCATCCTGAGCTCCATGTAGGTCCGAAGCCGCGCGAGGGCGCCGGGATCGAGGCCGTCCGCCTCCGCCTCCCGCACGAGCGCTTCCAGGTCCGCTTCGATCGCCTCCCACGGGAACTGGTCCCAGATGCGCCGCGAGAAGTACCCGACCTGGAGGAAGTAGAAGAGCCGCTCGAGGCCGACCGCGCGCCCGCCCTGACGTACGGCCACCTCGAGCGAGGCCGCGTCGGCCGTCAGGAGCATCTCGGTGAGGGGATCGACATCGAGGTCGCCCTCCGCCATCAGCCGCTCGAGAAGACGCTTGGCCCAGGCATCCTCGCGCCCCAGTGACTTCGCCGCCTCGGCCCCCAGCGCAGCGAGGTCGAAGAAGTACAGGTCGAAGAGCCGATTGAAGGTCGGGAGGCTACGGGACTCCTTGACCAGCGTCGTGGCCAGGGCGGCGCGGAAGTCCTCGCGCTCGCCGACGCCGATCTCGGAGGCGGCCTGGAGCGCGTCCAGCGCCTCGGGGGTGGAGACGCGGATCTCCCCGCGGCGGAGGTCGCCGATGAACTCGAGGATGCGCTGATCCATTTAGCGGGCGGGGAGTCCCAACCACTCCCCCACTGGCTCCCCCCACTTGGGGTGAACGATCGGTGCCACGGAGAAACCCGAGCCGCCGCTAGGTGTCGGCCAGGACCTTGTCGAGGCCAGCCTTGACGCGGGCGAGGTCGCGCTCGTGCTTGACCAGGAGGGTGAGCGTGGCCTCCACGAGGGCGGCGTCCAGGCGATCGGCGTTCAGGATCACGAGGGCGCGGGCCCAGTCGAGGCTCTCCGAGATGGAGGGCGCCTTGCGGAGCTCCATCCCCCGGATCCGCTGGACGGCTGTCACCACCTGCCGGGCCAGCCGCTCCGAGGCCTCGGGCACCTTGAGGCGGATGATGGCCAGCTCCTCTTCAACCGTGGGGAAGTCGATGAAGAGATGGAGGCAGCGTCGCTTGAGGCCGTCGGTCAGCTCGCGGGCGTTGTTGGAGGTGAGCACGACCAGCGGCACGTGGCGAGCCTTGATCGTGCCCAACTCGGGGACCGACACCTGCCAGTCGGAGAGGACCTCGAGGAGGAACGCCTCGAACTCCACCTCGGCCTTGTCGATCTCGTCGACGAGGAGGACGACCGGCTCCTCGGCCACCAGCGCACCGAGCAGCGGACGCGGCGAGAGGAAGCGCCGCGAGAAGAACGCGTCCTCCTGCCGCGCGATTGTGTCCACCGCGTCGCCGAGGGTCGGAGCCTCGCCGATCAGCTCGCCGATCCGCTCCCGGAGGATCTGCGTGTAGAGGAGCTGCTTGGCGTACTTCCACTCGTAGAGCGCCTTCGCTTCGTCGAGCCCCTCGTAGCACTGGAGCCGCACGAGCGGCCGGCCGGTCGTCTCGGCCACCACCTTCGCCAGCTCCGTCTTCCCCACCCCCGCCGGCCCCTCGACCAGCACCGGACGCCCCATGCGGGCGGCCAGGAAGACGACGGTGGCGATGCGGCGACTGGCGATGTACTGGCAAGCGTGGAAGCGCTCCTGGATGTCCTCCACGGACACGAACATCGGCCTCTCCTTGGTCACGGATCGGACGGCGGCGGAAGGGCTCCGGAGCACACGAAATTTCATGATACCGCACCCTGGCCACGGCGCGGCCCGGGGGGCCGGTCAGGAGCGTGGCTCCGGCAGCCCGAGGGCCAGCCCGAACCCGACCAGCGGGAGCACGGTCAGGAGCTGAAGGGTCAGGACCAGGCCCCAGTGATCCGCGACCCAGCCGAGGATGGCCACGCCGACTCCCCCGGTCCCGATGGCCAGGCCGACGATGAGCCCGGCCGCCATGCCGAGCCGGCGCGGCAGGTAAGACTGGGCAAGGACCACGGTCACCGAGAACGTGGACACGAGGATGAATCCGGTGGCGACCAGGCACGCGATCCCCAGCCAGTCGCCGCGACGCGCCAGGAACATCCCCAAGAGGGGCATCGTCAGGACCAGCGTCCAGGTGATGTAGCGGCGTGGGCCCCACCGGTCGGCGATGGGCCCACCGACGAGGGTCCCGACGGCGCCCGCCCCCAGGAAGGCGAAGAGCAGCGGGCCCACGATCGCCCGGTCAGCGTGGAGGAGATCGACGTAGTAGAAGGGCACGTAGGCGACCAGACCGAGTTGGGCCCACGAGCGGACGGTCACCACGCCGATCAGGAGCGCCATCGCGCCGCGCATCTCTCGGCGGCCCTCCCCCGAGGCCCGCGGCTTGGGGCCGGCCGATCCCCCCGGGAAGAGAGCGGGAAGCACGGCCGCGATCAGTCCCGCCACGAGAACACCGGGAACGAGCATCCCGAGCGTGCCTGCCGAGCCGAAGCGGCCAACGAGAGCCGTGATCAGCGGCGGACCGAGGGCGATGCCAACGTTCCCGCCGATCGAGAACAGGGACAGCCCGGTTGCCTTCCGGTCCCCTGCGATCTGGTTCGCGGTCTTGTAGCCCTCGGGGTGGTAAGCGGCGACGCCGAGGCCCGCGACCACGATGAGGGCGAGGAGGATCGCGTAGCTTGAGGCCAGCCCGGCCAGGGCCACCCCGAGGGACGTGACCACCAAGGCCCAGGGCAGGAGCCATCGGCGGGCGCTCCGGTCCGACAGGTAGCCGAAGAGAGGCTGGATAACGGAGGACGTCACGTTGGCGACGAGGAGCACGACGCCAGCGGCCGCATAGGTGAGCCCGAACCTGGTCCGGAGGAACGGCAGGAGGGCCGGGATCGCGCCCTGGTTGGTGTCCACGGTCAGGTGCCCTAGGGCCAGGAGCAGGAGCATTGGGGCGTTGAGCCGGCGCGCCGCGACCGGGGCCGGCTCTCGCGCCCCCGATTCGGGCAGCTCGGGCGTCCGGGGTTCCCGACGGGCCCCGGCTCTACCGCCCACGACACCGGAGGTCTCGGCGACCCCGGCGGACCGGGGGGCCTCCGGTGCCGGGTCGCGCATGCGGGCCATGGTACCACTCCCCGTCTGGCCCGCGCGGTGAGCCACGTCGAGGCGTGGGGTCGACCTTGAGCCCGCCCCGACGCGGCGATACGCTTGGCGCTGTGAGCGGGGCGGAAGCGGAGGCCCGACGGTATCATCGCCGGCAACTCCTCGTGTCCCTGATCGACCTCGCCGCGACGCTGGCCGTCCTCGCGGCCTGGCTCGAGACGGGGGCCGGGCGACGGCTGGTCCAGCGCTTGACCGAGATGGCCACCCCGGCCCCGTTCGTCGTCCTCGCCGTGGCCGTCGCCGTCGGCGGTTCGTGTGCGCTCGTGACGTTCCCCTTCGATCTCGTGGGGGGCTTCTTCCTCCCGCGCCGCGCGGGTCTCCTGACCCAGTCGCTCCTGAGCTGGCTCGGAGACCGGGCCAAGGCGCTAGCTCTGGGCACCGGGCTGGGCCTCCTGGTCGTCGAGGGAATCTATGCCCTCATGCGGGCCAGTCCGGAGTGGTGGTGGCTGTGGAGCGCGATCGGTCTGATCGGGCTGGGCGTCGTCGTCGCCCTGGTCCTGCCCGTCTGGATCGTGCCGCTCTTCTACCGGGTGACGCCGTTGGCTGACGCGAACCTCCACGCGCGGCTCTTGAGCCTCGCTCGACGAATGGGCGTGGAGGCCGCTGGCATCGCCGTGGCCGACTTCTCGCGCAAGGGCCGGACAGCCAACGCCGCGGTGGTGGGGCTGGGCGCGACTCGGCGGATCCTCGTGAGCGACACGCTCCTCGCGCGGTTCCCGGTCGAGGAGGTCGAGGTCGTCCTGGCCCACGAGCTGGGCCACCATGCGCGCGGACACCTCGCCCAAGGACTCCTGGTCCAGGCGCTCCTGACGGTCGCGGCGCTCGGGGCCGCGGCGTACGGCCTCACGGTCGGATCGCGAGCCCTCCGTCTGTCCGGACCCGCGGACCCCGGCGGCCTGCCGCTCCTCGCGCTCCTCGCGATGGGCCTCGGGCTGGCCACGACGCCGGTTCTGGCGGCGTGGTCGCGCCGTCTCGAGCGCGAGGCCGATCGCGTGGCCCTGGACGTCACGCGGGACCCGGGCGCGTTCGCGTCCGCCATGGACCGTCTGGCCGACCTCAACCTGGCCGAGCGGCGGCCCCATCGCGTGAAGGAGTGGCTGTGGGCAACGCACCCGTCGATCGAGCGTCGGATCGCGGCCGCCAGGCGCTGGGCGAGCGCCGCCGGGGTGCCGTTCGCCCCCGGGCCGGAAGCCGCGCCCGGGCTCGAGGCCGGATCGCCGCCGTGATCGAGGAGGGGCCCCGCGCCCGGCTCCGGCGCCTGGTCGCTGCCCGATCGCCCCTCGTGGTACCGGGGGCCTACGATGGCGTGTCCGCTCGGTTGATCGAGGAGGCAGGGTTCGAGGCCGTCTACATGACCGGATACGGGACGTCGGCGGCCCGGCTCGGCCTCCCCGACCTTGGCTTCGCGGGGCTCGGTGACATGGTCGAGAACGTCCGTCAGATGGCGGCCGCGGTGTCGATCCCCCTGGTCGCCGACGCCGACACCGGCTACGGCGGCGTCCTGGCCGTCGAGCGGACGGTGCGGGCCTACGAGGCCGCCGGCGCGGCGGCACTCCACATCGAGGACCAGGTCTCGCCCAAGCGCTGCGGCCACCTCGCCGGCAAGGCGATCGTCCCTCTCGCGGAGATGGTCGCCAAGGTCCGGGCAGCCGTCGCTGCCCGGCGTGACCCCGATCTGCTCATCATCGCCCGGACGGACGCGCGCGCGGTGACGGGCTTCGACGACGCCCTCGCCCGGGGGCGCGCCTACGGAGAGGCCGGCGCGGACATTCTGTTCGTCGAGGCCCCGACGAGTCGGGCCGAGATCGAGACGATCCCTTCCCGCCTCGAGCGCCCTTGTCTCTTCAACTATGTCCCCGGTGGGCAGAGCCCGCTCCCGTCCCTCGGGGAGCTGGCGGCGTGGGGCTACGCCATCGTGCTCCTGCCCGTGCAGACCCTCTTTGCCGCCACCCGGGCCATGCGCGACTACCTCGCCGCCCTCCGTAGGACGCCGGACGCCCGAACGCTCGACGATCGCCTGACCTCGTTCGCCGACTTCAACGCGCTGGTCGGCGTGCCCGCCCTGCTCGAGCGCGAGCGGGCCTACGGCGACCGCAGCGCCGCCGGGCGCGGCCACCCCTTCGACCCGGACGCCGGACGCGGGAGAGAACGCCCATGACGTCACTCGAGACGCTGAAGACCGCCATCGCTCACCACGTGGACGCCCTCACTGACGACCTCTGGCAGGTCGCCCGCGACATCCACGCGAACCCCGAGCTCTGCTTCAAGGAGGAGAAGGCCGCGGCCTGGTTGACGGCGTTCCTCGAGACGAGGGGCTGCCGGGTCGAGCGCGGGGTGGGCGGGCTGCCCACGGCGTTCCGGGCGGAGAGCCTGGGGACGGTGGCGGGTCCGACCATCGCCATCATGGCCGAGTACGACGCTCTGCCCCAGATAGGTCACGCCTGTGGCCACAACGTGATTGCGACCGCAGCGGCGGGCGCGGGGGCGGCCCTGGCGCTGGCGGCGGCTCCCGCCGGCGCGGGCAGGCGGACGCTGCCCTTCCCCGGTCGCGTGGTCGTCGTCGGCACGCCCGCCGAGGAGGGTGGCGCGGGCAAGGTGCGGCTCCTTGAGGCGGGCGTCTTCCGCGACGTGGACGTCTGCATGATGGTCCACCCGCGCTGCGGCACCCAGCTGTGGCGGCCGACCCTGGGCCTGATGAAGGCCAGGGTCGAGTATTTCGGCAAGGCGGCCCACGCTTCCTCCTGGCCCTGGCGGGGTGTGAACGCGCTGAACGCGGTCATCGCTCTGTTCAACTCGCTCGACGCGATGCGCCAGCAGATCCGGACCGACGCGCGCATCCACGGCATCATTACCGTGGGGGGCCAGCAGCCGAACATCATCCCCGAGTACACGGCCGCCGAGTTCTACCTCCGGTCGATCAACAAGGACTACCTCCAGGAGCTGCGCCGCCGCTTCGAGGCGGCCGCCGAGGGCGCCGCGACCGCGACAGGAGCGACGGTCAAGGTGACGGTGGACCCCGTGATTCACGATCCCCTCAAGCCCAATCCCACGATGGCCGAGCTCTTCGGGAAAAATCTCCAGAGAATCGACTTCCCGGAGGATCCAGACGACGGCGAGGCCGGTTACGGCTCGACCGACGCCGGCAACGTGAGCCAGGCCATCCCGACGATCCACCCCTACATCCGGACCTCGCCTGATGGCGTTCCCGGCCACTCCCGGGAGTTCGCCGAGCATCAGGTGTCGCCGCTCGCCCGGGCCGGCATGGTGGCGGCTGCCAAGGCGCTGGCGATGACCGCGGTCGACCTGCTGGCCGACCCGGCGCGGCTGGCCGCAGCGAAGGCCGACTTCGCGCGCGGCTGAGGCGCCGGGCGCCGACTGCGGGGCCGTCTCTACGGCTGGAGTAGCGGGCGACGACGGCTCGGAAGGGGGCGCGCGGTCCGAGACGGAGGCGGGCGGGCACCCTAGGTGGTGTCCCAAATATATCTTTACGATAGACAAGGAGGCGCGTGTAGCATGCTGCGTGTATGTTCAAACCTGCCCCCGCTCTCTGGGTCGACGCGAATCAAGAGAAGCGCTTGAAGTACCTCGTGGCCTCCGGGAAGACGCCGCACAAGATCGTGCTCCGCGCGCGCATCATCCTCCTGGCTGGGGAGGGGGTGCCGAATCACGCGATTGCCGTCCGTACAATCAGGCGCCGACGCGGTTCGTATGGACCAAGGATGCCGACATGATCCTGGGCAAGATCCGCCGTTGTAAAGAAGCGTTAGGGACACCACACTAGTAGCCTCTGGCCTCGACGCCCAGACGCTCTCGCTCGGCGCGGCGCTCGGCCTCGAGGCGCTCCAGCTCGACGGCCCCGTGGTTCACGAAGGTCATGGCGGCGGCGAGGGCACGATGGCCCGCCTGCTCGGCGATGAGCCGGTGCATGGCCTGGCAGACCCCTCGGTATGCCGGGTGCCCCTGAGGGGCCGTCCGCAGCTCCAGCATGTGCATCGCCTCGCGGGCGTTCAGCTCCATGTAGAAGCGGATGCGGTAGGCCATGGGGACGGCATAGCACGCCACGGCCGGGAGTCCGGCCGAGGCGATCGCCTCGTGAAGCTCGGCCCCCTCCGTCATGGCCCGTCGCCAGTCGTCGGCGCCGCCCACCTCGACGATGGCCTCCGGGATCGTGTAGCCGTGGCGCGGGCCGAGGGCCTGCCACTCGATGGTCAGGAGGCGGTGTCGCTGGAGGTCACGGAACGCCCCGTAGTCGGTCAAGACATCGAACCGGTAGCCAGTCCGCTCGAAGGCCCGCCCGGGCTTGTGCCGCCGGTTCCGTCGCTCGCCGACGTAGGCCCGGAGAACGCCGGCCCGCTCCTCGGTCGTCATTCGGCGGGCCCGGGCGAGGAGCTGATCGTCAGGCAGGTCCGAGGCGGCGTACAGGGCCGCAGCCACGACCTTGACCTCCCCGTCCGGGTCCCAGTCGGTGAGGACGACCTCGTCGCGCGGCTCGGGCGAGACCGCGGCCAGGAGCCGGTCAGCGGTCAGGGCGGTAGCCTCACGGACCTCGGCGAGGTATGCCGACCACGCTCCGCCCCGCTCTGGGGCATCGACTCGACGCAAGAAGGCCGGGATGACCTTGCGCAGCTCGGTGAGGATTCGGTCGCTCGCCTCGCGCGCCTCGGCAAGCGGATGGGCCCGGAGCCGGAGGAGGAGGGCTTCGTAGGCCTGACCCGTGCCGAAGAAACCCACGTTGGCCGTGGCGGCCGCGGGGAGGAGTCCCCGAAGTGAGTCGAGCGCCTTGGCCCGGATGGTGTTGCGATAGACCGCCTCGGAGTCGCCCGGCGTCTGGGGGTGGCGTGCTCGGAAGTGCGCCTGCACGGCGTCGAGCCAGCCCGCGTAGGTCTCGAAGGCGTGGTCTAGCGTCGACACGTACCGGGTCCGGAGCTGCGAGCGCGCCAACTCCGCGGGGCGGTGGTAGCGGTAGCGTCCCCCGGGCCGGTCGCTATACGGGACGTAGCGGGTCGACTGCTCGAGGTAGGCCATCAGCCGGCCCCACTCGAGGACCTTGGTCAGGACGTTCGAGGCGCCCTCGCAGGCGAGGTGCACGCCCCCCAGCTGCGCGACGGAGTCGTCGCCGTACTCGCCGAAGACGCGCTCGTAGAGGGCCTCGGCCCGGGCGACCCCGACCGGGGCTCCCGTCCCGGATCTCCCCGAACCTTCCAGATCCCCAGCGAACTCGTCGAGAAAGAGCCGCCGGACCGTCTTCGACGAGCGCGAGTAACGCGCGAACAAGGCCCCCTTGACCACCTCGGGAAGCCCGGTCAAGGCGAACACGGGGCCGTCGAGCGTCGTGAAGAAGGGCGCGAGGCAGGCCCGCTCGGCAACGGTAAAGGTCTCGACCGCGGGCGCGGCCCAGGCCGTCGCCTCGGGGCCCGTCGCGCTGGCCACGTCGACGCGAGGCTCGACCGGAGCGGTCACGCTCCTATCCTAGCAGCGCCCTGAGCCCCGCGACCAGGCCGACGCCCCCCGCCACCGACAGCAGAAGGTTCCCGGTCGAGCGGGCCAGTACCGCGACGAGCACGGCGCCGGCTAGCTGGGGGTCCCTGACGGTGAAGGCCAGATCGCGTCCCAGGAACACCAGCGGCAGGGCCAGCGCCGTGAGGAGCGCGATCGGAAGGGCCGCGAAGTAGCGGGCGAGCCACCCCGGTAGTCGCCGCCGCGCCAGGATGACGAGGAGCGGCGCGCGGGTGAGATAAGTCGCCACGCCCATAGCGACAAAGGTCAGGAGGAGCCCGGGCCTCACGACCGCGGCGCCCCGGGTTCCGGCGGAGCCTCGACCGGTGTCGGAGCGAGCCAGACCCCCAGCAGCGAGGCGCCGACTCCGGCCAGCGCAATGTGCCAAGTCCCTCCGAGCGCGCTTCGGACGGTCAGCGCGACGACCGCCGCGACCCCCGCCACCGCCCATTGCCAGCGGTGCCGCACCGTGCGGGCGAGGATCGCGATGAACACGGCGGGAAAGACGAAGTCGAGGCCGTAGCGATAGGGATCGGGGATCCGACTGCCCAGGGCCGCGCCGCCGACCGCCCCCACGTACCAGGCGCCGTAGGTCGCAGCTGCGCAGCCCGCGAAGTATGCCTCGCTGGCCGGGGCCTGGGCGAAGCGTGCCAGGGCCAGTGCGTAGGACTCGTCCGTGACGCCGTGGGCGAGGAGCGCCAGCCGTCCGCGGCCACGGCCCGCGAAGAACGGCGCCAGACTGGCGGCCATGAGGTAGTGGCGGAGGTTGACGACGTAGGTGGTGACGACCAGAAGCCAGGCGGGAGCGCCCGCGGTCAGCATGGGAAGCGCGACGAACTGGGCGGTGCCGGCCGTGACGAGGAGGCACATGGCAACGATCTCCGCCAGGGAGAGGCCGGCCTGCCGGGCCAGCCCGCCCCACACCAGACCGTAGGCCACGATCGAGGGCACGACCGTGGTGGCGGCGGCGCGGAAGCCCGCCCCGGCCTCGGCCGGCCAGGGACCCGGCTCGGCCGCCGCGGCCGCGTCACGAGCGAGCGGGGCCGGCACGCAGGAACGAGCGCAAGGAGGCACGAGACGCCGCCCCGGCGGGGGAGGCGCCGCCGGGAACCGGCGTTCCTCAGTCGCGCGTCGTCATGTAGGCGGGCGTGCCGCCGCTGAGGAAGTCCTCGCGAGGTGGCGCGAAGATGTCGATGACCTCGGTGTCCTCGAGCCACCATGCCTCGTGCTCGACGCCGCCGGGGATCACGCAGACCTCGCCGGGGCCGCAGACGCGCGTCTCCTCGCCGAGGCGGAACCTCATCTTGCCGGACAGCATCCAGAAGATCTGCTCGTGCGGATGCCGGTGGGGGGCGGCGTGCGCCCCGGCCTTGGCCCGCCACAGCACGACCATTTCCTTCTCGCCGGTGACGATCCGACGCCGGATCAACGGCGTGACCTGCTCTTCGGGCAGATGGTCGAGAGCGAAAAATCCCCGCATCGCGGACACGGACATGGATGCCTCCTGGATAGCCGGATGCGTCGGTGTGCCCATCACCCTAGTCGGGCGGCCGCGGGCCTGTCAAGGCGGGGGCGGCGGTGTCGATCGGCCTCGCGACGGTCGATCGGCTCCAGACCCGATCGTCCATCTTCACCGGCGATCACATTGACAGGATGCTGAGCCGCAGCGAGGGCGGACGCCGCCGCTTCCGCGGCCCGTGGCCCGTACCCATCAGCCGGCGTCGCCCTGTCGCCGCATGGTGACCGTGGCCGCGCCCGCGCCGCCCGCGGACGACGGCGGGAACTCTCGGTCGGTCATAGCCCTCATCTGGCGCGGCGGCGACGCCGCCGTCAAGACCCTCCAGGTGGTCATCCCGACCCTTCCCCTGGCGGCGGTTCTCGGCGCGGTCGCCGCCCTGGTGCTCCTCGCCGTGGCGTGGGGGGACCGTTCCCATGGCTCGACGGTCGCGAGTTGGGGCGCATCGTCGTGCTCGGTCCGGCGGGCAAGTCCTGGTTCCGGCTCTGCATGATCGGCGGGCCCACGCTGACGACGCCCCCCCATTCGGTCTTGCTCGTGAGCCCGAGCCCGATCTTCGCCACCGGGCTGGCCCGGATGCGCCTCGGTGAGCCCCCAGGAGGGGCCCGCCGTCACGGGGGGGATCCTGCGGGCGTTCGTCGCAGTCACCCTCCTGGTGCCCCCGACGGCGCGCGCGCTCGCGGCTCGCTCGCCCGCGACGTCCTCACCCCGGGGTCGGCGGCGGGCCGGGCCGTGTGGGCAAGCCGCTGGTCGCCGTCCGGCCGCCGATCTGGGTGGCGGCGACCGCCATGGTGACGGGAGCGCTCCCGCTCGTGGTGCTCGGCCTGCCCAGCTTCCTCGCCGTGCCGTGGACGAGCCTTGGCGCCACTACCTGGGCGCTCCTGGTCTACGTGTCCGCCTTCGCCCTCGCGGTCAACTTCAACTACGTCGTCTTCTGCTGGGCTTGGCTCCCGCCCCCCCGGCCCGCGCGGTGGCGTTTTAGTACCTCGCGCCCGTCGGCGTGGTGCTCATCGCGGTCCTGGCCGGCCAGCAATCGGCCTCGGCCACTCTGGCGGTCAGCAGCCCTGGCCGTGGTGGGCGGAGTCGCCCTCGCTCAGCGGAGCTGGCCTCCCGCGGGATCGACGGGCAGGCGCCGGCCTACCGGAAGTACGGCTCGACGCGCAGGAAGATCTCGTAGGCGAGGCGGACGTCGCCCAGACAGTAGGCCTCGATCTCCTCCACGCGGCCGGCTCGCCAGAGGCCCAGAACCTGGGAGCCTTCCATGCCCGGTGGCGCCTTCTGGAGTCCCAGCAGCTCGGCGACGACCTCCAGCCGGACCGCGTCGCTGCGCTCCCAGTTCGACAAGAGCCGCATCACGTCGAAGTGGCTCTCGGGGGCGAACGGGCGGAGGGGGAGCCCCGTCGTCGCGACCACGCCGAGATAGATGGAGCGGCGGAGCAGGTAGGGCAGGTCGAAGGCCAGCCCGTTGTACGTGACCCACCGCCACTCCCGCCCGCTTCGAACGACGTCCCAGAACGCCTCCAGGAGTCCCCGCTCGTCGTCCACCCTCCGCGCAGTCAGAGCCTTGGTCTCCAGATCGCCGCGGCCGCGCCCGTCGTGGCCCATGCCGATGCAGATCACGTGCCCGAACTCGGGCCGGAGCGCCATGTAGCGCTCGATCTCGCGAGCGATCGGCTCGAGGGCGGGAGCGGCCGGCGCCGCCAGGAAGTCCTCCAACCCCGGCGAGTCGGTCGCGCCTGCCCGGCGCGTGACGCGGTCCCAGACGTACTCCTGGAGCTTGCGGGAAACCGTCCCCAGGTCCTGGGGGATCGTCTCGATGTCTAGGACGAAGTTCACGGTGTCCGGACGGCGGTGACGGCCGCGACGTAACGGTTCTTGCCGTCGCGCCTGGCCGCGTACATCGCGGCGTCGGCCTGGGCGAGGGCGGCCTTCGCCGAGTCGGGAGCTCGCTCGAACACGACCGCCCGGACGACCACGGAATCCGGCGGGCCGACCGCCCCAGACCGCGCCGGCAGCACCCCCCCGGCTCGGCGGACGAAGCGACTCAGGCCCGGTACCAGTGACACTCCTGGGCCACCGCGACCGGGCCGCCGAACGCCGCGCGGGCCTCGCGAGTGCGCGCCGCCAAACGCCCGTGCTGCTCGTAGCCGACGTGGGCCAGGAGGAGACGGCCGACCCCCGCCTCCCGCGCGATGGCGCCCGCCTCCCGGGCCGTCGAGTGCCACCCGGCCGGGTTCGGGCGGGCGAACGTGGCCTCGTGGACGAGGACGGTCGCCTTCCGGGCGAGCAACGACACCTCGGGACAGGGACGGGTGTCCGACGAGTAGACCACGCTCCGGCCGCCGGCGTCCGCCCGGACGGCGAGGTTCGGCATCGAGCCGTGGACATTGGGCGCGACGGTCAGGACCAGATCCCTTGTCTCCAACAACCGGGTACCCGCCCGCGGCTCGACGCCGTGGATCGGCAGGTCTAGGCCCTCCCAGCGCAGGCCGAAGAGATCCAGGAGGCGCTCGACCAGGGGGAGGTGCTCCACACGGCAGTGAATCGGCAGGGGGTCCCGACGCCTGAGG
>Ga0306920_100008044_pt1 | contig 13962 bp, 11 predicted proteins | sample flu12Cox44000170_FD_204666 | JGI IMG/M metagenome (GOLD analysis project Ga0306920, IMG submission 204666) | Lab enrichment of tropical soil microbial communities from Luquillo Experimental Forest, Puerto Rico - flux4day.12C.oxic.44.000.170 (v2)... | ecosystem: Environmental > Terrestrial >...
GCTGACGTACCGCGAGCGCGAGATCATCAAGCTGCGCTACGGCCTGGGCGACGGCTACACGTACACGCTGGAGGAGGTGGGCCGCATCTTCAAGGTGACGCGCGAGCGGGTGCGGCAGATCGAGGCCAAGGCGGTGCGAAAGCTGCAACACCCGGTACGCAGCCGCCAGCTCGAGGGCTTCCTCGACAGCATGCGTCGCTAAGACACGCGACCCGCCGGCCCCAGGAACCGGCGGGTTTTTTCGTTTGCCAGGGGTCAGGAGTCAGGAGTCAGGGATCATGCGTCCGGTGTTGCTGATTCCTGACCCCTGACTCCTGACCCCTGCCAGGAGGATGCGCTATGTCCAATCCCGCCCTATTGTTCCGGGAGGTCCATCGCCTTCGCCGCTACATCCAGGAACTGGAGGAGCAGCTCGCCCGCGCCCCGCGCCAGCACCAGATCCAGAAGAACAAGGTCGCGCGCCAGGAGGAGCTGCAGCGCGAGGGCCAGGACTACCTCAAGAAACTCAAAGTCACCACGCTGGAGAAGGAAAGCTCGCTCAAGTCCACGCACGCCCTGATCGCCAAGCACCTCAAGCAGATGGAGACGGCGTCGGAGAAGAAGGAGTACGACGCGCTGCAGCTGGAGATCAAGCAGGAGCGCGAGCTGGCGGGCCGGCTGGAGGACGAAATCCTGGCCGCGATGGCCGAGACGGAGGAGCGCACCGCGAAGCTGCCGGAGCTGGAGCAGAACGTGCAGAAGGCGCGGCGGGAGTTCGCCGAGTGGGAGAAGGGGGCCGGCGAGCGGCAGGCGAACCTTGAGGGTCAGCTGAGCGGGGCACAGGCGCAGCTGCAAGAGGCCGAGGCGCAGCTCGAAGCCAAGCTGTCGAAGCTCGACCTGGGGAGGTACCAGCGCGTCGTCCACGCGCTGGGGCCGGACGCGCTGTCGGCGGTGCGGGGCCGCACCTGCACCGCCTGCTCGACCGAGATCACCGCCCAGAATCACAACGACCTGCTGATCGGCAACTTCGTCATGTGCAAGGCGTGCGGCCGCATCCTGTACCTGCCGGAGTAGGGGTGGCAATCTACACTTGCAAAATCGTTTGAATTATCGTAACAATGGCACCCGTCACGGAAGTAGTGCGGGCGGCGCGAGCCGTCCGCGGCCAAGGGGTACCACCTCGCCCTGACGCAATGGATTGCGCCTCCGCAGCGCGGGGGCCACACCGGAGGTGAGTCCTTCCATGGCCACGACGGCCCCTGTGCGAACCCCAACCTCCCGCAACATCCCGGCGGCGAACGAGGAAGCGTGCGGCAAGTACGTCTTCTGTGCCGGCATGCCGCGCTCCGGCTCGACCTGGCAGTACCAGGTCGTCAGCCACCTGATCGAGAAGTACCGCGGCGGCGTGCGCGGCGGGTTCCTCGAACGCCCCGCGGACTTCGCGCGCATCGCCGAGCAGACCGCCGGCCGCGCCCCGTGGCTGACGCTCAAGACGCACAACGGCTACCCCGCCTACGCCGCGGCGCTGCGCGACGGCCGGGCCCTCGCCGTCTACTCGTACCGCGATCTGCGCGACGTGACGTTCTCACTGATGCACAAGATGCGGCTGTCGTTCGAGGAGATCGTCGGCCAGCTGCAGCTGGTCCAGTGCCTGAACGACCACGCGTTCTGGACGGCGCAGCCGAACGTCCTGTGCCAGCGCTACGAGACCATCGTGAGCGACCCTGCCGCCTGCGTCGCGGAGGTCGCGGCATTCCTGGGTATCCGTCTGGCCGACGGCGAAGCGGAGCGGCTGGCGGCGGCGTACTCGCTGGAGGCCAACCGCGTGCGGGCGCAAGAACTAGCGCGCAAGTTGCGCGACAAGGGCATCGACCTCGACGCCGCAGACAGCGCCGTGCTCCACGACGAGCACAGCCAGCTGCATTGGAATCACATCCGCGCGGGCCGCGTCGGCGGCTGGCGCGACGAGGCGACGCCGGAGCAGCTGGCGGTGCTGGCGAAGGAGTGCGGCCTGTGGCTGATCGAGAACGGCTACGAGCGCGACCTGACGTGGGGGCTGCCGACGATACACCACCTGTGCGCCGCGCTGGAGGCGACGCAGCGCGAGTTGAAGGCCGAGCGCGAGAGCCACGCCAAGGCGCTGCACGAGTTGATGGCGCTGAAGCAGTTCGGCTCGTTCGCGCTGACCGTCGCCCGGCAACTGCACCGCGTCGCGGGCTGGTTCCCGCGGCTCTCCGGCGCGACCAAGCGCGTGCTGCGGGGCGTGGGAGTCGGTAAGGACCCGGCCCTCCTGGCGGCGTGCGGGGAAGGCAACCTGTCCGAAGCTGGCGGTCGGCAGTAAGCAGTAGACAGTCAGCAGCGGCGGGATATTCCTTTGCCCGCCGACTGCTGACCACCTACCGCCGGAGTCCTCATGCACGCGTGGTCGCACCTGGCGCCGCTGTTCGCCGCCGACGCCGCGCCGGATTCGCCCGAGGGGCCGCTGGGCCTGCTCGTCGCCCTGGTCACGCTGACGGCGATGGAGATCGTCCTCGGCATCGACAACATCATCTTCCTCGCGATCATCGCGGGCCGGCTGCCGCCGGCGCAGCAGGGCAAGGCGCGCACGCTCGGCCTGATCGCGGCGCTGGGCACCCGGCTGTTGCTGCTCCTGACGATCAACCTCATCCTCCACGCGACGCAGCCGTTGTTCTGGCTGCCGGACTGGCTCTTCCACGACCCCGAGGCGCGCGGCATCTCGGTGCGCGACCTCATTCTGATCGCCGGCGGACTGTTCCTCATCGGCAAGAGCACGTTCGAGATCCACCACAAGCTCGAAGGCGACGAGCCGGAACCGCACGCCGCGCCCGGCGCCGGCGGCCGCTTCGGCGCCGTCCTCGTGCAGATCGCGCTGCTCGACATCGTGTTTTCGCTCGACTCGGTCATCACCGCCGTCGGCATGGTCCGGAACGTCTGGGTGATCGTCGCCGGCATGGTCATCACGGTCGGCGTGATGCTGGTGTTCGCCGGGCCGGTGAGCCGCTTCGTGACCAAGCACCCCACGCTGAAGATCCTGGCGCTGGCGTTCCTGATCCTGATCGGCGTGATGCTCGTGATGGAGGGGCTGGGGCAGCACGTCAACAAGGGCTACATCTATTTCGCGATGGCGTTTTCGTTCGCCGTCGAGATGCTGAACCTGCGGCTGCGCAAGCGCCAGGACGCGGTGAAACTCCGCGAGCGCGAGCTGCCGGGGCGGTGAGCGGGCGCTACGGCCGGCCCGCGAGCGTTAGCTCCACGTCCACGCGCTTGCCGTCGCGCAGCAGGTTGTACGTCACCTTGTCGCCGACCTTGTAGTTCAGCTTGACGTACACCGCGAACTGGCGGCCCGTCATCTCCAGCTCCCTGCCGTCGACGCCGATGATGATGTCGTTCTGCCGGATGCCGGCCTGGCGCGCCGGCGGCGTCACAAAATTGCCCTGCCGCAGCGCCAGCCGCTTCTCGCCCAGGCCCAACGCCTTCTTCTCCTGAGACGTAAGGTCGTCGCCGTGGACCCAAGGCGACGGTTCCAGCTGCCGCAGCGACCAGCGCCACGAGATGTCGCTCTTCCGCCAGCCGTCCGCGAGTTCAAGCTTGCCCGCCATCTCCTTGCCGTCGCGCAGCCAGACGGCGGCGAGCGGCTCGTTCGACTCGTGCCGGTGCAGGGCGTACTGCGCGTCGGCGAACGAGGCGACCGGCTCGCCGCCGATGGTGCGGATCACGTCGCCCTGCCGCAGCCCGGCTTTCTCCGCCGCCGACTTCGGCGCGACCCGCGCCACGACGTTGCCGCGGTCCACCTCCAGCGTCAGGCCGACGTTCTCCGGCGGCGGGTAAACCCACAGCTTGTCAAGGCCCCACTCGCCGCGCGCCTGGAGCGCGTCGCGCTGCAACTCGTGGACCTGGTGGCAGTGGACGCACGCGGTCGGCCCGAGGCGCTTGAGGCCGGGGTAGTCCGCGACGGTCCGCCGCTCGGGCGCCGCCTTCGGCGGCGGGCGCTCGCGGTTCGCCTTCCGGGCAGCTTCCATCGCGTAGCGCAGCCCTTTGAGCGAGACCTTGCCGTCGGCGGACTCCGCGTCGCGGCCGCCGTAGCGTCCCAGCACCCGGCCGTCCGGGCTGACGAACAGGCCGGCCCACGTTAGGTCGTAGTCGAATTGATACTTGGCGAGGTTGACGTCGCGCATGCGCGTGACGCGAACCAGGACGAAGTCGCCGGCGACGTCGGCAATCTCCTTGTCCAGACGAGCGACCTGCTCGTCGAAGGGGCCGCAGTCCGTTCAGTGCTCGCAGCGGAAGACGACGAACAACGGCTTGCCGGTCTTGCGCGACTCCCGCTCGGCGCGGTCGAGGTCGGCCAGCCAGCGGTCCGCCGCGTCGTCCGCGGCCGCCCGGCCCGCCAGCGCCGTCAAACACACCCCCAGCAAGAGCAATCGTCGCGCCATGGTCGGCCCTTCGCACAAAGATTCGGTTCGTGTTCGTCGCACGCAGCGATTATAACAGGTCGTCGACCACCCTTTTGACGGAGGAACAGCCATGCAAATTCGTTCGCTCCTGGCGGCCCTGGTCCTGCTCGCGGCGGCCGGCCGTGCCGCGGCCGAGACGCCGGAGGAGTACCGCGCCAAATTGATGCAGGTCGTCGCCGACTGCACCAAGGTGATCGAGCGCGACCCGAAGAACGCCGACGCCTACTTCCAGCGCGGCGCCGCCCGGTTCAAGCTCGGCCAGTTCGCCGAGTCGGTGGCCGACTTCGACCGGCAGATCGAGCTGGTCCCGAAGGCGGCCGCCGGGCACTGGCAGCGCGGCATCTCGCTGTACTACGCCGGCCGGTTCGAGGAAGGCAAGAAGCAGTTCAAGCGCTACGAGGAAACCGACACCAACGACGTCGAGAACGCGGTGTGGCACTTCCTGTGCGCCGCGCGCAAGGACGGCGTCGAGAAAGCGCGGGCCGCCATCCTGAAAATCGGCAACGACAAGCGCACGCCGATGGCGGAGGTGTATCGGTTGTACAAGGGCGAGCTGGAGCCGGCCGACGTCCTCGCCGCGGCCCAGCGCGACGACCTCAAGGGCGAGCAGCGCAAGCACGCGCTGTTTTACGCGCACCTGTACCTCGGCCTGTACCACGACGTGAGCGGCGACAAGGCGAAGGCGCTGGAACACATGACCGAGGCGGCGGGCAAGTATCGCATCGACCATTACATGGGCGACGTCGCCCGCGTCCACGAGGAGCTGTTGCGGAAGGAGGGCAAGCCGAAGTGACGACGCGACGGCGCGGCCGTTTACGCTTCGCCGGCGAACCGTAAAGTGGCACAAATCCTGTCTTGCGCCGGCGCCGTATTGGCCCGCATCTCATCTATTTTGAAAAAATCCTACTGACCTACACAATCAGACCATTCCTGTGCTAATCTTTATTAACACACCAGTTGCGGCGACACCCCAACCGACACTTTTGTGCGGGTGTGCCGGGGTCGGGTCCGGCGCCGGAAATTGGTATAGCGTTTGCAGAATTCACTCGGTATGAGAACGCCCGCCCCTCGGCCAGAGGGAAAATGAAGAAATCCGCCGGAAATAAATGGCGGCAATCTTCGCGGAAAACGCATAACCGGGTGGAAGAGGCGAGAACGGGAACAGCGAGAGCCGAAAGCCGCTTGTCGCCCCTCGCCGTGAGCAACAGCTGGGATCGAAGGGACGCCGGGCCAACCCGTCCGGCCGACCGCCACGGACACACGCCTTCCGAGCCTGCCCGCGAGACGGGTCCCTTTGCAGCCGTCGAACAACCCGCGTTTCGTGCACGCCAACAGTGAGGTCTGACCGGATGTTGTGAAGCAACGTCCGCGGCCGTCCGGGCCGCGCGCCCACGGAGAGGAGATGAGGCAATGTTCCCGCTCGATTACGTCCTGGCCGTCACGCTGATCGCCACCGCCCCCGACTGCACGGAGGCGGTCATGATTGCCGACCGGGAGGAGGCGGCCGACGCCTACGACGCCTTCGTCACCGTCCGCCCCGTCGTGCAGCAGCTGGCCGTCGACTGGGAACTGCTCGACCCGCGCGAGACCCGCTACGTCATGAGCCGGTCGGAAGACTTCACCGGCGACCTCCGGCTGATCCGCCGCCGCTACGGCGAGCTGCGCGACGCGCCGCCGTCGTACGACTGCCTGCGGTTCCCCGACCGGGGGATGATCAACGAACTGCTCAAGTTCAACCGCGACTACCGCCAGTACCTGGAGGCCCGGCAGGCGACCGAGACGATGTCGTGGTGGCAGCTGCACGACGCGATGGTCGAGTGCGACCGCATCTATCAGGTGTGGGACCTGGTGCGCGAGGCGAACTGCGATTACTACTACGTCACCGTCCGCCGCCAGGCGCTGAAGAAGCTGCGCGAGACGGTCGGCGAGCTGAACTTCTACAACGCCACCCTGCCGCCGCACGTGCCGGTGTGGCGCTTCGCCCGCATCAACTGAGGGCCGCAAAGGCTACAACACCACGGCCCCGGCGCGCGGAAACAGACCGCGTGCCGGGGCCGTGCGCGTTAACGGCGGCTCACTCCGCCGGCGCCCGAACGCGCTCGGCGTCGGTCCCCGGCATGGGCAGCGGCGACGACGCGGGCTGGGTGTAGCGGCGCTCGACGGCGGCGCGGATGAGCTTGCGGCTCTCCGCGGCGGGCAGGTCCGCCCGCCGCTCGACGCCCTCCGCCTCCGACGCCAGCGCCTCGTCCTTGATCGCCTCGCGGAACCAGCGCGAGTACTCGCCCGCCCGCAGGTGGTGCCGCCACGTCTCGTCGTCGACGCCGTCGGCCATCTGGAGGAAAAGCATCAGGTTCTGCGCCCGCAGGTTGAGCTTGCGGTCCGGCCCGCGGAAGTAGAAGCTGCGCTCCGGCGGCAGCTCGCCCTCGGCGTACTTGCGCGTGTGCCGCTGCCGCTCCGTGCGGCTGGGCGTGACGCGCACCTTGCGCGGCGGCTGCCCCGCCCCGCGCGCCCAGAACATCACCTCGCCGGCTTGGAGTGCCCCGGCGGGCACGCCGGGCGGCTTTTCCTTCACGACCCCGCAGAATTGCCGGACCGTTTCTTCCGGCGCCTTCCCCACCGCGACGACGCTGCCGACCGACGCCAGCGCCGCGGCGGCGACCTGGTTGGGGTGGACGGTGATGAACAGCGTCGACTTCAATCCCTGCGGCAGCGCCAGCGTGCCCGGCTCCCACGACGCCGGCAGGAGGTGGTGCGCCTCGTCCACCACGAGCCAGTGCGGCCGTCCGGTGCGCGCCCGCATCTCCAGCAGGCGGGTCAGCAGCGCCAGGAAGAACGGGGGCCGGTCCGCCAGCGGCAGGCCGACCAGGTTGACCACGGCGTTTTCTTCGGGGCGCTTGAGCAGCTGGAGGATTTCGTCCACGGTCGGGCCGCGCTGGGGGCCGCCCAGGGTGATGGCCAGCGGCAGGGAGTCGTAGTCGCCCTCGGGGTCGGTGATACAGAACTGGTAGTGCTGTTCGGCGAGGGCCTCCAGGAAGCTGGTGGCCGCGGTCGACTTGCCGCTGCCGGACGGCCCCGCGATCAGCACGCCGGCGCCGTGCGGCCGCAGGCGGACCGGCTTGCCGTCCTCGGCGGTCCCCAGCGGCAGGTGGTGGCGCGTGAGCCGGCCCTCCAGGTCGCGCAGGTCGTCGTCGACGAGCCGGCCGATCAGCTCGACGACGCCGGCACCGTGGTCGCCGCGCGTCACGAGGTCGGCGCGCTGCTTGACGGCGGGCAGGGCGTTGGCGACGGCGACGCCGCACTCGCACAGGCTGAGGAAGGCGTGGTCGTTCTCGGCGTCGCCGACGCCGACGACCTCGTGCGCCGACAGGTCCATCTCCTTGAGCGCGGCGGTCAGCCCGGTGGCCTTGTTGACGCCGGCGGGCAGCACCATCACGGCGCCCTTGTTGAAGATGACCTGAAGCTCCAGGCCGAGGTCGCGGATCGTGTCGAGGACCGTCTTTTCATACGGCTGCCAGGTGGCGACGATGGCGCGGCCGACGGAGACCTGCTCGACGCCGCGCTGCTTCAGCGTACGGACGAACTTGGCGGGCGGCGGTGCGGCGAGGGGCCGCTCCTCTTTCGTGGACGGGCGGTAGAGCAGGGCGCCGTTCTCGGCGACGACCCACGCGAACAGGTGGACTTCGGGAAAGATGGAGAGCAAGTCAGGCAGTTCGCGGCCGGTGACGAGAATGAGCTTGCGGCCGGTGCCGAGCAGGCGCTCCAGTCCCGCGAGCGTGGCCTCGTTCACCCGGCCGTCGTGGGCCAGCGTGCCGTCGTAATCCGTCGCCAAGGCGTGGTAGCGCATGGGTACACCCGGCCGGAGGAAGGGCGACACGCCTCTCCGGTGCAAATCGGGTGCCGCAGGAACGTCGGGCGATTTACTTCGGTCGGATGCTCTTCAGCGCGTCGGCGGCCGCCCTGCGGACGTCCTCGTCCTTGTCGTCCAGCGCCGCGGATAGCGCCGGCACCGCGTCCTTGGCGTACGGGCCGAACGAGCCGAGGAAGCGCGCGGACTGGCGCCGCGCCCAGGGGTCTGCGACCTTCAGCGTTTCCTTCAGGGCCGCAACAACCTCCCGGTAGTCCACGTTTTCTCCCGCTTGCCTTCGTCCGCAATGTACGACCCAGGCGGCCACACAGCGAACGCCCGGGTCCGAATCCTCCAGGAGCTTGCTCGCCTCCGCGATCTGCTCCTTGGTCAACGGCACGAAATTCTTGTCCCGGATGATCCGCACGGCCGTATCGCGCAGAGCCGGGTCGCGAACGGCGTCGATCATCTCGCGCCGCGCCTCCTTGGCGGCGGGGCCGACCAGGATGTTCTCCGCGTCGTACAACGCTTTGCCGCCGTTGGGGTCGGCGGTTTTGAGGAAAAACCGGACTCCCGCCCTGGCCCCGGAGCCGCCGACGCGCAGCAGTGCCGCGGCCGCCGCCCAGCGGGCGGTAACGTCGTCCCCCTTGAGCACCTCTTCCAGGGCGGGGATGGCGGCTTGCGCTTTCGGGCCGATCTGGCCCAAGGCGTCCGCCGCCGCGCCGCGCGTGCCCGTCTCTTTCAACGCTTCGATCAGGGCCGGCACCGCGGCGTCCGCGTCGGGGCCGATCTGGCCCAGCGCGTCGATGCTCGCCCAGCCCACGGCCGGGTCCGCGTCCTGGGCCGCCTTGACCAAGTCGGGCACGGCGGCCTTCGCGCCGGGGCCGAGGTCGCCCAGAGAGACCGCCGCCCGCTTGCGAACGGCGCCGGCCTTGTCCTTCAGGGCCGCGACCAGGCGGGGGACCGCCGCTTCGTTCTTCGGGTCGATCAGGGCCACGGCCTTGGCGGCCGCGACGCGGGCCAGCGGGTCGGGGTCTTTCTCGGACAGCCGCAGGAGCGCCGGGACGGCGGCTGCGGCCGGCACCCCGATCAGGCCGAGATCGCCGGCGGCCTCGATCCGGACGCTCGCGTCCTCGTGCTTGAGCGCCTTGGCCAGGGCCGGCACGTCCTCCGCGCCGCCGGGACCGTCGCCGACGATGAACCGGGAATGGCCCGACAGGGAATCCTGAACCAGATGCATGGTGATGGCCGGCGTCTTGAGGCTGGCCTTGATTCGCCAGACCGGCCAGTCCTTGCCGCGCATCAGGCGCCCGGAGCCGACCGCCTCGTAAGTCGCCCAGCCCTCCGGCGACGTTTTCCGCGCGCCCTGTCCCGGATCGAACGCCGCGTACTTCAGGGCGGTGACGACCACTTCCTTGCCGTCGAGGATGGCCGTGACGTGGTCGCGCAGCTTGGCCGTGGAGCCGCTGTAGGCGTAGGACAACTCCGGCCGGCCGCCCGTCATGGTCCACCACGGGGCCTCGGCTGCGGCGGCGGTCTCGTACCAGAACCCGCCGATGCACGTCTGACAGACGTTCCCCCTCCGGAAACAAACGGCGACGGCCCCCGGCTCGGCCCAGTCGAGGACGGCGCGGGCGTGCCGCGGGTGGAAGCCGTCGGTGAGCTTGTGCTTGACCACCTCCGGCCAGTCCTTGCCTTTGAGGTCGGCGACCTTGGCGTAGATGACCGCCTGCTTGTCGCGGCTCACCTTGTCCACCCGGAGCACGACGACGTTGTTGGAGTCGGCGATCAGCTTGCCCAGGGTCGGGGTGGAGTCGATGTACGCCCGGCTCGGAGTCGCCGCCCCGAGGACGATGAGCATCGCCGAGAGAACGCGTTTCATGGTGTCGGCACCCGCTCGCCTCAAGAAAGTTAGTGCCCCTTCGTATCACTTTTGCTGAATGCTTTTCAGCGCCTCGGCGGCCGCCCTGCGGACGTCCTCGTCCTTGTCGTCCAGCGCCGCGGACAGCGCCGGCGCCGCGTCCTTGGCGTACGGGCCGAGCCGCCCCAGATAGCGCGCCGCCTGGCGCCGCGCCCAGGGGTCGGTAGCCTTCAGCGTCTCCTGGAGGACGGGCAGGACTTCCTTGAGGTCCACGTTGCGGGCGGAATGCAGGACCCACGCGGTCACGCACCGCACCCCCGCATCCTTGTCCTGCAAAAGCTCCTTCACGTCGGTGAGCGGGTCCTTCGTCAGGTACACGGCCACCTCCGCCGCAGTTTCCGAGGCAAGTTGCCGAACGGCCGGGTCCCGAACCGTATCGAGCAACGCCGGCAGCGCCTCACGGGACGTGGGGGCCATCAGAATGTTGGTCGCGTCGGTCCAGTTCCTTTCCCGATCGTGCGTGGCGGTTTCAAGAATATACCGGACCCCCGTCTTGACCCCGGGGCCGCCGATACGCACCAGCGCCGCGGCCGCCGCCCACCGGAGCCCCCCGTTGTCCTCCTTCAGAACGATCTTCTCCAGGGACGGGACGGCGGCCTGAGCTTTCCGGCCGATCTGACCCAGGGCACCGACGGCCGCGCCGCGGGTGTCCGCATCAGCCAGTGCCTCGACGAGCGTCGGCACTGCCGGCCCGGCGTCGGGGCCGATCTGGCCCAGGGCGTCGATCGCCGCCCAGCTCACGGTCGGGTCGGAATCCTTGACCGCCTTGGTCAAGGTGGGGACGGCCGAGCGCGCACCGGGGCCGAGGTCGCCCAGGCACTCCGCCGCCCGCTTGCGGACCGGGCCGACCTTGTCCTTGAGCGCCTCGACCAGCAGGGGCACCGCCGCCTCGTTCTTGGGGTCGATACCGGCCGCGGCCTTGGCGGCTTCCAACCGGACCAGCGGATCGGGGTCGTGCTCCGCCAACTTGAGCAGCGCCGCCACACCGTCCGCGGCCGGCGGTCCGATCCGCCCGAGGTCCTCGGCGGCCTCGACCCGGACGCGGGCGTCTTCGTGCTTCAGTGCCTTGACAAGTGCGGGCACATCTTCCGCGCCGCCGGGGCCGTCACCCGCGAGCAGCTCGGAATGACCGGCGATGAGTTCGGGAAGGGTGTTCGGCATCTTGAGACTGGCCTTGATCCGCCAGACCGGCCAGTCTTTGCCGCGCATCAACCGGCGGGCGCCCACCGCTTCGACAGTGTCCACGGTCTCCCACTTCCGCTCGGTCCCGCCACCAGGAACGGGCGTCAGGAGTCGAAACTTCAGGGCCGTGACGACCACCTCACGGCCCGCGAGCATTTCCGTCACGTGGCCGCGGAGCTTGGCCGGGGAGCCGCTGTACGCGAAGGACAACTCAGGCCGGCCGGTCGTCATGGTCCACCAGGAATCGTCCCCGGCGGCGCTCTCGTACCAGAAGTCGCCGACGCAGGTCAGGGAGCTTCGGTCGGTCTGGAAACAGACGGCGGTCTTACCCGGCTCGGCCCAATCGAGGATGGTGCGCATCTGCCGCGGGTTCAAGCCCTCCGTGAGCTTGTGTTTCGCCACGGCCGGCGCCCCTTCGCCCTTGAGGTCGGCGACCTTCTTGAAGATGACGACTTGCTTGTCCCGGCTCACCTTGTCCACTTCGAGCACGACGACGTGGCGGGAATCGGTGATGACCTTGCCCAGCGTCGGCAGCGGCGAGATGTACGCCCAGGATTGGCCGGGCGCGCCGAGGAAGACCAGCAGGAGATAGAGGACGCGTTTCATGGTATCGCCCCGCTCGCCTCAACTAAAGTTAGTGCCTCCGCGGATCACTTTTGCTGAATGCTTTTCAGCGCGTCGGCGGCCGTGAGCGCCGGCACCGCGTCCTTGGCGTACGGGCCGAGCCGCCCCAGATAGCGCGCCGCCTGACGCCGCGCCCACGGGTCGGGAGCCTTCAACGTCTCCTGGATGATGGGCAGGACTTCCTTGAGGTCCACGTTGCGGGCGGAATGCAGGACCCACGCGGTCACGCACCGCACCGCCGCATCCTTGTCCTGCAAAAGTTCCTTCACGTCGGTGAGCGGGTCCTTCGTCAAGTACACGCTCACGTCCGCGGCGGTGTCCGAGGCGAGTTGCCGAACAGCCGGGTCCCGAACCGCGTCGAGCATGGCCGGCAGCGCCTCCCTGGCGCTGGGGGCCATCAGGATGTTGTTCGCGTCGGTCCAGTTGCGTTCTTTCTGGCGCGAGGCGGTTTCCAGCAGATACCGGACCCCCGCCTTGACCCCCGCGCCGCCGATCCGCACCAGGGCCGCCGCGGCCGCCCAACGGACGCTAACGTCGTCGCCCTTCAAGACCTCCTCCAGCGCGGGAATGGCGGCGCGGGCTTTCCCGCCGATCTGACCCAGGGCATCGACGGCCGCGCCGCGGGTGCTCGCGTCCTTCAGCGCTTCGACGAGGGCGGGGACCGCCGGCTCGGCGTCGGGGCCGATCTGCCCCAGGGCGTCGATCGCCGCCCAGCTCACCGTCGGGTCGGAGTCCTTGACCGCCTTGACCAGGGCGTCGACGGCCGACCTGGCGCCGGGTCCGAGGTCGCCGAGCGACTCGGCCGCCTTTTTTCTGACCCTGCCGGCCTTGTCGTTGAGCGCCTCGACCAGCAACGGGACCGCTTTTTCGCTCCGCGGATCGACGCCGCCGACGGCCCGTGCGGCCGCGACCCGGACCAGGGGATCGGCGTCCTGCTCGGCGAGCTTCAGCAGTGCCGCCAGGGCGTCGGCGGCCGGCGGCCCGATCAGCCCGAGGTCCTCGGCGGCCTCGATCCGGGCGCCCGCGTCGTCCTGTTTGAGGGCTTTGACGAGAGCGGGGACGTCGTCCGGGCCGCCGGGACCGTCGCCGATGATCAGATCGGAGTTAAGAATGAGTTCCGGAACCGTGTTCGGCATCTTGAGGCTGGCCTTGATCCGGCAGAGCGGCCAGTCCTTGCCGCGCATCAAGCGGCGGGCGCCCACGGCCTCGTTTGCGTCCCAGTGTTTGACGTCATGTTCGACCGACCTCCCCGGCACGCGCACCAGGGCCCGATACTTCAAGGCCGTGATGACCGTTTCCCGACCCGCAAGCATCGCCGTCACGTGGTCGCGCAACTTGGCCGTCGAGCCGCTGTAGACGTAGGACAACTCCGGCCGGCCGGCCGTCATCGTCCACCACGGGGCCTCGCCGGCCGCGCACTCGTACCAGAACCCGCCGATGCACGTCACACAGGCGTGGTCGCTCTGGAAACAAACGGCGATCTGCCCCGGCTCGGCCCAATCGAGGACCGCGCGCGCCTGGCGGGGATGAAACCCGTCCGTGAGCTGATGTTTCGCCACGTCCGGCCCGCCCTTCCCTTTGAGGTCGGCGACCTTCTTATAGATGACGACCCGCTTTTCCCGGCTCACCTTGTCCACCTGGAGAACCACAATGCTGCTGGAATCGGCCGTCATTTTCCCCAGGGTCGGATACGACCCCATGTACCCCCACGACGGCGCGGGCGCACCGAGGAAGACGAGCATCAGGTAGAGAACGCGCTTCATGGACTCCTCCTTCGGACGGCTGAGGCGGTTTGCGGATGGCGCACGGGTGCGCGGCCGGGCAGGCCGGGCGGCGAGGCTCACTTGTCCCAGTAACCGAGATGGACCGTGATGACCTTGGGCTCGCTCATCAGTGCGTGGATCACATCCGGCAGGGTCTTCCCCTCACCCAACAGC
>Ga0306920_100008046_pt1 | contig 13961 bp, 17 predicted proteins | sample flu12Cox44000170_FD_204666 | JGI IMG/M metagenome (GOLD analysis project Ga0306920, IMG submission 204666) | Lab enrichment of tropical soil microbial communities from Luquillo Experimental Forest, Puerto Rico - flux4day.12C.oxic.44.000.170 (v2)... | ecosystem: Environmental > Terrestrial >...
TCGCTCACGAACGTACACGCGTAATCGCTTGCCTGATTGGTGTAAACGATAGCCGGCGTTACCGTCATGAGGTATTGCAAACGCTCTCGCGCTGTTTGCAGCTCAACGGTGCGTTCTGCGACGCGCTTTTCCAGTTCGTCATGTGCCTTTCGAAGCGCCTCCTCCTCGCGCTTTCGAGTTCTGAGGTCCGTAGCGAAGCCAACCGTACCGACCTCCTCGCCATGTTCCGCAAACAAAACGGACGCTGACACAAGGACCGGAACGCTTTCCCCATCCTTGGTCTTCAGCGCGCTTTCGAATGCGGCAACGGTGCCGCCGCGCTTGCGCATCTCACGCAAAACTTCCTTAGCGTGTTCCTCACTGTCATAAAGCTCCGTCCAGCGTTTGCCGATGACCTCTTCCGGCCGGTAACCGAGCAAGATCTCTGCGCCTTCATTGAAAAGAACGATGTTGCTTTGCTTGTCCGTGGCAACAATCGCATCGGTTGAGCTCTCGATCAGCCGACTCAGGTAACGTTTTGTTTCTTGCAGCTCGGCATTGGCAGCAAGAGCTCTTTGTTCTGCACTCTTGCTCTGGGTGATATCGGCCCAGGCTCCCACGAGCTCCAGCGGATGGCCATTGTCGTCATTGACAACTTTGAACGTGTCCTGGATCCAAATGTAGTGCCCATCTCGATGACGGAATCGATAGTTGAGCGTCCCCCCGCCTTTCTCTATGAGCGGAGACATTTCGTTGATAACTCGGGCAGCATCATCAGGATGCAAGTGGTCAGGCCAGCACTTCGGGTCGGTAGTCATCTCAATAGGCGAGTAACCCATGATGAGCCGAAGATTCTCGCTGACAAATGTGCAGGCATAGTCGCCTGATGCTTTCGTCGCGTAGATGATCGCTGGACTTACGGAGAGCAGGTACTGCAAACGTTGACGCGTTCCGATTAATTCAGCCTCGATGGACTTACGCTCAGTGATGTCCGCCCAGGCACCGACGAGTTCGAATGGCTGGCCTGTTTGGTCGGTGATGACTTTGAAAGTGTCCTGAATCCAGATGTAGTGCCCCTCTCGATGGCGAAAGCGGTACTCGACCGTGCCGCCTACTTGCTCGATCAAAGGACCCATCTCTTTCAAGACCCGAGGGGCGTCCTCTGGATGAAGATGGTCGGCCCAGGTCTTGGGATCAGTGGTCATTTCTTCGGGCGAATAACCCATGATCGCCCGAAGATTCTCGCTCACGAAAGTGCACCGGTAGTCGCCAGAAGCTTGCGTCGTGTAGATGATTGCCGGACTAGCGGCGAGTAGCTCCCGCACACCTAGACCAGCACCTTTCGGCTCGATTTCGGCTGCGTGCCGGTTGTCGGCTGTCTCAAGGGTGTGAACCCGTTGACGGAGCCAAACGAGCTCCTGCAAGAGCTGCTTCTTGGATTTTGCCCTATCATCGGCGCAAGCCGAGGCGTCAGGGCGAATACCTGCGGCTATCTCAGGGCGCGTCCAATCATCCGACACGCTCATCACTGCATCTCTCTGAGGCTGTTCCATAGTCGCCAGCTGAAATTATGTCGGCCCGCTGCCATGCGACACACGGTATGTTCCCCGGCCGCGTGACGTTCAACATAATGACGCCCTTCCGCGGTCAGATACGTACTCAGAAGCCTTCCCATACTTGGCGAGATCCCGTTAGTATGCCCGCGTATTGAGTAAATCATTAAAGAACTAAAACACTGCGACAATTAGGCATGGAGCCCTAGGGAGAAATACCCAGGTATTGATCTAACTAATGGCGTCGTAATTCTTGCGGTAGCTTCGTTGTTGAGTTGCCGAAAACGGAAGTGCCGAATTTCCGTTGGGGCGAACGGCAGCGGCCATGCCATCGGCGGGCATTACCCTTTCCGATCTTCTCTTTTTGGTCTTATGTGCTCGCGCGCGAGTCAACTAAAAAGGATCAACACGATGAACAAGTCACCGACCGAATCAATGCTCCCCGACGAAGAAATACTCAGCTGCGACCTCCCGGACGCCGACGTAGAGGTTGCCGCATGCAAAGGTTCGCAACTGGCCGGGAATCCCTTTACGATTGCATTTTGCACCGGATTGGACACCTGCCCAGCCTAGCCGGGTGACGTTGCCGGCGTTCATCCAGGCGAGCACCGCCGCACCAATTGCGCCACCACCAGAAGGAAAGAGCGGCGGCGCAAAGTCTGAACCGCCGCGTTCTTGTCCGCTTTACCCCCGTAAGCAGACAGCATCGCCGAGCGCGACTCGGAGCAGAGATAGGCTAGCTCACTCGAACACTTCGTCGGCGCGGCCCAGCAGCGGGAGCGGCAGCGTGACGGACACTGACACCGCAGGAGGTTCAAACTCTGGATGCGGCGCATCCGCTGTCGGGTCACTAGTTTTCGAATCGGCGCTGAACGTCCCCTTTGGATCATAACGGGACATCGTGCGCATCGTCGATTTAACCGAAAAAAGGAGCATCTAAGTCATGCCGTTACGATCGGGGACGATTGCATTTAAGCGGCGCAATTCAATCGGATGTCAGAAGGTTGCAATGACGTGGGGAATTCCATCTCACTTGTTTCTTGAAATCCACGTTGCGCCTTAAGATTGATCGGTATAGTATTGCGTCTTCTCGTCTTGTACGGCTTGTTGAATGGAATCTCATATCCCGGCTGGACCGCGCTGTTCCTCGCCACGACAATTTTGACCAGCATCACCGGATCTTCGATCCGCCGCACGCTGTCGGCACGCTCTCGCTCGTGCTGCTCGCCATCGCCGTCTGCGCGTTCTACGCCTTCCATCTCGCCGGAACATGGCGATGGGTCTATGTCGTGACCGCAACCGCGGCGCTTTATTTGAATTGCTTCGTTGCCGTCGTTCAGGCCTTGAGAAGATGCCCTTCCTGCAAGCCCTGGCGCCGACGCAATCCGAACCCCCGTTCCTCATGGCGCAGGGCATTGTGCTCGCGCTTTTCGTATGGCTCGGCATCGTGGCCGTGCATAAATTTCACCTGTGGCCAATTCCCGCGCCGCCGGCACAGGCTAACTTCGCCGGTGGCGCCGCGGTTGGTGCCTGCGATGGCAACAAGACCGTGATCGCCAAGACCCCTGTCGGGCCCGTTTGTGGGACCGGTGTGTTGTGGGGTTGCGTTAGCGCAGTCCGGAGCGGGCCCCGCTCGCGCAGGCCGTAGCCGCAGGCAGCAACGCGGATAACTTTGCTTTTTCCTCGGCGACGAGCTGAAGGAGGATCCGCCGTTTCGTTTCGCTCATCTCTTCCGCCAGTTTCTTACAGAAGAGTTCGATGTTGAGGGGCGCAACCATCGAGTACAGCGACGCGGTATCCGAGGCGATATACCTCATGGCTCTGTCTCCCCGACGATCCCAAACCCCTCCTATTCTGCCAAACGCACATGTCGCCCCTCTGTTCCACGGAACGGGGCGCCGGCGAGGCTACCGTGCCGAACCTGAATTCTCGGCAACGTGCAATCTACGAACCGTCAATTCATCGACCTCGAGTTTGCCAATCCGTGCCCGCTTGATTGCCGTACGATCGATGGCCAAGCGGCCGATGGCGAGCGCGCCGATCGCGACCGGCCCCACCGCTGCGGCCCCCAATGCGAACGCCAAAAGATTGGCGATCGGAGCATGGTGCGCTTGAATGGTGACTTCGCGCGGCATGAGTAACCTCCATCGGCTGAACCCGCTGGACAGCGGGCGGATGCAGTAACAATTTTGGGATTGGGCGAAATCACCACAAGCCGCATCGCCCGTATTCGAAGGCCCGTGGCGGCGCATAACACTCGCAATGGGCGCGTCCGGCTTGAGTCTGCTTCTCGGGTCCGTTTTATCCGAAATTCAACTGTTTAACCGCGAAGCGACAAAGTGTGATCACCGCCACCTCCTCGCGCACTGGACTACGCTACCGTTAAAAACATGAAGGGAAATGAGAGGAGGTTCCGATGGCGGGTCTTGCAAAACGAACGGGGTCCCGGCTGGTTCGTTGCTTCAAGGAATTCAAGGAGGGGAACAGGCCGCCGCATAAATGGTACGAGCACGATCATTTTGGGATTTAAACGGCCAGAAATCTCCTTTGTCCTCGACGGGCGCCGTTGCTTTGGGGCCTTCCTCGCAAATGTCAGCGGCGCCAGTGCCGCGAGCGTCGCCAAAGCACGCTCGCGCTGACTTATTTGTTGATCCCGGCCGGATCTAACCCGGCGGCGGCTTCTTGTCTTTGGAATTTGAAGTCGGCTTCGGATGCGCCACTGATCCGGTTGCCGCCGGCGGAGGCGAATTGGAGGCTTTGGACTGCGTGCCCGTCTGCGGCTTCGCACCGGTATTGAGCTGTTGGGGTTTGCCGTTGTTCGGCAGCTTCGCTTCCGTATTCGGAGGCTTCATACCGGTATTGAGAGGCTCGGGTTTGCCGCCGCTCGGCAGCTTAGCTTCCGTATTTGTGGGCTTCAGCCCGGTATTGGTCTGTTCAGGTTTGCCGTTGTTCGGCAGCTTCGCTTCCGTGTTCGGGGGCCTAGCCTCGGTATTGAGAGGTTTGCCCTCGGTGTTGAGTGAACCAGGTTTAGCGTTGCTCGGCAGCTTCGCTTCCGTGTTCAGGGGCTTGCCCTCGGTATTGAGAGGTTTGCCCTCGGTGTTGAGTGAACCAGGTTTAGCGTTGCTCGGCAGCTTCGCTTCCGTGTTCAGAGGCTTGACCTCGGTGTTCATTGGCTTGGGCGGCGTTTCGCCTTTGAGCGTCGTTTCGCTCTTGCCGGTCATGTCCTTTTTGTCGAGTGCGCCTGGCGCGGTCGAGGTTGGATTAGCTGCCGCGGCGCCGGCCGGTTTGCCGGTCAGCGCGCCGGTGGGTTCAACAGTCCTTGCCGCCATTACGCCCTTGCCGGTGAACTCGCCAGGCTTGGCGGTCGCCGCGATAGGCGGTTGGCCACGGTTTTCGGACGCAAGCAGAGTTCGGTTGTTACCGGCCGATCGCTCTTGATCGATTTGCGCTGGAATCGCCGCTACGTGCTGCTCGTGGGCGGCCGTTTCTTCTTCCATCGTCGCCCTTAATGTGATTCCGCCGGAGCCGCCGTTGAAGCTTACCCTCGATGCGCCCGGCGCTACGACGACGGTCTTCTCGTAAATGTTGGTGATCCTAACGCCACCAAAATTGTTGACGGTCCGATTGTAAGCAAACACGCCGTTTTCCCATCGCCCGCCCTCGTAACCGACGCCGCCATAGCCGAAGCCGTAGTTGACGCCGCCGTAGAAGCCAATGTGCGGTCCCCAATAGCCGGCGTTCCACACATAGATGCCGTCACGCCAGCCCCAATAGCCCGGCGTCCAAAGCAGCCCGACCGACGGCGGCTGCACCCAAGTGCCGGGAACCCAGAAGTAACCGCTCGGGCCGCCTCCCCAATATCCGGGAGTCCAGATGTAGCCCGGTCCAGGAATCGGCGGTTGGTCATAGGCCGGCAATTCCGGCGGTGGGCTCGCATTGCCGGTACAAATAACTTGCGCTTGAGAAACGGCCGGCATGGCCAGCCCTGCAAGCATCAACGAAAACCAAATTACGGACCGAAGGCGCCGCATACCCATCCCCTTAGGATTGTGGAGTTGTGTATGAGAGTTCTATCGGAATACTGCGAGATTAAGGCACATCGGCGATAATTGTATGTAGTTTCATGAAGATTCGGAACTCTTCTCATTCATCGGCTATTCAGCTTCCGCTGTTCCGCGAAGCCCCAAGACCCGTGAGCCATAGTATTTGCTCGAAGCAATCCACAAACGTTCCTTTGGTATCTGAGTGCAGTGCAGCAAAGACCCCCCTGGCAGTGTCTTTCTAGTGTCAAGTGAGAGGTCTAAACAAAAGGTGGGCATCAACTGCGCGGCTGTTTTCACCTTGCCGCCTTCAGTGAACTGCACTGTGCGGTGCGCCCCATTAAGAAGAAAAACCGTTTCGCCGTAAGAAACTTTTAAGCGTCGAAGACGTTCTTAGTAAACCCCCGCACAGAGCGTGAGCAAGTCTGACACCTTCACGACGGAAGGAGTGCTATGATTGATAATGGCCAACGCGCCCTCGCAGACACTGTCTTTCAGCGCGAAGAGACAGCAGAGAGGGAACCGGGCGATGCGCTTAAGCTGGAAGAAGCGCGGCGTGAGGCCGCTGTCGAGAACATGCGCCGCTTGAGGGCCTTACGCTTGGCCCAGAATGCAAAATCAAACGCGAAACCGAGCGCAAAATCACGCTAACCCAAGCGCAAAATTAAACGCTCTTACCCCAATAAACTGCCGTCGACGCGTTAAGAAGTCGTCAACTACGGCGCAAATGCGACGACTGTCTTCGGCGCGCCGAACCACGGCGGAGTCAAACTTGCGATGGCGTCAGTCTCGCGATTGAGGCTTTTGCCGCGGCGACCAGCCGTAGTTGCGCGTGAGCGTGCCGCCTATGAGCTTGGCCCTGTCGCTATGCGAGATGCGCTCCGTTACGCGGAAGGCGTCGACATCTTGAGCGTAAGTGAGGAATTTCACCGCACGCGTCCAATCCGTGCCCCACATGCATCGGTCGATCCCGAATGCGTCGATGACGCGGCCGACTGGATCCCAGATGTCCTTGTAGGGGAAGGGCTCGTGTGACAGCGTGCAGGCGCCGCTGATCTTAACGCGACGTTCGGCTGCTTTGCGAGCGCCAGCACCTTCGGCAGCTCCGCCCAAGGCTCCGCCGGCACCGGTGGGCTGTGCGGCTGAACGAGGCCGAGGTGATCGACGATGATCTGCGTATCGGGATTGCGGCGGATGAGCTCGAGCCCTTGTTCGAGCCGGCCGGCAATGTGCAGATTGACTGGCAGTGACAAACGTCCGGCTGCCGCCAGCACGCGATTGAGGCCGGGATCGGCGGGGTCCTCGGCGTAGCCGCCACGGACAAGTAACATGCGCACGCCCACGGTGCCGGGAGTGCGCTTCCACTCCGCGATGACTTCCGCGACGGAGTGATCGGCGGGATCGACGGGTTTGACGAGGGCGAAACGATCGGGATGACGCTTGTGCACCTCGACCGCGTAGCGGCGTCGTACCGGTACATCGTGAACGCCGAGACCAGGATCGCGCCGTCAACGCCGGCGGCATCCATCGCCGCCACCATATCTGGTCGCCCGTGACCTCGGGCGGCCCGGTCAATGCCGCGTGCCACGGCCGGCCGGGATGATTGCGTTCATAGGAATGTACCTGGGCGTCGATGGTCGGCATATGATGAATTCCCGACGCATCACTCTATGACCTCGTCGGCGCTGGAGAGCAATGGCGGCGGCGCTTCAAGGCCGAGAGCCTTTGCCGTCTTGAGGTTAATGACAAGCTCGTACTTGGTCGGTGCCTGCACCGGAAGATCGCCAGGTTTCTCACCCCTCAAGATACGATCGACGTAGCCGGCTGCGCGCCGGTATTGGTCCATTCGATCGGTACCGTAGGAAATCAGGCCGCCGGCGGCGGCGTAAAAGCGTTCGTCGTACGCGGTGGGCAGCTTGTGGCGGGCGGCCAGTTCAATGATCAGATCGTGATATTGAATTGCCCGGCTCCTCCCAGAAAGGATCATGCCGCCATTCTTATCATCTGCGAATGTTGCGATCGCGCCTTCGATTTCTTGCCTGTCGCGCATGTTGACCGGTTCAATCTCCATCCCGAGCGACGGCGCAACGGCCTGAATGGCGGCGAACACGGATGGGGTGGTTGGATCCCGAATCACCGCCACGCGCGTGACGCCAGGCGCGATGCGTTTAAACAGTTCGAGCCACTTTCCTCCTAGGCTGTATTCGTACAGAAGGAATCCCGCGGCATTGCCGCCCGGCCGCGCCAAACTGTCGACGAAGCCGGCGCCGACGGGTCGACGACCGTCGGGAATACGACCGGGATTATGCGTGTAGCTTGCAGCACCGGTCCCACGGTCGAGGTGCCGGCAGCAACGCTAACGTCCGGCGCGAGAGCATTCAATTCCGCCGCCTGTTTTGCTGATGTTCTCGGGATCGGGGTCGCTCAATGAATATCGGCGCGTAGATCTCGGCCGATGGTCCAATCCAGTTGCGCCAAGACCTGCAGGAACGCGCCGAGGCAGGACTGATAGTCCGCATCGTCTGCCGCCGCTGGCAGGATCACGCCGACGCGCCGCATACGCTCGTTTTGCTGGGCGTTGGACAAGAAACGCCCACACCGCCGTTCCTCCAGTAAGCGTGATGAGGTCGCCGCCGCCGCTTATGCCGCCCAGCAAAAACCACGCGAATTTCGATTTCTAATAAGCGCCGAAGGAATTATTTGTGGCAATTATACAACAAAGAAACACAATTCTGCCTGGTTGAGTGTAATGTGAAGTCATTTACGAACGAAATTGATTTAAGCTCGTCAACGTCGGAAATGCCTACCGAGCATGCGGCTGTCTCGGGGTCGTTGATGGGGTGTCTCATGAAAAATGGGATCGCGACGTATGGTTCGGCTCATGAGTACTATGTCCTCCAAATCAATGGGCAAGTGAGTTCGACGCATCGGCGCTATCAGGATGCACTGATAGCAGGCCTGCAACTCAAATATCAGTTTCCGCACGACGACGTGAAAGTGTGCGTGAAAGACCCAGCTGAAGAAGTCGTGCAGGAAACCGTTTGGCATTGAGTTTGATTGAGCGACTGGCGCAAGCCGGCTGCTGCAGGACATTGCCAATGTCCGCTCTTCGCGAGAAGGCGGTCAAAGCTAAAACCGTCGCCTCCGTCGCGCGCAAAAGCGCGCACGCTCCTTCGCGCAAGGGAAGAGCCTTGTTCACGGCTTGCCTGCCGTTTTCTGGAGCGACGATCCAAGCGTGGTTATTGCCTCGTCGATCAGCGATCGCTGATAACGATAGTACATCCGTCGCCCATCGGCGTGACGAAGGAGCTGGTGTAGCGCTGACAGCGGAGGCGCAAGTTCAAAAGCTGCTGGAATAGCGTTTCGGCTGCTGCGCGCGCTGCGGTGCGTCAATCGGGCGAATGGCCGACACTTCGCGCATTTGCGTGTGCGTTACGCCGGCATCGACGAATTGCTTGAGGAGTGTCTCGAGCTTCTCGCGCGCCGCATCGAGCCGCCACAGCCGGAAGCGGCTATAGGCCGACAGGCCGTTGAAAAGCACGGTAATCGCCATCACCAGATAGACCCAACTTGCTCTACCAGATCGTGGAGGAAGCAAACAATTGGACGGGCCGCGAAGCGGCAAAGGATCCAACGGGATAGACTTCACTCCATTCGCCCGAGCTGCGGCGCGCCACCGCCATCGAGGCTACGCATGGCGGCGAGCCGTCCTTCTCGCGGAACGGATTTGCGTCGGTGTCTTGCCGGTCCAGCGCTTGAACGCATGATAGAACGCGCTGGTCTCTTGATAACCCAGCAACCAAGCTACTTTGGAAATCTGCAGGTCGTGTTCTTCCAGATAACGTCTCGCCAGGTCGAATCGCAAGCCGTTGAGTACGTCGCCAAATGTTTGCCCTTCCGACGCGAGCCGTCGAGCCAGCGTTCGCTGGCTTATGCCGAGCCTCTGGGCAACTTCCCCCATTTCCGCCCGGCCATGCGGCAGCAGCGTGGCGATGGCATTCTCGACGTTCAATCGCCAGCCGCCTGAACTGACGCGGCGATTGGAAAGCGCCTCCTCGCAGTAGTTCACCAAAAGGGAGTTGAGATAGGGATCGGCATCGACGACAGGTGTGTACTTGAAGGGCTGCCGGTAAGCAACCTCGTCGATGTCGCTTCCGAATACGACCTTGCAGCCGAAGAACGACTTGAGTTTGGCGGGCAGGCTGGTGCGGCGATGCATGAATTTGATGACGATTGGCGACAGATGCCGGCCCGTGAGCTGCCGGCAAATGCGCACAAGAGTAACCACGAAGAATTCGATTTGATGCCGATCGTTCAGGCGGGCGACGCCGATATATCTGAAAGCGATAGACATTTTTTTGTCGTTCTCCCGGTAGGTGATCGCAATCCCTTCATTGTTGATCGTTGAGTATCTCGCTCCTCTCGATAATGCGTCGCCGAGGGTCTTGGACGAAGACAGCACGTAATAAAGCAGTCCGAGCTCGCGAAGGTCGACGCTCTCGGCAAGATGAGCTCCGAGAAAATCGTCCGATAGAGCATTCGCGACGAGGTTGAGAAACCTGATCTGATTTTTCACGGCAATTCGAAAATGTGTATTTTCGGCCTGCCGGACGGTCAAGCCGGAGGCCTTCAGGAGTGGTCCCACATCCACCCCAGCCTCTAGAGCGCGGGCATAGGCAGCTCTCGTTATCCCGCCGGTGGCGGTCGGAAGCGAACTGAACCGCGGTCTGTTGCGCATCGGTCTTGCGATCCCGCAGCTTTGCATTCGCACGCCTGGCTGGCGTGTATGATCAATTCTTTGGCATCAGATGACACGACATGCGGTTATCGGAGCCCGTAATTGCAACCCCCAATTTTCCCCATTTTCGCAGCAACCAACGAGCGTCATGTCACAAAGGCTTTTGATCTGCATTGTCGACGACAATCCATGCTTTCGTGACGCTTTGGAAGCCCTCGTTTCTTCCATGGGCTACGATGTCGCCGCTTTCACCTCGGCCGAGGATTATCTGAGCTCGGAACTCATCGTGCAGACATCATGCCTCATTAGCGATTGGCAGATGCCCGGCATCAACGGAGCCGACCTTCAAGACCGGCTGGCTGCCGACGGCCATCGCATTCCGATTATTTTTGTGACGGCGGTTTGCACCGAAAAGGAACGAGCCCGATTGTTGAAGGCTGGAGCGATCAGTGTTTTGGAAAAACCTTTCGAAGTCGACGTGTTGATTGAATGCCTCCAGGAGGCTTTCGGAAGTGAGCGCGGATCGCACAACTGACATTTTGAGCCTGCTTCGTTGCGAGAACGCTGAATTCGCCAATATTGAGCTTTTTGTCCGGCGACACTGTTGTGGCGCTATCCGCAGCGGCAGACCTCACGGATCTTGTCCACGAGCGCGTTGCTCAAAAGCGGCTTCTCGACAATCGGCACATTGGCGCTTGCCGCGCGTGCACCGAGCGCCGCATTGAGATGGCTGACAATGAGAATGGCTGGCGTTGCAATTTCGCGCTCGCGCAGGCGCGCAATCAGGTCCATGCCGCTCATCTCGGGCATCCGCTGATCGACGACAAGACAGCCGCATTCGCGAAATTGATCGGCAGCGAGGAGTTCGGACGCACTGCGATAAATCCGGACAACGAAACCTTCGAGCTCGAGCGAAAATTTCAGCGAATTGCAAACGGCGGGGTCGTCGTCGACGACGGCGACGATGGGTACGCTTTCCGCTTCCGGTCGCGGTTTCATTTTTAGCTGCATTTGCATTTACGTCATTTGAAATGCAAGCGTGAACGATATCGGCATTTCCGCATTGATATGGATCAAGCGGGAAATCGAGCTCTTAGTCACAACCGGCTGTAGATACGAAAGAATTCCATCAATTGGAGTCGAGAATTCCGGCCACGAGCGCCATGCGCACGAGATCGGAGAGGCTGTCGGCCTGCATTTTGTTCATCAGATTCGCCCGATAGATCTCCACTGTTCGCGGGCTTATGCCGAGGTCGAAAGCGATCTGCTTGTTGGCGCGGCCCTCGACCAGACCGGTCAACACGTCCCGTTCGCGCGGCGACAGCGCCGCGATCCGGCTTTCGATTTCGGCGCGTTCGGCATAGCGTTTTTTCTCGCCCTCTTGTTCGCGCAGCGCTGAACGGACGCTGGCGAGCAAGAGGTCGTCGTCGAACGGTTTTTCGAAGAAGTCCGCCGCGCCGATCTTCATGGCTTCGACCGCGAGCGCGACATCGCCGTGGCCGGTGACGACGATTACTGGAACGCCGATCTTGAGTTCCTTTAGCCGTCGCAAGAGGTCGATTCCGCTTATGTCCGGCATTCGCACGTCGGTGATGACACACCCCAGAGATTCGTCGGGGAGCGTATCCAAAAATGCCTTGGCGGACGAATAACTCTTGACTTCAAGCTGCGCCGCACGCAGCAAAAACGCCAGCGATTCACGAAGCGCCTCGTCGTCATCGATGACATGGACCATCCGCTGCGCGGTCGTTTTTTCAGGCGCCATCGCCGGCCTCCTCCTTGCTTACGGCGGGCAGGGTAAAGGAAAACACCGTGCCGCCGCCGGGGTTCGGTCGCTGCACTATCGAGCCGCCATGGGCCTCGATGATGGTTCGGGAAATCGACAGCCCTACGCCCATGCCGTGGCTTTTCGTCGTCACAAATGGCTGAAACAGCTGGGCGCTGATTTCGGGCGCGATGCCAGGGCCGGTATCGGAGACCCGGATTTCGGCCATGCGATCCTGGGCGGGCGATGTGGCGATCACCAGTTCGCGGATGGGTTCGTTCTCCATTGCCTCGATCGCGTTACGAATAAGATTGAGCAGAACCTGTTGAATTTGAACCTTATCCGCCAGCACAAAGTCGAGCCGCGGAGCGAAGGCAAAACGTATCCGTACGCCCTTGTCTTTGGCACCGACCAGTGCCAGCGCGCTTGCTTCCTCGACGAGCTTTTTTACGTCCTCGACGCGCCGCTCGCTCTCGCCGCGCGCCACGAAATCGCGTAGCCGGCGGATGATTTCGCCCGCGCGCAATGCCTGGTCGGCGGCTTTGTCCATGGCGTCGCGGACCAGGCTCGTCGTTTGATCCGAAGAGCTTTCGAGAAGCCGGCGCGATCCCTTCATATAATTGGCGATCGCCGATAGCGGCTGATTGAGTTCATGGGCCAGCGCCGAGGCCATTTCGCCCATCGCGGTGAGCCGCGACATGTGAACGAGCTCGGCCTGCAATTCCTGGAGCCGGACTTCGGTCTGTTGCCGTTCGGTGAGATCGCGGATGAAGCCCGTGAAGAAGAGCTGATCGCGCACCTGCATCTCGCCGACGGCGAGTTCCATCGGAAACGTCGAGCCGTCTCTGCGCTGGCCGACGACGACGCGGCCTATGCCGATGATGCGCCGCTCACCGGTGCGCAAGTAACGTTGCAGGTATCCGTCGTGATCTTCCCGATAGGGCGACGGCATGAGGATCTTGACGTTTTTTGCCACGACATCGGCCGCAGCATAGCCGAACAACCGTTCCGCCGCGGCGCTGAAGGTTTGGATGATCCCGCCTTCGTTGATGACGATGGTGGCGTCTGGAATGCTGGCGAGAATCGATTGCAGGTGGGCCGAGCGTGCCTCCGCGTCTTCGGCGCTCGTTGTCACGGCGCGCCGCAGCCGATGCAGAACTGCGCCGCGCCAACATATCGCGATGCTGACGAGCGCGAATAAGAGGCCCTGCAATACCGCCGGTGGTCCGAACGTCTGCGCATCCGCGACGAAATAAAGCCCCAGCGCGAGACCGAGAGCGGTCGCAAGCAGCCCCGGTCCCCAGCCACCCAATGCCGAACCGATCAGCACTGCCGGCATGAACAAGATGTAGGACGCTTGGCCGGCCAGCGCGGACGCAACAGCGAGCTTGACGGCAATGCCGAGGGCGATTGCCAGGATTGCGATACCATACGGCCACGCAATGCGGCGCCAGGGCGCGGGCCGTAGCGCGGCGCCCGGCACATAATTTTGCGAATGACGAATGGTGTCAGCCATCGTTTACCGGGCCGTTATCTGTCGCATCCCCACCCCATTAAATCAGAAATACAATCGTCTATTCAACGGCTTGGGGCGAGTGCGCAGGCATCTAAGGAGAAACCCTTAGGGTCAATACCTGAATTTTCCGCTGATTGCGCAAGGCTTAGCGATAGTTTGCCCAAATTCCCCCCCGGGAGACAAGTCCATGCACGCGTCAGCCCCCGTCCACACGATCCAGCCCACATCCGTAACCCCTCAGGCCGAGCCCGTTATCGGCAGTCATTCCCATGCTGCCGTGATCATTGCCGATCCTCTCGGCCAATCGATGAACCTGATGGGCGCCACCATGGTGTATCCGCGTAACACCGAAATCTTTGGCGAGAACGAA
>Ga0306920_100008047_pt1 | contig 13961 bp, 18 predicted proteins | sample flu12Cox44000170_FD_204666 | JGI IMG/M metagenome (GOLD analysis project Ga0306920, IMG submission 204666) | Lab enrichment of tropical soil microbial communities from Luquillo Experimental Forest, Puerto Rico - flux4day.12C.oxic.44.000.170 (v2)... | ecosystem: Environmental > Terrestrial >...
GGGGAAGCGCCAATCGCCACCGCGCGCCATCAACGAGCTCGCGCCGTCCCGGCTCATACGACTTTCCTCCGTTCGGGTACCGTGTCTGCCCGCTTTATGTTTGCTTTTGTGCGAACACCGCATCGCCAATCTTGCGCAGGCGCTCGCGTTCGCCAGGCTCCTCGAGCCGCTTGGCGAGCTCGACGAGGCCGCCAAGCAGCACGGCCTTTGCCGTGTCCCGCATTCCTGCCTTCACGATCAGACCGCCGAGCGCGATCTTCTCGTGGGCCTCTCGCCGGCGATCGTCAGGCTGCACTCTTCTGACCTGCTGTTGCAGCCGCCGGCGCGGCCGCCGGCACCGGTGCGCGCGCGGGCAGGGGCTTCGCCGAGACCGCCCGGAAGTTGCCTGCGAGCGCAAGATCCTTCAGCTTCGCAAAGGCCGCCGAGAGCTCGCGGTCAGTCAATTCGAGGTCGGCGAGCCCGGCCTGGACCGCGATGCGCCCGATCCGTTCGCTCTCGCGCTCATCGCTCGCCGCGATCTCGGCCTTGAGCCCGTCCAGCCGTGCGAGCAATTGAGTTCGCGAGGATTTGGCCTTCTTGGCGTCGCTCATGCTCAATCTCCGTCTTGGCTTGCGTCTGCGTCCGAGCGCCTAGCCAGGCGCGAAAGCTCCTGACAGATCAGGTCGACCGTGTAGCGTGTGTCGCCGGCCTTCTCGTAGGAACTCTGCTTGATGCGGCCGCGCGCGAAGACGAGATCGCCTTGGTCGATCTTCTCCTTCACATGGTCCTGCGTGCCACCTTGAAAGATCGTCAGCTCGTTCCAGTGAGGATGATCCTGCCACTCGCCGGTTTTATCCTTCGTGGCATAGTTGGCACACACCGAGACCCGCAGCGTCGTGCCCACAGTCTTGATCGTGCCGACTCGGCCGATGATCTGGAATTCCGAAATGTTCTTCATAGGGATGTCTCCTGGTTGCGTTACAATCGGTAGTCGCGTACTGTCGCGAACTCGATTTTATAAGCTCAAAAGTGCGCTCGTAGTTCCATGAAATATGTTATGCGAATCTAAGTCGTACGACGTCATCCGACCTTTCTCAACTTGGTGAATTGGATTTCACTCGGTCCGCGGCGGCCCCCCTGCCTCGAAAGCTGGACGATGATCGGGATAACCGAGCGGATGTAATCCACGATCTCAGCCTTGCTGAGCCCAAGCCCGGCTTGCATGCTCATCAGCGCCAGGCGCTCATAGGCTTGTGCCGGCGAATTTGCATGCACCGTCGTCATCGAGCCCGGATGACCGGTGTTAATCGCCTGCAGAAACGAGAAGGCTTCCGCACCGCGGACCTCGCCGAGAAACAGCCTGTCCGGACGCATGCGCAACGAAGCCTCGAGGAGGTCCTGGATCGACACACGCGAGAGACCCTGGTCGCCTTTCGAGGCGATCAGCGGCAGGTAGTTCTCTTGCGGCGGGCGCAGCTCGCGGGTGTCCTCGATCGAGACGATCCGCTCTTCCTCGGGCACTTCCTTCAAGAGAGCGTTGAGGAAGGTCGTTTTTCCGGTCGAGGTGCCCCCCGAAATCACCATTGAGACCCGCTCGCGTACGGCGAGCCGAAGGAAGTGGCCAACCTTCCGCGCCTTGAGATGCTCCATCAACTCCTGCTCGACATCGCTCAGCTCGTCGTCGCCCGTGACCCGGACCATGTTGAGCCCGCCTGCCCTCTCGAATTCGGCAAGCGAGAGATCCTTGACGGCCTGCTTGCGGATCGAGATCGCTCCGCCATTCGGGGCAGCCGGCGGCAGCACCGCCTGAAACCGCTCGCCATGCGGCAGCGCGGCCGAGAGCAAGGGCGTCTCCTCGTTCACGGCCTGCTTCGTCTCGGAGGCCACCTGCTGCGCCATGCGCCTAATCGCGTCGACGTCGAGGCTCGCAGCTTCGTGGACCACCATTGACGAAGAGCCCAGCGTCTCGACCCAAATCCTTCCCGGGCCGTTGATGGAGATCTCGACGACATCGGCCCGCGCCAGGAAACCTTGGATCGGCTCGAGGGCGGCCCGCAGATAGATCGGCAGCGAAGACCAGCGAGTATCGAAGGGAACGACGTTGCTCATGCCAATGTCGCTCCAATCACCTTCCCGAGACGCAGGAAGGTGATGCTCGCGCGCTCGTCGCCCATCGCCTTCAACTGCGTTCCAAAGTCCCGCAGAAGGCAGGGAATGAGCTCGACCGCTTGATGCCGCACCAGGGTTCGTACGGGGGCCCTTGCTCTACCCTTCCCCCGCTTCCAGCGATCTGCCCGCTCGCGCTTCTCACGCGCGGCCGCGATCGCGTCATGCAGGCTCCTCACTGTCCTCGTGGCCAATCTCAACGCCATCAACATGGTGCTTGCCATATCCGAGGAGAGTTCGTCGGAGACCTCGAGAGTGGCGAAGACATCGCCCATTCGAGCGATGTAGGCGCTTAACGCCATGTCGACCGCGTCCCACTCCGCTGCGTGCAAGCGCAACTCGCACTTCATCGGTGCGGGAAGGCGATCTTGCTGAACGCGGCGTGTCGGCTCGCCGGGCACCTCGAGGGTCATGTCCGTCACGGCTTATAGACCGGACCTGTGATCACGGGCGGCGCGTCCTGCCTGGGCTGAGGTCGTCCGGGATGCTTCAGCGCGATCAATGCCTCATTCACCGGATCGGTGTAGAGGGAAGAGAAGTCGAGATCGCGCCGCACGAACACGATGATCGGCGTGCCTTGATCGACATAGATCGTCGGCGGGATGTTGACCGAATCCTTGAGCGCCTCGCTCGCGATCTGGTTCATCGTGTTGGCGGCGGTCTGCGCGCCGATCTGCCAGGCGTTGTTCTGCGCATAGCTCGGTTGTGTGGTCACCGTGATGACCTTGCCCGTGACAGGGTCGGTGTAGCTCGTCTGCGCCTGCTGGTTCTGATTGGTGTTCTGACCAAGGCCCGCGAGGTACTGGCTCCCGCCGCCGACGATCGACAAGAGAATGGCCGACCCGAAGCGCTCGAGATAGTGGCGATCGACATCGCCCGTGAGACCGGAGCGACCAAGGTCATCCGTCCCGTAGGAGCCAAGCGCTAGCGAAACGCCATCAGAGCGTAAGACGCGCGTCCAGATGATGAGCACCCGCGCCTGACCGCGTGCCAGCCCCGAGCGATATTCGCCCGTCAGCATCGTTCCCTTGGGGATCAGGATGCGCCTGCCATCGAGAGAATAAACGTCTTCCGACGTGATGCCCCGCACCATGCCGGGGAGATCCGACTGGATCGCCGTCTCGAGCACGCCGCGGATCATTGTGCCTTGCGGGATCAGCGCATCGACGCGCTGGATCTTTTCGGCCTTCGAGATCTCGACGCCCCCATTCGACACCTGGTTCGCGAAGCGCCTGTTGGCGTCCTCTTCGGGACCTGACGCCAGCACCCTGGCGACTTCCGATTGTGCGGGCGCATTCTTGTCGCCGGCGTCGAGCACCATCATCGGAGAGCGCAACCGCCGCAGGCGCTCGGCTTCCTCCGCGGCGAGGCGCCTTGCCTCGCTATCGTCCGGCTGCTGCCCCACGACGACCGGGGTCGGCGTTGCGACGGGCGCAGGTGCGGGCGAGGCCGGCGGCGACGGCATCACGAGCCGGGCATCGCTCCTCCCCGGTGGCTTCTCTTGAAAGGCAAGATCGCCATGGGTTTGCGCTGTCCGGAACGTCTCGTTGCCGTCCTTGTCGGTCATCGAGCGCGACGCGTTGCGGTAATGCGCAAACACAAGTGCGCCCGCCGCAACCAGACCGGTGGTCAGGAACAGCCAGGCCCCAAGCGGAGCATTGAGGCGACGTCCAGCGCGCGCAACCGTCTCCGCCCGTTGCGCGAGCTTCGCCTCGCCGTCGTGATCAACGATCGTCATCAGTCGACCTCGGGAACAAATTCGACAGGCTAAACCCGGCAAATAGATTGGCGATCGGCGAGGACGCTGGCGGGGCCGCGGTCGCTTCCCCGGCCCGCTCGTTTGCTTGCACTCGGGTATCCTCGGCGGCCTGCGCCTGCTCGGGTGTGATCGACGCCATGTTGAAGACGCTTGTCGTCACCGAGCCGAAGCGAAGCGTCCACTGCGCCGCGACCTTGTCGATGATGATGTAGTCGCCCTCACGGCGATAGTTCATCAGCGTCTCATGACGGTCTTGCTTCACGAGGAAGATGCCAGGCACCTCGCCCGAGAACTGGAAATAGGTCTTCAGGCCATCGTCGAAGATCGCGGCCGGCTTGTAGCTGTAGGAGCCTTTATACGAGTAGTTCCAGTTCGCCCGTGACCAGTCGACGCTCTTGATCAGCGGGCGCGAGGCCATCTCCTTCGCGCTCGAGAGCAGTCTCTTGTCCTGGTCGTCATCAGGGTAGACGAAGCGCAGCTTGTAGACCGTGCTCTTGGCCCCCGGTGCCACAGCCCGCAGCTGGAAATTGTAGACGCGCCGCGAGGTCACGATGTTCATGTTGGTGGCCGCGTCGCGCTCGATCGGCTTGATGAACAAAAATCGCTTCGACTGGTCGGGCACCGCCTGCCATGACAGCGTGTCTCCCATCGCCACGGTCACGATCCGCTCATCCTCGCCGAACACCACCATCGACGAGATCCCCATGCTGCCGTTGAGGACAACCACATTGTCCGCGCTGAAGACGACGGTGCGGATGCGGTTATCAGCCTTCACGGCCGCCGGATCCTGCTCAGCTATCGCCGGCGCAGCGGCGCTCATCAGCACGAGGAGCGATACGAAGAGCCTGGTCACTCGGTCGCCTCGCCCGAACGTACCGTCTCCTGATCGCGCCGGTATTCGACGACCTGGAAACCAAGCGGATTGTCGAAACGCCAGTCATTGCGCATTGGCTCACCGGAGTAGCGAAACCGCACATTGGCGACCCAGTGATCGACCAATGGCGCAGCATCCCGCTCCCCCTTGCGATCGGTCTCGAAGCGCACAGCGGCTGTCCGATCGTTGAGGAACAGGACCGACTTCACGATCACAGATACCGTCGTATCCTTGCCGTAGAGCTTCATCGGATTCTGTGGGTTCGATGTCGCCCACTGCGCCATCAGATCCTGTGCCACAGGCCCCGTGCTGAACAGCGAGGCGAGATCGAAATTGTCCTTCAGGGCGTGCGGGTCAAAGGTCTCACGTGCCCGAACGAAGCGCACCACATTGGCGCGCGTCACCGCCTCGCTCTGGCTGAGCGCGCCGCGCTTCAATGGCTGCGCGACCTCGACAAATCCTGTCGTCTTGTCGACGAGCAGCGTCACCACCTCCATGCCCTTGAGCGGCACGAGCTCGTAGAGCGCACCGAGCGACACGGCGAGACCGCCCCCAAGCAGAATCGCGGCCAGCCGCCAGCCATTCCGGGACCAGCGGATCGAGCGATAGACCGCCTCCTCCCAACGCTGCCCGTCCGCATAGTAGCGCGGATCGATCGCCGGCGCGGAGGCACCTGCGGCAGCGGGCGCCGAAGCCGCTGTCGGCGATGAGCGCCTGGGCCAAAGCCTCATCGCCATAGCGCAACGTCCTTGTCTTCAGGCGTCAGTTTCAGGATCAGGCTGTCGTAGAGCCAGGAGAGAGCCCAGAACATGGCGCCGAGGGCGAACAACACCCACCGTAGCCGAGCCGCATCGGTCTGAGGCGCAAGGAGCCAGGAAAGCCCGAAGCCGATGAGGAACAGAAACATGAAGGCTCGGCAGAGCATCAGTATCAGCCCACGGAAGCTGACCATCAGATAGAAAAGAATGCGCTCGACTGTTCGCATGTGTCGCTCCCCCTAAGTTCCAGCAACGTCCGGCCCCAGATTGGTCAGACCTCGCGTTCGATTATGCATCAGCACATTCTGCAGCTGGCGCTTTGCGTCCTGAGCCTGCCTTGCGCCATCGCCGCGGTCTCGCTGATTCCTGCGCGCGTTGCGCCACAACGCGCCCGCGGCCGCCGCGCCTGACATGGTCCAGAAGAGCCCGTTCAGTCCCTGGATGAGGTGGCCACTCGCGATCGAGGCCGCGATCGGCTTCGACTGGGTCAGCAGAAAGGTTGCGATGATGCACATCAGCACGAAAGGCGCGACCTGCGTGAAGGACGGATCGGCGCCGGCCGCCATTAATGCTGCGGACTGTTGCTGCAACAGCACCGACATGAAACCAACGAAGGTGTAGACCAGCACCGGAGTCAGCGCGTAGCTCAACACCGTGCTCAGCCAGCCGCTGAAGAAGCGGTTCGTGAAGCCGAATAGAGCCGCCGTGACGAATAGTGGAGCCACGCCAAGAAGTGCCTGCGTCGCCAGAATGCCGACGATGATCAGGAACAGCGCGTACCCGACAAACGCGACCACCACGCCAAACAGAAACAGCTGAAGCAAGGCCATCACGATCGGCCCGGTCCATCCCGAACCCTTCAGCCCGCTGATCGTGTTCATCGACGAGTTCCAGATCTCGCTCAACGTTAGCGTCACGCCAGAGGACGCGCTCGAGCCATTGCCAATACAATTCGTGCCCCAGCTCCCCGCCAATCCTGAGGCGGCGTCCGATCCGGCCGTCGTCGGCGCGACACTCGCAACCGCCTGGCAGACCGCATTGCCCATGCCGCTCGTCAGGCCTTGAAGGCCATTGACAGCGATCGATCGGAAATCGCTCCAACCCAGCGCGAACGCGTAGATGACCCCGATGCGCAGGAGCCTCCACAGCATCTCGCCGCCCGAGACGCGGGCGCGGCCGAGCAGCATCTCGTAGCCCCACCAGGCGATGTAGATCGTCACCAGGAGCCAGAACGCGGGAGCGAAGCTCGCCGCGAGCGATTGGTACAACGTCTGCACGACATTGTTGCCCATGCTCGAGATCGCGCCGGTGATCTGGCTCAGGACGTCGTCGCCCACCTTGTGGCTCCTTGCGAATTGACCGGCCGCAAGCGGCCGCAATCTGAGAACCAGTCGCTCTCGTCGCGGCTGCACGGTGCCGTCAGGTCCTTGTGCGCACAGGCAGCGAGGCTGAAAAAGAGCGCGATCGCCAAAGCGGCGAGCGCGGTATGGCGCGCTCTCATCCGAATGGCCCCACCTGTCTGAACTGCAGGAACCAGCCAAGGTAGGTGAGCAGCGAGATCAGAGTCGCCTGCTGCGCGCCACTGGTCATCACCATCCAGATCTCTAACTGCGTCATCGTTGGCCTCCCGGCGCGAACACCGCCTTCGACGGGTCGTAGGTCATCACCTGTGCGATCTTCGCGAGGCCGGCGAGCTCCTGCAGCTGCTGCGAGTTCAGCGCCGCATTCGTGGCGTTGATCGCCCCGATGAGCTCGTTGATGGTCAGGCCCGTCTGGACCTGCAGCTGCGAGTTCTGGTCGATCGAGCCCTTGATGTCTTGCGCCTGGCCGATCTGCTGACCCGCAGAATTGAATGACGATGACCTCGAGGATGCAGCCGATTGCGTGCCCCCGATGATTCCCGCGAGCGCCGCTGCCGTGTTCACGGCGCCGAGATAGGCCGTGTCGACACCCGTGGGAGAGGTATTCCCACTGAGCGACTTCACGAGGTTCAGGCCATTGATGATGCCCGCGGCCGCGGTTCCAAAGCTGCCGAGGTTTCCCCAGCTCATGGCTGAGCCACCGAGCAGGCTCGTCAGCGACGGCGCCCCCGACATCGTGAAGCCAGAGCCAAGCGCCGAGGACGCGATCGAGCCCGTCTGCCGGTTTCCAATCACCGCCTGCAGCGTCTGATTGACCGTCTGCAGGATCTGCTGATTGGAGTTCATGATGTTCGTCGTGTTCGAGGCGGTCTGCGTCGCCTGCGTCAGCGTCGCATTGTCGATCACCGGCACCTGCGCCCACGCTCTGCTGGTCGCGGCGGCAGCGCCGATCACCGCCATCGCCGCAGCCAGGAGAACTTTGCTCGAATGCGTCATCAGGATCTCCTCGGGCCTAGTTGCTATTTGACGCCGATGCAGCGGCCGGTGGTGCTTGGCGCTGCGTCGAAGTGGGCGGCACATCACAGGCTGTCTCCGCCGCCGAAGATGAGCCGTTCACACAGACGCCAGGCATCAGCTGGGCGCCTCCCTGCCCTGTCGAGCTCGACGGGCTCGGCGGCAGCGTGAGTGTCTCGCGATTGTCCGGCGAAGGAGTTGAAACGGCTCGCGGCACGAACATCGCTCTTGCCGGATCGTATGTCGTCACAGCCGCAGCCGCGCTGGCGCCTGCCGTCTGACCAATAAGACGCTGATTCCAGAGCTGCGACGTGATCGAGCTGACGCCCAGCGCCTGGTTCCAGGTCTGCGCGTTCGATACACGCGCCTGGCTGTTCTGATCCCAGCCGCTCTGCGTGCCGCTCGCCGTTCCGACTTCTCCCGACAGCCCCTGAAACTGCCTGCTATTGGCCGAGAGCGCAGCCTTTCCGCCATCCAGCGATGAGCCGGCCGCTCCGACGAGCCCCATTCCGAGCCCGAGCAAGTTCCCCTGCCCTCCTTTCGCAACCGAGCTCAGCACCGCCGCAGCTGTGCTGCCGCTCGCCGTGACGGACGGCGTACCGGGCATCGATTGCACGCCCGATGGGATCGAGCTCGCGCCGCCGCCCACCAGCGGCGCGTAGCCCTCGCCGGTCATCTGGTTCACGGACAACGATGCCACGCCGCCCGGGCTTGCCAGGCTTGCCTTCACGCCTCGACGCGGCGACATCTCCTCCTGCTTCAACTGCTGGCTTTTCGCCACGCAGCGCGCAATCGAGGTTTCCCTGCCCTCACGCTTGGTGTCCTGCACCGGAACTTGCGCAAGCGCCGTAACGCAGCTGAGCGCGAGCAAAAGCGCAGCGATCAGCGGCAACAGGCTCGCCTCACTGCCACAGTGCTCGCCGGCATCAAGCCGGGGGGGCCTCGCCATGCTCGCCGCGTCTGCTGCGTTGCACGCGGGTGCGCGTGAGCCCGGTCCCGGCTCCGCGGCGGCTTGACGCCGGCTACACGCCGCGGCCGACTGAAGCTGTCGGGACGCAGGGCGTCCCAAAAGGAGGTTCGACAGCCTGCGGCGCGTCGAACCCAGGGCGTGAGCTTGCGTAAGCGCAGGGCGCCCACGGTGGATTAACCATCCGGATGCGAGATTTGCAGAATCGAGCGCGAAAGCAGCAGTCCCGGACCAGCGGGAGGATCGGGGGAGATGGGCTCCCCCGACTGTGGCGACAGCCTCGTCCTCGATACGGAAGTAATCGCTATGTGGTTCTGGCCACTGACGATTACCCTTAGAATCAGAAAGACCCGGAACGGCTGGTCGGCCACCCTCCGGGTCAATCTGATCTACTAAGGAAGGAGGGGCCGGGAGCGATCCCGGTCCCTCACTCCGGAGAGTATAGGCGAACACCCCACCCGCGACAACATGTGTCGGAGCCAGGCCGCGAGCTTGCGTGAGCGCAGGGTGCTCACGGCGGGTTGACCATTCGCTGAACAAGCTTGCGGCGGTCGAAAACGAAAGCAGCAGTCCCGGACCAGCGGGACGATCGAGGGAGATGGGCTCCTCCGACTGTGCCGACAGCCTCGTTCTCGATACGGAGGTAATCGCCATGTGGTTTCTACCACTAACGATTACCCCTAGATTCAGAAAGACCCGGAGCGACTGGCACGTCACCCTCCGGGTCCAGTTCTGGGTCTGAGGTCCAGGGGGGCAGGTAAAAGCCTGCTCCCCACTCTGGACAATATAGTCGATTTCCCGACCCGCGACAATAATCGTCGTATTATGCGTCATGACGAGGCCTCCCGCTCCCCCTCGAGGCTCTCGTCGAGCCTCAACCCGCAGAACGCCGGCAGCCAGGCGGCGGGGTCATCACCGAGCCTCGCGCGCAGCTCGGCGCAATCCGCTACTGTATCGACCGTCCCGGAAAGCACCTTGACGGCCCAAGCCATTGCCGAAAGGTCGAGCGTCGCGATAACCGAATCCTGATCGTGCTTGATCAAGAAGGCGCCCGCCTCCGGCGGCGCCGTGCGGATCCAGTTCACTTCGGCGTGGGAGCACTTGAAGGCTTCGACATAACTCTCCTCGTCCGCCTTGGGATTGGGGAAGAAGATGTTGGTCGGAGTCTGCTCAAGCAGCGCGTGCGAGAGGCCGGAGTGCACGATGTCGCGCGCCGACTGCGTCCCGAACCCGACGATGCCGTTGAACTTGCGGATGGTCTCGAGCTTGTCCACCACAAAGGCCGAGAAGGTCTCGTCCTTCAGCACGCGCCACCCTTCGTCAATGAAGATCATGGTCGGTGTGCCGTCGAGCAGCGCCTCGATGCGGTGGAAGATGTAGCCGAGCGCCGCGGTGCGGATATCATCGTCCTTGAGCACCTTCGTGATATCGAAGCCGAAGATGCCGTTGCCCAACGACCAGTGATCGGTAGGATTGTTGAACAGCCAGCCACGCTGGTCGCGCTTCAGCCAGGGCTCGAAGCGGCTCGCGAGGTCGTTCCGATCGGCGCGCTCGCGGCCGCGCAGCAAGGCCGGGACGTCTTCGAGCCGGCGCTCTTGCGCGGGCAGGCGGAAGATCCCTGCGACCGCTTCGGCTATGGTGCGCTCCTCCGATGCCGAAAGCCTCGACCCGTCGCGCGGGCGCACCATGAAGCTCAAGAGGCTCGTCAGGAACTCCCGGTCGTGAGGCGTGCCTTCGAGCTGAAGGGGATTGAAGCCTGTCGGCTCTCCCGGGCTCAGAACCTCATATTGCCCGCCGAGCGCCCGGATGAAGATCTCGGCGCCTCTGTCCTTGTCGAAGAAGGCGCAGCGGGGCCTCGGGCGTATCCGGAGCGATTGCGCAAGCAGGAAGCTCAGGGCGACGGTCTTGCCCGATCCCGTTGGCCCGACGACCGTGAAATTGCCGACCTGGCGCCGGTGGAAGTTGAAGAAATAGGCCGTGCGGCTCGTCGTCTGCAGCATCGAGATCGCGGGGCCCCAATGATTGCCGCTCCTCCTTCCGACCGCGAAATTGTGCAGGCTCGCGAACCCGACGAAGTTGCGCGACGAGATCAGGCTGCGCCTTGCGATATAGGGGAAGTTCCCGGGCAGCTGCGCCCAGAACGAGGCCTGAGCGTTGAGGTCCTCGCGCACGCTCGTCATGCCGAGCGTGTTTAGCTCGTTCGTCGCGTCCGAGACGCAGCGCTCCATCTCTGTAAGCGACCGGCCAAGCGCCAGCACCGTGAGGTGATGAAAGCCGAGGATGGCCTCCCCGCCTGCGATCTGGTTGCGCGAGGTGACGAGATCGGTCTCGGCGACCGTTCCGGCCTCGTCGGAGGCCGCGATCTGGCGCTCGACCTTGGCGATGTGGCTCATTGCCGGCGCCCGGTCCTCGATCGCGAATGATTGCGACAAGATGAATTCGCGGGGCATCTGCATGAGCCCGTCGAACATCCCAGGGCCGCTATACGGCGGATATTCGCGAACCGAGATCATCGCCCCAAAGCGCCGATCGCCATCTGCCGCTCCTTGGAACTCAACAGCCTTCTTGCCGAAGAGGATCCGCTTGGTTGGCAGATAGTCGTCGAGGCCCATGCGCGGCAGCAGCACCGGGCGCACCTGGGCACCATTTAAGAGCTGCACCAGGAACTCGGCCGGCTCGCTGTAGACGCCGCCCTGCCCCGAAGGCCCGACGCGGTCTCGCCGCAGGGCCTTGAGGATGCGCGCGCCATAGCCGGCGAGCGCCCTCTCGAAATTGGCCGCTACGTCGTGCAGCTCCTTCAGCGCGTCGTTGGCGAGCTCGCTGGTCGAGATACCGACCAGACGGCGCCGCGCCTGCGCTCCAATGCGGTCGGCAAGGCCCACCTTCCCTTGGAAGCCGCGGCGGATGATCGACACATAGAGATCGTTCGAGAACATCCGCCTCGACCCCAGGCTACGGCGATAGCCGCGCTCGAGCGCGGCCGCGAAAGGGATGTCGAACTCGCCCTCGAGCGTTGCATCGACTTCCCGGCGAACGATGTGTGCGTAGAGCCCAAAGCGCGAATCGTTGAGGCCTCTGACCAAGGTATTGCGCACGTCATGGCGCAGATTGACCATGTCCTGGTCGGCCGTCTGGAAGCAGAAGCCGGAGAGCTTCAGGAAGGTCACGAGGTGGCCATCCTTCATCCGCAGCGTCTGATCATCCACGTGCCGCAGATATGGGACATGCTCCGATATCGCGCGTTCGCGCCCGATCTCGCGGCCCAACACCAAATCGCTGCGGATCGCTCTCGCCAGCACGGCAACCTCACGGGCTATAGCTGTCACCGCCCCAGAAGGCGCGGTTCAGGGTCGCGGGACATTTGGACAGAGACGTCACGATCATGTCGACGAAGCGTGCATCGCGCACCGTGAGCACGTAACCAATCGCGTGCAGCGGGATGAACAGGCCGAACATCAGCAGGTTCTTGGTCATGAGGAACGCCTCGAGTACCGACATCGCCTCGATCACGAAGACCACGTACGGCACGCCGAACATCATCGGCGGCCGGGTGAGACCGATCACGATAGGGTCCACGACCGGCTTGACCTCTTCGCTCATCAGCCAGCCCCGCCTGCCTGCGCTAGCGTCTGCACGATCTGGGCTGCGCCGAAGATCAGCGCGATGCCGAGAACCACCGAGAACGCCCAACCCCAGGGCATGCGCCCGGTGAGCGCGAAGAAGCCGACGACCGCGACTGCAATCGTTGCAGCCGTGGTGGCAAACGTCCCGGTGAGGAAGGTCAAAAGCTGCTGGGCGATTGTCTGGACCGGCTGGAAGGCTCCCGAGCCGCCGGCTGTTTGCGCCCAGGCATCGTCGGCGCCGACCCAGGCCGCCACCGCCACGCCGAGCCCGACAGCAAGGCCAACGGCTAGTCGTCCATTGGAAGTCATTGATCGCCTCCTTGAGTTTGATCCACGTACAAGACCGATCCGCCAATCCAGCGATTGGCGCTGCCGGTAACGGACGCTTTGGCCGCTTCTGGAGATGGCCTCGCCAGCGCGTTGAATTGCGTGACCTGGCGCTTCGCCGCGCCCGACGAGGCAAGCGCGTTGTCGAAGCCGTAGTAGGCGTTGGTGACGGCCGCGACGTAGCGCACCGTCTCGGCGATCGGCGGTACGCCCTTCGCCGCATATACGCGGTCGGGTCCGGCGTTATAGGCGGCGAGCACCAGCATGACGTTGCCACCGAACTCGGCCGAGAGATCGCGCAGATACCGCACGCCGCCGCGGATATTGCTCTCGAGCTCGCAAGGATCGGCCTGGTATCGGCTTGCGGTCTCTGGCATCAGCTGCATCACGCCGATCGCTCCCTTGGGAGAGATCCGCCGCTGATCGTAGCTCGACTCCTGCGCCGCTACTGCGTCCGCAAGCTTCGTGTCCGCGCCCTCTTCCGCGGCGACGCGCGCGATCAGGCCACGGACATCCGAAGTCGACATCTGCGCGCCAGATGCACAGCTTGCGCGAGCCCGGCTCGACCGCTGTCCCTGCATGACAGGAGCATTCGTGTCGCTCACACGAACGCCTGCACCCTCCCCTGCCCCCGTCGCGGCCGTGCCGACCGGCGCCGACAGCCACTCCACCGGCGCCGGCAGCCCGACCAACTGCTCGGCCGAGGCGGGCATGGCCCACGCCACGGCGCCGAGCATGATCAGCTTCAGGTGAGGCCTGGCCGGGCTCATTGGTGCCTCACAGCTTTGAGCAGGACCTGCACCGGATGAGGAACATCCCCATAGGCCCAAAGGCCGGCCTTCCGATCGGCAGCTTGGCGCTCGGCCACGGCGTAGGGCACATAGGCCGGCATACCGTCGGCCTTGTACGCCGCGAATGCAAAGCCCTGAGTGATCAGGATCGTGCCGAGATCGAGCGTCGAGCTCCCGACCTTCACGGCACACACGACGATCGTCGTCGTCCGCCCCAGCTGATCCGGAGTGGTGAGCTCACCAACGCCGTAGCAAGTAGGGCGTGTATCCTTCAGGAGCGCCGCAAGATAGGCGAGCGAGGCCTCGCCGCAATCCGTCTTTCGCCCTGCCCCGTTCGTGAAG
>Ga0306920_100008048_pt1 | contig 13960 bp, 12 predicted proteins | sample flu12Cox44000170_FD_204666 | JGI IMG/M metagenome (GOLD analysis project Ga0306920, IMG submission 204666) | Lab enrichment of tropical soil microbial communities from Luquillo Experimental Forest, Puerto Rico - flux4day.12C.oxic.44.000.170 (v2)... | ecosystem: Environmental > Terrestrial >...
CTGGCGAATCATGATCTCGTCGATGCCGCGTGCTACGTCCTCGAGATTGTAGCCCTGCATCAGCATGGGTATGCCGCAGGCCACTTCGACGTTTTCGATCGCCCGGCGGAATTCGGCTTTGGCCTCGGTAAGGGTTTTGCCGTTTTCCATGGTGATCAGGCGGGCGAGTTCGTCGAGATGTTCCTCCAGAAGCATTTTCAGCTTGAAAAGAGGCTGAATGCGGTCTTCGGGAGGGGTGCGGCGCCACTCCGGGAATGCTGCAGCCGCGGCCTCGACGGCGGAATTGACTTCCGAGGAGTCGGCCAGGGGAACTTTGCCGAGCGGCGCGTGGTTGGCGGGATTGACCAGATCCTGCCATTCGGTGGACCGCGAGTTAACCCACTCCCCGGCGATAAAGTGGGGAACGCGGATTTCGGAAACGGCAGTGGCGCACATGGTTTACCTCAGCTATCGCGAAGAAAAGATAGGGAGTTCCAGCTTAACGCAAATGATGGGGTGAAGAAACGGTGAACTTGCCCGCGATCAGCTGCGAAAAGGCTCGCGGAGCCAAGCTTCCACGGCGAAGTCCGGCCCGAATTCCTGTTGCCGCAAGCGGTGGCTGCGGAATCGCGGCGGGGACACGCGGCCGCGCACGAAAGGGACCGTAGCCGCGCCGGCAAGTTTCGGAGCATAGAACAAGAACAGTTTGTCGACGGCGTTTGCCCCGAGGGCGGCGGCGTTCAGAGTGGGTCCGGCTTCGAGAAGCACGCTCAGGATGTCGCGACGGCCTAATTCCCGGAGGACCACATTCAGATCGAGAAGGCCGCGTTCGCCCGGAACACGAACCAGTTCGATCCCCAGCTTTTCGAGTTTACGGGCCTTCTCTCTCGTGAGAGAGCTCCGGGTGAAGACCAGCAGGTCATCGTCGGACGAGGTCACGATCCTCGCTTTCGGCGGGAGGCGAAGATGGGCGTCCAGGACAACGCGGAGAAGGCGACGGCGGCGGGGCAGGCCGCTGCGGTCGGTGAGCCAGGGGTCGTCGGCCAGAATGGTGCCGATGCCGGTGAGCAGCGCGTCGGAGGAATGACGGAGGCGGTGAACCTCGGCGCGGGACTCTTCTGAGGTGATCCACTGGCGGGTTTTCTTTTTGGAAGACCTTCCGAGAGCGAGCTGGCCGTCCAGTGTGAGCGCGGACTTGAGGGTGACGAACGGTTTGCCGGACGAGATGGAGCGAAAGAAAGCTTCATTTAACTCTTCGGCGGCGGCCATCTGATCTGCGTTGGCAAGTTCCGCATCGATTCCGGCGGCCTTCAGGCGTTCTATACCGCCGCCCGCGACTCTTGGATTGGGGTCGCGGACGCCGACCACCACGCGCGCCACTTGAGCGGCGATCAGGGCTTCGGTGCAAGGGGCGGTGCGGCCGGTGTGGTTGCAGGGCTCGAGTGTGACATAGGCGGTGGCACCGCGGGCTTTTTCCGCGGCGGTTTTGAGGGCGATGACTTCGGCGTGGTCGCGCCAGTCGTACTGGTGGAAGCCCTCGCCGACGATGCGGCCGTTGTTGACGACCACGCAACCGACGGTAGGATTAGGGCTGGCCAAGCCGACACCTTTGCGCGCGAGTTCGAGGGCCCGCTCGACGAAGCGAATGTCGTGATCGTTCATGAAGGCATCGAGAGCAGAGATGGAATGGCCGAAGCAAAGGCTCCGCCTCCGCATGGTCGCATAACTCTCAGTCGAAAAGGGAAGCGGCGTAGGTCTCCGGATCGAAAGGGACCATGTCGTTAATCTGCTCACCGGTTCCCACGAAGCGGATGGGGAGGCCGAGCTCGCGGGAGATGGCCACGACGATGCCGCCTTTGGCCGTGCCGTCGAGTTTGGTGAGCACGATGCCGGTGACGCCAATGGCTCCGGTAAACTCACGGGCTTGCGCCAGGCCGTTCTGCCCGGTGGTGGCGTCCATCACCAGAAGTACGTCGTGCGGCGCGCCGGGGATGACCTTTGCGGCGGTGCGCTTCATTTTCTCGAGTTCGGCCATCAGATTCGATTTGGTGTGCAGGCGGCCGGCGGTGTCCACGATAACCGCGTCGGCGTTCCGTGATTTGGCGGCGGCCATGGCGTCGTAGACGACCGCGGCGGGATCGGCGCCGGATTTTTGCTTGATGACCTCCACGCCGTTGCGCTTGGCCCAGATTTCGAGCTGCTCGATGGCGGCGGCGCGGAAAGTGTCGGCGGCGCAGAGCACCACATTCAGATTCTGCTGGCGGAGGCGGTTGGCGAGCTTGCCGATGCTGGTGGTCTTGCCGACGCCGTTGACGCCGACGATGAAGATGACCCGCGGGTCCCGGTTGCCATTGCTGACCGCGAGCTCTGCCGAGGCGCCATCCGGAGATTCGAGAATGCGGCTGATGTGCGACTTGATTTCGCGCTTGAGCTCCGAGGTGTCCCGGAGGGCGTTGCGGTCAAGTTTTTCCCTTACCGAAGCGAGAATCTCGCGCGTGGTCTTCACGCCCAGGTCCGCGGAAAGGAGAGCTCCTTCGAGCTGCTTGAGCGCAGCGGGATCGATCTGCTTTTCGCCGAGAATAATGCTGTCGACGGTCTCCGAGAGCGCGGTTTTGGTCTTGGAGACTGAGCTTTTCAGGCGTTCGAGCAGCGTCGGCTCGGGTTTGCCAAACAGAGAAATCATCAATAAAAGTGTAGCAGATCGAAAGAAGGACCGTGGCCCGGGGACGGGAGAGCACCAGAACCCCAAGCCCGCCGGCTAGACCTGCACTTCGACGGCCGAGAGGCGGAGCTTGCCTCCGTTGATGGCGGATTCGAGGGCAGACACGACCACGGCGTCGAACTTGGCGCCGGTGAGCGACTGAATGCGCTTCAAAGCGAAGTCGAGCTCCATGGCGGTCTGGTAAGGACGGTTGGTGGTGATCGCGTCGAGCGTGTCGGCGACAGCGATAATGCGCGCCATCAGGGGAATCTGCGGAGCGGTCAGGCCGTAGGGGTAGCCGTGGCCGTCCATGTGCTCGTGGTGCAGCTCGATGCCCGGCAGCATTTCCTTTAATTGCGAAACCGGGCGCATGATGTTGGCGCCTTTCACAGTGTGCTGCTTCATCAGTTCGAATTCCTCGGCGGTCAAGGCGCCGGGCTTCTTCAGGACGCGGTCGTCCACTCCGATTTTGCCGACGTCGTGCAGCAGCGCGGCGATGCGCAGCCTGTCGAGGTCTTCTTCCGTGAGACCGAGTTCGCGCCCTATCAGGGTTGAATACTTCGCCACGCGGCCGGAGTGGCCTCGGGTGTAAGGATCCTTTTCGTCGATGGCGGCTGCGAGCATGCGAATGGAACCGAGGAAAAGCTCGCGATTGGCTTCGGCGGCTTCTTTGAGCTTCTCGATGTACTCTTCGATGTCGCCGGCCATCTTGTTGAAATTTTCGGCAAGCTCGCTGATTTCCGATGCGCCGCGAACCGCGGTGCGCTGGTGAAATTCGCCGCGGCTGATGGCGCGGGTGGATGCGGCCAGTCCGCGGATCGGCTGGCTGATGCCGACGGCGAAGAAGTAGCCGACACCGATGGCCACCAGCACCACCAGGCTGACGAAGGTCAGCGCCTGGCGATTCAGTTCCGTGACACCGGCATCGGTGCGCGCTTCGGCGAGACTGCGCTGGGCGATGACCGCCCAGTTCACCTCCGGGAAGGTGCTGTAGGTACCGATCATCTCCACCGCCCGCCGGTTCTCGGTTTCCGTGAAGCGCATGGTTTCCGTATTGCGCAGCTCCTGCGGAAGCGACTTGACACGGGCGACCACGGCGGAGATGGCACTGACGTCTTCACCCGGGGTGAAGCGCCCGGTATCGTGATGAGCGACGATGTGGCCCTGGTGGTCCACGACGAAAACGCTGCGGCCGCGCACGCTCGAGTCCTTCAACCGGTGCAGGATAGGATCTAGCGAGACTACCGCGGCGATCATGCCCGTGAATTGCGCATCCACATTCAAAGGGATGGCGATCACGAACGCCGGCTGGTTGTCCGGTTCGAGGGCCAGAGGGTCGCTGCGGAATTTCACCGAGCCGAGTTGCGGTGACTGCATGCAGGTGACAAAGGCGCGCTGCAGCGCCTTGCTCACAAAGGGATCTTTTTCCGCCTGGAAATTGCCCTGCGAGGCGCTGGTACCCTTGCCGGATTTGCCGACCGCGGTCATATAGAGGAAGGTAGTGCGGTTACTCTCGACGAAGTTTTCGAGGAGGCGGGTAACCTTGGGTTCCGCTGTGGGGTCCTCCACGTCTTGAATGAGGCCGGTGAGGACCAGAATCTGGCGCTCGCTGATCAACTGCTGGGTGACATTGGCGTCGAACTGCTGGAGTTCCTGTGCCAGCGAGCGGGTAAGCTCGGTCTGCTGCATGCGTTCGGTATCCACCAGCTTGCTCTGGCTGAGCGACAGTACCTGGCGGTGGTAGAGCAGCAGAGGCAGGGGGCTGACCAGCAACATGGCGCCCAGCACCAGCCAAAGGATGCGCACGCGATCGAGGGGAAGGCGGTCGAAGAGCGTGTTGAAATTTGCGGCCATGGTTTAGTTGGTATTTTAGAGGCTCAAAAGGGGGCAGGACCTGACCCTGCGGCAAGAAGTGCCGATCCGGCATTGACCCTTACGTACCCGGTCCTTGGTACAGGCTACTCAGGCCTGCTGGGCCGCACCATGACGGAGCGGATCGCGTCCGCGGGAGATTTGCCTTCGTGAAGAATGGCATGGACTTGCTCGGTGATGGGCAATTCCACCTGCACTTCGGTCGAAAGATCGAGCAGCGCGGCAGTCGTTTCCACACCTTCGGCTACCATTTTCATTTCCGCCAGGATTTCCTTCAGAGGGCGGCCCTTGCCGAGCTCCACGCCGACATGGCGGTTGCGGCTTAAAGTGCCGGTGCAGGTCAGGACGAGGTCGCCAAGACCGGCGAGACCGCTCAGCGTTTCTGGCCTTGCGCCTAGTTTGCTGGCCAGGCGCGCCATCTCCGCCAAACCGCGGGTGATCAAAGCGGCGAGCGAGTTGCTGCCGAGGCCCAAACCGTTCGAGACCCCGGCGGCGATGGCGATGACGTTTTTCATGGCGCCCGAAAGTTCCACTCCAAGCACATCCGTATTGGTATACAGGCGAAAGCCGGGACCTGAGAATTCGGCTTGCACTTCGGCGGCGGGGTCGCTGTAGTGGCGGCCGGAGGTGCGCCAAAGCTCGAGCACCGGGCGGCCGGCGACGACAACAGCCGTGGGTTCGCCGCGCGCCACCTCGGCGGCAAACGAAGGTCCGGAAAGAACTGCCGTGCGCAGCGCCGCCGGTTCGCCGAGGACGTCAAGAATCACCTGACTCATGCGCGAGTGGGTGGCTGGTTCGAGACCTTTGGTCGCGCTGACCAGGGTGATATCGGCTTGCCAAAAAGGGCGGGCGGCCGTGTACACCTGGCGCGCAAACGCGGAGGGCATCGCGCCTACGACCATGGAGACGCCCGCGAGCGATTCCGACAGATCGCTCGAAATTTCGATTGGCTCCGGGAGCGTGTGGCCCGGGAGATAGGTCGGGTTCACGCGTTCGCGGCAGAGAAATTGGGCGAGCTCCCGGTCGTGCGCCCACAAGCAGACCTGATGCGGCTGCGGGCTGCGCGCCAGAACCATGGCCAGGGCGGTGCCCCAGGAGCCGGCGCCAAGAATGGTGATCTTTTTCATGCCGGATCTTTCTTCCCGAACGAGAACTTCGGCTCTTCGCCACGCGCCAGCCGGTTAATGTTTCCGCGATGCTGCACGATGACCAGCGCGGCGATGGCCAGGGAGCCCAGGGTCACGCTTTCCGGAGGAGCGAAACGCGGGGCCCATAGAAGGTAAACCAGTAGAGGAAGGGCGGCCGCGGCGGCAAGCGAGGCGAGCGAGACGTAGCGCCAGAAGCTGACTACCACGATGCACAGGACGAGTGCCGCGAGAAACGCCGAGGGACAGAGAGCCAGGAAAACACCTGCGGCGGTCGCGACGCCTTTGCCGCCGCGAAAACCTAGCCACACGGGAAAACAGTGGCCGATCATGGCCAGGAAGCCTGCGAGGACCATGTCTGTCGTTTGCTCGTGCGTGACGCGCCCGGCTAAGGAGACCGCCGACCAGCCCTTGGCGGCGTCGAGGAGCAGGGTCAGGATTCCAGCCAGCGGGCCGACCACCCGCAGGACGTTGGTCGCGCCAATATTGCCGCTGCCGGCTTTGCGAACGTCCCCTCCGCCAAAGAGCTTGGCCAAAATCAGGCCAAAGGGAAGCGAGCCCAGCAGGTAGGCAATGATCAGGATCAGCGGTAGACTCACCGGTCCAGTCCTTTAGCCGCGAAGGGGAACGAATCGAGCGTAGTGTACTCCGCACCCGTGGTTTTGAGCGTGCTTTCCATCAACAGGAATTCGTGGGCGGTCATCTCGCCGAACCAGCGGTCTTGCGATTCTCGAAGGATTGCCCACAAGGGCGGCGAGAGCCGAGTCTCCTTTAAGCGCGCCAATGTCAAATGGGCCGCAAAAGGGCGCTTTTCGCGGGGGATGCCGCATGAGCTGAGGGAATGATCAATTTTTCCGGCAAGTTCCGGCAGTTCCGGCGGTGCCTTGATGCCGGCCCAGACCACGGCGGGACGGCGATGGTTCGGGAAGAAGCCGATGCCTCGCAATTCCAGATCGAAGGCAGGCGGCGGCGCTACGGCGGCGAGAGCCTGACGAATCGAGGCCAGCTGCTCAGTGGCCACTTGGCCGATGAATTTCAAGGTGATGTGCAGGTTGGTGGGATTCACCCAGCGAGGCTTGCCGTCGGCGCCGCGGAGTTCGCCGATGAGCGACGCCAGCTGGCGACGCACGTCCGCGGAGATCGAGAGCGCAACAAAGAGACGCATCGCTACTTACGCTGGGGAGGCGCCTGGCCGTTGTAGAGAAAATGCAGGCGAACCATATCGAGAGCGGCCTGCGAAGCCTGCATGCGGACCATTTCGCGGTCGCCGGGAAAGCGGAGAGCGCGTTCGCGCACCCCGGCAGCACTCGCCAGACCGATGTGCACGGTCCCTACGGGTTTTTCCTCGCTGCCGCCGCCCGGTCCGGCGACGCCGGTGATGCCCAGGCCGAGGTCACTTCCAACGCGGCGGCGGATGCCGTCGGCGAGGGCCATGGCCACCTCTGCGCTCACCGCGCCCTTGCTCGCGATCATTTCCGCCGCAACGTCGGCCCAGGCGGTCTTCAATTCGTTGCTGTAGCATACGACGCCACCGAGGAAGTAGGCAGAGCTGCCGGGGATAGTGGTCAAGCGTTCGGCGAGCAAGCCCCCGGTACAGCTTTCCGCGGCGGCAATGGTCGTTTTGCGCTTGATCAGTTCTTCGGCGACGACCACCTCCAGGGGCGAGCCGTCCCGCGAAAAGATACGCTCGGCCAGCGCGAGATCGAGGGCCTGTTCGAGATCGGCCAGGGTTTTTGCCGCGCGGCCGCTGTCCTCGCTCCACATGCGAAGATGAATCTGCACTTCGCCCGGCGAGGCGAGTACCGTGGTCTGTACATCTTGATATTGGGAGTAGATCGGGGCGGCGAGATGGTCCACATGCGACTCGCCAAGGCCGGTAACGCGCAATTGGTGATGAAACATTTTCAGAGCTGGCGCGCGCCGCAGCAATCGAGGCAGAACCTGCTCGAGAAAGAGCGGCTTCAACTCGCGTGGCGGGCCGGGCAGGAGCGCAATGACTTGATCGCCTTTCTCAAGCCACAAGCCCGGAGCGGTGCCGCGAGGGTTTTCAAGCGGTTCGGCACCTTCCGGGACCATCGCCTGGCGCAGATTGTTTTCCGTCATTTGGCGGCCGAAGGAACGAAATCGGGCGGCGATGGCGCGGACCACCGCCTCATCGCGAATAAGCTTGCGTCCCAGCAGTTCTGCGACGGCTTCCCGCGTCAGGTCGTCCTTGGTGGGCCCGAGACCGCCGCAACCGATCGTGACCGGCACACGATCGAGTGCCTCGCGAAAAGCTTCGAGCAACATCCCGGGGTCATCTCCGACGACGGTTTTGCGGATGACTTCGATGCCCAGCTTGTTCAGCTCCTCGGTAAGGAACAGTGAGTTGGTATCGAGGCGGTCCGGCGTGAGCAGCTCCGAACCAACTGCAATGATTTCCGCTTTCATCGAATTTTGCTTTTACCTTGAGCTTGCGGACGGTCGAACCTCGGGAACCGGCCGCGACGAAATCGAACGGAAGAAACTAGCCGACGAGAGGAGCTCCACGAACTTCCCAGTCCAGCGTGAAGATGGCGTTCGACGTGGCCACAATCGCGCGGCCGGAAGGAAGCAGCGCCATGCCCACGATCGCCCCTCCGCTTAAGACCAGATCCGCACGGCCAAGTTGCGAGATGCGCACGATGCCGCGGCGGCCGCCGAGGGAGGCGGCGACGTACAGATTCCCTTGGCGGTCGAAGGCGATTCCCTGCGGCCGGCCCAGGCCGCGGAAGAACGTGGTGACATCGCCGCCCTGCGAAATGCGGTAGACGCGGTCAAAACTGGAGGTCGTTGGCCCCGTCGCATAGAGCTCGCCGGTCGGATGAAACGCCAGATGGTAGGCCGAGACGGAAGGTTCCAGCGTCGCGAAGACAAAAATCTCGCGCTGCGGACTGATCTTGAAGATGGTGCCGCTGCGGTCGCCCACGTAAAGATTGTGCTCGCGGTCGAATGCCAGGCCCGTGGCGACGCCCATGCCTTCGATCCACTGCTCGACCCGGCCGTCGGGCGAAACGCGGTGGATGGTCCCGTCGTTCCGGCAAGAGACGAAGAGGTTTCCCGAGCGGTCGAGTACCAGCCCGCTCGGGTTGGTCAGGGAAGTCACGAATGGCTTTACGCTGAAATTCGACGTGACCTTATAGAGGGACACGGGTACGCGCTGACCGCGCGGTCCGCTGAAGGTGACGTAGGTGTTGCCTTCCGGATCGACCGCGGGATTAGCGACAGGATGCAGGTTGTCGGCGATCTGCAGTCCGATGGCTACCGGATACGGCTGGCTTTCGTGGTCGCCCGCTGCGACCCGTACCGCGCCCCCCGTGGCGCCTTCGGGAACACGGACGACCAGGCGATGCGGGCCTGACAGCCCGACGCTGGCCTCGGCTTCTCCGAAGCGCACCATGGGCCGGACGAAACTGCGGCTCGAAAAACCGCTGCCGCGAATCTCGATTTCGCCGCCGGGAATCGCCGCTGTGGGCAGCACACTCTCAATGCGGGGGATGCCGTTCTTTTCCGAGGAGCCCAGGCTAAATTTCATAGCACACGAAAGTGTAACGCGACCTTCAGCAGAATGGCAGCATACACCCCCGCCACCCAGTCGTCTGCCATGATTCCCCAGCCGCGTGGCCATTTCTCAATCCGGCGGATGGGGTAGGGCTTCCAGATGTCGAACAAGCGAAACAAGACGAATCCTGCCAGCAGGTACTTCCAGTTGAGCACGCTGAGCGCCGCGTAGATGGCGTAGTCGGAAAGGTCCATGTGCGCCGCAAGGTTGGGGACCGCGATCGGAATGAGCGGCAGGATCAAGGTGATATGCTGCCCCGCGACTTCGTCGATGACCACAAATGGCGGATCCTTCAGTCCCACCAGCGCGGCAGTCCGTCCGGCGCTCCACACGCCAACGAAGGAAAGCAGCAAAACCAGCAGTGCGGCACAGACGACCGGGAGAATGAGCGCGGTGTTGTGGATGTCCGAGCCGGGCACCAGGAAGTGGTGGTCCATCAGCGTGGCTTCGGCCAGACGCTGTTCTGACAGCAGATCCCGCGGGCTGTGCGGTCGCAGGAAAAACAGCGCCGTAGCCATTGCGGTAAGCACGCCGACCAAAGAGCCCAAGGTCCCCGGCGCCCAGGGAGCGTATCCGACGCCACACGCCGTGGCGATGGCCACGGCCAGTCTCGGTCTCTCTCTCGTACCGTCAGTGGATGATCTCATTTTGCGTTTTGGGGGGACGGTTCGCGCCTCGCTCGGCTTCCGCCAGTTCTTCTTCGTCGAACACCGGTTCGGAGACGACGTATTTTTCGCTGGCCCAAGCGCCCAAATCCAGCAGGCGGCAGCGCTCGCTGCAAAAAGGGAAGTCCGCGTGGATGTCAGAGTCCGTCACGGCCTGGCAGATGGGGCAGCCATGTGTCATAACAGAAGCTTATCCCAAAACGCGCAGCGGCGCTCCCGTAGAGATGCGCAGCAGCTGTTCGTGCGGTTCCGGCGGCGGCGCATGGCGCTTTGCCGGACGCGGCAGAATCTCGCTCACCTCGCCGATCAAGTCGTAGCTGTCGGTCTTGCTGATTCTGACGCGCACCACGTCGCCCGAGCCGGCCAGCCGGCCGTCGGGCAGTTCGATGTCCGTCAGATACAGCTTGCCGTCAATTTCGGGCGCCATACCTTCGAGCCGCGCCTCCCACACCATGGGATTGTCGGGCGACGGACCTTCGACGAGAGCCGTTGCGGTGCGCCCTTTCCACCGCCGCAGCAGCTGGCGCGAAATCTTCTTTTGAATCGCCATTAACCGGTTGCGGCGGTCCGTCACCAGAGCGGGATCAAGTTTCCGATCGAGCGTGAAGCTGCCCGCACGGTCCACGTCCGAATACTCGAAAACGCCCATCCAGTCGAACTGAGCGGCTCTGACGAAAGCGCACAGCTCCTCGAAATCCTCGCTGGTTTCTCCCGGGAATCCCACGATAAACGAAGTGCGCAGGGAAACCCCGGGAATGGTCGAGCGAATCCGCTCCAGCAGCTTCAGAAAGGCGTCGCCGTGCGAGCCACGCCTCATCCGTGCCAGCACGTTGCGGCTGGCATGCTGCAGCGGCATGTCCAGATATTTCGCGAGGCGCGGGTGGGCGGCCAGCGTGTCGAGCAGTTCCCCGCTTACCCGATTCGGATAGGCGTACAGAAAACGGACCCACAGCAGCTCTTCGATTTCCGCCAGGCTTTCGAGCAGCCGCGAAAGCCCGCCGCCGAGACCCAGGTCTTCGCCGTAGGAAGTGGTGTCCTGCCCGATCAGCGTAATCTCGCGTGTGCCGCTGGCCGCCAGGGTTTGCGCTTCGCGAACCACCGATGCCAACCGCCGGCTGCGAAACTTGCCCCGCAGCTGAGGAATAATGCAGAAGCTGCAGGGATGGTCGCAGCCCTCAGCGACTTTGATGTAGGCGGCATGCTTGGGCGTGGTCAGGATGCGCGGCGTAAGGTCATGATAAAGAAAGGCCGGCGGTTCGGCCGGCAAGACTCGCAGGTCGCCCTCTACCGCTTCCAAAATGCGCGCGACCTCGCCGGTACCGACCACGGCGTCGACTTCAGGAATCTCTGAGAGGATCTGGTCCCGGTAGCGTTCCACCAGGCAGCCCGCCACGATCAGCTTTTTTGCCGAGCCGAACTTCTTGTGCTCGGCCATCTCCAGAATAGCGTCCACCGATTCTTTCTGAGCGGATTCGATGAAACTGCAGGTGTTGACCACCAGGACTTCGGCTTCGTCGGCGCGCGGGGTCAGCTCGTGGCCCTCCCGCGCGAGAATGCCCATCATTACCTCGCTGTCGACGAGGTTCTTGGGACAGCCCAAACTTACAAAACCTACCTTAGCCATGCAGAAAATTTGCGCCTTTTCGCAATTCTCTAGTGTAGCACGCCGCAATCCGGGCTCTTTCGGGCCGCAGCGTCCGTCCGATCCCCGCTGGTCGGGGGGAATGGGCTCTGCAAATCAGCGCGCGCGCAGTTCGCTCCGAATGGTTAGGAGAAGTTGCTCGAGCCGCGAAAGATCGCCTTCCGCCCGGCCAAAGCGGGCTTCCGCGTAGAGCTGCGTAAATTCGCTGACGCTCGCGCTCAGCCCGGGCTTTTTCACCAGCGCAGCAAACTCGAAAGCAGTCTGCGTCTCCGCGCGCTGGTAGCCGTGGCGCCCCATCAAGTAGAGCATCTCCTGGTACAAGCGGGACGCCATCAGCACGCGAGCCGTTGCCCGCTTTTCCCCGCCGAGCGCGAAGACCAGCCGCAACCGCTCGAAGAGGGCCGCGAGCCGTCCGTAGCGCAGCACGAGGAGCAGCGCCACCAGCAACAGCGGCAGGACGAGTCCCAGCTCCTTATGCCGCAGTTGCCAGGCGCCCAGCAGGTCCTTGAAATGCCGTTGCTTTCGAGCCAACCAGTTCGCTGCCAGCTGGCGCCAGTTGCGTGACCTCATCTGCACGGTCTGCGCCAGCGCGGTCTGGTGCGCGAAATCGTAGCCGATCACCCAGTCGTTCCAGGTCAGCTCGGCCCAATCGGCGAATTGCGAGAGCTTCGACAGGAAGCTGACGGCGGCCACCGGCGCCGCAGGCGTCGGATCGAAAACGATCCACCCGTTGCCTGGAAAGTACGCCTCGACCCAGCTGTGCGCGTCGCTGGCCCGCACAATGTAGTCGCCGCCCAGGTCGTTGTATTCGCCCGGCAAGAATCCGTTCACTTCGCGTGCCGGGATGCCCAGCGTGCGCAGCATCACGGTCATGGCCGACGCGAAATATTCGCAGTGCCCGGCCCGCGTTTCGAAAAGAAAATGGGCCAGGGGATCGCCGCTGGGGGCTTTGGTCAGATTCAGCGTGTAGGAATACTTGGTTCTGAGAAAATTCTCCAAAGCTACCGCCTGGTCGTACGGCGTAAGGGCGCCCTCGGAGGCGGACTTCGCCAGCCTGGGAATTCGCTGGTCGATTTCCGGAGGCAACTGCAGATACGTGCCGCGGATGTCGTCAGGATAAGCGGTCCCGGCAGCCCGCAGCCGCGCGCGGTCGAACAGGGGTAGTTGCGAAATCCCGGTGTATCGAACGGCCACGTAGTTGTGAAAAGGATTGAGCAGCGAGCCGGCGGCATCCCGAAAGACGTACATGTGCCGGCGGCTGACGCCGCCAGCCTCGCCCGTGAAGTTCCCTCGCATCATCAGCGGGTTCCCGGGCACAAAAAGGGCATCCGTGGCCATCGGCTCCTGCAACACGGTAAATTCCAGGATTTCTCCGCGCAATTCGCCCGGTTTGGGGCGCTGGCGCAGCGGAATCCACCCGTCCACGGTGGCTTCGAGCTTGTCCGGCTCGTGCAGGGCTGAGGTCCAGCGCCGCCCGTCAAACGTGGAGAGGGCGTTGCCCCGCCAGCGCAGCGCGGGGTAGCCAACGGCCTTGCCCGTCTCCACCCGCATCACTACGGCGGAGCTTTTCTTAATCTCCCCGATTTGGCCCAGTTCCACTTCGTCGGAAAATCCGCTGAGCAGAGCAGGGTTAAAACTGGTTTTGCCGAGATATCCGGCGCCGAAACGCGGAAAGAAAAAGAATAGAACGGTGCCCAAGAGAAGCGCCCCTGCCGAGGCGCTCGCTACCGCGCCGGTAAGCGCGCGAGCCAGCTTTCTCTCTCTCTCCGGCTGGACGCTGAGGGGTGGAAGCAAAGCTCCGGCGGCGCCCCGCCGCAGCTCCAGTCCGGTGTAGGTCGAAATTGCGAACGCCAGAAACAGGCAAAACAGGAAGAGGAAGGCGGTGTCCACGGTAAGAACCGCCGACGCCAGCACCGCGGCAAACGCCAGCATGATCAAGAAGTGCACGTCGCGATCGGTGCGGGCGCTATACAGCCTGACCAGCAGGATGAACAGCAGGAAATGCACCGCGCTGATCAGGGCAGCGAACAGCGGGGGATTCGGCGAGTTGGCCGCCAGGCTTCGCGAGAGGAAAAACATGTCCACCGGGAAGAACAGCAAGTAGCACAGGACCAGGAATGTCGCCGTCCTGGCCTTTAGCTCCGGGTCGTGTCCCTGCCACCAGCGCTTGGCGCGATACAGCACTGCGAACACGGCCGCGAGCGAGGTGAAGATGTCGATTTTTCCCGTACTGATCAGCGTCAGCAGGGAAGTCAGTAACAGCAGGAACAGCGAAATGCGGAAAAACCGCTCCGCGGGCAGCTCAGACGTAGCGGGTCGAAAAGCGCTCGAGGCCATGGCTCGGCTTCCATCCTAACACTCACCACCACGCCGGCC
>Ga0306920_100008049_pt1 | contig 13960 bp, 13 predicted proteins | sample flu12Cox44000170_FD_204666 | JGI IMG/M metagenome (GOLD analysis project Ga0306920, IMG submission 204666) | Lab enrichment of tropical soil microbial communities from Luquillo Experimental Forest, Puerto Rico - flux4day.12C.oxic.44.000.170 (v2)... | ecosystem: Environmental > Terrestrial >...
CACCACGAAGGCCGCGAGCGTGATTGCCGCGAGCACGGTCGTGCGCGGAATCTTTGCAACCGTGGTCAAGTATGACAGCGGGAAGATTGCATAGATGGTGAAAGCGATGCCATCGATTAGTCGCGCGCCCCAGCCGAGAATAACCGTGCCGGGATAGTCTCGCAGCACCTCCCACATCGGCACGCGGGCAACCTCTTTCTGCGTCTGTGCCTTGGTAAACTCGGGCGTCTCCATGACGCGCAGCCGGATGAAGAGTCCAACCGCCAGCAGCACGATGCTGAGCATGAATGCCACACGCCAGCCCCAGGAGACAAAATCGGCGTTGCTGAGGACATAGGACAGTAACGTCACCACGGCCGTGCTGCAGCACAGACCGATTGCCAGACCGATTTGCGGAAAGCAGGCGTAGTAGGCGCGCTCGTGGGGATTGGCGAATTCATAGGACATCAACACTGCGCCGCCCCACTCGCCGCCGAGGGCCACCCCCTGGATGAGCCGCAGTGCCAGCAGCAGAATCGGCGCCCAGGTGCCGATCTGATCGTAGGTCGGCAGCAAGCCTATCAGGAAGGTCGCGAGCCCCATGATCATCAGCGTCAGGACCAGCAAGGGTTTGCGGCCGATGCGATCGCCGAAATGCCCGAACAGGAGCCCGCCGAAAGGGCGGATCAGGAAGCCGGCAGCGAAGGTGCCGTAGGCCAGCATCGTATTGATAAAAATGTCGCCCTTCGGGAAGAAATACTGATTGAAGATGACGCCGGCCATCGTAGCGTAGATCAGAAAGTCATACCATTCGATGGTGATGCCAACGAGACTCGCCATCGCGACGCGCCGCACGTCGCGCCCCGCCATCGTTGAGACTTTGCCGGACGTGCTTTCAATCATCCTCATACCCTCCACCCGAGCAATGTAATCAGTCTAGAGGTGCAATATGATGAATTCCAACAAGACCGATGCCGTGCTCCTAGAGATCGATGAGCGCAAGGTGGCGTCGGTGGTTCTCAATCGCCCTGCGGTCAATAACGCTTACGACGGCGACTTTATCCAGTGCATGTTGACCGTGATCGATGCTCTCGACAAGGTAGCCGGGCTGCGGGCAATCATCGTCAAAAGCAGGGGCAAGCATTTCCAGGCGGGGGCTGATCTCAATTGGCTTAGCGCCGTGCGCATGTCCTCGCCGGAGGAGAACATCCGCGCCTCTCGCGCGACCGCCGAGGCCCTGCAACGACTCAATCTGGCTCCGGTGCCGACAGTGGCCTTTGTGCAAGGGGCCTGCTTCGGCGGGGGTACGGGTATCCTCGCCGCTTGCGACGTGGTGATCGCGGCCGACAATGCGATTTTCTCGATAGCCGAAGTACGCTGGGGGTTGACCGCGGCGATAATCATTCCGCAGCTCAACGATGCCATCAGTGTGCGCCAGGTGCGCCGCTACGCGCTAACGGGGGAACGATTCGAGGCGCAGGAAGCCCGCCGCATCGGCCTTGTGCATCAAGTGGTGCCGCTCGCCGAGCTGGAAGCGGCCGGTGCGCGCGTCGTTGATCAATTATTGCAGAATGGACCGGAAGCGATTTCCCAGACCAAGGCGCTTGCGATCGAGTCGGCTTGGAGCGGTTTGGACGAGGCAACATTCAACCGGCTCATCGAGATGCACGCCCAGAAGAGACAATCTGCCGAAGCAGCCGAAGGGCTTTTGTCGTTCGTGCAAAAGCGCGCGGCGCGATGGCAATGAGATGGAGCAGGCACCGCTCGACAGAACGAATGACCGCGCCAATGATCGATAATTCACAGACTCTCTCAACGGCTCGCTTAGCGCCGCGTTTCCAAAGTTCGAATCATATAGCGAGTGTCCGCTATTCCCCTCACCCGGCCCTTCGGGCGACCCTCTCCCGCAAGGGGAGAGGGCCATCGAGCGCGCTTCGCCGCAAGCGATCTTCTCCACGATACCGTTTGCTGAGCTGATCGAGTCAGTGTGAGCGATACTTCAAACGGACGCTGCGTGCGAGACTATGTATTCTGCGAGCAGCGGGCACCAAACCCTCTCCCCTTGCGGGAGAGGGTGCCGAAGCCGCGTAGCGGCGAGGCGGGTGAGGGGTGTCAATACACTGAACTCTGATCTGATAAATTTTAAGGAAACGCGGCGCTAATCGCCTGACTCGATGCAGGCATCGAATCGATTTTGGAAGCTTGAGGCCGACAGCGTGGGGATAGCTCCGATGAGGAGATTGGTCGTGTGCGCGCCTGCATCATCCGGCGGCGGCTCCGTGGTCGTGGCGAGCTTTTTGCTGTCCGTGATGCGCTGCGCCTCGGGTGTCCCCTGTGTCGTGCCCGTAGCCTCGCTCTGCGCGGGGGCTGCACTGGTCGCGGCGGCGCTGGCCAGAGACGTTGTTTGAACAGGTTGCGTCGCCGAGCTTTCACGCGCATCAGGACTCGTATCGTCATGCTTGGAGCCGAGCAGGCTCCCGAAGAACGCCCCGATGCTTCTCAAGATCGGCGCGGCTGAGTCCACACGCACCGGTACGGGTTTCACTTCGGGAGAGGGGATGGCAAAGACGCTTGCGCCCGCGCCGGGGGACGGCTCGGCCGGCGGACGCACATGCGCCGGAATGGTGCCTGAAGCGGTACGAATGGCAGCACCCGGTCCGCCCTGGGCTCTCAGCGCGGAAAGGAAGGCGGGATTCATTCCCCCCTCCTTTCCGTTTGTGGGCAGAGCGGCGGGGACCCCATGCCTGATGAGCCGGGTGAGCTCGATCCGGTCACGCTGCTGCTTGTCGTGAACGGCGGACGCGATCTGCTGAGGCACCTTATAGGCGGGGCACCGGCTAACCGGGTTGAATTTACCTGAAGATTGCGCATCGAACACATAGCGCCTGTCGCAAACCGCCACCTTTGGCTCCTTGCGTGTAGCCTCGAAATGGTCGTAGCCCTGCTTGAGCGCTTTCCAGAAGGCCAGGTGCGGGGAGCTGCAATGTCTCGCCATGTTGCGAGGAGTCATTCGGAACGGGTAGGCCTGAATTTGAAACGACCTCTGATCGCCGAAGAAGGCTTCACGCGCCAGCGAATAAATTTCGGCGATCTGCTCATCGGTCATGGCGTAGCAGCCGACCGAGGCACAGTCGCCATGGACCATCAGGAATGAGCCTGCTCGACCATTCGCCCGATCATAGGCGTTGGGGAAGCCGGTGTTGATGGCCAGATGATAATTGGAATTCGGGTTCATCAGCTCGGGCGTGATGGTGTAGAAGCCCTCGGGCGCTTGCCGGTCGCCTTCCTGGATCTTCGGCCCCAAATCGCCTGACCAGCGGCAGATGGGATAGGTCCGCAGCAGCGCGAAGCGTCCGCTTTTATCTACTTTCCACAGCTCTAATTCTGACTCTTCCTTGAAGATCCGAATCAAGATCGGCGAGTGCTTTGCCATACCCTTGGTGTCGAGCTCGGCCAGCACTTCCTCTGAGAGCGGCTGCATGTGACGGCCGCTGATATTCGGAATCTTGTCGACATTGCAGCCGGCAAGCGCCGCGGCCGCCGCGAGCGCAGCGCAAGCGAGATGCGACCGCAATAGAGGCCGCCAATACAATGCCTGAGCTCCTCGGACCGAGTCCGCCGTCATGGCTTGTCCCGGCCATCCACGTCTTCGATCGGATGTGCAAAAAAGACGTGGATGCCCGCGACAAGCGCGGGCATGACGAGTGAGAGATGGCGCAGTCTGGGCCCAGACTTGGGTCACACGATGGCAGGCTCGCAATATTCCGCGGCGCCCCTCCCCTTGCAGGCAGGGGCTCGGGGTGGGGCAGTTGATGAGATACCGTTTTGGCGATATCCGCCGCCGCGGCTGACCGGCGAGCGCTTGCGACTTCGCTTCCGCCATGCTATCATTTATGATAGCATGGCCTTGGCTGGAGAGAACATGGGGCAAGTATTGGTTCGCAACCTGGATGACCACATCATCGAAAGCCTCAGGACAAAGGCTGAGCTTCGAGGCCGCTCTCTCGAGCAGGAGCTTCGGGATGTTCTTACGGCCGCAGCCCCGCTGAAGCCGCTTGAGAAAATTGCGATCCTCCGCAGAATACGGGCAAAATCTCCATCGCTGAAGGGCTTCGACGTGAGCGCGGCGATACGCGCCGGTCGCGATGATGAAGCTCTCGCATGACGATTGTCGTAGACGCCAGTGTCGCGGTCCGCTGGTTTCTCGATGTCCCCGGCTCGGAGAAGGCTTACCGGCTGATCGAACACGAGGATCGCATCCTCGCACCCGACCTTGTCATGGCGGAAACGGCGAGCGCGTTATGGAAGGCTGTCCGTTTCGCCGGTCTTAAGCCGGCGACGGCGGCCGAAGCCATTGCCGCAGCCGGAGCGGCCTTCCACGAGCTCGTCCCCGCGCGCACGCTGGCCGATCGTGCGCTCGCAATCGCGCTTGATCTGCGCCATCCCGTCTACGACTGTTTTTATCTCGCTCTGGCGCTGGCGCGCGCCAGTCGTTTGGTCACGGCCGATGATCGCCTGTTGCGAGTTTGCAGGCGTACGCGATTCGCGAAACTGGTACGCTCGCTGTGACGCGTGGATGATTTGATAGCCTTCATCGCTTGCGCTCAAATGCGACCGCTTGCGCCCTGAGCAATCAGTATCATTTCCTCAGATGATGCCGCGCGCATTAAGCAGCGCGAGCAGCTCATCGGCCAGCACTTGTGGCTGCTTCGCGCCGCCGGTGAGCACCAGTTCGGCCCGCTCCGGCGGCTCGTAGGGACTGCCGATGCCGGTGAAGTTCGGCAGCTTGCCGGCGCGCGCAAGCCTGTAGAGACCCTTACGGTCGCGCGCCTCGCAGATTTCAAGCGGCGTGTCGACGAAAACCTCGATGAACTCGCCTTCTTTGAAAAGCGAGCGCGCCATGCGCCGCTCGCTGCGAAAGGGCGAGATGAAGCTTACGATCACGATCAGGCCGGCTTCCACCATCAGCTTTGCCACTTCCGCCACACGGCGGATGTTCTCCACCCGATCCTCGTCGGTGAAGCCAAGGTCGCGATTGAGGCCGTGACGCACGTTATCGCCATCGAGCACGATGGTGTGGTGTCCCACGCGATGCAACGCCTGCTCGATCAGATCGGCAATGGTTGATTTTCCCGCGCTCGGAAGGCCGGTGAGCCACAAGACGCAGGGTTCCTGGCTCTTGAGCCGAGCGCGCGCATTCTTGTCGATCTTGAGCGGCTGCCAATAGATATTTGCGGCCCGGCGCAGCGGGAAAGCGATCACCCCGTATCCGGCTATGGTATGGGTGACCGGCTCCATCAGAGTGAAGGTTGCGGTCTCGCGATTCTCCGCACCGGTGTCGAAGGCAATGGGACGCTCGACCGCCAGGTTGCAGAATGCGATCTCGTTGCGATCCAGGTGTCTGGCGGCGAGGTGCTCGAAGGTCTCCATGCTCAGCTTGTATTTGAGCGCGGTCACCTGGCCATCGACGAGCGCAGCCCCGATGCGCAGCAGATAGGAGCGTCCGGGCAGCAGCGGATGCTCGCCCGTCCAGACCACATGGGCGGAAAACTGCTCCGCCACCGCGGGTCGTGCATCTTCCGCGGCGAGCATGTCGCCGGCGCCAAGATCGATCTCCTCGGCCAGCGTGAGCGTCACCGCCTGCCCCGCCAGCGCCTCCTCGACGTCTCCATGCGAGGTTGCGATGCGGGCAACCGCGGCTGCCCTGCCGCTTGGCAGCGCCACGATCCTGTCGCCCGGCCGCAGGGTGCCCGACGCGATCGTGCCCTTGCACTCGCTGAGCTGGGAGCGTCGATCAAACCGTTCCACCGGCATTCGGAACGACTTTGCTGCAGCACTCGGAGAGCCTTTCGCACTCTCCAGGTATTCGAGCAACGTCGAGCCGCCGTACCAGGGGGCAGCATCGCTTGGCCGCGCGACGTTATCGCCATGCAATGCGCAGGTGGGAACGCAGCTGGCGTTCGAGAGCCCAATGCCGCGGGCAAAATCGAGATACTCGTCTCGCAGCCGCTCAAATCGAGCGCCATCCCACCCGATCGTGTCCATCTTGTTGACGGCCAAAACCACGTCGCGAACGCCGAGCAATGCGAGGATGTAGCTATGTCGCCGGGTCTGGGGCAGGAGGCCTTTACCGGCATCGATCAGGATCAGCCCAGCATCAGCGTTCGATGCTCCGGCAGAAAGCTTGCGCGCATCGTCCTTGCTCCCCGGGATGTCGCTGATGATGAGCTTGCGCCTGGGCGCTGCGATCGTGATCTCCCTGTTGCCTTCGGCGTGCGGTCCAGCGGCGGCTGATGCGTTCTCGAGCTCGCTCTCGGCGGCGGAGACAGAGGGAGCCTCCCCGAGCAGCAACTGCGAATCCTCAAGCAGCCGGCGGATCAGCGCAGACTTGCCGGCGCCGGCCGATCCGCAGGTGACGACGCGCAGGAGAGTGCTGCGCCCGGCTCGTGAAAGCGCGGTTGCGCCCATCGCATTACTCATTCTGCGATGGCGCCAGGGATCGCCTTGCGCCACTTCCGCTCCGCCAATTGTTGTAGCTCAGACGGGAGAGGAGAAGCAGCGCCGCTCCTGTGATGACGCCGATGACGCCCAGCATGAGCGTAATGGCACGCGCGCCGAGGGTGGGAATGAGGAGGAAAGTGGTGCCGAGCGTCCCCGCGATCGAGCCCGCGGTGGAGACCCCGTACACCGCTCCGGATACGCGCCCGGAGCGTTGCGCGGAGCGCAACAGAAGCCGGACCGCAAAGGGCGAGTACATGCCGAGAAAGGTCACGGGCAAGAGCATCAGGGCGAAGGCTGCCACGAGGCTCCCGGCGCGGACATCGTCAATAGCGGAAAGAACGCGCTGGAGGATGCTTCCTGCAAAGCTCGGCAGCGCCAGCAGGTAGGCGGCTGCGAGGAGAACCGTGCACGCGAGAACAGCGATTGAAGCCGTGCGATCGGCGAGGATGCCGCCAGCAAAATAGCCCACCGTGAGCGCGAGCAGCACTGTCGAGATGAGCGCGGCCCAGGTATAGATGCTGCTGCCGAAATAGGGGTTGAGATAGCGAGAGCCGAGCATCTCGAAGCTCATGACAATGGCGCCGGTGACAAAGGCGGCCAGGTAGATCACGGCGGCAGCTGCGATGCTCGCCCGGACGGAGTCTGCCTTTTTGGGTAAGTGGTGCACGAAGCTTCCCGATGTTCTCGCTTCGCAGAGCTTTCTCTGGCTGGGGAGCGGGTGACGGCGTCCGAGCAGTGAATCACATTGAGCATAACCGCGCTACGGCAAGGCCGCGCGGCCGCGCGCCCGGTTATCCTTTTGCAGCTATGACTGGCGCGATCGCGATCAGCGCGCTTGCACTCACCGGCAGCGCGGCGGAGAGCCTGTTCGACGAAAGCACGCGCGCGCAGATGCTGCGGCACGGTGACGGGCCGGTCGCGCATATCGAAACCGAATACAACGATCTCTTCATCGCGAAGAGCGGCTCGTTCCTGCTGATGTCCACCCGCTACAGAGCCGAATCCAACATTCATTCCATCGTCAACCTCATGGACCCGGACGAGCTCCCGGCACCCTACACGCGGTTCATGTCCGCGGGTCTTCTCTATGCGCAACAAGTCGGTCGCATCTTGATGATCGGGCTCGGCGCGGGCTCGGTGTCGACCTACCTGGCGCGCGCCATGCCGCAGGCGCGCATCGACGTGGTCGAGCTTGATCGGGTCATCAGCGCGGCTCACAAATATTTCGGCGTGCAGGCAACCGATCGGGTCCGCATCGTCGAGAGCGACGCAAGGGTCTACCTCAAGCGGCACAGCGAGCTTTACGACCTGATATTGCTCGATGCGTATCGCGAGCTCGGGGTACCGTTCCACCTGCTCACGAAAGAATTCTACGCCCTCGTCAAGGAGCGCCTTGCTCCCGGCGGGGCGGTCGCCGCCAACATCGCTGGCGGCACGAAGCTCTACGCCTCGACCCTTGTCACCTTGCGCGCCGTGTTTGCCGGCGTCGATGTCTATCCCGAATACGAGACCGCGAACGAGGCCCAGGTGGTCGTCGTGGCCAGTCCCGCGTCCGCGCCCGGCACGCAGATGCTGCTGCAACGAGCCGAGGCTTTGCAGGAGCGCTACCGCTTCCGCTACCCGCTGCCGGGCCTGCTGAAAAAAAGAGTGACGAGCCACAACGCTGAGCAGGGCGAGCTGCTCACCGATGATTTCGCGCCGGTGAACCTCTATGAGACCACGCCGCTCAAATCGCGCTTGCGGTGAGGACCCCACTAAAAGCATGTTCCGATGACTTTGAACCACAGTGATGCAAGACGCACCGGCCGGCTCCCTCTCCCCAAATGGGGAGAGGGAGTCACGCTGAACATATTGCATGTTCGTGCATCGATTTCAGCGAGACGCGCTTTTAGTTTGCGGCGTTCTGCCGCCTGAGCTTGTTGCGCCATCCCAGCAGTCGCTGATCGGCGGTCAGTAGCGTTGCCTCATGGGTGATCGCGGTCGCTGCGATGAAGCGATCGGCGGGATCGCCATGCAAATCGAGATTTGCCGCGAGTATTGCAATGTCGCCGGTAAGAGGCACCTCAGTGATTCCTGAGTCGAGCACCTGCTTGCGCACTCGATGGGCGGATTCGAGTGATCGAATCCGTCGCTTTGCGATAAGCATTGAAATTTCCCAGAAGCTAATTGCGCTGACGGCTAGACAATCATTGGCGAGAGCTTCATCGGCCAGGACTTGGCTTCGCTTACCCAAGCCTGAATCCGTTATGAACCAGATCGCCGCATGCGTATCGAGCAGGATCACCTGAGCGCATCCCACTCCACATCGATCGGCGCGATGATGTCGCCGATGACGAGCAGGCGATCCTTCATGATACCGCGGGCATTTTTCCTACGCGCGCGATGCGGCACCAGTTCGGCAATCGGTTTTCCCTTCTTCGTGATCACCACCCCTTGGCCGGTGCGCTCCACCTCATCCATTATGGCAAGGCATTTTGCCTTGAATTCGGATGCTTTGATTATTCGCGACATTACTGTGTGACCATGGTCATGCCCATGGTCATTATGGGCTGCCTCCGTGCTCAATTCAACCCCCTTGCAGGAGGACGATGCGCGCGCCAGGCGGCCTGACTTTTCACCGGTATTTTCAGGCCCTGGCTTCAGGGCAGTTCTTGCACGGGCTGCCGGCGACAAGCGCCGTCAAGGATCAATGCTGCAGGATCTTGGAAAGGAAAATCTGCGCGCGGTCGCTGCGCGGCTGGGTAAAGAAGTCGGCGGTCGCAGCGTCCTCGACAATCTCGCCGCGGTCCATGAACACCACGCGATGAGCGACCTTGCGCGCGAATCCCATCTCGTGGGTCACGACCATCATAGTCATGCCGTCCTTAGCCAGCGCCACCATGACGTCGAGCACCTCATTGATCATCTCCGGATCCAAGGCTGAGGTAGGCTCGTCGAAGAGCATGGCGATCGGATCCATGGCGAGCGCCCGGGCAATCGCCACGCGCTGTTGCTGGCCGCCGGAGAGCTGACCGGGAAACTTGTCGGCCTGCTCGCGCAGCCCTACGCGCTCGAGCAGGCGCATGCCGCGCTCGACGCTCTCCTCCTTGCCGCGGCCAAGCACCTTGATCTGTGCCAGCACGAGATTGCGCATGACGGAAAGATGCGGAAACAGCTCGAAATGCTGGAATACCATGCCGATGCGGGCGCGCAGTTTCGGCAGATCAGTCTTGCGGTCGCCGACCGGGATGCCGGCAACCTTGATCTCGCCCTTCTGGAACGGCTCGAGCCCGTTGACACACTTGATCAACGTCGACTTGCCCGAGCCGGAGGGGCCGCATACCACCACGACCTCTCCCTTGGCGACCTCGGTCGAGCAGTCCTTGAGCACCTGGAAATCCTGATACCACTTGCTGACCTGACTGAGCGTTATCATCAAATGTCACCGAACGATCGCGATCCTGCTCTGCAGGCGGCGCACGAGCTGAGAGGCCACGAACGAGATGATGAAATACACGACCGCCGCGAACAGGTACATTTCGACGAGGCGACCGTCGCGCTGCGCCACCTTGGAGGCCGCGCCGAGAAAGTCGGTGATGGAGAGCACATAGACGAGCGAGGTGTCCTGGAACAGGATGATCGTCTGCGTCAGCAGGACCGGGAGCATGTTGCGGAACGCCTGCGGCAGGACGACGTAGCCCATCGTCTGCGCATAGGTCATTCCCAGCGCCTGCGCCGCCGCCATCTGCCCGCGCGGGATCGACTGGATGCCGGCGCGCATGATCTCGCAGTAGTAGGCGGCCTCGAACAGCGTAAACGTTACCAGCGACGACATGAATGCCCCCACCTGAATGGGCCGCGCCGCGCCGGTGATCCATTGGCCAATGAACGGCACCAGGAAATAGAACCAGAAGATCATCAGCACGAGCGGAACGGAGCGCATCAGGTTGACATATCCGGCAGCCGGCAGCGAGATCAGGCGCATGCTCGAGAGCCGCATGAGCGCAAGCAGTGTTCCCACGATGATGCCCCCAACCGTGGCCATTGCGGTCAGCATGAGCGTGAACGTCATGCCGTCATAGAACAGGTACGGCAAGGACCGGATGATGACGTCGAAGTCGAAGTTCGCGAACATCGTCGGTGCTACCGCTCTAGTGAGTCGCGGCCGGGGCCGCCGCGCCGATGAGGCCGGGAACGGCCGCGCGGCGCTCGACCCAGCGCATGGCGAAGGTCACGGCGATGTTGATCAGGATGTAGATGACGGTCGCCGCGGTGAAGGCCTCGAACACCTGGAAGGACATCTCCTGCATCGCGCGCGCGCGTGCCGTCAGCTCCATCAGCCCGATGGTGAGCGCGACGGCGCTGTTCTTGATGACGTTGAGGAACTCCGATGTCAGCGGCGGCAGAATGATGCGATACGCCATCGGCAGCAGCACATATAGATAAGCCTGCGGTAGCGTCAGCCCGAGCGCGAGCGCTGCGAACCGCTGCCCACGGGCAAGACTTAGGATGCCCGCGCGCACCTGCTCGGCTACCCGCGCCGAGGTGTAGAAGCCGAGCGCGACCACCGCGGTATAGAAGGATGCGTCCGGCAGCTGCTTGAGCCAATCGCCGGCCGCAGCGGGCAGAAGCTCGGGCAGCACGAAATACCAAAGGAACATCTGCACCAGCAGCGGGATGTTGCGAAACAGCTCGACGTAGGCCTGGCCGAGGCGCACCGGCCAGGGATACGGCATCGTGCGCACGACGCCGACCAGCGAGCCGAGCAGCAGCGCGAGGCACCACGCGGCGAGCGCGGTCATCAATGTCCAGCCGGTACCGAGCAGCAGCGTCTCGAGATACGTGTGGACACCGTCCGGCGACGTCTCGAAGAAGATGCTCCAGTTCCAGTTGTAGTTCATGACGCCGTAGGGTGGGCAAAGGCGCGCAACTTCGACACCCGAGCCCGATCTCGACTCGTTTTGCGCGCCGTGCCCACGCGTTCACGCCAGGGCTGCGGTTTCAAGAGTTGACGCGTGGGCAAAATCGCCAACAACGTTTTTAGGAGCCGCTCGTCCGCGCGGGCGATTTTGCCCACCCTACACCGATCAATAAACCGCCGGGTCGCCGCTGTCGGTGGGGCTGGCAATCACCTTCTTGAATGAGGCGCTCATCGGCACATTGAGATTTATGCCTTTCGGCGGAATCGGCTGCAGAAACCACTTGTCGTAGATCGCATTGATGGCGCCGCTGCGGTAGGTGGCGATCATCGCCTGATCAACGACCTTCTTGAACGCTTCATCGCCTCTGCGCAGCATGATTCCGTAGGGCTCGACCGAAAGCGGATCAGCGGAGATGACATAGCTCTGCGGCGATTTCGATCCCGCAACCAGACTGTAAAGCAATATGTCATCCATCACGAAGGCGGCCGCGCGGCCGGTCTCGACCATCAGAAACGCCTCGGCATGATCCTTGGCGGCGAGGATATTGAGATTGAGGCCTTTCTGCGCGCCGATCTCGGTGATCTGTTTGATATTGGTCGTGCCGGACGTTGAAACGATGGTCTTGCCGCGCAGATCCTCGACCGTGTTGATGTTGGACGCCTTCTTCGACACGAAGCGGTTGGCGGTGACGAAATGGGTGATGGTGAAGGCGACCTGCCTCTCACGCTCCAAATTGTTGGTGGTCGAGCCGCATTCGAGATCGACGGTGCCGTTGGCAATCAGCGGGATGCGCGTGGCCGAGGTCACCGGATTGAGCGCCACTTCGAGCCTGTCGAGCTTGAGCTCCGCCTTTACCCCATCGACGATCCGATGGCACAGGTCCATGGCATAGCCGACCACCTGCTGCTTGTCGTCGTAATAGGAAAACGGCACCGAGGATTCGCGATGCCCCAGCGTGATGGTGCCCGTCTCCTTGATCTTCTTGAGCGTCCCGGTGAGGTCCTCGGCGAGCGAAGTGCCCGCGCAAAGCGCCGATATCGCCACTGCCGACAGCAATATCCTGAATTGCATGATCGTTCTCCCCTGGTATTGAGGCGGTAGGGTGGGCAAAGGCGCGCAAATCCACGGCCGTGCCTCACGCTCGCCCTTACGCGCGCCGTGCCCACGCGGTTGAGCGCCTCCTCTCACTCTACGCGTGGGCAAGGCACCGCGACAAGCGTATCTGTGCCAATGCTGTGGTCGGCGCCTTGCCAGTCTACCGTCCGGGTCAGGCGCGGATCTTCACGTAGCTTCCCGGCGCATCCTCGATGGGGGCGAGGACGCCGCCGCCGGGCTCGCGCGCCGCCACCTCGGTCGCGTCCTGCGCCTTGAGCCAATCAAGCCAGTCCGGCCACCATGAGCCCGGGTGCTCCTTGGCTGTCGACAGCCAGCGCTCGAGGTTGGCGCTGGCCGGCTTGCGGCCGGTCCAATACTGGTACTTCCCCTTGTCCGCGGGATTGACCACGCCGGCAATGTGCCCCGATCCGCTCAACACGAAGCGGACCGGCCCGCCGAAAAACTTGCAGCCGAGCAGCACCGATTTCGCAGGAGCAATGTGGTCCTCGCGGGTGGCGAGATTGTAGATCGGGATTTTTATGTCCTTCAAATTCAGCTTCCTGCCGCCGATGACCATATCGCCCTTGGCCAGCCGGTTCTCCAGATAGCAATTGCGCAGATAGAAGGAATGATTTGCCGCCGGCATCCGCGTGGCGTCCGAGTTCCAATAGAGCAGATCGAACGGCGCCGGCTCCTTGCCCTTGAGATAATTGTTGATGACATAGGGCCAGACCAGATCGTTGGAGCGCAGCAGGTTGAAGGCAGTCGCCATCTTGCGCCCTTCGAGATATCCCACCTCACCCATCTCACGCTCGCGGGCGGCGATCTGCTCCTCGTCGACGAACACCTTGAGATCGCCGGCATGGGTGAAATCGACCTGCGCGGCAAGCAGCGTCGCCGAGGTGATGCGGTCATCCCCTTGGCCCGCCATGAAGGCGAGCGCCGCTGCCAGCAGCGTGCCGCCGACACAATACCCCAGCGCATTGACCTGGCGCTCGCCGGTGACCTTCTCGATGATATCGAGCGCCACCAATGGGCCTTGCAGGACGTAATCCTCGAACGTCTTGCCGGCGAGCCGCGCATCCGGGTTCACCCATGAGATGACGAAAACGGTGAGGCCCTGAGCGACGCACCAGCGAATGAACGATTTTTCCGGGGTGAGATCGAGGATGTAGAACTTGTTGATCCAGGGCGGAACGATGAGAAAGGGACGCTTGAGCGCCATCGGGGTCGACGGCGCGTACTGGATCAGCTGCATCAGCTCGTTCTGATAGATCACCTTGCCCGGGGTAACCGCAAGATTTCGACCGACATCGAACATCTTGTAATCGGATTGGCGGATCCTCAGGTCGCCGCCTCCTGCGCGGATATCTTCCGCCAGCATATGCATGCCGCGCACGAGATTGGCCGCTTTCGAGCTCACCGTCTCGCGCAGGACTTCCGGGTTGGTGAGAAAGAAGTTGGACGGGGCGATCGCATTGGCA
>Ga0306920_100008050_pt1 | contig 13960 bp, 11 predicted proteins | sample flu12Cox44000170_FD_204666 | JGI IMG/M metagenome (GOLD analysis project Ga0306920, IMG submission 204666) | Lab enrichment of tropical soil microbial communities from Luquillo Experimental Forest, Puerto Rico - flux4day.12C.oxic.44.000.170 (v2)... | ecosystem: Environmental > Terrestrial >...
CGTCAACCGAAACCATCGGGCAGGCTGTTGTCCAGAGCGTGTCTGACCTGCTGCAGATGAACATGGCTTACCATGCCGTCTGAGACAGGCATGCAGAAGCCTCGGACTTTGTTCGAGAAGGTGTGGGATGCGCACGTGGTGTACCAGGCCCCAGGCGAACCGACACTGTTATATATCGATCTCCACCTGCTTCACGAAGTTACCTCACCGCAGGCATTTGAAGGACTCCGGCTCGCCAATCGCAAGACACGCCGGCCCGATCTGACCTTTGCCACGATCGACCACAACATCCCTACGACGACGGACGAACGCCTCGTCATCAGGGACCAAGTCGCAGCCCAGCAAATCGCCATCCTCCGCCGAAACTGCGAGGCAGCGGGAATCGCGCTGTTTGACGTAGGTTCCGGGCGGCAAGGGATCGTTCATGTTATCGGCCCGGAGTTGGGGCTGACCCAGCCGGGTATGACCGTTGTATGCGGTGACAGTCACACCAGCACCCACGGAGCATTCGGTTCGCTGGCGTTTGGCATTGGAACCTCTGAAGTTGAGCACGTGCTCGCAACCCAATGCATATCGCAACGCAAGCCACGCACCATGCGAATTACAACGTCCGGCGCACTTCCGAAAGGTACCTCTGCGAAAGATCTCATTTTGCACATCATCGCCAAATTGGGTACAGATGGTGGAACGGGGCACGTAATCGAGTATGCCGGCGGTGTCGTCCGCAGACTCAGCATGGAAGAGCGCATGACGCTCTGTAACATGAGCATCGAATGCGGCGCGCGCGCCGGCATGGTGGCTCCCGATGAAACCACATTCGCTTACCTGGAAAGTCGTCCGTACGCTCCCAAGGACGGGAGATGGTCAGCAGCGCTTTCGGGTTGGCGTTCGCTGAAAAGCGATGCTGGGGCGGCATTTGACTGCGAAGTGCAGATCGATGCCTCTCACCTGGTGCCCAAGGTGACGTGGGGCACGAACCCCGGAATGTCTGTGGGCGTGACCGACAGCGTCCCTCAACTTGACGCGGCACGAAATGAGGCGGAACGGCAATCGATGATTGCTGCGCTCGATTACATGGGGCTCAAAGCCGGCACCAGAATCGAGGACATCAGCGTGGACCGCGTTTTCGTGGGTTCCTGCACCAATGGCCGGCTGGAAGATCTGCGGGCCGCTGCCGCTGTGCTGCAGGGGTACAGAATTCATTCCGATGTAACGACTTTGGTGGTGCCCGGCTCTGAGGCGGTGAAGAAGGCAGCCGAGAAAGAAGGACTCGATCGCATTTTCAAAGAAGCTGGGGCGCAATGGAGGGAGCCGGGATGCTCGATGTGCCTGGGCATGAATGCCGACATTCTTGCGCCTAAACAACGATGCGCTTCTGCCAGCAATCGCAACTTTGAAGGACGTCAGGGCAGGGAAGGCCGCACGCATCTGGTCAGTCCGGCGACCGCCGCCGCCGCCGCAGTGGCGGGACATTTCGTCGACGTGCGCGGCTGGAGCGACAAGGCATAGCCATGGAGCCCATTCGCAAACATCGCGGTATCGTGGCCCCGCTGCACCGGGAAAACATTGACACGGATCAGATCATCCCAAAGCAGCATCTGAAGCGTATTGAGCGCACAGGTTTTGGGAAGTTTCTCTTTTCCGACTGGCGTTACCACCCAGACGGCAGTGAGCGCACAGACTTCGTTCTCAACCAGGCACACTATCGCAAGGCGACGATTCTGGCAGCGGGTAAGAACTTCGGTTGCGGCTCATCGCGCGAGCATGCAGCCTGGGCTCTAGCTGAGTTCGGGTTCAGAGTTGTTCTTGCTCCTTCCTACGCCGACATCTTCCACAACAACGCGGGCCACAACGGGCTGCTGGTGATTGAATTGAACGGCGACGTTATCCAGCGCATCGTGGACAATACCGCCAGGATTGTTCCGTATCACCTCAACGTTGATCTGGAGCAGCAATTGATCACGGATGATCTGGGTCTTTCCAAGAAGTTTGAGATTGAACAGTTTCGCCGTCATCGGCTGATGAACGGACTGGATGAAATCGGCATGACCTTGATGCACGAGGCAAAGATCGCCAGTTACGAGCGGCGGGCGCGTTTGTCCTTTGGAGAATCGTAGCTTGGGTGCTCTGCACTTCCAGAAGGATGTTTTGAGTTACGATCCCTCATCGGAAGTTATACGTCCAACTTAGGCCAACATAAGATTTCAATGGCGCGCCAACGACGCGTTCGAATGGATGTGACTCGCCTGGTAACGCCAGGGTTTCCACCGTCTGGCCGGTGTAGCCGTTCGCGATCAGGAAATTGGCCGCCACTGACATCCGGCTTTCCAGGAAGCTGCGCAGGATTGTTCCGCGAATTTCCGTCACAGGTACCCCGGTAAGGCCGTCGCCGAGCGGCTTAGCCTTGACGTATTCGAACTCGCTTCGCACTTGGAGATGTAAGGGCAGTCGGTTGACCGTAGCAACCGCATCCCAGATTTGGCGCGGCGCTTCGGGAATGGGTTGGCCGGTATAGAGATCGCGCGCATCCGCCTGCGCGTAGGAAAGAAAGAGGCTGCCACGCGAAAAGTTCCGCTGCACCGAAACTGCAAGCACGCGGTTACGCGAGGGTCCGACGACTTCCTGTAAGCCGGTATCGGCATCGATCTTAGCCAGTTCAAGCGAATTCGTGACGCGGCGCAGCGTCAGATAGAACTGCGTCTGCTTCAGGGTCTTCGAGATAACCAGTTGATCGGCGCGCGAAGGAGCCAGCAGCGTTGGGAGAGCTGTACCGGTTCCGATGCGCGGATCGTTGGTGTGAAAGGATTCACCGTAGCTGAAGGCGACCGTCGGCAGGTACCAGCGGTCGGGGGGAAGCACGGTCAGCGTCCCTTTTGGCAGAGTCAATGTTGCCAGGCGATTGAACGAATTCTGCGGATTGATCAGGTCCTGATTGTTCATCCACACCTGTTCCTGACGAACTCCCAGATTGAAATGAAGGTAGCGCGTGGCGCTTCCGTCTACGGCAACGAATGGCTCAACGTACGACAGGGTGAGATTGTTGCTGGTGACCGGCTGAAAGACGCCGTTATCGTCTACATGCTTCAAATCAAGATTACGAGGCGCGTCGCGGCGCAGGTCAACTCCACCCTGAAACGACAACCACGGCCGAACGCTCTGCACGTACATCGTCTCACCGCCAAACACATTGCGGCTTTCGCTCTGCTGGATCAGTCCATCTCCGAAATTGGACCGCAGTGTCAGCGCGTAATTACGAAAGAATCCGGAGAAAACAAACTGACGCTGCTCGCTCAGTTTCCAGGTGTCACTTACCGCAGCGAGAAAGTTATGGGTGCGGTCGATTTGACGGTCGTCGATTGTGTCGCCGTGCACAGGGACATCGATTGGAGTGAGCCCAGGAATATAAGAGAAACCGTAGTAACCCGCGCCGAACAAGGTAAGGACGTGATTCCCGAGAACGAACTCGCGCGATCCGTTCAGTTTGTATTGTCGGCGATGCTCCGGTCGTTCGAGGAAGCCGTTGCCGAATGAGGCTTCACCGGCAATCCAGGCATTTGTTTGCGGATTTCGTGGAGTCCATCCGGCCATGATCTCGGCGTCGCGATAGTCGCCTGTGAGCTGTATGAAGCTACCGACTCGCTGTCGGGGCAGATATGTCGCAGCGAGATCAACGGAGTTGTTGCCCTGCCGCACATCGAATGCGCCACCATCCACGGTAACGGCTTCGATGGTCGGAGCGATCATGAAATTCGGGTCCGCATACCCGTTGCCGTGTGCATTGGCGGGCAAGTTGCTCGGGAACAGAGAGTCTCCGATCTGGAAGAACTGGGCGATAGGTTCGCCGTGATCGCCCGCCACTCCCGGAGCGAAATATTGCGGCGCCTTGATTCCGCCGGAAGCGGTCTCTGCCGGCAGACCGGGAATGGAGATGGGCGCTCCCGGGCGGCCAGGGTTAGCATCGAGCACTTGGTCGTGAATTACGACGCTGCGGGCGGGATCGGGAGTGAGGATCGAGGGAGCTGTCGCGACTACCGATACGTATTGCTGGTCGGAGATGTTCTGCTGGAACTGAAGCATTAGGTTCGATTGCTCGCCCGTTCCCACCGGGATGAAGACGTTGACTTGAACAAACGAGGGCGCGTCCGCCGTCAGCTGATATTGGCCCGCCGGGATGTCGCGCAAGCCAAACCGGCCGCTTGCGTCGCTAATCGCTTCGCTGACTTTTACCTGACCCGCATTGATGAGCTGAATGCCGGCGTTCGGCACAGGAGCGCCCTTCGGATCAAGAATTCGTCCCGATATGGAGAAAGTTTCTCCGAAGGCGAGGCTGAATCCGAGGCATAGGAAGGCTGCGAACAGGATGGGCCCTCGGAATCTGATTCCTCGCCTCACTTCAACCTACCTTGCGTTCCCGGGGAGGTGTAGCCGGGTCAAAGTCAAGCGCGCCTGATCCGAACCTGCGGTGTTCAACTGCGCGGCCTGTTGGAGGTACCGCTCCGCAGCCGCATTGTCTCCAAGCTTTAGCGCGATCTCTCCTGCGTGGCGAAATATATTCGCATCACGAATACCGACCGACAAAACGGCCTTGATCTGGTTGTAGGCTTCGCTGTACTGGTAGTTCTTATAGAGGGCCCATGCGTAAGAATCGAGGGTGTGCACATCGTGACGACGGGCGACCTCGCGTTTAGCTACTTGTAATGCTTTGTCAGGACTATTCCGGTAGTCCGCATAGTAGAAGGTGAGCTCGTGGTTGGAGTTGTCGGCGCGATCAGTTTCTTTCAGCGATTTCTGTTCGAACTCTCCGAAGGCCTTCCTCGCGTCATCCGTGCGGCCGGCCAATTGGAGCGCGACAGCGAGCTCATATAGATTCTCCGCATGAGGGGCGGCTTCGTACCGCTGTTTCAGCAACTCCACCGCCTCCGGATAACGCTTCTGCTGAATTCGAACCTTGGCGAGATTGCCAAGCGCGTAGTGATAGCCGGGAAACATCGCGAGCGCTTGCTGGAGCTGCTTTTCCGCGATGTCAGCGTTTCCGACTGCAAGATTCAAGTGCGCCATCTGGGTCAGCAGCCAGGCCCCGTCCTCTACCTGGCTCGGCGGATTGGATTGAAATGCCATGCTCATGAGCTCGAGGGCGCCGTCTGTGTCTCCAAACAACTCGCGCAGGTACGCCGCGCGAGTCACGGCGGGCTGAGTTGCCGGACGCAGTTTCAGCATCCAGTTGGCGGCACTCTCGGCATCGACATAGTTGCCCAACTCAACGTTTGCGTCGGTCAGAAAGCCGTAAACCATGACGTCGTCGGGCATCTTCTTGTTGAGCTTCTTCGCTTCTTCCAGGGCAGCTGCGAATTCATGTTTGCCTAAAAGGAGCCAGACCTGGATGCGCTTTCCATCAAAATTTTCGGGGGCGATCTCAAAGGATTTCTGCAAGGCAGCTTCGCCCTGAACGTAGAAGTTCGGGTCGGATGTCTCGCGCGCCCGCCTGGACAATGCCAGCGCCAGCGCGTTGTAGGCCTCATAGTCCTTGGGATTTTTCTCGATGAGCCGGTTGGCGGCAGCAATGCTCTGTTCGGCCGGTGTTAGCTTGGTCCCAGTGGCGGTGCTGTTCTGCGTAAACGCCGCAGACGCGCTGAGAACCACCGCAAAGATGGCAGCAAGTATTTTCATCGCACTTCTCCTCTCGAATGAAAATGTGGCCGCCGCTTTTTGCTAGCCGGCGGCCACGGCCAGATTTACTGCGGGCAAATACCGCCCGGCTGTCCGGAACAGCCTTCCTGTCCCGGACCAACGTGAACGCTCTGGCGTCCGCTATTAGCAGGCAGCACGTATGGGAATGAGTTGTTGTAGCCCAGGCCGTTCAGTTGCACGCCGTCGCCGATGCGGGCGTTGAACTTGTTGGGATCAGCAAGAATTCCCTCAACTGCGCGAGATGCGATGTCCACGACGTCATCCACAGGGCGGCGGCCGTTAGGGAAGCCGGCGTTGTCGCCTACCAGGAATCCAAGTCGCTTCTGCTTCTCCACCGGCGTTGGCGGAATGCCTGTGTTCAGGCGAAGCAGGTCAGCAATTGGACCGGCATCGTTGGGACCGCATCCCGGGCAGATGGGAGGCATGTACTGCACCAGCGGGAGCAGATCAACTCGCGGCGGGTCGGGAACCGGCACGCCGAGAACCGAGTTGAAGAGGTGCGCCAGCAGCGGATCGAGGAAGAAGTTGGCGAACTGACCGTCATTCTTGGGATCGTCCGTGCTGAATTTGTCCTTCGAGCCGGTACCGATGATCAACTCGTTGATCAACGAATTGCCTTCGCGGTTGACCTGCACGAAGTTGTTGTTCGGAAAGAGCAGGCTATTGGCGCGCCGCACGGTGATCTGCGGACGCGAAGTTGAGCCATAGGTCCCAATCACTGCTTCCTTTTCTCCGGCTCCGTGGATCTTGCCATCCTGGGTCAGCATGGTGATGGGAACTTCGAGCACGATGGTGTTCACATTGAAGCCGGCGACGGCGTCAGGTGCGTAGTTGTTCTTGTCGTCCGAATCAACCTGCTGCGTGAGAATGCCTCCGACTCCCATGCGGAAATTGAGTGAGTCGAAAGCCGCACCCAAGTCGATGAAGAAAGGATCGTCGACCGTGCCCGCGAAAATCCGCACGCCATTCCCCAGGTCGTAGATTCCCTGGTTGAACAGCGACTGGTAGTCAGGCATGGTCAGCGGGCCAACGTTGGAAGGAACGGCAAAAACGGTTTTGCCTGCTGTCAGGTCGGTGCCGACGCCGTTCTTCACCATCGTGACCTTGTAGTTCTGGCGCAGGCTCAGTCCCTCGGAACCGGGACCGTCCAGCGCGGTGATCGGCGGGATTCCGGCGATGCCGCCCACAAAACCCGTGAAAACTCCGGGCAGGCGGACCTCGGTGTTGAAGCGGAACTGGAACACGATGTCGGGAATGCCATCGCGGTTATTGTCGATCTCCATTTCGTAAAGGATATTGGGATCGAACGGAAAATAGTTGGGCCCGTTGGCGGGCTCAAGCAAGGGATCGACGTTGAGAATCATCGTGACGCGATCGGGGTGGTCATAGCTGACGAACGCGTACCAGTCGGTTACGTCCGCGCCTTTGTCGAGAGCTGTGATCGGCGCCTCGCGATGGCTGGATGCGATGAGGCTGAGCGGAGCCAGCATCAGCATCGCCAGGGCACACCTCACAGTTGCCTTGAAGGTGATCATGGTGAATGCCTCGTGTGTCTGAGTTTGTGGATTCCGGTCTAACCCCAGCCGGCTTGTGATAGGCCCTACCGGTGCCAATCCACACACGTATTACGAGCAAGTCGAGGAATCAGATTTCTAAAATTCGTTAGAAAATCGAGCCGTGGCCGCAGGGATGGAAGACTGAGCGAGGAATCGCCGCGAGTGGACCTAAAGAACAGCTAAATGCTTTAGTTTGGCTGCCCCCAGGGATTTCGAACCCTGATATGCTGCTCCAGGGGAACCGCAGCTTACAAAGTCTCTGATGTGGCGATAATTTATAAACTTCGAAGAAATTAAAGGTTCACGCTTCGAGTGTGCTGTATTCGAAATAGTAGAGCCAGAGCGGCGAATTCCGCCGTCTGGCTCTTTTTGCGTTTCCCGAGCGCAGAACCGGCTGCCCCAGTGCCCGTGCCTGACGACTGTTTGACAGCTGACTACTGAGCTCCTGTAGGCCGTGCCGCGCCTCGGGAGCACGCCCGCACCCAACGGTGGTTAGGTGGCGAATGCGCGGACGTACCTTTCCGAGTCCAGACGATGCTGGCGGATCGTATCTGCAATCGTTAGTGGCTCTCCGGTAACAAGACGGTGTCGCAAGCGGTGCCAGTTCCATCTGAGAGATGGGACCTTCAGCGAAGACTCTTCCTCATTTGACCTCATCCTTGCCTTTGATTGAGAGCAGCTCGATTTCGAAGATGAGCGTAGAGTTCGGGCCGATTTCGGCACCCGGGCTGCGCTCGCCATAAGCGAGACCTGCGGGTATAAAGAGCTGCCACTTCGATCCCGCCGGCATCAGTTGCAGCGCCTCCGTCCAGCCCTTGATCACGCCGCTGACAGGAAATGTTGCCGGCTCGCCGCGCTTGTACGAGCTATCGAATTCGGTCCCGTTAATCAGCGTTCCGCGATAGTTGCAGACGACGGTATCGCTAGCGGTGGGCTTGGGTCCGGTGCCTTCCTTCAGCACCTTGTACTGCAATCCGCTGGGAAGGGTGACAACGCCCTCCTTGGTCTTGTTGGCGGCGAGGAACTCCGTACCCGCTTGCTTGTTGGCGTCGCTGACTCGCTTCGCTTCCGCTTCCTTCTTCGCCGCCATCTCGGTACGGAAATGCGTAAGTACCTCTTGAGCTTGTGCGTCGGTCAGCAGCAACTTGCCGCCGTTGAGCACGTCCTTCAACCCTTGCGCCAGAATATTCGGATCGATCTCCACCGAGTCGCGCTGCATGCCTTTGCCGATACTCATGCCCAGGGCATAGCTGAGCTTTTCCTTTTCAGTGGTCAAAGTTACGGGCTTCGCGGTTTTCGCCGCAGTGCTCGCGCGCGGCTTCGACGTCGATTGGGCGCTCGAAGTCGATTTAGTTGCGGGCTTGGCAGTGGTTGCGGGGGTTTGCTGGGCTGCTAGATTTCCCAGGGAAAGAGTGCCGGCGGCCAGAGTGGTGACCGCCCAGGAAGATAGTTTGTGCATATGGACCATTCTCGCATTGAGCGGCAAGGGCCCGCAAAATCAAGGTGAATGGGCACAGAGAGCTACTCAGAGCGTGATGGCGGCAAGCGTCAGTTATTCGCATCCCACGGTAACTACGATCACACGGGCCGGTTGCCCCGCCTCGCAGCGTAGCAGGCCAGTGGATCCGTCGGGCACATACTCCAGCTTCTGGAAATCATCCAGCTTGCGCGTGCCGCGCTGGGGAGAGATGAACTCCACTGGATCTTCATAGGGTGAGCCAACGACGGCTGGACCGGTGACCTGGGTTTGCGAGCCGGAGCTGAGCTCGATCAGTTGCGCGCACAACGTCTCGCCTGAATACAGCCGAGACATACGAACTCCAGCCGCACCGGCAAATGGCAGGCCAGAGCGATGCAGTTTTTCGGCGGCCGGCAGCACTTCGATGATCAGATTGCGAAACCGTTCGTCTGCCAGATTTTCGACTGCATGCTCCAGACCGGGGGGAGAGAACTCGCAGCAAGTGTCCACGTAGTGATGCTTGCGTGCCTCGCCGTGCCGTGGGGCGCTTATAATCTCCGCGCTACCAGCGACGTACATGAGATACGGCAGTGCGTGACGATGGCAAAGGGTGTTCTCGTGCGGGCCGACTTCGACTGCGTAGACGCGGATCCATTCGTTTTCGACCACCAGGTGATGGTGCGGCTCGTCAGCTACGGCGACCACGTTCTTGCACGCGTCATTCTTAGTTTTGTGCATGATTGTTCGAAGGCAATTGTCGCCCGAGCGATGCCGACGACGTATGGACAATTTGTGAATTTAGAAGTGATGGGTAGAACTGCTGGTGCAGCCGGGATCGTCACGCTATCCGTGATCCAAGAAAGTGCGCAGCCCCACAACCGTTCAATGGCCGGACACCGAACTAGGCGGAGTACAGTCAGGCGAGAGTGGGGCTGCGTTCCCTCCTCCAGGGCAGTCGTCTAATACGACAGCCAGAAATCTAGCGTTTGTCCGCATGTTGCCGCAAGCGCCACCTCGCGCCACGCTTCACGAAAACGGGAGTTCCCTATTACAGGACGGCAACGTTTCCTGAGTGAGCTCGATGTGGTGAAGTCGCGGGTGTTCGCGGTAGGCCCTGCTTGATCGTTCTGGATTGGTGTTAAACTAAGAGAGACGTCGAATCCCCTCCGGCCCGCAAGCCGGACTCATCCCTCCGCAGTCGGGACGTGGCTCAGCCTGGTAGAGCACTCGCTTGGGGTGCGAGGGGTCGGCAGTTCAAATCTGCCCGTCCCGACCAATTTGGTTCCAAGACGCTCCTTCGGTTTGCGCAGATCCCTCGCCTTGTTCGGGATTTTGGCGGCGGGCTCCTGCTTCGCTCACGCCCGCATAGCGCCTCAAGTTAATTCGTGGCTTCGATCGTCGGTTTACGATGCCTGGGAGGACAGGTTCCACCGAGGCCGAGGACGAAAGAAGACTCCAATCAAGCGGTCTGCCCCAAACACACGCCGTAGCTCGTTGAACCCAAAAAAAGGAATGAGCATGACGAACAACAACGCCGCAAGGATCACGATTGTCGACCAGGATCCATCTCCCATGTCCGAGAGACTTTTGTGAAAAGACTTTCCATGAAGCCAGCTCAGGGTGGCGTCTTCAGCGATCTTGAAACAGGCAAGCAGAACCGTGAACGCCAACGACTTTAGAAGGGTCGGGTAGATCAGAGGTGAGTCCCGGAACTGGTCGGCCAAGTGTAAGTCCTGGGCAGCCAGCATGACCTTTGCAAGGGCCAGTGCGTTGATCAGCGCAAATCCGTGGAGCGTGTAATTAATGTGATGCTCAGCAAGAATCATGGACCTGTGAACAATCAACAAGGAGAACACCACAAAAAGGTAAAGAGAAATTACCAGGTACTCCCTCAGTTCGTGGACAGCTTTCCGCTTCAGACTTGGGTTGACAGCATTCATCGTATTTCTCCGAAAACCCGAGCTTTGCCTGGGTACCGTAAACAATGCGCGGCGGTGGTCCAGTTGGGATTTTGCAGCACTTCTAGACCAAGAAAAGCGGATGCTGCTCTAGTTTCCGTCGAACGCCAGGTAGTAGTAGCACAGAACGCAATCTTCCCTTCAGACAGGGATACGTTGTGACCAAAGGGAAGCGCATAGCGTACGTGACACCGCTCTCTCAACCGTCCGCTACGCGCTTTAGAAAAGTGCCTTGGTTACTTCGTGGTATCGACCATCGGAACCAGGGAGGACAGCTGCAAGTTGATGAGCAGGTCGATACGGCGATCGATCTGATACCACAACGCGGTCTTTTTCGCCGAGATGACCTTTTCGAATTGCGGCACGTACTTCGTACGCAGCGCGAGCAGCTGCTGGTCCACTGCCGTGGAGCGCTTCATGTAGTCCTGGGCTTGCGCATCGGTCATGGTGTTGTAGTTTGCGGCATAGTCTTTGATCAGGGCCCAGCGATCGTCATTGAATTTAATGGCTTCCTTCCTATACTGGTCAAAGATCGGCCAAAACTTGGTCGCCTCGTCGGCAGTGAGGTTCATGTTTTGAGCGGTGATCTCCTTGCGCTGCGCGCGGAGGTTTGCCCGCAACATCTCGATATCCTTGTCGCTGATGGAGTTCTGCTGCGCGTCTGCGCCGGCGCCGCTCTGCGACGCAGGCTGCGCCGCCTGACCAAACATTGATAAGCTGCACAACAGCAGTGCAGCAATGGCCACGAGGACAGCTAGTTTTTTTTCCATTGTTCTCTCCTTAGGATTTCCGTGACGCGCTTCTTGGGTTCCCTCAGCCTGCACCGGTTTGCATAACCAGTTTCCCAATCACCATGTCGGAAACTTGCCGATGTCGTTGGATTTGCAGGTTTGTTTGTTCTCTTATAGTCCCGCAACCTGCCTTCTGCAATCGGAAAAAACCTGGGGTAGCCCTCATGGCAGCGCCTGTATGTCAGCGTCCATACGCAGTGGTTCTGTCACATGGACGCAACAATCGACACCCGTCGGCGGCTCGTCCTGAAAAACGGGAATGGCTCACAGTAATTTATGGACAGCAGAGTTGGACTAGACTAACATCCTCTTCTTCTTCGAGGCGCTGGTCCCGGTTGATAGCACTGGCGAGCGCCATCGAAGATCCGGGTGAAGCTAACGCTAAATGGGTCATCTACGCATGCAAAAAGGCGCAAGGAGGATGCTATGAAAAGGGCCTTGGTTTGTGTTGCCGTTCTGCTCGTGCTATGCGGATCGGCACTGGCGGATACCGAGCTTCTGATGAACGGAGGCTTCGAGAGCGGCGTACTGAGCCCCTGGTTCAACGCTCGAAACTTCTGCGGCGGCAATTGCCAGCCATGGACAGTGACAAACACCAACCCGCATTCAGGCATGTTCAGCGCGATGGACATTGGCAACATCGAGCTTCGTCAGGATTTCACGCCGACTCCGGGGTCGCAGATTACCGGCGTTTCTTTCTGGATCTTCAGCGAGTCGGGGTTCAATGCTGTTGACTTCTTCTATACCGATAATTCAGACGAGGAATTTGTGGTTAGTCCCCCCTCTAACACATGGACTTTTGAGGACGTGACTGCGGACGTCAATCTGGGCAAGACTCTCATGGGGTTCTCCATTTTCGGTGCCGACCCGAGCTTTACAACGTTCGTGGACGATGCCAGTGTCACCGCCATGGGCGGCGTTCCTGAGCCGTCAACATTCGCAATGCTGGGAGGCGGCACTCTGGCACTCTGGGGTATGCTCCGGCGCAGGTTGAAAGGGTAGACGAATTTCCCGACCTTGACTCGAGTACATCCGCGTGACACTTGCCCGGCTCCGCTTGGAGCCGGGCCTGCCTGGCAGAAAGATTGTTTCCCGAATCGAAACAACTCGCCGCATGGACTCACTTCGATACGTCTATAACAGCGGGTTCAAGCGACTTTTTTGGTTGCAGCCTACAGGTTGCGCTTGACAATGCGTGAGCCAGCCCACCAGACTAGCTGAGTAGAAGTGTGCTCGCGGAACGCTATTTGCTCCGCTCTTGTTGACGTCGAATCCCCCTTGACGTGTGCGAAACGAAAACATTGTTAAACCCACAGGAGGAAGCTAATGCGGCGGTTTCTCGTATTCCTTGGATTGGCGCTGTGTGTGAGTGCCACCTCAGCATGGGCAGCGGCAACTATCTATGCGATCAACGATGCCGACAACTCGCTGTACACCATCGATCCCAACACCTATAACGCAACTCTGGTTGGCAATACCGGAGTAGCGAACGGCGACTTTGGCGACCTCGCCTACGATCCAGGCAGCCAGACGGCATACTGGATTCCGGGGCGTGGAAACAACAATCTCTACACGATTAACTTGCAGACTGGAGCAGCGACGCTGATCGGCTCGCATGGCGTCAATGACCTCTTCGCGCTGGCCTATGACACGGCGACCGGCACGCTTTACGCTGACGCGACGAGTGGCAACTTTTACAGTCTGAATACCTCGACAGGGACGGCGACGCTGATCGGCAATAACGGTGTGTATCCCGGTGGGCTGACCTATCGCGCCGATACGAACCAGCTCATCTTGGCAATGGCGGGTGGTTTTGGAAGCTTTTACCAGGTCAACCCAGCCAATGGACAAGTGACCCTCCTGGGCAATCCTGGGTTCATCAATGACAACGGCGTCGCCTGGGATCCCGACAAGGGCGTGTATTTGGTGGATGACTGGAGCGCTAACCTTTACACCGTCGATCCGAATACCTTTCAGTTGACCGTCGTACAGAGCTACGGCAGCCCCTATGATGGCATCATCTATGCGTCCACTGGCGTCGCGGTTCCCGAGCCTGGAACCATGGTGCTGCTGGGCACAGGGCTGGTGGGATTCGCCAGCAGGCTACGCCGCAAAAAGTAGCCGCGAACCTCTGATATTACCGAGCCGGGGCTGCTCAAGCTCCGGCTTTTTCGCGACTGCAGTCGCTGCCCCAGGGTGCGACCCGGGCCCCAATCTTTACTAATAGCCGGAGTAATAAAATGATTTGCCCGGTAATGACAGGTGCGTCGTAAACTGCTATTCGGAGATTCCATCCCATGGCCCAGCCCTTAGTGATCGCCCAAACCCAGTCGGGCGACAATCTCGAATTGCTCCCCAACATGGCCAATCGTCACGGCCTGGTAGCCGGAGCGACCGGCACGGGAAAAACCGTGACGCTTCAAGTCATGGCAGAAAGCTTCAGCCGCATCGGCGTGCCGGTGTTTGCCGCTGATATCAAGGGCGACCTCTCCGGGATAAGTCAGCCCG
>Ga0306920_100008052_pt1 | contig 13959 bp, 7 predicted proteins | sample flu12Cox44000170_FD_204666 | JGI IMG/M metagenome (GOLD analysis project Ga0306920, IMG submission 204666) | Lab enrichment of tropical soil microbial communities from Luquillo Experimental Forest, Puerto Rico - flux4day.12C.oxic.44.000.170 (v2)... | ecosystem: Environmental > Terrestrial >...
AGGTGCTGCGCTGCGGCAAGAGCGGCCTCGAACAGCTGGCGCACGATCCCGAAGGCGAAGTCGCTCTCGAGCTCCCCGGCACGGGCGCTCAGCACCTCGAACCCGGTCGCCAACCAGCGGGTCTCGGACAGCAGCCGGGTCTTCCCGATCCCGGCTGGTCCCTCGACCACCACTAGGCGACCGTCACCGCTGCGGGCGGCTTCGACCAGTGCGCACAGAGCCGCCAACTCTCCCTCCCGCTCGAGCAGCGGCCTTGCATCCGGAGCGAGCTCACGCCGCAACGGCTGCACCGGCATCGCGGTCATCGAGCCTCCACAGCTGTCTTCGCCGGCGAGGAAAGCGCGCCGGCCAGCTCCCGGCGTGACTGGATGTCGAGCTTGCGGTACACGCGGCTGAGGTGCACCTCGACCGTTTTGACGGTCACGAACAACGCCTGCGCAATCTCCTTGTTGGAAACCTCCTCGGCCGCCATCTGCGCGACCCGGCGCTCGCTCGCGGTCAACGACTCCAATCCGCTCAGCATGATCTTCCGCGGATGCGCGCCCGTCGCCGCCAGCTCCTCGTTACCCCGGGTGACAAGAGCGATCGCGCCGCACTGATGCGCGAGATCGACCCCCTCGCGCAGGAACTTTCGCGCCTCGCTGCGGCTGTTGCTGCGCCGGAGTGCCGCGCCGAGATCGATCAGCGTTCGGGCATGCTCCAGCCTGGCGGGGGAGCCGCCGAGCACCGAGACCGCTTCTCTGAGCAGCTCCTCTCCAGCTTCGCCGCCTTCGACCAGTCCCAGCGCGCGCAGTGAGACCCCGACCGCCCGTGGCGCGCCCCACCGGCGGGAAAGCTCGAGCTCCTCGCGCGCAAGGTTGAGCGCCTCATCGACCCGTTGCAAGCGATGCAGGGCCAGTGCGGCGTTCGAGCGCCACGGACTGTAGGCAGGATTCTCGGTCCCGAGCGATCTCGCGATGGCTCCAGCAGTCTCGAAGTCCTCGAGGGCCTGGCCCGGCCGGCCCGTCTCGAGGTACATGCGGCCCCGCGCGCACAGGTACACGTTCCGGTGTCCAGCCTGAACCTGATCGAGGGAAACGGTCGCGAAGAGCCGCTCGGCTTCGCCACTCTCACCGCGCGGGAGTAGGACATCGGCGATAAAGCCCGCCCGATAAGCAAGGAGCGTCGGAACCTCGATGATCGCCATGACCTCGGCCACACCAAGGTCCTCCTCGGCGGCCAGGAGCTCCCCCCGTTCAACGTGCAGTGCTCCCGCCCGCCAAAAGTGGTTGACCGCAGCGCTCAAGCGGTCCCCCGCGCGGCTGGCATGCTCGATCACAAGGTCAACCGCCGCCGCCGCCTCATCGAGTTCGCCCGCGAGTTCCAGCGCGTAGGCGGCGCTCACGAGATAGAGGCGATCGCGGGTAGCCGCGATGCCACTGGCAACTGCGCGCCTCGCAAGGTCCATCGCGCGGTCTCTGGAAACCCCGCGGCGCGCCTCCTCGAACGCCCCGGCCGCGAGTAGGTAGCCAGCTCGGACCGGCTCGGCGGCGTCTCGCGCGCTGGCGGCATCCCAACACTCGCGCGCGATCGGGTAGAACTCTCCCTGGTACTGCGCTGAGTTGATCAGGTGAGCGTCCAGTCGGTCGCTGAGCTCGCGATCCCCTTGAGAGCGCCTGCGGACCGACTGAATCAGCTCCACCACGTCTCGAGACCAACTCGCATCGATCGAGAGCGCATACACGTATGCGAGGACTAGGTCAGGCCGCCGGTTCACCTCATCAAGCCCTGAAATGGACTGACGTAGGTGCTCGGTGGCCTCCGCAACGTCAAACGTGCCACTCTCCGCGATCCCGAGCTCGCCGAGTACGTCGCGTCGCTCCTCGGGTTCCGGCGGCTCCTCGAGCGCGCGGCGCAGGTACGCCACGGCGGCTTCCGGGGCGCCCTGGGAGAGCGACGACTGCGCGGCCTGGCGCAGGGTCGCAACGACGAAGCCGTCCCGATTGGGCACCATCGCCATGAGGTGCGCGGCTGCTCGCTCGGGGCGAGCGCCGCCGTCGAGCAGGAGGATGGCGGCGCGACGATGCAGACGCATCCGCTCGCCCGCATTCAGGTCTTCCAGCACCGCGCTGCGCACGATCGGGTGCCGGAACGCCAGCGGATTCTCGCTTTCCAACAGGTCGGTGTGGACGAGCGCACTCGCAGCATCCAGCGCGATCGTCGCGTCGAGATTGGCCAAGGACGCGGCGAGCGCGAGCTCGGTCTGATCGCCGAGGATCGCAACGGCGCGGATCAGGGTGGCCGCTTCGGTTGAGAGTTGGGAAAGGCGGAGGGCAACGCCGCGGGCGAGAGCCTCACCGCCGAGCTCGAGCAGGCGAGGGGCTTGCTCAGCGGTTGGCGTCATCCTTTCGCGGGCGACCGCATCGAGAATCGCGGCCAGGTAGAGCGGATTTCCACTGGACGCCGCACATAGGGCGGCGGCGAATTCCGCGTCGGGGTGCAGGCCGAACAGCGCCTCGGCGAGCACGGCCGCTGATTCCCGGCCCAGCGAGGCCGGCCGAATCAGAGTTGCGAGCGGGTCAGCGACGATCTCGGCGACGGCAGCGGGCGTCCGTGAGTGCTCGGGTGGCCGCGTTGCCGTCACGATGAGCATCGGCAAGCCGTCAAGCCGCCTCGCCAGATACCCAAGCCAGCGAAGCGACTCCTCATCAGCCCAGTGGAGATCATCGACCGCAATCAGCGTCGGCCGCCGGAGCGCGAGGTTCGCGGCCAGCCAGTACAGGCCATGCAACATCGCGAAAGACGTCTCGGTCGCAGTCGATTCCGCGGCCGCCGGAACGACCGCGAAAAGTGGCGCCGCGAGTGCCGCCGCACCCGACAGCAACTCGGCCCGCACATCCGCGGGCGCGGTTGCGAGCACTCCTTCGAACAGCTGGCGGACGATCCCGAACGCGAAATCGCTCTCGAGCTCCCCGGCCCGGGCGCTCAGCACCTCGAAGTCGGCCGCCAACGAGCGGGCCTCGGCCAGCAGCCGCGTCTTACCAATCCCGGCAGCGCCTTCGATCACCACGAGCCGACCGTCACCGCTCCGGGCCGCCTCGACCAGGGCGCGCATCGCTGCCAACTCTCCCTCGCGCTCGAGCAGCGGTCTTGCTGCCGGAGCGAGCTCATGACGCGCCCGCGGCATTGGCGTCGTGGTCATCGAGCCTCCACGGCCGTTCTTGCCGCGGGTGCCGAGAACGCGCCGGCGAGTTGCCGGCGGGATTGGATGTCGAGCTTGCGGTACACGCGGCTGAGGTGCACCTCGACCGTTTTGACGGTCACGAACAGCGCCTGCGCGATCTCCTTGTTCGAGACCTCCTCGGCGGCCATCTGAGCGACCCGCCGCTCGCTGGCGGTCAGCGACTCCAGCCCGCTGAGCATGACCTTCCGCGGGTGCGCGCCCGTCGCGGCCAGCTCCTCGTTACCGCGCGCGACGAGGGCGCTCGCACCACACTGGTGCGCCAGGTCGATCCCCTCGCGCAGCTGCTTTCGGGCCTCATTGCGGCTGTTCGCGCGGCGCAGCGCCGCGCCGAGATCGATCAGCGCCCGGGCGTGCTCAAGCCTGGCGTGCGAATCAGCCAGCACATCGGTGGCCTCCCGCAACAGCCGCTCGCCCGTCGAGCCCCCCTCGACCAGCCCCAGCGCCCGCAACGACACACCGACTGTCTGTGGCGCTCCCCACCGGCGCGACAGCCCCAGTTCCTCATGCGCCAGCCCGAGCGCCTCCTCAACCCGCCCCAACCGATAAAGCGCCAGCGCGGCTTGCGATCGCCACGGGCAGTAGGCCGGGTTCTCGATCCCCAGCGACTGGGCGATCTCGCTCGCGGCCCGAAAGTCGGCAAGCGCTAGCTCGGGCCGGCCTGTGCCGAGAAAGAGGTTGCCCCTGCCGCCGAATAAACGGATCCGGTGCCCGGGCAGCACATCGTCAACGCGGACCTTGGCGAGTGCCTCCTCAGCTGCAACATGCTCCCCGCGCGAAGCAAGCACGTCGGCGACGTACGGCGCGCGGTATGCGAGCACTGTCATGAGTTCTGCGAACGAGATGACCTCCGGAACGTCAAGGTTCTCCTCTGCGGCGAGCAACTGGCCCTGCTCCACTTTCACAATCCCTTGCCACAAGTGGTGCGCCGCGAACGCGTATCGGTCGCCTGCATGGCGCGCCTCCTCGATGCCTGCGTGAAGGGCCGACTCCGCATCCTTCACCTCGCCCGCGAGCGCTAACGCTTGGACAGCATTGTTCACCGCGTACAGACGCTCCCGCGCGCTCCCGCCCGGGGTGGCAAGCGCGCGGCGTGCCAGCTCGACCGCGCGATCCCTCGCGATCCCGCGCCGGGTCTCTTCGAACGCGCCTACGGCCAGCAGCACTCCCGAGTGGATCGGCTCGTCTCGATCGCTCGCGCTGGCGGCGTCCCAGCGCTCGCGCGCAAGCGGATAGAAGCGCCTGTCGTAATGCGCGTGGACGATCAGATGGCCGACGTACTTCTGTCGGCCCGGAGCGGCTTCAGCGCGATCGCTGAGGCGGGCAAGAAGTTCCACGGCTTCCGGAGCACGGTCCGGCAGCGGGCCAACGGCATAGACGTAGGCCAGGACGAGGTCAGGTCGCAGCGTGATGTCGTCGAGGTCGTCAAGCGCCTGTCGCAGGTGTACGGCAGCCGCCTCGGGCTGGAAGCTCTCGGTTTCGGCGACGCCCAGCTCGCCGAGGACTTCACGCCGCTCTTCGGGTTGTGGTGACTCGTCGAGCGCCCGGCGTAGGTAGGTGACCGCTGCTTCAGGAGCTCCCTGGGAGAGTGAGCGCGCGGCAGCGCGTCGGAGAGTGCCGACGACGAACGCGTCGTGATTGGGGTTTATTCGAGTGAGGTAGGTGGCCGCTTGCTCGGGGCGGGCGCCGCTCTTTAGGAGGACCTCGGCCGCCCTCCGGTGCAGGCGCATCCGCTCGCCGGCGTTGATGCCCTCGAGCACGGCGCTCCGTACCACCGGGTGTCTGAACGCGAGTGGGTCCTCCTGTTCCAGAAGATCGGTGTGGACGAGTGCGGTGGCCGCGTCCAGCGCAACGGTCATGTCGAGCTCGGCGAGCGCGGCGGCGAGCGCCAGCTCTGCCTGGTCACCGAGGATGGCGGCAGCACGCACCAGGGCGACGGCCCGCTCTGGCAGACGCGACAGGCGCAGCGCCACTCCCCGGGAGAGAGCCTCGCCGCCCAGCTCAAGCAGCCGCGGCGCCTGCTCCGCCGTCGGGGCGATCTGCTGGCGGGCGACCGAGTCGAGAATCGCTGCCAGGTAGAGCGGGTTGCCACCGGATGCCTCGCAAAGAGCCGTGGCGAAGCCCGAGTCGGCTTCGAGTCCAAACAGAGCCTCGGCGAGCGTTGCCGCAGACTCCGTACCCAGCGCGGCAGGTCGGATCAACGTCGCGAGGGGGTCGGACACAATCTCTGTCACCAGCGCCGGGGTCCGTGAATGCTCGGGCGGTCGTGTCGCCGCGAGGCCGAGCAACGGCAGCCCTTCGAGCCGCCGGGCGAGATACCCCAGCCAGCGAAGTGACGGCTCGTCGGCCCAGTGCAGGTCGTCGACCACGAGCAGAGTCGGCTGGCGCAGCGCGAAGTTCGCCGCCAGCCAGTAGAGCCCGTGCAGCATCGCGAACGAGCCCTCGGTGCCGGTGGCACCGGAGTCGCCCGGCACCGCCGCGAACAGCGGCGCTGCGAGTGCGGCCGCGCCGGAGAGCAGCTCATCCCGCACATCCGCGGGCGCCATCGCCAGCGCGCTTTCGAACAACTGGCGGACGATCCCGAACGCGAAGTCGCTCTCGAGCTCTCCGGCACGGGCGCTCAGCACCTCGAACCCGGTCGCCAGCGAGCGGGTCTCGGCCAGCAGCCGCGTCTTGCCGATCCCGGCTGCCCCTTCGATCACCACGAGCCGACCGTCACCGCTTCGGGCCGCGTCGATGAGCGCACTGAGGGCGGCGACCTCCGCCTCGCGCTCGAGCAAGGGACGTGCTCGCGAGCCACGCTCGCGCCGCGTGCTCGGGTCAGGAATCACCGTCATATGCGCCCTCCTGAGAGGTCCATCCTACCCCTAGCCCGGCACAAGATTGGGGGCAATGTTGGGGTCGCCTCCGACGCGAAGGGGGCGGGGGTGGGCGCAAGATCGGGACCTGTCACCCATTCCGAAAGGAACGTTTGTATGTCAGCTCTACCGCAGTACGCCGATCCAGGCCTGAGGCTCGCCGCTCATCGCTCCCCTGCTGTCGTGTCAGCGAGCCATCTGGTCAGGCGCTATGGCGAGGGAGACGCGCACGTGGATGCGCTACGCGGCGTCTCGCTGGAGATCGAGGAGGGCGCTCTGACCGCGATCATGGGCCCGTCGGGCTCGGGCAAGTCGACGTTGATGCACATCCTCGCCGGGCTCGACAAGCCCACTGAGGGCAGCGTCCGGATCGCCGGGTTGGAGATCACCTCGATGAACGACAAGGAGCTGACTCGGCTGCGCCGCCAGCACATCGGGTTTGTCTTTCAGTTCTTCAACCTGCTGCCGATGCTGACGGCGGAAGAGAACGTGCTGCTGCCGCTCTCGATCGCGGGCGTGAAGCCGGATCGGGAGTGGGTCGAGGAGCTGATTGACAGCGTCGGGATCGCCGATCGGCGCACGCATCGCCCCTCGGAGATGTCCGGCGGCCAGCAGCAGCGAGTATCGATCGCCCGCGCCCTGGTCTCGTCCCCGACGGTGCTGTTCGCCGACGAGCCGACGGGCAACCTCGACTCGACGACCTCACAGGAAGTGCTGGCGTTGCTGCGCCATTCCGTCGAGGAGCTCGGTCAGACCACGGTGATGGTCACGCACGACCCGAAAGCGGCCGCGTTCGCAGACCGGATCCTGTTCCTCGCCGACGGGCGGATCGTCAAGGAGATCTGCGAGTCGACCGCGGCCGAGGTCCTCGCCGCGATGCAGGAAGTGAGCGCACGATGACCTCGGTTGCTCTCAAGGGCCTGTGGGGCCGCAAGACCCGGTCGATCCTTACCGCCCTGGCGATCCTGCTCGGCGTGGCGATGATCAGCGGCACCTACGTGCTCACCGACACCGTCCAGAAAGCGTTCAACACCGCGTTCGGCAGCGCTTTTCGCAACAGCAGCGCGGTCATCACGGCAAAGCAAACGATCAACGGTTCGACCGCCAACCCGAGCGTGCCGTCCTCCATCCTGACGAAGGTCCGCGGGCTGCCGGACGTGTCCGCGGCCACAGGCGCCTACCTGTTCGACACGGTGCAGCTGGTCGGCCATAACGGGAAGTCGATCTCGAGCGGAGGCGCGCCGACCTTCGGCTTCGGCGTGGACCCGAGCGAGACGCGCTTTAACCCGATCACGCTCACCTCCGGCCACTGGGCGGAAGGCCCGAAGGAGGTCGTGATCGACAGCGGCACGGCCGCCAACCATCACTACCGGCTCGGCGAGACGATTGGGGCCAAGGGCGCAAGCCGGCTCGCCTACTACACCGTCGTCGGGATCGGCAAGATCAGCGGCATCTCGATCGGCGGTGCGACGATGGCGATCTTCGACGTTCCCACCGCACGTGCGATCCTCGACCAGCCGGGGTTCGACGAGATCTCGGTCGCCGCGAAGGCGGGCGTCTCCGAGGCTCGTGTGGCGGCGGACATCCGTCCGCTGCTACCGCGCACGGTCCAGGTACGGACCGCGCAGGTGCAGACTCGCGCCAGCGCGAGGTCTGTGGCCAAGGGCACGAGCGTGATCGCCGACATCCTGCTCGCGTTCGCGGGGGTGGCGCTGTTCGTTGGCGCGTTCGTGATCTTCAACACGATCTCGATCACCGTCGCCCAGCGCACCCGTGAGCTCGCGACGCTGCGAACGATCGGAGCCTCCCGTCGGCAGGTGATGCGCTCGGTGCTGCTCGAGAGCTTCGTGATCGGCGTGCTCGCGTCGATCGCGGGGCTGTTTGCCGGGCTCGCGCTGGCCAAGGGCTTGAACGCCCTGTTCGTCGCGGTCGGTGTCGGACTGCCCCAGGCCGGGACCGTGTTCGCCACCCGGACGATCGTCGTCTCGCTGCTCGTGGGGACGCTCGTGACGTTGCTCGCCGGCCTGTTCCCGGCGATCCGCGCGACGCGCGTGGCGCCGATCTCAGCGGTCCGCGAGGGCGCCACGGCCGTGAGTTCGCGGCCGACGCGCCGGCGAGTGATCGTCTCCGGTGTCGTGCTCGTGCTGGGACTCGCACTGGTCGTCAACGGGATGCTCTCCACCGGAGGTGTCTCCTCGGCGATGTTGCAGCTGGGCCTCGGGACGATGCTGCTGTTCATCGGCGTCGCGCTCGTGTCCAGCTCGCTGGTCAGGCCGATCGCTCGCGTTGTGGGGAGCCCAGCGCGTCGTCTCGGCGGCAGCGCGGGGCGGCTCGCCGCGCACAACGCGGTCCGCAACCCCGCCCGGACCGCGGCTACGGCGGCCGCGTTGATGATCGGGCTCGCGTTCGTCGCGTTCGTCGCCACGCTCGGCGCCGGTGCGCGCGCCTCCCTCACCGACGCCCTGCACAAGCAGGTCAAGGCGGACTACGTGCTTGCACCCAGCACCAACAGCTCGAAGTTCTTCTCGCCGCAAGCGGCGAGCGCACTCTCGGGCATGCGCGGAGTGACGGTCGTCTCGAGCATCCGCGCCGACCGCGCCCGCGCGCTGGGTAGCACCACCGGCGTCGCCGCGGTCGATCCGGCGACGATCGCCCAGGTGTTCCACTTCACGTGGAAGCACGGAACCGATGCCGTCCTGGCGAGTCTCGGGGGCGGTGCGCTCCTCGACGCCAGCTACGCCAGCGCTCATCACCTCACGATCGGCAGCCCGATCACGCTCCAGACCTCGGCCGGCAACACGCGCCGGTTCGTGGTCAGAGCCACCTACCGGCTGCCGCAGGCCGATCCGGTGCTCCCCAACGTCGTGGTCTCCCAGCAGGCATTCGACCGGACCTTCCCGCAACCCCAAGACCAGGAGGTCCTCGTCGACGTCCGCGGCGGTGCCAACCCAGCAACCACAGCCCGGCTCCAGCATGCACTCGGTGACTATCCAGACACCACGATCCAGACCAGAGCGGCATGGATAAAGACGCAGGGCCAGAGCGTCAATCAGATCCTCGACCTGTTCTACGTCATGCTCGCGCTCGCCGTGATCGTCAGCATGTTCGGCATGGTCAACACGCTGGTGCTGGCGGTGTTCGAACGCACCCGCGAACTCGGGATGCTCCGGGCGATCGGGCTCTCACGCCGCCAAACGCGGCGAATGATCCGTCACGAAAGCGTGATCACCGCCCTGATCGGCGCCGCCCTCGGGCTCCCGCTCGGCGTGTTCCTCGCCGCCCTCGCGACACGCGGGCTCGCCAACTACGGGATCGGCTTCCACCTACCGGTACCGCAGCTCGTTGTGTTCCTGGGGGTCGCGGTTCTCGCCGGCACCGCCGCCGCCGTGCTCCCGGCACGACGAGCCGCCCGCCTGAACGTGCTCCAAGCACTCCAGTACGAATAGGTGACCGACCGCTCGCCTTCCCGGCCGGCAACAGTGCCGGCCGGGAAGGGCGACTGCTCGAGGCCTGAGCGGTGACGTCGAGTTGGACGGCGCGGGCACCGGCTCCTACGGTCGTCGCGGCCTCGCGGCACGCGGGCCGCTCACGTGTGCTTCGCTCGTATGTCTCCTCGCCACCGAGCCGGTGGCGTGCCGTAGCGACGCGTGAACGCGCGGCTGAACGCCGCCTCCGATGTGTAGCCGACGTTGTCCGCGATCAGCGTGACCGGAAGGGAGGTGTCGCGGAGCAAGCCGGCGGCGGCGTCCAGTCGTACGTGCGCGAGGTAGGTGGCCGGCGGCTTCCCGACGCGAGCGACGAACCGCGCAGCGAACGCCGACCGGGAAAGGCTGCACGCTCGGGCCAGTTCCTCGACTGTCCAGTCGTGGCCGGGGTCTCGATGGATAGCGCTCAAGGCCAGACCGATCTGCCGGTCGAGCGCGCCCGCCAGCCAGTTCGGTTCGGCATCCGTTCCGGCGGCCCAGGCGCGCAGAATCTGGATGAACACCAGATCGAGGATGCGGGCGACCATCACCGCCGATCCTTGAGAGGGCGATTGCATCTCGACCAGGAGCATTCTGCGGGCCACTTCGAGCCCTTCGAGCGCCGGGCCGCGGGTGCCGCGCAGGATGATCACGGCCGGGAGGCTCGCGAGCAAGTGGCTCGCTTGCGGGTCGCCGATCGTGAATGTTCCGCAGAGCCAGCGCGCCGGCTCGGGTCCGGGCGCGTTGGGCTCGGATTCCCCCGCGCGTGCGGTCGCCTGCGCGCCGCTGCCTGCATCGCTGATGCGGTGCGGGTCGCCGCGCGGCAGCAGGATGACATCACCCCGGCTCACGCGCTCGATGTGCGCGTCGCCGTCGATCTGAAGCACGAGTTCGCCCTCTTCGATGATATGCAGGGTGCTGAGGTCGGCGAAGCCGATCGAGAAAGTCCGCAGCGGGGCATATGCGACTATCCGTTCTCCGCTCAGACGCACGCTCCTGAGTAGCTCCGAGAGCAGGTCGTGCGGCTGGCCGTATGCGTCGAGGCCGAGAGCGGCGTCCTCGAGCGCTGGAGGATCGGCAAGGTATTCCGGCGGAGTGGTCATTGTCTCTGGCCATTCCTCGGACTACGCTCGACAAACCGTGAGTGGGGCGACCGATCGGACGGCCTTGGGATCACGTCGGGCGCTCTGTCAGGTGTCAATTTCTTCGATGGGTGAAGCAGCAGTGCCGCCGGAAGCTAGCCCGAATTCTCGCTTCTCGCACCGTGCAGACGCAACTCGACAAAGGAGACAGAACCCATGACATCGAGAACTGGTGAAGCCGGACAGGAGAAGCCGACCAAGATCAGCTTCGTCTATTCCAACCCCACCGACCCAGCCGCCTTCGAAGCGGCTTACCCCCAGCAGCTTGCGCTGGCGCGGAAGCTTCCCGGCCTGACGGGGCTGCAGACGTCGAAGGTTTGGCCCAAGGAAGACGGCAGCCCGACCCCGGCGTACCGACTGTTGGACCTGTACTTTCCCGACTACACCGCGGCCAGCAACGCCGTGACCACTGGAGAGGCGGGTGCCCTTGTGTCCGCTACCCTCGAGCACGCCACCGGAGGCGTCGCGATCGCGTTTGCCGAGGTCCTCGACGACGCCTAGACCGACAGGAGGCTCTATTTGACGATGGTGAAGGTGAGCGACGTCGCTCTGCTTCGCTGCCCTGTGATGTTGCTCGCGATGATGGTGAGCGTGTAGCGCCCCGGCTTGAGCCTTCCGGTCTGCGAGAGGCGCCCCTGGAAATGGACCCGGTTGGCGCCGGGTTGGACCGCGAGCTTCAGTGTGCCCGCGACCACCGTGCAGTGTCGCTTCCGCAGGTTGTTCCTATTCGGGGCAACGCATTTGCCCCGCACGTTGCGACCAGCGTTGGGCTGAGTGAACGTGAGTGTGACCGTCGCCTGCTCGTTGAGCTCGAAGGAGAAAACGGTCCCGACCGGTGGATTGTGTTTGCGGGTGACGAACGCCGAGCGGTTGCCTTCGCGCCATACCGAGGCCGATTGGCGCAGGGCGGAGACGGCCGGTGGCGTGGCGATCAGCGCTGGCGCTGGCGCTGGCGTGAAGGTCGCGGTGACTGTGCGATTCGTGCTTATCGCCAAGACGCAGGCGCCCGTCCCGGTGCAGCCGCCGCTCCAGCCGGAAAACGTCGACCCAGGCGCGGCGGTCGGGGTGAGCGTGACCGTTGTTCCCGCCAGATAGTTGCCCGAACAGCTACCCGGGCACGAGATTCCCGCGCCGGTCACCGAACCGGCTCCGCCACCGGCCAGGACCACCGTGAGCGTGTGACACGGCTGACTCGGATCCGACTGACCGGTGCACGCCGACTGGACCTCGACCGCGCCGATATCTGCACCGTCTCCACCGATGGCGTCAGGGAGCGCCGGAAAGTCGACGGGTCTCGGATCGCCGCGCTGGTCGGTGCCGAGCCCGGATGCGCTGCCGGCGTCGATCGCCGGACTTCCTGCGGCGGGCGCCATCGTGGGCGTCGGCCCGCCGTTGTCTTGCAGCGGTCCCAGCAATGGATCGGCCGTGAGCGGCGAGCCCGAGATCGTTCCGAATACTTCCGAAGCCATCGTCTGCACGATGTCGAACGCCTCGACCGCGGCGCTCGCGCTGCCGAGGTCGGTGGAGCCACCTGCCACCGTCTCGGGCTGGCTGGAAACGAGGTCGGCGACGCCGGCGCCGCGCGCGACGATCGTGTCGCGCAGTGTGGTCTGGGCGGTGCGGCCGGTGGCGCCGTCGTAGACCAGGTTGTATATGGACGTGCCGTCGATCGCGGTGTTGGCGGCCAACGTTGAGCCCACCGCCGTGAATGTGCCGTTCAGGTTGAACACCGCGCCGCCATGCGCCTCGGCGCGGACCGGGACGCTGTCCGAACCCGCGATCGCTCGGTTGGCGGTCAGCGTCGAGTTGGTGACAGTGAGGCTGCCTTGCATGTTGAAGATCGCACCGCCCAGCCCGGCGCCGCCACCACCCGCGGGGCTTGAGCCACCGGTTCCGTTCCCACCCCCAAAGCCGCCACGACCGCCGCTGCCGATGGAGCCGCCTGATCCACCACCGCCACCGAAACCTCCGCCTGCGCCGCCGAAATCATTGTCGCTGCCCCCGCCACCGCCGCCGAACCCACCCCCGCCGGCGCCGCCCTTGTCGCCGCCACCGTTTGGGTTGCCGCCACCTCCGCCGCCCACGCCACCGCCGCCCCTCGCGTCCGTTCCGCCGAAGCCAAAGTCACCGCCGGCGCCAGTGATCTCAATGCCCGCGTAGCCGCCACCACCGCCGCCATCGCCACCGGCGCCGCCGGGTCCACCGCCGGTGCCGCCCATCCCGTTCGGCGGCCCGCCGCCCGCTCCGCCGATGCCGCCGCCGTTGTCAGGAGGAACGCCGCCGTCCTCGGGGGTTCGAAACCCTGCTCCCCCGCCGCCGGCGCCGTCACCGGAGATGCCTGGGGGGCCGCCGGACCCTCCGCCGAAGCTGCCGGCGCCGAAGCCGCCACCTGCGGCACCGGTCGAGTCCGTCCCGATCCCGCCGCCACCCGGGCCGGCGGACGTGTTGCCGGACGCGCCGCCCTGCGCGGTGTTGTCGTTCAGCGTGCTGCCGTCGATGACGACCGTTCCCTGACTGAAGATCGCGCCGCCCATCCCTCCGCCGCCTCCGCCGAGATCCGAGTCCCCGCCCTTGGCCAGACCCCCGATCAGCGTCACGTCCCGTAGCGTCAGTCGCCCCGGACCGGGCGAGACGTAGTCGTCGGTATTCGGGTTGGCGGGGTCAGCACCGACGAAGAAGAAACGGAACTTTGGCGCTGTCGGGGAACGCGCGATCGTCGCGCCGTGCCCATCGATCGTGACGTCGCTGGCGATTGCCGGCAGGCCGTTCGGGCCGTACCAGCCGTTGTTCACGGCGGTGAGGAGGTATTGACAGCCCGCCCCCAGTTCGATGGTGTCCGGCCCGAGACTGGCGTTGGCCTGGTCGATCGCGGACGCCAGCGACGCGGGGTCACCCGTCGTGCCTGCGCACCCGGCGGCGAACGTCGCCGCCGATGCCGGCCCGGCCGGTAAGAGGGCCAACCCGAGCACCAGCACTCCCGACAACCACCTGATGCCCAACCCTCGCGCTTTCACCGGTCAGATCACCCGGCACTTCAGGGAGACGGCCTTCCCCTGCCGCCCTCCGAGCTGCGGGGTAAGCACGAGCTCGTAGACGCCCGGGGGCAGCTTCTGCCCGCCCAGTCGACCGCTGAATCGCACGGTGTTACGTCCGATCTGGTCCATGTGAGTGAAGCTGCCAAGCTTCACCAGCCGCGCGCACTTGGGTCCGTGGGCATGCTGCGGCGGCTTCACGCATCGGCCGTGGAGCCTGGTCCCAGTGGCCTGCTCGAATAC
>Ga0306920_100008053_pt1 | contig 13959 bp, 10 predicted proteins | sample flu12Cox44000170_FD_204666 | JGI IMG/M metagenome (GOLD analysis project Ga0306920, IMG submission 204666) | Lab enrichment of tropical soil microbial communities from Luquillo Experimental Forest, Puerto Rico - flux4day.12C.oxic.44.000.170 (v2)... | ecosystem: Environmental > Terrestrial >...
AGACGATCCGACGCTCCTCGCCGACGCGACCCTTTATCTGCCGACCCAGCGCGCGTGCCGGATGGCGCGCGAGGCGTTTCTCGACGCCCTTAACATCGACGCGGCGGTCCTGCCGCGCATCGTGCCCCTGGGCGATATCGACGAGGATGAGATCATCTTCGCCCAGGCCGCCACCGGCGCGGCGGCGCGCGACGCGCTGGAGTTACCGCCCGCGCTCGGGACATTCGAACGCCGCGCGCTGCTGGCGCAGCTGATCCTGGCGTGGACCCGGCAGTTGGAACGGGCCGGGGCAACCGACCCTCCGCTCATCGTCAACAGCCCGGCCGCGGCGTTCGGGCTTGCCGACGATCTCGCCCGTCTGATCGACGACATGACGACCCGACAGGTGCCATGGGACCGGCTCGATCAGCTCGTCCCCGATGCGATGGATACGTACTGGCAGCTCACGCTGCGGTTTCTGAAGATCGCGCGCGAGCAATGGCCCAACCTGCTGGCCGCCCGCGGTGCCATCGACCCCGCCGAGCGCCGCGACCGACTGATCGCGGCCGAACGGGCGCGGCTGGAAGCGGCTCCCAACCGGCTGGTCATCGCCGCAGGATCAACCGGCTCGATGCCGTCAACCGCGACCCTGCTCGCGACCATTGCGCATTTGCCTAACGGCGCGGTCGTGCTGCCGGGCCTCGACACCATGCTCGATGCGGATGCCTGGAGCCTGATTGGCGGCACGCCCGATGTGGCGCCAGCCGCAGGCCACCCGCAATTCGCAATGCATGCGCTCTTGGCGCGGTTGGGCATGCGCCGCGACGAGGTCGTCTCGCTCGCACCCCCTTACGGCCGCGAGGCGCTGATCTCGGAGGTCATGCGGCCCGCCGCCGCGACGCATCTATGGCGCAACAAGCTCAAACGCTCCTTTCTCGATCATGCCGCCACCAGCTTCGCCGGCGTTGCGGTCGTCGAGGCCGGTAGCGCCGAGGAGGAAGCGCTCGCCATTGCGGTGGCGCTGCGCGAGACCCTGGAAACACCAAACACCACGGCAGCGCTGGTCACGCCCGACCGCGGCCTCGCCCGCCGGGTCGCGGCGGCGCTGCGCCGCTGGAACATCGTCGCGGATCAGTCGAGCGGCGAAGCCCTGAGCGAGACCAGCGCAGGACGGTTCGCGCGGCTCGCCGCCGAGGCCGCGCTCTCCGGTCTCGCGCCAGTGAACCTGCTGGCCTTGCTCAAACACCCGCTGCTTCGCCTTGGTGCTCGGGAAGGCGCCTATCTCTACGCCGCAAACGTGCTGGAGCGTGCGATCCTGCGCGGGCCGCGCCCGCGCTCCGGGGTTGCGGGGTTGGACCATGCTCTGCGGGCGTTGCGAGTCCAAGTCGAATTGCTGCGCAGGGGTCAGCCGTCGTTGCTGCACCGGTCCGATCCGCGTGCGGCCCTGAGCTTGGGCGAGCTCGATGCTGCCGCCGATCTCGTATCCCGCCTCGGTATGGTTCTTCGCCCGTTCGAGCCTATCGCGCGGGTCGTGTCGTTCAGAGATTTGGTCGGGCGGCATCGCGAGCTCATCGAAGCGTTGAGCGAAGACGAGAACGGGGCCGTGCTTGCCTATGCGGGCGAGGACGGCGCCGCGTTGGCGGACGTTTTTGACGACATCGCGATGCAGACCGATGCGGACATTCCGGTTGGGCCCGGCGACTACGTTGAATTGTTTGTGGCGGCGCTGCAGACGCGGGTCGTTCGGCGCCCGCCACAGCCCGGCGCGCGTGTATACATTCTCGGACCGCTCGAAGCGCGCTTGACGCGCTTCGATCGCGTCGTGCTCGGCGGATTGGTGGAGGGCGTGTGGCCGCCGGAGGTGCACAGCGATCCGTGGCTGAGCCGGCCGATGCGCCATGACCTCGAGCTTGATCTTCCCGAGCGGCGCATCGGACTCTCGGCGCATGACTTCGCGCAGCTGTTCGGTTCGGGTGCCGTCGTGCTCACCCGCGCCGCGAAGCTCGGTGGGGCGCCGACCGTTGCGTCGCGCTTCTTGCAGCGGCTCGCCGCTATCGCCGGCGAAGAAATCTGGGCGGCGGCGCTGGCGCGCGGCGCGACCTACATCGCCTGGGCGCACGACCTCGATCGTCCGCGCAACGTCAGGCCGGTGAAGCGACCGGAGCCCAAACCGCCGCGGGCCGCACGCCCGACGTCACTCTCGGTGACCGAGATCGAGCACTGGCTGCGCGATCCTTACAGCATCTACGCAAGGCATTTGCTCGGTCTGCGCCCACTCGATCCAGTTGATACGCCGCCTGGCGCGCGCGACCGAGGCATCGTGATCCACGGAGCCATCGGCGAGTTCACCGAACGATATCGCGAGCGACTGCCCGACGACATTATCGGCGAGTTGTTGGCGCTGGGGCGCAAGCACTTTGCGGTTCTGGAGGATTTTCCCGAGGCCCGCGCATTCTGGTGGCCACGGTTCGTGCGCATTGCGCATTGGTTTGCGCAGTTTGAAACCGGGCGCCGTCCCCTCGTTGCGGAACTCGGTGCCGAGCTACGCGGCAAGCTCACGATCCCGCTCGGCGAGCGCGCGTTTACACTGACCGCGCGCGCGGATCGGATTGAGCGTCGGGGCGACGGACGCTACGCGATCCTCGATTACAAGACAGGCGGCGTTCGCACGGCGGCCCAGGTTTCGTCGGGGCTCGCCCCGCAGCTCACGCTCGAAGGCGCGATCCTGCAGGCCGGCGGGTTTGAGAACACACCCGAAGGGTCGATCGCCGAGTTCATGTACGTGTCGCTGCGCGGCGGCCAACCGCCCGGTGAGTGCCGGCCGATCGCGTGGGATAACTCCAACCCGGATCTTGAATCGAATATCGCGCTGCGCCGATTGACCGGAGTGGTTTCCGCCTTCGAAGAAGACGATACGCCCTACCGCTCGCGCGAACGGCCGATGTTCATGCGCCGCGGCGGCGGCGATTATGACCATTTGGCTCGCGTCAAGGAATGGTCGCTGTCGGGTGGCGCCGACGATCTGGACGGACAGTCCGAATGAACGCGCCACACGCCATTCCGCACAACGTGCTGGCGCTGCAACGCGTCGCCTCCGATCCGTCGGTGTCGGCCTGGGTGTCCGCCAATGCTGGATCCGGCAAGACCCACGTGCTGGCGCAGCGCGTGATCCGGCTGCTGCTGCAGGGAACCGATCCGGCAAAGATCCTCTGCCTGACGTTCACCAAGGCGGCGGCTGCCAACATGGCGAACCGCGTGTTCACCACGCTCGCCAAGTGGATCACGCTGGACGACCGCGAGCTTGACCAGGCCATCCGCGAGGTCGGCGCCGACGCCGGTTCGGAGCGGCGCGCCTTGGCCCGACGCCTGTTTGCTTGCGCGCTCGAAACACCCGGCGGGCTCAAGATCCAGACCATTCACGGGTTCTGTGCGCGATTGCTGCAGCAATTCCCATTCGAGGCGCACGTGGCGGCCCGGTTCCGAGTTTTGGAGGATGCGCAACAGCAACAGTTGTTGGAACAGTTGCGGCTCGCCGTCTTGCTCGATGCGGCTGGGCAGCCGGATAGCGCGTGCGGTCGTGCGCTTGCAGTTGCCATTACGGCCGCGAGCGATCTCGCCTTCAAGGATGCGCTCTCCGAAGCGATCAAGAATCGTGGACTGATCGAAGTCTTTCTCGCAGAAGCGGGCGGGACCGAGCGGACCTCGGCCGCGCTGTCCCGGTTGTTCGACATCGAGCCGGAGCTGAGCTTGGAGCGGCTCGAGGCTGAGATTGTTGATGGACCTTATCTGCCGCAGTCGAGCTGGGCGGCCGTTGCTGATGTGTTCTCCACCGGGTCAAACCGCGATTGCGAGCAGGGGTCGCGCTTGCGCCAAGCGATCAGCGCATTCGGAAGCGAGCGGGTCGACGCCTATCTGTCCCTGTTTGTGACGAGCGAAGATCTGCCGCGCAAATGGCTGATCACGTCGCCACTCGCGCGCAAGCACCCTGAACTCGCGTCGCGGCTTGAGCAAGAGCGGGAGAGGGTGCTGGCGCTGCAAACCCGGCGGCGCGCAGTTGCAGTGCGGGAGCGCACGGCGGCGCTTCTGACCATCGCGGACGCGGTCATCAGGCGCTACCGGGCCGAGAAGGAGCGGCGTGGCCTTCTCGATTACGATGACCTGATCGACAAGACCCGTTCATTGCTGGATCGGGTCGATGCTGCCTGGGTGCACTACAAGCTTGACCTCGGTATCGATCATTTGTTGATCGATGAGGCGCAGGACACCTCGCCCGCCCAGTGGGATATCGTCAAACGCCTGGTCTCCGAATTCACCGCCGGCATCGGCGCGCGTGGCGTGCTCGGGCGCTCGATCTTCGCGGTCGGCGATGAAAAGCAGTCGATCTTCTCATTCCAGGGCGCGGTCCCGGCGGCGTTCGCCGACATGAGCCGGTACTTCCGGCAGGCGCATGATGGTGGCAACCTTCCCTTCTTGCCGATCGAGTTCAAACATTCATTCCGCTCGGTGCAAGTCGTGCTCGATGCGGTGGATCACGTCTTCCGGCAGCCAGCCGCCTATGCTGGCCTCAGCGCGGACGAAGCACCCACAGCGCATACGGCGGTGCGGGCGCGGGAGCCAGGGTTCGTAGAGATTTGGGAAGTTGTTGAACCCGAGGAGAAAGAAAAAGTCGAGGAATGGGACGCGCCCTTCGATACGACGTCGGAGACGTCACCGCGCGCCAAACTTGCTCGCATGATCGCGGGCGCTATCCGCACCTGGATCGCACGCGGTGAGGAGATCGGCAGCAGTACCGACCGGCATCGCGTTCGCCCCGGCGATATTCTGGTCCTGGTGCGGCAGCGCGGACCGCTGTTCGAAGCGATCATCCGCGCGCTGAAGGATGCCGTCATTCCGGTGGCGGGCGCCGATCGCCTGATCCTGACAGAGCATATTGCGGTGATGGATCTGCTGGTGCTGGCCGACGCGCTGCTGCTCGAGCAGGATGATCTCGCGCTCGCAACGGTGCTCAAGAGCCCGCTGTTCGGCATGTCCGAGCAGGATCTGTTTGATCTCGCCTGGCAGCGCGAGGGCAGCTTGCGCGCTGCGCTACGCGAACGAAAGCCCGACGTGGCGCGCCGGCTCGAGGCGCTCGCCGCGAGCGCACGCGGTGAGACCCCGTTCGCGTTCTACGCAACGCTGCTCGGCGCCGAGCACGGACGCAAACAGTTTCTCGCCCGACTCGGGGCCGAGGCAAATGACGCGCTCGACGAATTCCTGAACCTGGCACTCGAGTATGAGCGTCATGAAACCCCCTCGTTGCAGGGGTTTGTCGCCTGGATGCGGACGGCCTCCGCAGACGTCAAACGCGATATGGAAATTGCGCGCGACGAAGTCCGGGTCATGACCGTGCACGGCGCCAAGGGATTGGAGGCGCCGATCGTCATCCTCGCCGACACGACCACGCCACCGGCCGGACCGCCGCAATATCAACCGAAACTGCTCGCGTTGAGATCGCCTAGTGCGGTCTCGGGTGCTGCCGATTGCCTCGTGTGGATGCCTAATCGTGACGACGAGATCGCACCGATTGCGCAGGCGCGCGCGGGTGTGGTCAGCGCGGCTGAGGACGAATATCGCCGGCTGCTCTATGTCGGAATGACGCGGGCGGCCGACCGGCTGGTGGTGTGCGGTGCGGTGGGCAAGCAAGCCATGCCCGCCGGTTGTTGGTACCAGCTCATTGAGCAGGGTCTCGAAGCGAGCGGATCGCTGGTCGAAGAATCTGCCGATCACCGCGACGGCACTGTGCGGCGGTTTCGCAGAGCTGCGGCCGAACCGATAGCTCCAGTTGAGGCTGCGCCCGAGCAGATGGCGTTCGCTTGGACGCCACCTTGGCTGTGGGATGCCGTACTGGCCGGGCCGGCATCGCGGCCCGTCACACCGTCCACCGCCTCGTCCGGGCACCATCGCCGCAGCGGGGACGCGACCGCGCGTGCGAGTGCGCTGCTGCGCGGCACGCTCGTTCACCGCCTCTTGCAATCATTGCCCGACGTCCCGGCCGAGCGACGCGCCGAGGTGGCGCTGCAATTCCTTTCTCAGGCCGGCCCAATGCTCGCTACCGAACATGATGACCTCATTGCCCAAGTGTTGAGGTTGCTCAGCGGAGCGCCGTTCCAGCCGCTGTTTGGTCCGGGAAGCCGGGCGGAAGCGCCCATCGTCGGGCGACTCGCGGCCGCAACCGGTCCGCTGATCGTCTCGGGGCAAATCGATCGCCTGGTCGTGACCGAAGACGCCGTGTTGATCGCAGATTACAAAACGGACCAGGCGGTACCGCATGCCGCCGACGAGGTTCCAAGGCCTTACCTGCGCCAACTTGCGCTCTATCGGGCTGTGCTTGGGAAGGTCTACGCGGATCGGCCGGTTCGGGCGGCCCTCGTCTGGACTGCCACGCCAGAGCTGATGGAACTCCCCGCCAAAATCCTCGATCAAGAGGTGGCAAACCTGACCTGCCGTTGATGGGGATCGCGGCTTGACGCTCCCCGGACCGGTACCTACCTTCAGGGCCTCCCCGCGAGCGGGCCTCGCTCGAACTTGCAACTCCAAGAGGTAAACCCATGGCCGTAGGCAAAGTGACCGATGCGACCTTCGATGCCGAGGTCTTGAAATCGAAAGAGGCCGTCGTGGTCGACTTCTGGGCCGAGTGGTGCGGGCCCTGCCGCATGATTGCCCCGGCCCTGGAAGAGATCGCCGGAGCGCTCGGTGGCAAGGTGAAAATCGTCAAACTGAACGTCGATGAGAATCAGGCGACCGCGGTCAAGTACAACGTGACCTCGATCCCGACGCTCATGTTGTTCAAGGACGGCCAATTGTCGTCACGCCAGATCGGCGCGGCGCCCAAGCAGAAGCTTGAATCCTGGATCAGCGCCAACGCGTGACGATCAACTTGGCGGGGTGCCGTTCGCGGCCAGTACCTCGCCGGCAAGATACAGCGAACCTGTAATCAGGATACGCGGCGGCGGGATCAAACCGAGCTGTCCCACATGCGAGAGCGCGCCTTCGATGGTTTCGGCGCGCTCGGCCGGAATGCCGATCTTGCGCGCAATGTCGGTGAGTGTGTCCGCGGACAGCGCTTTGTCCTGATGGATCGGTAGCGCCACCATCTTGCGGGTGAGACCGGTAAAGTTGCGCAGGAAGCCCTCGGCATCCTTGGTCGCCAGCATTCCAATAATCAGCACCAGCGGCCGCGAGACGCGCTCCTCGAGATCCGCCAGCGCTGCCGCGATGATCCGGCCGCCATCGACGTTGTGACCGCCATCGAGCCAGATCTCGCTGCCAACAGGGGCAAAGGCCGAGAGTTTGCCGTTGCTCAGACGCTGCAGACGGGCTGGCCAGTCCGCCTTGGTGACCCCTTGCTCGAAAGCCTTTGCTGATAGCCCCAAGCCCGACGCCCGCAGAGCTGCGATCGCGGTACCCGCGTTGTCGAACTGATGCCGGCCAAACAATCGCGGCGCCGGCAGATCGAGCAGCCCTGCCTCGTCCTGATAGACGAGCCGTCCGCGCTCCTCGGCGGCGGTCCATTCCTGGCCCATGACGTGGAGTGGTGAGTGGACCTCATCAGCCTGCCGCACGATGATCGCCAGTGGTCCTTCGCTTTGCCGGCCGATCACCCCTGGCACGCCGCGCCGCAGAATGGCAGCTTTCTCGGTCGCGATCTTCTCCAACGTGTCGCCAAGCAGATCGACATGGTCGATCGACACGGGCGTGATCACGCTGGCGATGGGCTGTTCGATGACGTTCGTCGCATCCAGCCGACCGCCGAGACCGACTTCCAGCAACAGAGCATCGGCGGGATGGCGCGCGAATAGCAGGAAAGCAGCCGCGGTTTCGATCTCAAACACTGTGATCGGTGCGCTGCCGTTGGCGCGCTCGCATTCGGCGAGCACGTCGGCAAGCTCCTCATCGCCCACCAGTGTACCGGCGAGGCGAAATCGCTCGTTGATGCGCACGAGGTTGGGTGATGTGTAGGCGTGTACGCGCTTGCCGGCCGCTTCCAACATGGCGCGCATGAAGGCGACGGTCGAGCCTTTGCCATTGGTGCCGGCGACGTGAATGGTCGGCGGCAAACGCCGTTGCGGATGGCCCAACGCCTCAAGGATGCGCCACATGCGCCCGAGCGACAGATCGATGCGCTTGGGGTGCAGCGCGAGCAGTCGCTTCAATATGGCGTCAACTTGCGTCATCGACCGAACAAAACCCTGCGCGTGCGTGCCAAATGCGGGCGGCTTAAACGGCTGCCCCGAGTATGGGTGAAGTGCACGCGGGTCAAGCCCGGAGCGACGGTTCAGACAGGCTCTCGGCTAGGCGCCGGCAGGTGCGGGCAGGGGGGCGCTCGCCTCGCTTGGCGCCTCGGCGCTGGTGAGCAGCCGGCAGAGCCGCGCCAGGGTTGCGCGCAGATCGCGGCGGTGCACCACCATGTCCACCATGCCGTGCTCCTTGAGGTACTCGGCTTTTTGGAAGCCCTCGGGCAGCTTCTCGCGGATCGTTTGTTCGATGACGCGTGGTCCGGCGAAGCCGATGAGCGCACCCGGCTCGGCGATATGCACGTCGCCTAGCATGGCGTAGGAGGCGGTGACCCCGCCGGTGGTGGGATTGGTGAGCACAACGATGTACGGCTTGCGCTCTTCGCGCAGGCGCTGGATGGCGATTGTCGTACGCGGCATCTGCATCAGAGAGAGAATGCCCTCCTGCATGCGCGCACCACCTGAGGCCGCGAACATGATGAAAGGCGTACCCTTGCTGACTGCCGTTTCCATTCCTTTGATGACGGCTTCACCGGCCGCCATGCCGAGCGAGCCGCCCATGAAATCGAATTCCTGAACCCCGATCACCACCGGCATGCGTTCCAGCCGACCAAAGCCAAGCTTGATCGCATCGTTGAGGCCTGTCTTTGCGCGTGCGTCCTTGAGCCGGTCCGCGTAGCGGCGCTCATCGCGAAACTTCAGGGGATCGACGGGCACTTCCGGGACAGCAATATCGAACCAGGTCTCGCCGTCGAACATCGATTTGAGACGCGCCACGGCGCCCATGCGCATGTGATAGTTGGACCCGGGGATCACGAACAGGTTGGCTTCCACGTCCTTGTAGAAGACGAGCTGTCCAGTCTCCGGACATTTAATCCACAGGTTCTCCGGCGTCTCGCGCCGGGTCAGGATGCTGCGGATTTTTGGTCGGACGACGTTGGAGATCCAGTTCATGAGCGCGTACCGCTTCTTTTAAGACGCGTGGTAGGCGTCCTCCGGATAGTACAGCATTCTGTTCTCAAATGGATTACTTCCGGGTGCGGCGCTATGGCCGCACCTTACTCGGCGGCGCGAGCACGCCCACCGCGGACACCCGCGGCAAGGTCGCCGACCATGGCCGCGACCGCCTTCACGGTGTTCTGGCCTGGTTTGCCATTGACGAGGGTGGCCCGCAGCGCTTCGACCAGCGCGGACCCGACCACAACACCATCGGCATCGCGTGCAATAGCGCCCGCGCTCGCGGCATCCTTGACGCCAAAGCCGACGCAGACCGGCAGTGCGGTGTGACGTTTGATACGTGCAACCGCTGCGGTCGCTTTGCCTGCATCCGCGCTGGCCGAGCCGGTAATGCCGGTGATCGACACGTAGTAGACAAAGCCCGACGTGTTGGCGAGGACGGCCGGCAAGCGCTTGTCATTGGTCGTGGGTGTGGCGAGCCGAATGAAGTTGAGGCCGGTACGCAGTGCCGGCAGGCACAGCTCTTCGTCTTCCTCCGGCGGCAGATCGACGATGATCAGGCCATCAACGCCGGCCGCTTTTGCATCAACCAGGAACCGCTCGACGCCGTAGATGTAGATCGGGTTGTAGTAACCCATGAGGACGATCGGTGTCGCATCATCGCTTGCTCGAAACGCGCTCACCATGGTGAGCGTCTTTTTGAGCGTTTGGCCACTCTTCAGAGCACGCAAACCGGCGGCCTGGATCGCCGGACCATCGGCCATAGGATCGGTGAACGGCATGCCGAGCTCGATCACGTCGGCACCAGCACCCGGCAGCGCCTTGATGATCGCGAGTGAGGTCTCGTAATCCGGATCGCCGCTCATCAGGAACGTGACCAGCGCGGCACGGCCCTCGTTTTTGAGCGCGGCGAAACGGCGATCGATGCGGGTGGTCAAAGACTGCTCCCCAGGTGCTCGGCCACTGCGAAGATATCTTTGTCGCCGCGCCCGCACATGTTCATGACCATGAGGTGGTCTTTGGGTTTTTGCGGGGCGAGCTCCAGAACTTTGGCCAGCGCATGCGCGGGCTCGAGTGCCGGGATGATGCCCTCGAGCTTGCAGCAGAGTTGAAACGCGTTGAGCGCCTCTGCGTCAGTCGCGGAGAGGTATTGCACGCGGCCAAGATCGTTGAGCCAGGCGTGCTCTGGACCGATGCCCGGATAGTCGAGGCCAGCGGAGATGGAATGGGCCTCCTGGATCTGGCCATCTTCGTTCATCAGCAAATAGGTGCGGTTGCCGTGCAGCACGCCCGGCCGCCCTCCGGCGATCGAGGCGGCATGCAGGCCGGTGGCGAGACCGTGGCCCGCTGCTTCGACCCCGTAAATCTCGATCTCCTTGTCATCCAGGAACGGATGAAACAGGCCCATCGCGTTGGAGCCGCCGCCGATACACGCGACGAGGCTGTCGGGCAAGCGGCCCTCGGCAGCCTGCATCTGCTCGCGCGTCTCGCGGCCGATCACCGACTGGAAGTCGCGCACCATCATTGGATAGGGGTGCGGCCCCGCGACGGTGCCGATGCAGTAGAAGGTGGTCTCGACGTTGGTGACCCAGTCGCGCAACGCCTCGTTCATCGCGTCCTTGAGAGTCTTGGAGCCGGACGTCACCGGTCGCACTTCGGCGCCGAGGAGCTTCATGCGAAACACGTTGGGCTTCTGCCGCTCGACGTCGACCTCACCCATGTAGACGATGCACTCCAGCCCGAAGCGCGCGCACAACGTGGCAGTCGCGACGCCGTGCTGGCCGGCGCCGGTCTCGGCGATGATCCGGCGCTTGCCCATGCGGCGCGCCACGAGGATCTGACCGAGCACGTTGTTCACCTTGTGCGCGCCGGTGTGATTGAGCTCGTCGCGTTTGAAATAGATTTTGGCGCCGCCGGTGCCGCCCTTGGCGGCGGACTGCGCGCGCAGATGCTCCGTCAGGCGTTCGGCAAAATAGAGCGGGCTCGGCCGGCCCACATAGTGCGCCAAATAGTGATCCATCTCGGTGCGGAATTGCGGATCGACCTTGGCGGCCGCGTAGGCCTGCTCGAGCTCGAGGATCAACGGCATCAGCGTTTCGGCGACGAAGCGGCCGCCGAACATGCCGAAATGCCCGCGCTCATCGGGGCCGGTCCGGAATGAATTGGGTTGTTGGATTGTCATCAGCGGCTCATGGCGACTGCTTGTGTCTGGCTCGCACGTGCGGCCCGGATGAACGCATGGATGCGCTGCGGATCCTTGTCGCCGGGGGCGCGCTCGACGCCGGATGAAACATCAACGCCGGGCGCATTAGTGATCCGCAGTGCTCCGGCAACGTTGCTTGGATCGAGGCCACCGGAGAGCATGAACGGAAGCTCCACATCAAGTTGCTCCAGCAGTCGCCAGTCGAACGGTCGGCCGAGCCCGCCGGGCCGGGTGGCGTCGCGCGGCGCCCGCGCATCGAACAGGAGGCGGTCAGCAACATCCATGTAAATCTTGATCGCGTCGAGGTCCTGAAGGCTCTCGACCGCAATCGCTTTCATTACCGGCAAACCGAAGCGCGCCTTGATGGCCCGCAGGCGTGCGGGGGTCTCGTGGCCGTGGAGTTGCAGAATGTCCGGCTTGAGCGCGTCGATGATACTCGCCAGCTCGGCGTCATCCGCATCGACCGTGAGCGCGACCTTGCGCACATGCCCTTGCACCAGCTGGGACAAGCGCTGCGCGGTCGCAAGATCGACATGGCGCGGCGACGGTGCAAAGAACACGAAGCCGACCATATCGGCGCCGCCTTCAAGCGCAGCGTCGAGCGCGTCGGCAGTCCGCAGTCCACAGATTTTGACTAATAGCGACATGAACTTGGCCGGTTGCAACGGCGTCGTTCTACCTCGGTTGGGCCGGCTTGTCGCGGCGCTTTTTGGGTGATGCGTTCAGCGTTCGGATCAAGCCGCGGGCGACCGGAGCGCGAGCTTGCGGCCGGGTGGTGGCGCAGCATTCATCTCGGCGGTTTCGAGGCGCTGCCGAAGCTCCTGGTTTTCGCCGCGCAGGGCCCGCACTTCCCGATCCAACGTCCGTGAGCTGCGGCGCCATCGCCCTTGCCGCAGCCAGACTGCGATTCCGCCGATGATGACCCCAAGGATCGCCATACCTAGCGCCAAGACCCACAACTTGAGCGACGCCGTGAGCGGAGGATTGGTGATGCCCACCGGGTCGAGATTGACCGTGATGTTGTTGCGGTTCGCGACCGCGAAGCTCACGACCACGGCGGTGATCAAGAGCAGGATGACCCAGCTGATGAATTTACGGAGCATTGTATCTCACGCAGCAAGATGCGGGACAGTGAGGCGACCCGCGATCACGATTGTATCCGGTTGAGACGTTCGCGCATTTCCTTGCCGGTCTTGAAGAACGGCACGTGCTTCTCATCCACCGCCACATGCGCTCCGGTGCGGGGATTGCGCCCGGTGCGGGCGGGACGCTCCTTCACCGAAAACGCACCGAAGCCGCGCAACTCCACGCGGTCTCCCCGTGCGAGTGCGGCGATGATCTCGCCCAGGATGGCATTGACGATGTTTTCGACATCACGTTGGTAAAGGTGCGGGTTCTGCGTAGCAACACGCTGAACGAGCTCTGACTTGATCATGTGCGTCGCCGTTCTTGCAGGGCGCTTGGCCCCGGATCGAGCGCGTCAGGCGCTCGCGGCCGTTGATCCGGAACTGCCCGCCGCTCAGTTCGTGGCCGGAGGGTGCCAAAGTGCCAGCAGACCGTCAAGGTTGAGTTGCTCGATTGCTTTGACAGCGCCGGCTTGTTCGATGCTGCGTGCGATCGAACTGAGACCGATGAGTTCGAACACCGCGGCCGCTGGATGCAGGAATGAGAAGTCGCTGAAGCGGGAGCGCATCTGCCAGTCGCGCACCGGCGTGTTGGCATCGATGCCGCGGGTCTTGGCAAGCCACGCGACCGCCGCTCTTTCATCACCGAGCTCGTCAACGAGCTTGAGATCGAACGCCTGCCGGCCGGTGAACACACGCCCATCCACCACGCGGTCGAGCTGCTCACCCTCGAGATGCCGCCGGTTCTGCACCAGGCTTTTGAACCAGGCATAGGAATCCATCACGATCGATTCGATCGCCGCACGCGCTTCCGGGCTGGTGGGCTCAAATCCGTTCGGGGCAGCCTTCAGGGGAGAGGATTTGATTTCTTCCACTTTGACGCCGATGGTCTTCAAGAGGTCAGTGAAGTTCGGGTACTGGAACAAAACCCCGACCGAGCCGACCAGCGACGTGTCCTGGGCGACGATATGGTCAGCTGCCATGGCGGCGATATAGCCGCCAGATGCTGCCAGCCCATCCACAACGACGACCATCGGCTTGCGCGCGGCGAGGCGGCGCAGCGCATCGTGCAATTGCTCCGAGCCAGCGGTGGTCCCGCCGGGACTGTCGACATGTACGACCACCGCCTTAGCGGATGAACGACCCAGGCGATCGATCGATTCGACGCGCTCGGTATCGCCGCGGATCAAGCCCTGAATGGTCAGCCGGGCAATGCTGCCCGTCGTGCCGCCAAGCAGGCCACGCCGGCCGCCCGCCGCGAACACCGCTCCGATGACGGCAAGAATGATCACCACAAAGGCGAGTACGCGCCAGAACGTCAATTTGCGCCGCAGCCGGCGGCGATCGACGATCGTATCGGCATCCAACGGCATGGGTCAGCTCCTAGAATCAAATCGTCGCTCTAAACACATGATGCGCGGAG
>Ga0306920_100008054_pt1 | contig 13959 bp, 15 predicted proteins | sample flu12Cox44000170_FD_204666 | JGI IMG/M metagenome (GOLD analysis project Ga0306920, IMG submission 204666) | Lab enrichment of tropical soil microbial communities from Luquillo Experimental Forest, Puerto Rico - flux4day.12C.oxic.44.000.170 (v2)... | ecosystem: Environmental > Terrestrial >...
CGATCCTTCGCGTGATCAAGCGCAAGCGACCGCGCAAGCTGAATGAGCGCGGCCTTGCTGGTCACACACGCCGGACGGCGCGGCGCGACCACCTGTCCGAGCTGCGAGGCGATAATGACGATGCTGCCGCCGCCGGCTTGAACGAGCCGCGGTATCCCATGTTTGCAGACCAGGAAACACGCCGGTGACATTGACGGCTATCGCACGCTCCCAGGCCGCCTCGTCGAGCTCGACCGCGGTCCCGGACGGCTCATTGATCGCGGCCGTGTTGACCAGTACGTCGATGCGGGAGAATGCCTCTACCGCGGCCTCCATTGCCGCCTGCACTTCACTTGAGCTTGCCACGTCGCAGGCCAAGGTCTTGGCTCGGCCACCCGCGACGCCTATTGCCGAGGCTGTGCGCTCCGCAGCGCCGGCATCGATGTCGACGCAGGCGACCGATGCGCCCTCGCCCGCGAACCGGCGGGCGATGGCGCCGCCGATCGCGCCGCCCGCGCCTGTGATGAAGGCCGCCTTGCCTGCGAGCCGCGCCATGTTGACTCAAGCCCCTGCAGCTTCGCGGTGACCCGGTTCGCGCGCCCCGCTGCTGTAGTAGGCTATCGCCGGCGGCTCGCACAGGCAATTTCGCCGTGCGGCTGTGGATGCGAGGCGGCTGCAACGCGCAGTGAAAAGGGGAGCGCTATGGCCAAACTGCTTGCAACAAAATCTTGCACGTCCGCCGTTTTGGCTGCGTGCAGCATGGTTGTCGCCGCCTCGCTCTTGCCAGCAGGCCCGTGCCGCGCGCAGGAAAGTGCCCGCTTCCCCGCGCTCAAAGCGGAGCAATTGACGCCGGAGCAAAAGCAGTGGGCGGTCACCGCGCCGCCGCGCAGCGGGCGTTCCACCAATCCCCCCTATCATTCCATGTCAGCAGCGTCGGAATTGGACCGAGCTTGCCAACCTGCGCGCGGAAGACTTAACCTTTTGGCAGAAGAATCCGGACACTGGTGATCCGGATTTGCTCAGGAGAAGCCCATGCTGACACGACGCGGATTTGCGGGTTTTGCATCTTGCGCGCTCTGTGGGATTACCGAGTTCATTGCCACCGAAGTCGCAGCCCAAGGCGCGCCGCCGGCGGCGACCTCCGGGGTCTCGCGAAAAATCTTGTCGCAGACAGACGGTCCGGTGCCGGGCTATGTGACGCTGCTTGTCGAGGCGCAAGTCGAGGCCGGAGTGCCGGTGGCCCGACACACGCATCCGGGTATCGAATCCGCGTATGTCCTGGAAGGTGGATTCGAGCTTCCGGTGCAGGGTCAAGAAACCCGCATGATGAAGGCAGGCGATTCCTTCCAGATACCAGCGGAAACACCCCATGCCGGTGGCAAACCGGGCAATGCGAGGACCAGGATTCTGATCACCTATGTCGTGGAGAAAGGAAAACCCCTCGCCTCGCCGGCTTGAGCGCTCGCTAAGGTTTGCCGCGTGTCTGCTCATTGCGGGGACGACGATTGCCGCTGCACCTGCACCGCTACCGGCGGCCGAGCCGGTGCGGATCGGAATTGCACGCACCATCAGCGACGCCGGCTATTACATCGCCGATGCGATGGGCTTCTTCCGCGATGAGGGCTTGCAGGTCTCGCTCATCCCATTTGGCTCCGCGGCGCAAATGGTTGCGCCGCTCGGCACCGGCGACCTCGAAGTCGGCGGAGGAACGGTATCGGCGGGCTTCTATAATGCGGTCGCGCGCGGCATTCCCCTGAAGATCGTCGCCGATTCGCTGATGGTGCGCAAGGACCACGTCGACTTGGGCCGCTACAAGAGCTTCGGCGATCTCAAGGGCATGAAGGTCGCCGTAGCCGCCCCGGGAGCCGGCAGCGCCTCCGCGCTCAACGAGGCGCTCAAGAGAGGTGGCCTCACATTCAGCGACGTCGACGTCGTTTATATGGGATTTCCTGAGCATTTGCCGGCCTATCGCAACAAGGCGATCGACGCCAGCATCACCAACGAGCCCACCATGACGCGCGCGATCGAGACAGGTGTGGCCGTGCGCGCGGCAGGCAACGACGTCATCTACCCCGGCCAGCAGACGGCCGTGATGTTCTTCTCCGATCGGTTCATGCGGGAGCAGCGCGTTTTGGCCGAGCGATTCATGCGCGCATACCTGCGCGGCGTGCGCGTCTATATCAGCGCTTTGAGCGGTGGCCGGCTCGCCGGGCCGAGCGCCGATGACGTGATCGCAATCCTGGTCAAGTACACAGCGATCAAGGACGCAGGCATGTTCCGTCGCATCATTCCGAGCTGGGTCGACCCGGACGGCGAGGTGAACACGGCGAGCCTGAAGAAAGACCTCGATTTCTTCCGCCAGCTCGGTCTCATCGAGAAGAAGGACATCAGCGTGGATGCGGTGGTGGACAGCTCGTTTGCCAAGGCCGCGGTGTCGCAGCTCGGGCCATACAACCCGTGACATTCATGCGTGCAAGGCGGGCAACGGCTGACCGTTCCCGCGGTACCGCAGAGGCAGTCGGACATGAGATCTAGTGCACACGTTCGCATTGCGGTGACGGGCGCGGCTCTGCTCACAGGCATTCTGAGCGTTAGGTCCAGCGACAGCAGAGCGGACGGCTTGGCGCCGCCGGAGAGCTTTGCGGCAATCACGGACCCGGCGGCTCGTTCGGCGGCAATCTTCACCGAGCTGGGCAAGGTTCTCACGCATCCGCGCTGCGTGAATTGTCATCCCGCCGGCGATCGTCCGCGTCAAGGCGACCAGGAGCGTCTTCACCAGCCTCCCGTCGAGCGCGGTTCCGACGGGCAAGGTCTTGCAGCGATGCGGTGTTCCAATTGTCACCAACAGGCCAATTTTGATCCTGCCCGCATGCCGGGCCACCCGCATTGGCAGCTCGCGCCGCGGCAGATGGCGTGGGAAGGCAAGACGCTTGGCGAGATCTGCGTGCAGATCAAGGATCGCGAGCGCAACGGCGGCCGCTCTCCGCAAGAGCTCGTGCATCATATCGGCAGCGACACATTGGTGGGCTGGGCATGGGCGCCGGGACTTGGCCGGCAGCCTGCCCCCGGCACGCAGCAGCAGGCTGGCGCGCTCGCGCAAGCATGGGTGCAAACGGGAGCAGCCTGTCCGAAATAGGCGGCTACCGGCTCGCTAGCAGACAACCATCACTGCCGCTCAAGCTTCGGCCTGGGAGTACCCAGAACGGCGATGGAGCCGACCACCAGCAGCCAGAACGGAAGCACGCCCAAACCCGGTATTGCCTCCAGAGCCAATCCCGGCAACAGGAGCCATTGTCGTCCCAGCACCATGAACAGCAGCAGCACCGTTACGACATCGATCACCCACGCGATCGGCGGTGCCGCGTTTGCAAAAGCGCCGAGAGCGTCGGAAACGGCGGCGATGGCAAATGCGAGGACAAGCGTCTTTCTCGAAAAACGAGGCGTCGTGGAAGACGGAGTCGCCGGCTCCGTCGGCTGTCTGCCGGATCCAGTCAGTGGCGTATCAGGGGGTCTCAACGAATGGTCCTTCCAGGTGCACAGGCTGCTGGGTTGAATATGTGGGTGGCGCCGTCAGAGAGCCAGACTCTTCAGAGATCGCCGGGCGTCGGATGCGGCGGTTGTAATGATCGTGCGGCAGCCTTGCTAAGGCGCCATTCTTCGCTAGAATCGAGTCGCTGAAGGGGAAGGGGTCCCCCACAACCGCCGTCACGGCTGATGACTCCTGCCGCGCATGCCAGCGAAGCGGGAGCTTATCGTGCTCTGCCGATCAACACGGGCCCTATCTCATTACGAAGTCGTCTTCTTGTTGCCGCCGGGCGCGTGTGCCGCGAGCAAGGGCGCAGGCTTGCAGCAACGATTGTGGCCAATGGGCCGGCGCGACCCCGATATAGCTAATCAACAGAGCCGATCATGACCGAGGTTTGGACACTCGCGGCATTATGGCTGGGGCTCGCCCTGATCGCCACCCTGTTCGCAATCTGGTTGCGTGTATCGACGGCACTGACGGAGATCATCGTCGGCACCATTGCGCAATTCATCCTCGGTGGCCTTATCGGCGCGCACGTCCTCGGCACGAACGAGTCCTGGGTAAAGTTCCTCGCCGGGCTAGGCGCGATCGTGCTGACGTTTCTTGCCGGCACCGAGCTCGATCCGGTCGTCTTCAGGCGCAATTGGAAGGAGGCGTCCGCCGTCGGCCTGATCGGCTTCTTCGCACCGTTCTTCGGTTGCGCGGCAGTCGCCTACTGGATCCTGGGTTGGGGACCCTTGCAAAGCTGGCTCGCGGGCGTGGCTTTATCGACCACCTCGGTCGCGGTCGTTTACGCCGTCATGCTGGAATACGGCTTCAACAAGACGGACTACGGCAAGATCGTGCTGGCCGCCTGCTTCATCAACGATCTCGGCACCGTGCTTGCGCTCGGTTTCATCTTCGCTCCGTTCACGTTCAAGACTTTCCTGTTTGCCGGCATAGCTGTCGTCGTCTTCGTCGTTCTTCCGTGGCTGACGCCGCATCTCTTCCGGCGCTATGGCAATCGTCCCTCCGAGCTGGAGGCAAAGTATCTGCTCCTTGTTCTGTTTGCTCTCGGCGCGCTCGCTGCCTGGGCGGACAGTGAGGCGGTGCTGCCGGCCTATATCATAGGCATGGTGCTCGCAGGCACGGTCGGAAAGGATCACGCGCTGATCCGCAGATTGCGCACGCTTACGCTCGGACTTCTCACGCCATTCTATTTCATTCGCGCTGGCTCTTTCATTTCCATTCCGGCCCTGATCGCGGCGCCCATTGCCTTTCTGGTTTTGCTGCTGGGCAAGATGGTGACCAAATTCGTCGGCGTCTATCCCGTGACCAAGGTCTTCGGCTCGCCGCAAATGGAGGCGATGTACACGACCTTGCTCATGTCCACGGGCCTGACATTCGGCACCATCTCGGCTTTGTTCGGCTTCTCGCACGGGATCATCGATCAGGCGCAGTACACGGTGGTCGTCGCCGGCGTCGTCGCCAGCGCCGTGGTCCCGACGCTGATTGCAAATGCGTTCTTTTTGCCACACCATCTGCTGCCGCGGGAGGACCTGGGGCCGGCGGAGCCTGTCAGCGTAGGGTCGTCATCGGTCATTGCCAAAAAAGCCTGACGAGCGAACAGCAGGCGCTTGTTTGCCCGGAAATATCAAAAGCAAACCGGGGAGGAGCCGAAGAAATGTTCAGCAAGATCCTCCACGCCAATGATGGCTCGCAGCACGCGTTCAATGCGCTTGCACTCGCGCTGAAGATCGCGAAGCACAGCGGCGCGGAGCTTCACATGGTTTCGGTCGAGGAGATCGATTATCTCCCGGAGACCATGGAGGACGTGAGGGAGGAAACGGGAGTGGCTGCCCGCCGCTTTCACTCGGTTCTCAACAAGTCACGCGCGATGGCGGAGGAGTCTCAGATCACGCTCAAGACGCATGTTATCGCCGGACATCCGGTCCGCGACATTGTCGACCTCGCGCGCGATCTCAAAGCGGATCTGCTGGTCGTGGGCGGCAGTGGGCATTCGGCGCTCTACGACCGCATGGTCGGCAGTCGCGCAGATCGAATCGTGCATCTCGCGCCCTGTCCGGTGCTGGTGGTGAAATGACCGCGGCGACAGGTAGCCCGGATGAGCGTGCGAGCGCGTCACAGACGCGCTGTGGCGCGCGACATCCGGGATTGTCCCGCATATCACCATGGCGCGTTCACGGAACGCGCCATGGCTCATGCGGGCTACGATTAAACCAATATCAGCCGGTGATGGCCCCCTGGCTGGCGGTGGAGACCGCCTTGATGTATTTCGCCAGCACGCCAGTGGTGTAGCGAGACTTCGGCCGCTTCCATGCCTTCTTGCGCCGCGCGAGCTCTTTCGCGGGCACGTTGAGCTGAATGAGACGCCTCTTGGCATCGATCGTGACCGAGTCGCCTTCCTTCACCAGAGCAATCAAGCCACCGTCGTAGGCTTCCGGAGCGACGTGGCCGACGACCATACCCCAGGTCCCGCCGGAAAATCGCCCGTCGGTGAGAAGCCCAACCGAGGCTCCCAGCCCCTGGCCGATCAGGGCGGAGGTCGGCGCCAGCATTTCCTGCATGCCGGGCCCGCCCTTGGGGCCTTCATAACGGATCACCACCACGTCGCCGGCCTTGATCTTCTTGGCGAGAATCGCCCGTAGGCACTCGGGCTCGGAATCAAAGACGCGCGCCGGACCGGTGATGGATGTCTGCTTGAGTCCCGTAATCTTGGCCACGCAGCCCTCGGGCGAAAGATTGCCCTTGAGGATTGCGAGATGGCCTTGCTTGTACAGCGGATCCGACCAGGGATGGATCACGTCCTGATCGGCCCGCGGCTCAGTCGGAATATCCTTGAGCATCTCGGCCAAGGGCTTGCCGTGGATCGTCATGCATTCGCCGTGCAAGACGCCATTGACGAGCAGGATCTTGAGTACCTGCGGCACCCCGCCGGCGGCATGAAAATCTGTCGCCACATACGGGCCTGACGGCTTGAGATGGCACAGGACAGGGACTTTGCGTCGCACGCGCTCAAAATCGTCGATTGTCCATTTCACGCCCGCCGCATTGGCAATGGCGAGATAATGCAGCACCGCGTTGGTCGAGCCGCCCGTCGCCATGACCAGGCCGACTGCGTTCTCGATCGATTTGCGGGTGATGATGTCACGCGGGCGCAGCTCATTGCTTATCGCTTGCACGAGAACCCGCGCAGATTCGGCGGCCGAATCCGCCTTCTCGGGATCGGGGGACGCCATCTGCGAGGAGCCGAGCAGACTGATGCCGAGCGCCTCGAAGGAGGAGGACATTGTGTTGGCGGTGTACTGGCCGCCACAGGCGCCAACCGACGGGCAGGCGTTCTTCTCGATGCCGACGAAGTCCTCCTGCGACATCTTGCCGGCCGCGAACGCGCCTACGGCTTCGAACGGGCTCACGATCGTGAGCTTTTGTCCCTTCCAGAACCCCGGCTTGATCGTGCCGGCGTAAACGAAGATGCCTGGAACGTTCATGCGCGCAATCGCCATCACGCTGCCCGGCATGTTCTTGTCGCAGCCGCCGACTGCGACCACGCCATCCATGCACTGTCCGTTGACGGCGACCTCGATGGAATCGGCGATGACCTCGCGCGAGACGAGCGAATATTTCATGCCTTCGGTGCCCATGGCGATGCCGTCGGTCACAGTCGGAAAGCCGAACACCTGTGGCATCGCTCCGCTCTCTGCGAGCGCCGCCATCACGCGATCGACGAGCGGCTGAATGCCCGCATTGCAGGGGTTCATTGTCGAGTGGCCATTCGCCACGCCTACGATCGGCTTCTCGAAATCGCCGTCGCGGAAGCCGACGGCTCGCAACATCGCACGGTTGGGCGAGCGGGCCACGCCCGCGGTGATGATCTGAGAGCGCCGATTAAGCTTGGTCACCTCGTTGTCCTTCCTGGTCAGGATTGCTCAGCTCTTTTAGCCTGCCGCGCGCAAGCTCGCCAGCCGCTTCGAGAAGGGCAGCTATAGAGAAGCGCGCAATGGCGTAGACCGTTTGTCGAAAGGTTGACGCGGTGGATCGATAAAACCTTCTACTCCACCCCGTTCAGAGCGAAGTCAAAGATATCGTAGTTGTGGAGCGGCCTGTCTTTTGCGCGCTGGCGGTATTCCGCATTCAGCCGCCGCGACAGCAAAAATGGCACCTTCTGCTCGCCAAGTCCGCCATGTGAGCGAAGCCGATGCTCCGCCAGCTGAGTTATATCGTGATCCTCCCGGCGCGCGCCGACCACTGTGTTGCGGTCGCTGAATACGGCAAAATCTCCCTCGCGGTCGAGCGGAAGCTCGAATTGCCTGCATACGTCCTGCTTATCGAGGACGAGCTCGACGCCAGGGAGACTCCGCGCAAAGGCCATCATCGCCTGGACGTCTCCCGGCCTGCGCAGATGCACCCGCACGAACGATCCCAGCGCGCCATGGTGGCGCACGAACGGATCGGCGATCGGACAGATGACGCGCACGCATCCTGTGCCAAAGCGCGCGCTCAGCTGGTCCTCCAGATAAATGATGTTAGGCGTGCCATCGCTGGCGCACTTGTCATTCATCCCATGGTCGGCGGTGATCGCAACGATAGCGCCAAGCGCAATCAACTTGCCCACGCTTGCATCCACGGCGTGGTGGTAAGCATCCGCCGGCGCCTCTCCGGGTGTGTGCTTGTGTTGCACATAATCCGAGGTCGCGAGGTACATGAGATCCGGCTGCAAGGACGACAGCAGCTTGACGCCGGCGTCGAGCACGAACAGGGAGAGGTCAGCCGAGTATTGGTCCGGCTGCGGCCGGCCCACGAGCTCCTCGACCTTTTCGATCCCGTTTTCCTGAAGATTGGCCTTGTGCGCGTGCTCGGAGGAAAAATTGATCCCCGACATCTGATAGGCCAGCACCTTGAGCAGCTTGTCCTTTGCGGTGATGACCGCCGTGCGCATTCCGGCGCGGCTCAGGGCGAGAGGGTCGTGCGGCAGCGCAGCCGACTTGCATCTGTGATCATTATCTCCTTGCCGGATTCGGAATCGAGATAGAAATTGCCGTTGATGCCATGCACAACGGGAGGCGCCCCGGTCACTATCGACGTGTTGTTGGTGTTGGTCGTGCTCGGCATGGAGCAATCGGCGATCGCCATAAAGCCGTGCTCCTTGAAAGACTTCAGCGTTGGCAGGCTCCCGTTGGCGAGCCCGTGTTGGAGATACGCGGGATCAAACCCGTCGATGACGATGACGACGGTGGGGCGCTTTCGCGAAGCATAAGAGCGTCCATTGACCTCGACGATGTTGGCCGCAACGGGCCGTTGTTGCGCAGTAGCCACGAGTCAGATTCCGGTTGCGAGGTGAAGGCCTCGGTAACACCGCCGAGGCGAGCGCTATGGGGCCGCCAGCACCTGACGGCAGCTCGCCGGGAGATCCGATAATTTGGGACCAGGTCGTGGGTTCAAGGGCTTCGCATCCGGCTCCTTGTTCGGGATCGGCTCCGAGTACCAGTGCTCAAGGTCCTTGGCGCCGCAGGCCTCACCCGCCTCGCGCGCCGCCTGCGGCTTGCATTCCGGGCTGTCGGGCGGACACGCGATACGCACGTGGAAATGCCAATCGTGCCCGTACCACGGCTGCACCTTGCGCAGCCAGGCGCGGTCCTTGCCGGCGTCACGGCAGAGCGCTTTCTTGATCGCGCCGTTCACGAATAGGCGCTGGACGTGCGGGTCCTCGACCGCCGCCTTGATCAGCGCCACGTGCGCCGGCGTCCATACCTTGGGATCGACGTCCTTGCGACTCTCGGCCACGACCATCGTCGCCATCATCTCTTCGCGCTGCTCGCGCGTGAGCTCGTGGCTGGGCATGGGGGTCATCCAGATGTCGACGTCGAGACCGACTTGGTGGCTGGCGTGCCCTGCGAGCAGCGGGCCGCCGCGCGGTTGCGACATGTCACCGATGAGTAGGCCGGGCCAACCGCTCCTGGCGGCTCGCTCCGACAGCTGCTCGATGTATTGCACCAGGGTCGGATGACCCCAATAGCGGTTGCGCGAAACGCGCATGACCTGCCAGGTCTCGCCGTTGACCGGCAAGGCGACACCCCCGGCGAGGCAACCTTTGGAATAGAAGCCGATGGCACGCGTCGGCATGGCGGCCGGCGTCGTCTTGCGAGCGAACAGCTCCTTTGCCAGCGTGCTCGGACCCTCGGGCTTGGTCAGCGGCGGCAATGGCTGGGGGTTGAGAGTGCCCTTGTCCTGGGCGCTCGCGCTGCCGTCCGCGACAAAGCCGATCGCGCATAATGCAAGCGCAGCGCACCGCGCGAAGCCGGGCCAAAGCAGGCGCCGGGGCGATCTGATGCTCGATGACACGATGATTTTCGAAGGCATGGCGAAAAGACCGGATGAAAGGCTGATCCGCGTGCAGTCGCGTCCGTCCTAAGGTATCGACGCGCCCTCCTGGTAGAGCTCAATTTTGTTCCCATCAGGGTCGGCGACATAGATGGTCAGGCCGTAAATGCCATTGTGCAGGTCCTGGTAGAGCTTGGCGTTGGCCTTCTTCAATCGTTCGCAGATGGCGCGAACATTGTCGGTCTTGAATGCGATGTGATCGATCTGTTGCGGCTCGCTTGGCCCGCCGCTGGTGAGGGCAAGCCCCTGCTTGAACGGCAGGAAAGGCCGTCCGTCCGGCAGCGGGTTTGCCGTGCGAATCTCGAAGCCAAGCAGATCGACATAAAACCGCTCCGCCTGCTTGATATCGGAGACCTTCATCAGCATGTGCGCGAATTCTTTTGGTCGCGCGCCCGCTTCAATCGACATGATCACCCCCTACCGGCCCCCGATTGGTCCCGCCTTATCCACGATCGAATTGGTGAAGTAGAGGTCCAGCGCTCTCGCCTGCTCGATCTGCCCGGCGGTCTTGAGCTCGCGCAGCCCCTCGCTGATGACATCGGGGTTGATGTATCCAACCGGCCGGTCAGGGTAATGCACGGCTGCGCCGGTCAAGCCCTTTATCTGCTCAGCGACGATCTGTGGCGAAAGCGAGGCATGCCACTGCTTCAGCATGAGATTCGCGGCCGCAAGCGCTCCTTCTCGCAGAACTCAAAGCCCTGATTGGCGGCGCGCACGAATTTGACGAGAATATCCGCATGCCGCGCAATATAGTCGTCGGTTGCTACCAGCGCGCTTCCGGGGGCGACTAAGCCCCACTTCGCCTCGTCCATCTCGGCGAACACATCGCCGTACTTGCCTTTCATGATCGGCAGGTCGTTCGAGCGATAGACGGGCACAGCATCCACCTGATGCGCGATGAAGGCCGGGACGGTCGCGCCCGAAGCCATGTGGATGAACTGAATCTTGCTGCAATCGATGTGGTTCTTCTCGCACAGAATGGGCATGAAGACGGCGCCGGTCTCGCCGGCCGACATCGCGATCCTCTTTCCGATGAGGTCAGGCGGGGTGCGGATCGGCTTTTCCGGCCAGGATGCAATCACCAGCGGCGCGGAGTCGTTGTAGAGCGCGATGATCCTCAGCGGCATGCCCTGCGAAGTCGCCTGCATGCTGTAGAGCCCGGGCATCCAGGAGATTTGATCGGCACCTTTGATCAAGGAGGCAAACGCGGCGGTGGGCCCGGCACCCTCATTGAGGCCGACGTCGAGCCCCTGCTCGGCGAAGTAGCCCTTCTCGCGCGCAACAAAGAGCGGCGCATATTCTCCCTTGAGCTTCCAGCTGAAGCGCAGGCTCACCGCCGTTTTCGCCTCCGGCTGCCCGCGCGTCTCTTGAGCGCCCGCAGCGGTCGCGCACGCGGGCACGACGGCAAGCAGGATGGCCGCACGTGTTGCGCGCGCCGACCGGCTCAGCCCGCAGCGCATGCTCAAGCTAATAAGCCTTGCCCTTCAGATCGTCCCGATCCGTGCCGAGCACGCCCGAACGCGCCCAGTTCTCCTTGCTGTACTCCTGGATCGCGACGTGCAGCGCATCCGGGTTGGCCCCGGCATGCTCGATCATGGCATCGGTGATGGCGCGCACCAGCTTGCGCTTCTGCTCCGTCGTCCGACCCTCGAACATCTGCACAATGACAACGGGCATGGGCGTTTCTCCTCCTGCATAAGCGCGGATTGCGGCATTAGCATCCGCGAATTGCGATCCCGATTCAACTATGATTTAAACTCGCCGATCTCTGCGCTCGTTCGTCGCACGCCGCGGCAGTCGCGTCTGGTTGCGAAACGAAAGCAGCGAGTGCAGCGTCAAGCTGAACCCGACCATGTCTTCGCAACTGACCGCGAATGCCGAGCTTGCTCGGCCAGCCATCAATATCGAGGACCAGAAGCAAGCCCGCAGGCGCAGGCGCTTGCGGGCGCTGATCGAGAACTCCAGCCCGTTCCTGATTGCCGCTTTGCTGCTCCTGCTGTGGCAGTTGATCGTTCCGCTGGCAAAGGTGCCGCAGCTTATCCTGCCCACGCCTTTGGAGATCATTGCCAAGATCGGCAAGAGCTATCCGCTGCTTCTTGCGGATACGCAGGTCACGCTTCTGGAGGTGCTTTACGGCTTCCTCGCAGCCGTCGCCGCCGGCATACCCACCGCGCTGTGCATCTTCTATTCGCGCGTGTTCGCGAAATCGATCTACCCCATCATGGTGGGGCTGCAAACAATCCCCAAGGTCGCGCTCGCCCCGCTGCTCGTCATGTGGTTCGGCTTTGGCATTCTGCCGAAGGTGGTGATCAGCTTTCTGATTGCGTTCTTCCCTATCGTGATCACGACCGTGGTCGGCCTCTCCGGCCTCGACCGAGAAATGGTTTATCTCGTGCGCTCGATGGGCGCCAGCGAGCTGCAGACGTTCATCAAGGTCAGGCTGCCGGCGGCATTGCCGAGCATCTTCGGCGGCTTCAAGGTTGCGATTGCGCTTTCCGTTGTCGGCGCCGTCATCGGCGAGTACATAGCCGCCGAGCAGGGGCTAGGGTACCGGCAGCTGACCGCAAACATACAATTCGACTCGGCGCTCAATTTCGCCGCGCTGATCTTCATTGCGCTCTGCGCCGTGGCGACTTTCGTCGCGATCGCGGCCCTGGAGCGATTGTTTGTGCGCCAGCGATGAGCCCGATTCCGGCAAGTACATTACCGTTGCAGCGCGCGCCACTTCCCGGCCGGCCGGATGAAGCCCGTTCGCCGCGCGCAGTTTCGATTGCACTCGAAAAGGTCACCAAGGTCTATGAGACCGACGCCGGTGACGACATCTGGGCGCTGGCCCCCATCGACGCCGTTATCGAGGCGGGTCAATTCGTCTCCATTGTCGGTCCGAGCGGGTGCGGAAAAAGCACGTTGCTGCTGATGATTGCCGGACTCATTCCGGTGACAAGCGGCACCATTCGTCTCAACGGGGAGATCGTCGATCGCCCGCATCCACAGATCGCGGTCGTCTTTCAGCACGATCTTCTGCTGCAGTGGCGTCGGATATTCGACAATGTCCTGCTGCCGATCGAGATCAAGCGCTGGGGACGGGCGCAGTTCGCGAAGCGCGCCGAGCAGCTCCTGGAGCAGGTCGGGTTGGCGGGGTTCGCGAACAAATATCCGGACGAGCTTTCCGGCGGGATGCGCCAGCGAGTCGCGATCTGTCGCGCGCTGGTCCAGCACCCCGGATTGCTCATCATGGACGAGCCGTTCGGCGCGCTCGATGCGCTTACGCGCGAGCAGATGAACATCGATCTGCAGAAGTTGTGGCTGACCGTCGGAAATACGGTGGTCTTCATCACCCACAGCATCGAGGAGGCCATATTCCTGTCGGATCGTGTGCTGGTGATGTCCCCGCGCCCTGGGCGGGTCGAGCTTGACATGAAAATAGACCTGCCGCGGCCGCGTAGATTGAGCATCAGGTCGGAGATGCGCTTTATTGGCTGCGTGGAAACGATCCGCCAAGTCTTCGAGCGCAGCGGGATCTTGAGAGGCGAATGAGCTTGCCGATGGACGGCTCGAACGAAGCCGCGCTCGACCTCAGCGGCTATGCCATCGCCATCGTCGGCGGCGACCGGCGCGAGCAGGAGATCGCGCGCTGCGCAGCGCGCAGCAAAGCCTTGGTGAAAGCCTACGGCTTTCCCTGGCCGGACGGCGGCATCGCCGGCGTGGAGCATGTGAGCAGCGCCGCGGCTGCGCTCGACCGCGCCCACTTCGGCCTGTTTCCAATTCCCGCAAGCGCGAGCGACGGCTCCTTGTTTGCCCCGGCCGTACCGGAAAAGATCATTCCGGAAGAGGCATTGCTGCGCCATATGGCGACGGGCGCCCACATCTTTCTCGGCATCGCGCGGCCCGAGCTCAAGGCGGCCGCCGGCAGACTCGGCATCACGCTGCACGAGTACGAATACGACGTCGCACTGATGTATCTGCGCGGTCCCGCCATCGTCGAAGGGACGCTCAAGGCGATCATCGAGAACACAGATATCACCATTCACCGGGCGCAAATCTGCGTGGTCGGGCAAGGCACGATCGGCGCG
>Ga0306920_100008055_pt1 | contig 13958 bp, 15 predicted proteins | sample flu12Cox44000170_FD_204666 | JGI IMG/M metagenome (GOLD analysis project Ga0306920, IMG submission 204666) | Lab enrichment of tropical soil microbial communities from Luquillo Experimental Forest, Puerto Rico - flux4day.12C.oxic.44.000.170 (v2)... | ecosystem: Environmental > Terrestrial >...
GCTGTCGGCCCTCTTGACTATCCCCGTCGCGCGCTCGAACCCCGAAGATCATCTCCCGCAGCCGGCCTTGCGCGCTGCGGGAGCCTATGGTGAACAGCGGCAACTTCCGTGGCTCCACGACCCACCCCAAGCCGTAATCCGGCCTGGGGTTATTGTTGGAGATTAGCGTGTGGCCTACGGTCTCAGCTTGTAGCAGTGCCCGCCGCCCCCTGCCCTTACGGCCTTTCGGCATGCTGCGTGGCTCGTGTACGAGCAGTCGGGCTTTCCTGTGGCTGTTGCGCCTCTTAACTCTGCACAGAACTTGGCAGCATTGGCAGAGCCTTGAGAATAAAGAACGAGGCCCATCGAGAGAAACAGCATCGTAGCGATGAGCCGGGTCGTCGTCTTGGAACTCGACATCTCAACCTCCCTATAAGTCGAGGTCGCCAATCTAGGGTACAGATTGATCAAATAAACATTGACTTGGATCAAGAACGCGGCAGCATCACAGGAGAACTGTCGAGGATCGTCGCGGGGGGACGGCACCGGGCAAAAACTCGTGTGCGTCTATTTCGAGGATACGCACGATAAACTATTTCAGTGCCTGAAATCTCGCACGGCTTTTGCCGAAGAGCATCCTCGCGCTTACCGAGCCGGTAACGTGGTGGCCGGCTTTCAAAACGCTGTTGACCGTGGCAACGAAAGCAGGTGAGCACACGCGGTAGCGCGTCCGCTCGTGCGAAACCGATATGCGAGCACGCTGAACAAATGACCGCGACCAAGGCCATTGTGAACGCCTGCAGGTAGCGTCGACACCGTTCAGATTAACTGATCCAGCAAACGCTTAGCCAACGCAAATTTGGCGATTGATTAAATTTTCCTAAATAAAAGAGGCCGAAGGATTGCGCTGAACACGTCGAAAGACGAGATGTTCGCACGCCGCTTACCTGCTAGCGCCCGCGCATGAACACCTGCATTTCTTCCAACGTAACGGTGCCATCGTGGTCGGTATCCATGGCCTTGAAGATACGTTCATGCGCGGCCTGCCACTCCTGTAACGTGAGCTTCCCGTCTCCATCAGCGTCCATCAGACTGAAAATTATATGCATCATCGTCGGGCTCATGGCGCCCCGGCCTTGAAACCAGCCGTGGTGGCCGTAACCGCGTTCCATCATTCCCATCATTCCGGGATGATGATGGAAGAAACCGTCCTGATCCTCGTTTTCCTCTTCGCTACCTTGCGCGCGATTTTGCAATCCGGTCGGCGGCTGTAACGCTGGTCCGGATTTATTGCCGGGCAGTCCGGGCACGTTGCTCAGATCTGTTCTGACATTGAATTGTTCGCCCGGTCGCAAGGCTGGACCGAACTTGTTCCCGGGCAAGCCTGGAACACCGGCTCCGCTGTTTGCTGTGCTGGTTTGCGCGAGAGCTGCGGGTCCTCCAACGACGGTACCGATTAAAATAACGGCCGCGACTGTAGCGATTTTATTCATGGTTTACCTCCATTGGATGCCAGACCAATACTTGAACGTCCTTTCAGTTCGGAAAAATCGTGCTTGAAATACATGACCTCGCGGCGTTGATCCGCTGGTTTGCGGCGGTTGAAGTCCATGGGATCGTCTTATGTCGGCTAAACAACCTCAAAATATATGCGGCCCTCCGAAACTGCTCGGTACTACGGAACACCGATCACGTGATGACGTTTCGCAAACCGGCTGGGTGAGCGTGGCATCCCCTGAAAGGTCTCGAAGTTACCGCCGCCGTGTTGATGGGCACAACTTCGCTCCGATGGCTCAATCTCAAAAACCCCTGGCGGTCAATTGACTACGCCCGCTGGCACTGCTGACAATCCTCCAACGCCAGGTCCCACAAGCGGTACTTCGGTCCGAACTACCCGTCATCGCCCAACGACGCGCCATAAGATGTACATTGGCAAGGCGCGTGAGTTGGCGCGGTTGCGGTTAAGGTGATGCCAGAAACATCCGGAAATGCATCGGCTAATGCCGTGGAACCGCCGATTGCCGGTGCCCGACCGCTCCTGGTCTATGACGGCGACTGCGGGTTCTGTGGCTACTCGGTGCGCTACTGGAAGAAGCTCACCGGCGACCGTGTCGATTACAGGCCATATCAGGAAGTGGCAGCGAAATATCCGGCGATCCCAATCGCCGATTTTCAGCGCGCGGTGCAATTTATCACGCCCGGCGGACATCGTTCCAGTGCCGCAGAGGCCAGTTTCCTGACCCTGAGCCAAGCGCCCGGCAAAGGCTTCTGGCTCGCGCTGTACAGAAGACTGCCTGGTTTCGCGATTATTTCGGAATTGGTTTACGCATTCATCGCAGCGCACCGACCGGCCTTTTATCGCGTCAGCGTCCTTCTGTGGGGAAGGAACCCCGAACCGCCACGGTACGATCTTGTCTCATTCCTATTCCTGCGCCTGTTCGGCCTGATCTACCTGTCGGCCTTCATTTCATTCGCGGTGCAGGCACAGGGCTTGATCGGCAGCCATGGCATCCTGCCGTTGGCGGAACTGCTGGATGCCGTCGCCAACGGTTACGGGCCGGAGCGTTTCTTCCTGATGCCGACGGTGTTCTGGTTGGACGCCAGCGATTTTGCCATTCAGGCGGTGTGCTGGGCGGGGGCAGTGTTCTCGATGCTGCTAATCTTTAATCTGCTGCCGCGCCTGAGCTTGTTTCTACTCTATGTGCTCTACCTTTCGCTGCTTTATGGTGGGCAAACCTTCATGAATTTCCAGTGGGACACTTTCCTGCTGGAGACAGGATTTATCGCGCTGCTCCTAAGCTTCGCCATGACGCCGGGCATCTGGCTGCTGCGGTGGCTGTTGTTCCGTTTGGTATTTATGTCGGGTGTCGTCAAGCTGCTGAGCGGTGATCCCAACTGGTGGAACTTATCCGCGTTGTCCTATCACTTTCTGACCCAGCCGCTGCCCACGCCGTTGGCTTGGTACGCCGCGCAGCTGCCGCCCAACCTGCTGAAATTCGCCACTGGCAGTATGCTTTTCATCGAACTCGTTTTGCCGCTCTTAATCTTCTGTCCCCGTCGGCTCCGGTTTTTTGCCGCCTTCGGCATTCTGCTGCTGCAAAGCTGCATTCTCGTCACTGGGAATTACAATTGGTTCAATCTCCAAACCATGTTGCTATGCTTGCCGTTGTTCGATGACTCGGCAATACAAAAGGTATTACCGCAAAGTTTCGCCTCGCTGCGGTTAGTCCACGGGGAAGACAAAGCCCCGAGAAGTCCCGTGGCAATCCTCATCGTCAGTGCCTTGGCGTTGCTGATCGTATTTTGCAGCGTGGTAGAGATGGATGAGCGTTTCGGCGGCAGCCCACCCGCGGTGGCGCAAGCGATCGACCGCTTTTTCTGGCCCCTGCATATCACTAGCCCTTACGGCCTATTTGCAGTGATGACCACAGAACGCGACGAAATCATCATTGAGGGTTCATATGACGGCGTCGAATGGCGCGAATACGAATTCCGGTACAAGCCTGGCAATGTCGCGCGGGAACCGCGCTGGAACATCCCTCACCAGCCGCGTCTGGACTGGCAGATGTGGTTCGCTGCGCTCGAAGACCCACGGCGCCTTCTTTGGTTTTCGCGGTTCCTCAACCGGCTACGACAAAATGAACCCACAGTAACGGCATTGCTGGAAACGAACCCCTTCCCCGACAAGCCTCCGGTCCATGTGCGGGCGCTGTTATACGAGTACTACTACGCCGGCAGCTACGAAAAGGCAGAGGGCGTATGGTGGAAGCGAAAGTTGCTAGCGCCCTACTTCCCCCGTAGCTTGTTTGAAAGATGAAGAATACTTTTTAGTAAAATAGGCTGCCTTGAGCCACGGACAAACGAGTGCCACAGGGTACTAACACACTCGCCGATGAGGTGATCGAACAGGTGATATTCGCGTTCATGCCGTGGATTCGCGGCCTCGAAGCTGAAAGAGCCGGCATTGATCTTGAGGACGTATTCGATGATTTCTGGCAAGTTTGATTCATAGATGCGGGGTCCCTCGTTAATGCCATAGCACGTGTGAAAGCGAACGCGCTCGGCGGGAATGCCGCTCAGCGCCACATTCGTGGCCTCGATGTAGATCTCGGCCCGCCGCTTCTTCTGCTTGTCATCAAGTCCTGGTTCCACAAAAATGTCCGGCAGGAACGGATCGTCTACCTGCACCAGAATGCCGGCGGCGACGATCGCGCGGTATTCCTTGTTGAGCTCGGCAGCGAGCGCGTGGAAATACTCTTCATCGCTCTTGTAGTACTCGTTGATGCAACGCCCGAGGACGCGGTGGCCGGCAAAAACACATGATGGTCGGGGACCCCAACGGCCCGGGAGGCGGCCTTCACATTGGCGATATCGATCTGCAGTTTCTCCTCTCCCTTGTATTTTATCGGCCCCGGTGCAGACGACAGGAACGATCGGCAGTATGGCGCCACCCATCATCGCTTCCTTAAAGTATCGGGCGTAATACTCCGGGAATGAGGAGACCTCCTTCTGGAATAAAACGAGCTTCTGTTCGGGTCGAGATTCATATCCGTCGAAGCGCTCGCGGATATAGGTAAAGAAACCGGGCTTAGAATATTCGCCATCCGTTACGATCTCGATGCTGCATTCGACCTGCTTACGCACGCAGTCAGCGACTTCTTGTGTCAGGATCGAATTCAGTTCCGCTTCGTCGTAGGGTTGTCCTCCGTATTTCGCCTTCAATATATCGAGCAGCTTGTCGAGTCGCGGTAAGCTTCCGATATGCGTGGTGAGCGCCATCGAAAATCATTGTACACGACGTCCCGCGGTCGATGCCGAAGCCGTCGGCAACAAATTTGTCATTGCCGACCCGATGTGATTAAAGTCTCATTCCCGCACTTCGAGCAAGGTTAGCTGATGCGTAGGAAGGTGAGTGTAGTGTGGAACCCGTCACCGAAATGCTGGAGAAGCTGGAAGGCGTCGAAAGCGAGTTAGCCAATACTGACCTTGATGAAGCTTTACGACAACACGTGCGCACCGCTGTAGAAGACTTCAAACGTGCAAGTGCTCAGTGGAGACCATTCGAGGATTTGCACGCGCTTATGCTACGCGTAAGCCACCATCTCGATTACGAAACTGCAAAGCAAAAACAAATTTATAATCTACTATGCGCTATAGAAAACGATACAAAGACGACACTGAACATGGCAAAAATCGTTGCTGTTCTCTTTGCCGCGACTGTAGGATTTTGGTCGGTAGTCGCCTGGTGGGCTTTGAATGACGAAATCACTTCCTTGTTTCACGCAATCACTGGGCTCATACACCACATGAAATAAACTTGGTCGCCTCATCCAGCCGGATTGTCCCGCCGGGGCAATCACCGGGACGAGTGATCAACACGCGATTGGAGGTGCTGCGCAATAACACTGTCACGAGTCTCGGTTTGGCACTTAGTGGACGTGACGCGATGTCGGACTTGCGTCTGCAATGTGCTGAAACGCGGAAATGGAAAACCTACGCTCATAATTGGTCGCCCAACACTCGCCGCCTGACTCGTCGCGCATTTTGCCGGCAATGCTGGTCCTTGATAGCAAGCACGAGCCCGGCGAATGGATCGTTCGGCCGGTCTTGAAGAAAGTTAAGCGGCTACCGACAGCTCAAGCGAAATCAAATATCGCTAATAGTCGGTGACAGCTCGGCGTTTCCAACCGCCGCGCGTCGATATGGTGCGACAACATACGTCACAGACCGCTGGTGGAAAGCGTGCTATCCGTAAAATACACGCTCCAAGAGGAATTGACGCGGTGATCTGACCCGTGAGGAAATCAGATCGCGAAGAAGCTTCTGCGCGCGTGTGGTCAAGCTAGAAATTCCATAAGGGAGGCGACAAATGGCGACACTTGTAAGGGCAGCGATTCTTTCCGGGATGTTCGTGGCGTTTGCTCCTGGGATCACGCTAGGCGATCAAATTGAAAAGAAGGGGACCACGCCGTACGTCACCCACTTCATCTTCCGCCCTGTGCAGAGCCTTGAGGTTTCTGGTCTTGGCACGGCTACCTTACTGGAGGCGATAGGAACCACTCAAAACATGAAGGGAGAGAAGATGCTCGATAAGATGTCGGCGCGCTGCACAGCCCTGAGCGTAGACTCAGGCGCCAAGAAATACATCGACGGAGCCTGTGTGTTGGCCGACGCTGACGGGGATAAGATTTTCTCGACCTTCGATACCCGCGATGTCGACAAGTCGCAGCCAAGCATGAATTGTGGCACCCATATCATCACCGGCGGCACCGGCAAGTACGCGGGAATTACTGGAAGTGAGCCATTTGCATGCAATGCAATGCCTGCAGTGGCTGGGGCAGGTGGCTACACCGCAATGGATATCCCTCACAACACGACGTGGGAGATCAAGTAATCCTGGTATCGCGACCGCGTGCAGACGCCTTACAGTGAGAATGTCCGCTAATGACCCATAGCGGACATGACTGCGGCGCCTTTGGGTACGGCGAACAACGCAATTCTCCATCCAAAAATGTGATATTCTTGTTGATACCCGATGTGGCCCTCGGCGGCGGGTCAAGCCATGAGGCGGCGGGAAATTGTTGGACTTGCTGGGGAGATCGTCGCTGCGTGGCCGCTCGTCGCGCACGCGCGATAATGGCGTGCCTCGGTTGATGTGAGGTCCGGCTCGATTGGCCGTACATACGGTAATCGATGGGGCTAGGACCATCATGAAGACGATACTCGTTCCGATAGAGGATGATGATGCGATGAGTTCAGCGCTCCAGACGGCGCTGATCTTGGCGCAACGATGCGATAGTTACATTGAGGGGTTCGCACTGCGCTGGAAGATCGCAGAATTTGTCTCCGCCGACATGATGGGAGCCGTTGTGGTTAAAGCGGATCATCGGGAAATTACAAGAATGGAGACGCAAGCACGCGCGATTTTTGAATCGTTCATGCAGAAGCACAGTGTGCCGCGGTCAACCGCAACAACAGATTCCCTGTCATTTGGCTGGTTAGACAATGCGCCGGAGGGCGACGCCTTCGTCGGCAGTCACGGCCGTGTTTTCGATGTGATTGTCATGAGTCGGTCCGGTCGAAATAGAAGTGGCCTGCGTAATCGAGCGATTAATACTGGCCTGTTCGAGAGCGGTCGGCCGATACTGCTGGCTCCCCCATCACCGCCAGCTCAGATCGGCACCAATGTACTAATTGCTTGGAACCGCAGCACGGAGCAGGCACGCGCGACTGTACTTGCGATGCCGCTTCTGCAAAAGGCGGAACGGGTTACGGTTCTAACAATCATCGGCGGGACTGAGGTTTCCGGACCTTCCGCTGAGCAACTGGTGCAAAACCTGCGACGCAATCGGATTGTCGCGGAACTGAAGAGAGTTGAGCTTGGTGGCAAAAGTACCGGGGAGGCAATCCTCGCAACGGCTCAATCATTGGACTGCGATCTTCTGATCAAAGGTGCCTACACCCAGAGCCGACTGAGACAGATGATATTCGGTGGCGCGACCCAACACGTTTTAGAGAATGCCATGATACCTGTCCTGCTCGCGAATTGAGGAGGAATCAATCCCACGCAGAGCTTGCCTAGCCACGACTCGGCGGTGTCTACAGCATCGCCACTGTGGTCGATGATTTCATCGATCGGATCATGCAGCAGACGCTTGATAAGTCCGCAGTGCCGCTGGCGGAACAGGCGGAGATCAAAGCCATCATTGCCAGCACGCTCCGACGTCGTCGTTTGAGCAGCACGGTAGCGTCAGCCCAATTCGTGTTGTGATCGGTGAACTATTCACCGGTTCGTCAATGTGACGCCAGAGGAAAGGAGTGATGGCGCGAATGCCGCACGACTTCTAAAGATTTTAATTAGTCGGGGACAAATTCCAAGGCGATGACAAACGCTTGGGTTCAGGACATAGCAAAAGACGCAACTATAAATTCTCAGGAACGATACGGACTAGCCCGCTTTTGCGGCTTTTTGGACGTCCCACCACCAGACAGCGGGGAAAGCTGCTCTGCCGTATTTGGGCATCAGATCGGGATGGCCGAGGCGATCCCATCGCGCGGTGCGCACTTTGTTATAGTACCATTGCGGAACGACGTAGTGGTTCCACAACAGAATGCGATCGAGTGCTCTCGTAGCTGCCTCGAGATCGGCGCGGTTCTTAGCGAAGACAATCTGGTCGATCATGGCATCGACCGCGGCGTTTTTGATGCCAATCCGGTTAGGTGAGCCTGGTTCTTCGGCGGCCCGTGACCCCCAATAGCCACGCAATTCATTGCCGGGCGTGAGCGATGCCGGCCAAGCGGCCGTGATGATGTCGAAGTCCCAGCTGCGGAGCCGGTTTTCGTATTGTACCTCATCGACCGTCCGCACGGTGGTTGCGATCCCGAGGCGATCCAGCGATGCCTTATAGGACAGAAAAACGCGCTCGAAGCCCGCGCCTGCGGTGAGAAATTCAATGGCATAAGGCTCGCCGGTCTTTGCCTTCACCAATTGCTGTTCGCGCACCTCGTAACCGGCCTGTTTGAAGAGCCGCATAGCCTCGCGCAGATTATTGCGCACCGCCTCGGGATTTCCGTTGACCGGATTCGTATAGGGCTTGGTAAAAACCTCAGTAGGAATCTGGTCGCGCACGGCTTCAAGCAATTCGAGTTCTCGGCCCGCAGGCAGGCCAATGGCCGCCAGCTCAGTGCCTGCAAAATAGCTGGCGATGCGTTTATACTGATCGAAGAAAAACTCTCTGTTCATTTCCTCAAAGTTGAACGCATAGTTGAAGGCCAGCCGCACGAGGGGATCCTGGAATTTTTCGCGCCTGATGTTGAAGGCGAAGGCCTGCATGATGCCCACGTTGCGAATGGGAAACTCTTCGAGCAGAACCCGTTTGTCGCTGACCGCTGGAAAATCGTAGGCGGTTGCCCAGTTCTTGGCGATATTCTCAATTCGCCAATCGACAATGTCCGCCTTAAATGCTTCGAGTGCGGCGGTCGTGTCGCGGAAATATTCGTAGTGCAGCTCGTCAAAATTATTGAGACCGACATTGACATTAAGGCCACTGCTCCAATGATCTTTGACGCGTTCGTAGACGATATGGCGTCCGGCCGAAAAATCCCCGATGCGATAGGGTCCACTGCCAAGCGGCGGCTCAAGGGTGGTTTCGCCGATATTGCGTTTCTTGCCGTTCTGGTCGGTACCTTCCCACCATTTCTTGGGCAGGACGGTGAGCTCGCCGATGATCCGCGGCAATTCGCGATTGCCGGACGCGTCCGCGGTGAACGTAACCTCACGATCGCCGGTCTTTTCCGCTTTGGTGACATGGCGATAATAGGCCGAGAGCTCCGGACTATATTTTTTGACTGCCTCGAACGAAAAAATTACGTCATCCGGCGTAACTGGCGTGCCATCATGCCATTTTGCTTGCTCCCTTAGACGATAAGTGGTCGAGGAAAAATCGGCCGGAAAGCTTACTGCTTCGGCAAGCAAACCATATCCGCTCGCTGCTTCGTCAAGCGACGATACCAAAAGTGTCTCATAAATAAGATCCATGCCGGCAGCGAGCGAGCCCTTAACGCCGGCGACTACCCTGTTGAAGTTATCAAAGGTGCCAGACGCGGCGTCCCGTACTGTGCCGCCCTTCGGCGCATCGGCGTTGACGTATCCAAAATGCCTGAACCCGACCGGATATTTCAGATCTCCGAACGACGACACTCCATGTCGCCAGGTCTTATCATCCGCCAATGCGGTACGAATCGAACGTAGCTGCCTCAGCGGCAGCGCCGTGAGGGCGAGCAGAGTGGAACCGAGCAGCGATCTACGGTTCATTCGACCCTCGAGTTTTAAGTATCTGCCCTCGTCTCGTCGTTGCAAAGTTTAATTACGCGCTCGAACTTTACCACGTTTCACCGCGTCGGCAGCGGCTTTGGACGCGTCCATGGTGCACCCTACCCCGCGGAGACGACCTTCGACCGAGCGCTCGGCGGACGTTCCATGATGGATCACATCGCCCAGCAGGGTTGGGACGTCTATCTGGTTGCGAACTCATGAACTTTCTAGGCGAGACTGATCCGCTGGCATTGAATTAGCGGACGGGTTTAACTAACCGCTTCTCAAATGCCTCAAGAGATTCACCAGGCTGCTGCCAGGTTCGGCGCGGGGCCTTCGGGCACGTCGGCTGAAGGTCAAAGGCGGTCCGTCGGCGGTTTCGATCAAACGTCGGCACTACTATTCCGATGGGAGATCTTGGGATCGAACCTAAGGCGACATCCGAAGCTCATGGACATAGCGTGTCATGGTCTCATAAACTTTGAAACGACGGGATTTTATCCCAGTTATTAACATGGGGGGAGGAACACATGAAATTCCGATTCCGTGTGGCGCTACTGATTGTCGCGTGCCCCATCGTGGCCCTCGCTCAGACCGCCGACGAAATCAAAAACGCGGAAAAGACGCCACAGAACGTGCTGACCTACGGCATGAGCTATAGCCAGCAACGCTTCAGTCCGCTCAACCAGATTAATCGCGACACCGTGAAACGACTTGTGCCGGTGTGGTCCTACAGTGTGAACAATAACACTGGCGAGGAGTCGCAGCCGCTCATCTACAACGGCGTGATGTACGTCACCAGTCAGGACAAGACGGTGGCAATCGACGCCTTGAGTGGAAAAGAAATTTGGAAAACGCCCGTTGACTACGCCGCCGACACTACGCGAGTAGTTTGCTGCGGGATCGTCAATCGCGGCGCCGCAATTTTTGAGGGCAAGGTATTCCGTACAACACTGGATGCGCGGATCATCGCGCTCGACATGAAAACTGGCAAGGAGGTCTGGAGCGTCAAGTCGGGTGAACCTAAGGATGGTATCGCCATGACTGGCGCGCCGCTCATCGCCAACGGTGTTCTCATTACCGGAATGGCCGGCGCGGAATACGGGAGCCGAGGTTACGTCGAGGCTTACGATCCCAGCGATGGGAAACGGCTGTGGCGGCACTATAACGTTCCGCGACCAGGGGAGCCCGGCGCCAATACCTGGCCGAATGACGCGGCGGATGCGAGCGGCGGAAGCTCATGGACGACCGGCTCGTACGATCCCGATCTGGACCTGGTGTTCTGGGGTATTGGCAACCCGGCTCCGTGGAACGCTTTGCTGCGAAAGGGCGACAACCTTTTTACTAATTCAATTCTTGCGATTCGGCCAAAAACCGGGGAGGTCGTCTGGTATTTTCAAATGTCGCCGAATGATCCATTCGATCACGACAACATTACCTCGATCATCCTCGCCGACCTCACCATCAACAACAAACCGACGAAAGTGCTGCTGCAGGCCGGCCGTAACGGGTTTTACTACGTGCTCGATCGCCAAAGCGGCCAGCTGATCGCGGCAAATCCTTACGTCAAGGTGACGTGGGCTACCTCGATCGATAAAGAAACCGGCCGCCCCGAATGGTCTGAGACCACGAAAAAGGCGATTGCCTCCACGGAAGAGATCGAAACTTGGCCGCACATCAGCGGCGGCACCAATTGGTATCCGTCTTCGTTCGACCCGCATACCGCGTTCGCTTATGTCAACACCACCGATTACGGCATGAAGTATAAGCCAGACCCGATCGAAGAGATTAGGAATTTGAAACCCGGTGAATCCCATCGTGCGGTCAAGATCACCCCTATCTTCAACGCGGATGGAATGCGCGGGCATTTGCGTGCGATCGATCCGATGACCGGAAAGTCAAAGTGGGCAATTCCGTTCAAGAGCCCGAACTGGGCCGGCACGCTGGTAACGGCCGGCGGTCTGGTCTTCACCGGTGAACTCACAGGGGAGTTCATCGCGGTCGACAGCGACACCGGCAAGATTGTGTGGCAGTTCCAAACTCCTTCTGGAATTATCGGACAACCGATCACCTGGGAGCATGACGGAAAGCAATTCGTGACCATCACCAGCGGAACCGGCGGCGTCTATGTCCTCAAGACGCCAGATCCAAACCTCGCGCACGTGCCGCCAGGTGGCACGCTGTGGACATTTGCGCTTCTTGACCAATAATTGAAGTGCCTTCGTGAAGAAGCCGCTCCTCTTTTCGGGGCGGCCTCTTCATTCGGGGGGCGGGTTTTGCTGATGCACATCCTGTTCGTAATGCTATATCTCGTTGCATTCACTGTCTCGCACGCCGCGGCAGACGAAACCTCGGCTGACAGAGGGGAGAGGATTTACGAAAAAACCTGCGCGAATTGTCACGGCGATGATTTGCAGAACAATTCGGGCGCCGCTTTCGACTTGCGCCGCCTAAAGGCGGATGAGCACCCACGCTTTGTCGATTCGGTATTGCACGGCAAGAAGGCGATGCCGTCATGGCAAGGGGTGCTCACCACACAGCAGATCGAAGACCTCTGGGCATATATTCGCAACAACGCGTATCAACAGTGATAACGAGCACTGCTAAGACGCGTTGGCGCCGAGCTCACGGCGTCCTCAAAGAACACATCTTACCCAGTATAGTGGCGTCTACAGTGATACTCATCTACTTCGGCGATGATTCGTCTAATTTTTTCTATCATACCGGGCAGCTTGAATTTAGAAAAAAAGAGCCGGCTTCGGTAACAATATCTGAGCGTTTCCCTGTGGCGCTGATTAATGGATGACACATAAATACAGGCTGACTCGATGATGGCGAAAGCACGGTCGATGCTGCAGCGAACTGCGACGCAGAGGACCGACCGTTATGCGGCGCCACGTCTTGACTCAGCAGGTTGGCGGCACAGGACCGGCGCTCCTCCATTGGTGAAGACGGTCAGGCGTCTTCGGGTCGCTGAATCAGCTTAAAACTCGGAACCTTGGTTCTATCCAAGCTATCCATGATTTCGAGGCAGACGATACATTTTGCTTTTTCACCTTCGCTCTCGGGAACGAGCGAAGATGTCGCCGAATAAAGGGCTCCGCAACGCGGGCAGAAGAACGTGTGGCCTTCCAAGACGGGGCCTAGGTGCAGCATGTTGGCCTCCCCTGCCGAGAAACTGCAGCTAGTCCGTTTCGTACGCCGTAGTGATAACGCCTCCGATCGGAGCGGCTTCTTGCATTTTCGCCTGGAGATCCTCCGCTTCTTCCTCCATTCCCATCCACCGTAGTTTACGGATGAGACGAACAATCTCCACGGGTGGAGACCGAGAATCTTGCCCAATGACGATCTTGCGATCCTGCAAATAAGCACTCACCTTTCCCTCTCTAATCCGCCTAATCTGCAATTGAACTTGCGCAAAAGCTGTGTGGCACCAGCCAGAGCGAGCCAAATGGGGTACGCACCGATCAGCGTCAACCACTCACCCGCCGATCGTCCATATCATTGGCGACTTCTTCGCAGATAGTGGCCAATTGCAGTAATTCTTTTTTGGCAGAAGAATCTTCTTCGTTTTTGGCCTGTTCCAGATATTTCGCCGCTTGTTCTCGCAAATAGTCCGAGTGTTCAAACATAGACAGCACCCACTTGTTGTTAGTCATCCGCGTGCTGATGGCCAAAGGCCTCTGTTCTCATTCTGGTGACCTGTTGCTTGCTTCTGGCGCGAGGGCAGCTAGTGCTGTCACCAGGATCCGCCAGGGTCGGCCTGCCCGACTCTCTCGCCAATCCGAAACTGGAGGCGTGTCGGGTTCTGGATGAGGCAATAGCACGTCAGACTTCGAAGCTCTTTTCCTTTCCGGTTATTGTGTTGGAAATTTACACACACGATCGCGGCTCTTGTAAATTTGTGAGTTTTGGCAGCCAGTCATTGTGTGGCTTTCGGCCCACGGCTGGGGTTTCGGTGTGCCGCAAGGGTTTAAACTTTCGGTAGAATTCCGGCCGCGGGTTGGCAGCACGTCAGTCCCCGCTTTTGGCTGACGCTGCAGAATTGGATGCGGTCGCGCCGCTAAACGTAATGCGCGGAAAGGCTTGCCAGCTTTGGAGAGTTGCCGAGAACCTCAGCTCTCGTACCTGGTCTTGCCGCGCCGGTTCATATCGAGTGGTAGGT
>Ga0306920_100008058_pt1 | contig 13956 bp, 4 predicted proteins | sample flu12Cox44000170_FD_204666 | JGI IMG/M metagenome (GOLD analysis project Ga0306920, IMG submission 204666) | Lab enrichment of tropical soil microbial communities from Luquillo Experimental Forest, Puerto Rico - flux4day.12C.oxic.44.000.170 (v2)... | ecosystem: Environmental > Terrestrial >...
TGGCCAGATAATTAATCGATAGCGGCCGCCCGTTAAACAAAAACACAATGACTGGTTTTCCTGTGCCAAGCATCGCTCGAACGAGATCCTCCTGTCGCCCAAGCAGCTCGAGACTAGCGCGGTCGCCCAGGTGTTTTTGCGACCAGCCTTCGCGCGACGTTTGCTCGTTGCCGCCCAGCGCGAGCACAATGACCTCGGCTTTTTGAGCGATCTCCACGGCTTCCGCAATTTGACGCGCATCCTCCTCCGGGTCGCTGGGCACCACTTCATCCTGTTGCCAGGAACCGGCCCGGGTAATTTTACAACCTTCGGCATATAGCACCTCAACGCCCTCGCCGACTCGGGCTTTGATTCCATGGAAGACCGTCACGAACTGTTTGGGCAATCCGCTGTACCCACCGAGAAGGACGCGGTTGGCGTTGGGGCCAATCACCGCAATGCTTTTGAGTGGAGATGGATCCAGTGGCGCCAGGTTACCCTGGTTCTTGAGCAACGTGATCGTTTCCCGCGCAGCTTGCAGGGCCAGTTCTCGATGATCGTCGCAGCCAACGCCGCGTTCTGCTTCCTGCGGATCGACGAATGGGTCGTCGAACAGGCGCAGTTTGAACTTCCAAAGCAGCATGGGGGCGACGAGTTCATCCAATTGCTTTTCTTTCAACAGGCCTTTGTGGACCAGTTCCACCAGGTGCAGGTAACAGTCCGGTTCCGGCAATTCGATGTTCACGCCCGCCTCGACAGCAAGCAGGCAGGCGTCCTTTTTATCCTTCGCCACGAAATGTCCGTGGGTGTCGGGACGATCGCTCAACTCCCAGATGGCGTAATAATCCGAAACCACAAATCCCTTGAACCCCCATTCCTTGCGCAGCACATCGCGCAACAGCCACCGGCTGGCGTGCGAGGGCACACCGTCGATTTCATTGTAGGATGCCATCACGCTAATAGCGCCGGCCTGCTGAATGGCTTGCTTGAACGGCTCAAGAAAGGTCTCGCGAAGCACCCGCTCAGATACATTCACCGGGGCACAGTTGATGCCCGATTCCGGTTGGCCATGGGCCGCGAAGTGCTTGAGGGTGGCAATGACCCTTTTTTTATCCTTAAAAGTCGCGTCGCCTTGAAAGCCCCTCACGGCCGCCATACCGAGCTGCGTGTTGAGGTAAGGATCTTCTCCATAGGTTTCCTCAACTCGGCCCCAACGCGGATCACGCGCCACGTCCACGACAGGAGTGAGCGCCTGGTGAGTTCCTCGCACTCGCGCTTCATAGGCGGTCATTGTAAAAAGCTTTTCAACCAATTCCGGGTTGAAGGTCGCGCCCAATCCTATTGGCTGACAAAAATGCGTCGCATCACGAGCGGCCTGGCCGTGCAGACACTCCTCGTGAAACATCACCGGGATGCCCAATCGAGTATGCTCGATGAAAAACTTTTGGATGGCGTTGGTGAGTTCTGCCATGCCGCGTGCCGTCTGGCCTTTCCAAGGTTCAGCCGGGGGAGCCCCGGCGTCGCTGGGCCGCCCAACCTGGCCGAGGCCATGGCCTTTCTTGAACGCCACCTTCGCCCGTTGGAAATCAAAGTTCCCTGCACTGTCCACGAGCATCTCCGCTTTCTTCTGCCACACACAGACCATTTGGGCGGCCTTTTCCTCCAGGGTCATGCGCGCCAATAGATCGGCGACTCGTTTCGATGCGGGAAGTTTTGGGTCTTTATACGCTGGGAGAGATTTGTTTTGTTTTCGAGGAACTGACGGCGATTTCATAAATGGAAAAGCCAGGAATCAGCGATTGCCCAAACGAGTTTCCAACCGGAAACTCTCGGGCGGTCCCAGGTAACTCGGTCGCACACCGCCTGTATCGACAGTCAATCCTTGCAGCACCACACCAGGGTCGACCATCCAAACTTTGAGGGTGTGTAGTCCGGGCTTATCTACTTGGTGCTCAGATTTCACGACGCGGATGCTGTCCTTAACCGTTTGTTCCCAGTCATGGTTGCCATCTCCGGCCACGTAACCCTTGGGAACGACGGTGAGCAACTGCGGAGCCGCTTCGTCGAATGAAACACCGATACGCACCCCGCGGTCCGGCATGTAATTCAGAGAGGGCGAAACCTCGAGTGCGACCTGCACCCGGCCAGTACTAAACAGCTGCACGGCATATTCGAGGGACGATGAGTCCAGTGGTGGATTCACGCCAGGCGCAGTCACCGGTAGCACAGTCATGGCCGAGTCGGTTCGACCATAATCCGGCAGCAATTCCCAACGGGCGCCAGCCCTGTCGTGACGCGCCGTGTAGTGGGCAGCTTCGATGGCAATGTAACCGTCGGCCTCAACGAACCTATGAACGTTCGTGCTCAGGTTCTCTGCGGGGTTGAAGGCCTTCACTTCCACCACAACGGGGTCCGCCGCAGCCCCGGAGATTTTCACTGTTCCACTAGATGAGCCCGTTGGCGCATGGTCCCAATCCACGCTCACCCAGATCCTTTGCTCTTTGCCCACCTTCCCGTGCGCGGCGCTAAGAACAATCCATGGCGCGCTGGGCGTGGCCTCAAATTCGAACGGCGTACTGCCGCGGTTGAAAACGTCGATGTAACGGCGCGATTTGTTGAAGACATCCAGTTGCGGCAATGCAGCCGATTCTTTGGCGCCTGGCCACGCGGCGGTCGAGCCCTCTACGGCCACTCCCAGCGAGGCTTGCTGCGCCAATTCAATTTCGCGCACATCAGGCATCGCGTTGACGGGTGGTTGTTGCCAACCGGTGTAACCAACGTGTGTTTGCGACATCATGTGGTTCCATTTGCCACCCGCAAGCGTATGGTGGTAATACTCGGTAAGCTGGGCGTCGGCCTGAAATAGATCCCGCGTTTTGCCCGCAAAATCATTAGCGCTCGCCCGACCCTGGTTGGCGTATAAATGGTTTTTCGCCGCTGAAATATAAAGCTCGTTAACGATGTCGCAGGCCTTGATGGGGTGCAGAACCAGTTGGAAGAAAGCGTCGCGCATTTCCGCCGGCAACTCTGCCGAGATCCTTTCGGCGCGCTGCAGCAGCTCCTGCCATTCGCCCGCGACGCGATCGGCTTCATTGTAATTTACCAAGCTGAACGTTCCAGGCTCAAGCAACTCGGGTTTCCGCCGGCCGTTGTATTTGGTGTACTTGGCCGCTAGGTCCGCAATATCTGCTGCATGTTCATGCCCAAATTCGCGCGTGGCCCAAAGGCGCAGGTACTTTTCCACGTCGTTTTGCGTCCAACGCTGCGGATCCCACGCGAACGTGAGAAAGAACTCGATCGGGATTTCCATGGGCTTGAGATCCCCCACGTTCACAATCCAGGTGCGCACGGCATCATTTCGATAGGCCAGGTTCATCTGCTCCCAGACTTTTGGCAGGGGAATAGTGTTTAACCATTTGTAATTGCGCGGGCCGCCGACGTAGTCGAAGTGATAATAAATCCCCGCCCCGCCGGCACGGCGCTGTTCGTCTGCAGTGGGCAGGCGGCGCAGGTCACCCCAGTTGTCATCGCACCAGAGCAGGGTGACGTCATCCGGCACACGCATCCCGCGCTCATAATAACTCTGCACTTCCTTGTACAGGGCCCAGCTCTGCGGCACCTTTTCCACATTGGGATCGATGATGTCGCCAATGAGCTTGCGCTGGTCCGCAACAATTCGTTCCAGCAACGCAACGCTCTCATGCTCACTCATGGGCTCGTCGCCGTCGCCACGCATGCCCAGCGTGATGATCTTTTCGTAGTCGTGAGTGCGCCGCAATCCCTCCGTCCAGAAGTCGCGCAGCTTGACTTCGTTTTTGGAATAATCCCATGAATGCGGCCCGTTGCCAGCTCGGCTCCATTCTTTCCAGGCCCGCATCATCGGCTCATGGTGCGAGGTGCCCATGACAATCCCATATTCGTCCGCCAACTTGGCGTTGAGCGGGTCATCAGTCGCGAACGAATTGTCCCACATCGCGGGCCAAAGAAAATTGGCTCTCAACCGCAGCAGCAGCTCAAAAACATTCGTGTAGAAACTGTGATTGAGTCCGCCGAATTTTTTCTTGGCCCAACCAGTTAGCGCCGGTGCTTCGTCATTGAGAAAGATCCCCCGATATTTGACCGCCGGTGATTGCCGCACGTACTGGCCGGCTTTGACGAAAACTGCGCTCTGGTGGCGGACCGGTACGTCCGCCCACCAGTACCAAGGCGATACCCCCATTTGCTCCGACAAATCGTAGATGCCGTAAATCGTACCGCGTTTGTCGCTACCGGCTATTACCAGTGCGCTCTCAATGCCAGGAGTCGGCTGTTTGACCGTTTCGATTAAAGTCGCTTCCCATTTTCCTACTACAGATGAAGCGTCGATCCTTTTTTCGCTGATCAATTGATCGATCAACCGGCTTTTGCCTATGGTTCCAACGATGATCACACGAGAACCCTTTGCAAGTTCCCCACGCGTTATTTCCGGCGTAATCCCGGTCACGCGTGCGATATCCGTTCGCAAATCGTTCGCAGCGCGAAGCACCCCCGCCCAGTCTCGCTCATCCACTTGAATAACCACCACCGAACTAGCATTAACAATTGCAAAACTCCCCTCCTTAGCCACCGTCTCAACCACTTGCTGTTGGCCTATACCGAAAACGATCCAAGGCGAGAAAGACGCCCAGAAGCCGACAAGGACTGCCAACTTTGCTAGCCGTGCGCTGCCCGAAACGCCGCAACCCCGGCTATTTCGGCCTTCGGGTTTCGGCCTTCTTTCGGCCTTCGGATTTCGGATTTCGGCCTTCACATCTTCGGCCTTCATGCTGCTTCAGTTCAACGAGGTCCCCAAACCCTAAACTGGCCACCGCAATGCAGCAGCCCTAAAAGATAAAGCATCCCGTCATAATACCGGTACTGACCGGTAGGAACGGGCGTGCCCCACAATTCTTCAACGAACTTGCGAGCCCGGGAGTGGGTGGCCGCGAGGCTGGCTACCGCGTTCATCGCCACCAGGCCCGCGGAATGGGTAGTCGACAGTGGCTTGCCGGCGAGGCTAAACCGGTTGCCGTAGGAGGAAATTCCTTGCGACTCAAAAAAGGCCTGCAGCCTGTCGCTCAATTGCCGTTCTCGCGGGTACTTGGCCCACCAGGCCCAATCGAAAGACCAGTTCATGGCCGTGCGCCACGCGTCGGCCTGAAAATCTGCCGAGAGACGGTTCCAAGGTGCGGCCCACGGGGTTGCGTCGAAGTTGGCGTAATCCGGCGTTAAAGCCGTGGCTGAATTGGCTGCATGGAAAAGAAAGTCGCGGCTGGCGTCAGCCGCCGCGGCCCAGAAAGCTCGATCGCCGCTCGGTCCCCACTGAGCCCACAACTCATAAAAAGCCGGGAGCTGGTAGGAGGGATCGGTGTGGTCCCAATTCGCGGTATCAGGCGTGAAGCGGACCAGCTTCAGGTTCGGCTCGAAAATGGCCCCCGCGACCATCGGCCCTTTTACGGTTTGGCCGCGGATCAGCTTGCGATGACGCAGATTGGTGAGCAGTTGGTCGGCTTCGGCCTGGTAGTTGAAAATGCCAGCCCCATTACCCCACCGATGCGCGGCAAAATAAAGCGACATGGCGAAATACTCCTCGCCATCGGGGGCGGGCATCTCATCGTTGGGCACAGCATTTGTGCTCAATGACCAGACAAAATAGCCGCAGGCAGGGTGGTTCGCGGAGGCCTGGTACATGTGCGCCTGTGCCCAATTCCAAATCGCGTTGAACTCCACCTTCCGGTCCAATTGAACGGCTATCATCATGCCATAGGACATCCCCTCGGAACGCACGTCGCGGCTGTTGATATCGTAAATGAAGGCCATTGGGCCGTCGGCATTGTTTCCATTGGAAAAATAGACCGCCTCGGATTGAGGGTCGCCGTGAAACAGCTTTTGAAACGCCGCATAGATTTGGTTGGTTACCTCCTGTTGCGAATGTCCGGCTTCAACGAAGAGGTTCCGGTAATGACCCGTAAAGAAAGCACCGAGCGTGGTGACTTCCGAGCCTGAGGCAATCTCAACAAAGCAGATCCAACTGAGCAGGAGCAGAGCCCTCACAATGAAACTCCCGCCCACGGTGAATTTTCCATATCGAAGGCGCTTCATTGATTGAAGTTGCGGCTGTCCTGAGCGTTATAGCCTGCGAAAGAGCGGCTGGGCCATACGACATATGTCGTATGGTTTTCGGTCTGTTCCCTCAGGTAGAATTCGTCCTCAAACCCGTATTTAAACGAAAGTCACCGGTGAAAGCGTGAAAATCGCTCGCAACCTGAGATTCCACGTTATGAAAGCGAATGCCTCCAACTCTACCCTAACTCACCCGAACCTGAACCGAACCGGAGTCAAACGTGCGCCGGCTATCGGATCCTTACCGCTTATGAAAACTCGACTCACTATGGTCAAACACCTGGTTGTATTGTGCGGTCTGCTCGCCACGACGGTCGTCTTTGCCCAGACGACGTATACGTGGACTGGAGGCGGCGATGGAATAAGCCTCGCTAACGCAACCAATTGGGACCTCAATGGCCTGCCCAGCGGTGCCTCCCAGGACACGGCGCAATGGGACGGCAAGACCACAACCAATCTGGTTATAACTTACGGCAGCACCAGCTTGCCCAGCACGGGCTTTGGCTCGATGGGGATAAATTTTGCTCTCACGGCGAACCAAACAAATTCGGTGCAATTTCTCTCTTCGGTTGCGCAATCGGCAGCAGTTGGCGTGTTCGGGGTAACCAATAGCAGTGCCGCCGCAGCTTTGATTTTCGGCGACACCAACATCGCCAATCTGTTTAACATCGTTGGCCGCCCCGCGGGAGCCGTCCATGACTGGTTCAACAGTTCAACAACCCCAATCGCCATTAATGGAAGCGTCAGATGGCAAGCAGGCGGCGGCAGCGCCTATACCCTGGACTTTAGTGGACCGGGAGATTTTACCGTCAACAATTACCTTAGAAACGATAACGGCAGCGGCGGAACCACTGTCAATGTAGAGGGCCCTGGCGCGTTGAATTGGACGGCGACAGGCTATCTGGGCAGAGACGCCATCAACGCTGTCAACATCAACGGCGGCAAACTGGTTCTCAATAGCTCCGGTCTGCTCGCAAACCAGCCTATCGCAAACAACGCTACTCTGGTATTCGATGCGGCTTCGCAATCACAAGCTCTCGGCGGCATCATTTCAGGGTCTGGTCTACTGCAGGTCAATAATGGCACACTCACTCTCTCCGGCCAGAACACTTACACGGGTAATACCGTTCTGAACGGCGGCGAGTTGGTTGTCAATCGAGCCGAGGACGCCGGAACTTCGGGCCCACTTGGTATCGGCGGTACGATCTCATTCAACGGTGGCACGCTGGCATTCAGCGCGAACAACGTCTTCGATTACTCTTCTCGTTTTAGCACGAATGCCAGCCAGGCCTATAGCTTTGATACCGCGGGTCAAAACGTAGCGTTCACGAATGTAACCGGACTGACCAGCAGCGGCGGGACGCTAACCAAACTCGGCCCAGGCACTCTCACGCTGTCAGGAGCAAACACTTATGATGGCCTGACGACTGTCAGTGCCGGCACGCTGGAAATTCAAGGCACGAAGACTGGTTCTGGTAATATCACGGTCGCGAACAGCGCGGTTCTGAGCATCACCGCCGGCGGCGCCCAGGTTACGCCGGGCACTTTGACTTTGGGAACAAGCGCTGGCGCGACACTGCAATTCAACGGGATCAACAGCACAACAACAGCGCCGCTTGCGGCCGGCACGGTCTCAGCCACCGCCCCGGTCACCATCAAGATTAACAGCGGCACGATCACTGTCGGACAGAGTTATCCATTGCTCACCTGGACAAGCGGTTCAGCGCCCGCAGTCAATCTCGGAGTTTTGAACGGCTACACGGGCACCCTTTCCACCAACGGGAGCACCATTCAGGTGGCTATTACAGGGACTTCTTATACCTGGACCGGAGCCAATAGCGGTAATTGGGATACGAACACTGCGAACAACTGGATACAAAACGGCGCTCCGGCTGTTTTTGGTGACGGCGGCCCGGTATTGTTCGACGACACCTCGTCGGCAACCAACGTCACCGTCGCTTCCCTGGTTCAGCCTTCAGCGGTAACGGTTAATAGCAGCAGCAAGACTTACAGCATCGCTTCCAGTGGCGGAAACAACATTGGTGGCACCGGCGGCGTGACCAAGAGCGGCAGTGGAACGCTTACTCTATCCGGCGGCGCCAACACTTATACCGGCGCAACAACGATCAGCGGCGGCACGCTAAAGGTCGCGGCTTTGGCCAACGGCAGCTCTGCCAGTGACGTCGGCGCAGGAAGCAGCAGCTCCGCAAACCTGGTGCTCGACGGTGGAACGCTCCTATACACCGGCAGCGGGGGCACCATCGACCGCTTGTTCACTCTTGGGACCGGCGGCGGCACGATTGATTCCTCGGGTTCCGGTGCGCTGGTATTCAACTCCGGCGGCTCACTCGGCTATAACGGCAACGCCCCACGGGCATTCACATTGACCGGCTCCGAAACGGACAACAACACACTCGCGGCCAACATCGCCGACAACGGCGGCGCGACCACGCTGACTAAGAATGGCGCAGGCAAATGGGTTCTGACAGGGACCAATACACACTCCGGCGGAACAACGATCTCCGCAGGAACGCTGCAGGTTGGAGCGGGCGGCGCAAGTGGCTCTCTCGGCAGTGGTACCATCGTTAACAACTCCAGCCTCGACTTCAATCGCACCGGCTCTCTGACGGTCAGTGGCGCCGTCAATGGCACGGGCGGCGTCACCAATGGGGGCAGCGGTACGGTCATTCTTGTCGGCAACAACGGCTACACGGGCGGCACCACCATCAGCGCCGGCACCTTGCAAATCGGCAACGGCGGTGCCACCGGCGCCCTCGACGCCAACGCCGGCGTGACTAACAACGGCACGCTCATCTTCAACAGCACGACCCCCTTGAGTTTAAATGGCGTCATCAGCGGAACGGGCGGGCTCATCAAACAAGGGTCTGGCCTGTTGAAGCTACTTGGAAACGAAACTTATACCGGCCCCACAACCGTTGCCTCCGGTGCTCAGTTGCAAGTCAGCTCGGGCAACCAGGGTGCGCTCGCCAGCCCGGTTGTGACCAACAACGGCGCGCTCATCTTCGTCCGCCAGGACAACGCTGTCTTCATTTACAGCGGCAACATCAGCGGCACCGGTTCCCTGACCGAAGACGTCAATAACCCCAACTCGGGCGACTCAACGCTTCTCGGAACGAACACCTACACCGGCGGCACATTCATCAAGGGCGGCGGGATCATCCTTGGCGATGGCGCCACGCCGGGCGCCGGCTCGATCGTTGGCAATGTTATCTTTACCAACAGCCTCATTAACGACACCGCCCGGACACTGACATTCAACCATCCTGAGGATTACACATTCAGCGGCAACATCGTGGGCGCGGTAGTATTAGGTCAAGGCGGAGCTGTGGCGGCGAACGCGGGTGCCGTAGTGCATCAAGGCTCGGGCACGTTGACGCTCACCGGCACGAACACTTATCCAGCCGGCACAACCATCAACCAGGGCACCTTACAGATCGGCGCAGGCAGCACAAACGGCACCGCCGGCACTGGCAACATCGCTGATAACGCCACCCTGGTCTTCAACCGCGCCGGCGTCCTGACTATCGACGGAGTCATCAGCGGAACAGGGTCAGTGGTCCAGCAAGGTACCGGCACAACCATTCTTACCGCCACAAACACCTACGCCGGCAGCACCACGGTCAGCAATGGTACCCTTGTCGTCAACGGCGCTGACTCTGCCGTTTCAACCATCGTCTATGGCGGCGCACTGGGCGGCACAGGCACCCTCTCCGGACCAGTCACGCTGGCGGCTGGAACCACGCTCGCGCCGGGAGGCTCAGTGGGAACACTCACGATCAACAGTGACCTGAGTATCGGTGGCAATGTTGCCATCGAAGTGAACAAATCCCTTTCACCCTCCAGTGACCTCGTTGTTGTCAGCGGCGTGGTGACCAACACGGGGAGCGGAATTGTTACCGTCACAAACCTGGGCTCGGCCCTCTCAGTGGGAGATAAGTTCACACTGTTCAGCAAACCCGTACAAAACGGCGCGTCGCTGACTATCACCGGTGGCAACGCGACCTGGACGAATAATCTACCCGTGGATGGCAGCATCAGCGTGGTTGCCTCCGCTACCCCTACCCCGCCTCCGCTGAACTTCGCTAACAGCAGCACCAACCTGCAATTCTCTTGGACCGGCAGCTTCAAGCTCCAATCGCAGACCAACAGCATTGCCAGCACAAACTGGGTGGATTATCCGGGCGGCGGCACCAGCCCGGTAGTAGTGCCTATTGATAAAACTAAAGCATCGGTCTTTTTCAGACTTGTTTCCGCGCCTTAGCCAGTAAGGGGTTTCTGGCGGGATCGTGATAGTCGCATGGTCCCGGGTAAAGGCGACCCGAAGGCAGAAACAGAATTGAGTGGGTGGTTCTACGGGAAACCACCCACTCATAATTTTTCCTCATTCCTGACGAAGCGCAACCATCGGCTCGACCTTGGCCGCGCGTCGCGCGGGCAGCCAGCAGGCCACCAGGGCAATGAGCAACAACAACAGAGAGACACCGGCGACAGTCAGCGGATCACCTGGCTTGACTCCATAGAGGAGCTTCGTTAACAGGTGCGTCAGCCCCAGGGCAGCAGGTAGACCCAGCCCCACCCCGATTCCGGCCAGCGTCATTCCATGCCGCAGCACCAAAGCCAGCACAGCGCTGCGACCAGCCCCCAGCGCCATCCGAACGCCGACCTCGCGGGTGCGTCGCACGACGTCATAGCTCATCACGCCATACAGTCCGATTCCGGCCAATAGCAAGGCCAGCAGGCAAAAAAAGAGCGAGAGCGTTGCGAGCAGTCGTTCCTGCACCAACGACTGGTCCATCCTGTCGCGGACCGTGGTAATGGCGGAAACCAGGAGATTGGGCTCGATACCGTGCAATTCGCGGGTGACTGTGTTGATCAGAGCGGCCGGCTTGCCTTCACTTCGTACCGCCAGGGTTAAGCTTTCCAGCCGGTCGCGCGCCTGCGTTATGGGTATATAGATCGATTTCGTGTCCGGCTCGCGCAGGTTTTGGGCGCGTAAATCTTTGACGACCCCGACGATTTCATACCATGGACGCAGCTGTTGAGGAGGACCGATGGCGAATTGGACCTGCGCGCCGAGCGGACTGCGGCCTCCAAAATAGAAGCGCGCCGCTGCTTCGTTGAGTAATGCCACCTTAGGCGCAGTTTCCGTGTCCGCGTCAGTAAAACCGCGGCCCTGCAGTACAGAAATCCCAAAGGTCTGGAAGTGGCCAAACGAAACCTGGTTCATTCGAATTCCTCTATCGCGATCTGAGCTTGGGTTGAACCCAGCCACGTTAAGGGCAACAATTCGATCCACGCCGTCCAGTGGGGTGAGTGCGGCCAGGCTTGCAGAGCGCACCCCGGGCAACCGGCCGACGCGCTCTAGCACTTCCTGCCACAGATTGGCGAGTCGTTCCCCTTGATACACGCCACCGGGCGGAGCCACGTCCATGGTCAAAACGCCCTCCGGTTGAAATCCGGCGTCGACTGCTTTCAGGTTGTAGAGCGTGCGGAGGAATAACCCTGCACCGACCAGCAATAATAAAGACAAGCCAACCTGGGCGACGACCAACGATTTGCCAAAACGCGATCCGACGCGCGCGCCACCGCCGACGCCTCCTTTGAGCGCGGAGTTTGGTTCGAGCCGCGTGGATTGCAGCGCCGGCGCCAGGCAGAAGATGAACCCGGTCAACAACGCTACGCTCGCGGTAAACGACAACACGCGATAGTTCAGCGGCAAATCGACGAAAAGCTGCCCACGCCCCGTGGCAAAGAAGTTGACTAGAAACGCGCTGCCCCAACGGGCAAACAGCAGTCCAACCAAACCGCCCAACGTGACCAGCAATAAGCCTTCCACGAACACCTGCCGGAGCAGCCGAAAGCGGTTTGCACCCACCGCCAGCCGGACGGCGAATTCTTTGCGCCGCGCCGTCCCGCGCGCCAGCAGTAGGTTCGCCACGTTCACGCACGCCATTAGCAACACCAACGCGACCACCGCCATCAACACCTGCAAAGGCTGGGAAAACTGCTGTCGCAATTCATTGAGGCCTCGACTGGCCGATTTCAGGTCAATCCGATTAAGATAATCACGACGCGCCTCGGCACTCAGGCTCGTCTCATTTATGTACGGCTGGAAAACCGCGTCGAGTTCGGCGCGCGCTTGTTCAAGTGATGCGCCGGGCTTAACCCGCCCGATCGCGTTGAACCACCAGGATTCCCTGGCCGCCAACTGTGCCGCTCCCGCCGTCATCATCGGGAGCCAGATGTTGGGATCTTTGCCGGGAACCAGCCCGTAAAACCCGGAAGGCGCCACGCCGACGATCGTCACGGAGTCGTCGCCGAGTTGCACGACTTTGCCGATGACCGCCGGATCCCGTCCGAAACGGCGCGTCCAATAGTTGTAGCTGATAACCGCCGTCAACCCGTCCGGCCCGCCCTGGCCTGGCACTGCGTCATCCGCCGGACTGAACATGCGTCCCAGCACGGGGTTGACGCCGAGTAGTGAAAAATAATTCCCTGACACACGATAGCCGCTCACCATTTCGATCTGGTCGGAAATCCTGATCCCTTGGCCGAACCAGGTGAAAGCCGCCAGACCCGTAAACGACTGATTGTGATCGCGAAAGCCTTCGAAGCACGGGTAGGGAGGCGCGCCTCCATCCGGGTTACGTGGGCCGACGTTTTGAATAAAATAGAGTTGGTCAGGCCGTTCGACCGGCAGCCATTTCAATAACACCGCGTCAATCAAACTAAAAATGGCCGTGTTCGCTCCAATGCCGAGAGCGAGCGTGAGCACTGCGACAGTAGTAAAGCCGGGATTCTTTCGCAGCATTCGCCCGCCGTATCGAATATCCTGCCAAAGGGTCTCCAACAATGGCAGGCCGCGCTGATCTCGATAAATCTCCTTCGTCGACTCAATCCCTCCCAACTTGAGCATGGCTGCTCGACGCGCTTCTTCGGGAGTCATTCCCAGTTTAAGATTGTCGTCGATGTGCATCTGAAGATGGCTCTCGATCTCTTCCTCGAGATCCAGATCCCTGCGCCGCTTGTTGAACAAGCCAGCAACTCTCATCGTCCATTCACGAATTCTTTTCATAACCGTCGATCGTCTGTTCCGAACCGCCGAGCTATGGGTAAACCATAGGAAACCAAAATATACGGCATCCTATTGGATAGCAATAGAAGATTTCATCCTGTCTTCTGTTTCCAGCAGCCAACCAGACCTTAGCGGCTAAGCGGTGAGGACAGGGATCCCGAGGCTCGAGAGATAGTCGAACGTGGAATCGTAATAGGCCGGGGTACGAGTTGGGTCAGAGGCCTCACCGGGTGGGACAAAGATGACCATACCTTGCCGGGCGCGGGTGAGGAGGACTCGGTAGGCGTTGCGAAGGTACTGCCGCCGATCGGCTTTGTGGATGGTCTGCCAGGTTGAGCCGCGGAAGGAGTGGTACTTCCACGCCGACCGGTCGAAACGGAGGTCGGCGTCCCAGGTTACGCAGACCCAATCAAGTTCGAGGCCCTGGACTTGAAACTCGGTCGCCGCGTCCTCGAGGTAAAAGCTGGAACGAGTGTCGTCCGATGGGTTGAGAAACCAAAGGACGGGATTGACTTCGACGCGGATGTCGATGGCGTGAGGCTTGAGGCGTTGGGCCTCGGAGGAGGCGACCAAACCGAATCGCTCGGAACCGCGGGCGTGTTGGCGGATCCATTGTTTGGCCAAATCGAGGCTGCGAGTGAGAGCGATGGGATAACGAGGCGCAACTTTGGTCAGCATTTGACGAGCTGTCCCGCATTCGCAATCCAGGACGGCTTTAACGAATGCGGACACGTCTTCGG
>Ga0306920_100008059_pt1 | contig 13956 bp, 11 predicted proteins | sample flu12Cox44000170_FD_204666 | JGI IMG/M metagenome (GOLD analysis project Ga0306920, IMG submission 204666) | Lab enrichment of tropical soil microbial communities from Luquillo Experimental Forest, Puerto Rico - flux4day.12C.oxic.44.000.170 (v2)... | ecosystem: Environmental > Terrestrial >...
CGTCGTCACGCAGCATCCCACCATCCATGGAAGCTGAATGGCAACGCGTGGCGCAGATGGACTTTCGCGACTGGACCGTCCTCGAGTGCGCTGGATTCGAACACGGCGATGAAGCTCGTGCCGCTCGCGCCTTCGAGCACTTCCGCGAGCAACCAGCCGGGGTCGTCGCCTGCATCGCCGCGCGCGGCGGGATCCGGTACGAACACCGGCTCGCCGACGTAATGACCGCTGCCGAAGTGGTAGGCGTCCACGTTGCCGGACGTCACGTCGATTCTCGCGATGCCGTCGTGGAACCATCCCTGCTGCGCGCGCTGCGACGCCACGTATCCGTAGCGATACGGCTGCCCCACACGGTTTTGCGCGACGGACGGAAACTCGTAGTGGCCCGCCGCAATCGTTTCGACGCGCGCGCGGGGCGCGGCAAGGTCGATCGTCATGCGCCGCAGCGTGCCTCGGGCTGTCGCGACGCCGTCGCGGCCGTGCATGATCGCCCGGAAGCTGGCGTCGGGTCCGAGAAAATGGTCGGGTGCGTCGTAGCCCACAAAATCGGCGACGATCGTATTCCCCGAGCGCCAGGCGTTGAGCGCGTGCCACATCCACGATGCGGGCACGTCGAGCGCAACGGGTGGCTGCGAGCCGGTTGTATCGACGACGAACAGTATGCTGCCCTGATCGGGCCGCCATTGAAGACTATCGGCATACGTGCGCTCGCCGATCAGCATCGGTAGCGGCGACAGCAGCGCTGGCTGCAGGTGGAACACGACATACGGATCGGCCCAGAAAAAATCGTGGAAATACGCAGAGCCGCGCGGGCCCGTATAAGCAACATGCCGCGTCTGGCGCCCTGCACTATCCTTGACGACGACGTGAAGCTGCGGGTTACGCCGGCCGCGCTGCCCGACGAGCACCCAGTCGCCCGTCCTCGCATCGGTCTTCGTGTGCGCCTTGTAGTTCGCGGGGCCCGTGCCGGGCGAACCGTCGTAGGGGTCGACCTCGCCGTTTGTATCGAGCGTGACAGGATCAACGCGATACGGGCCACCGACTTCGTCGAACGCATAGAGGACGCCCGCCTTGATCACCGGCGTGATGCCGGCCTGGCTTCGCGTCGGAATGCAGGGGATGTTCGCGAAAAATCCCGGAGCCGGCGTAGTCCATGTCGGATACAGAAACTCCCCGGCTGATTGCTCGGCAAGGTATTTTGCAGTACGAATGAAACGATTGCGAAATCGCACCTTGCCGTCGGCGAAACTGGTCGCCCTGATCATTCCATCGCCGTCGAGAAGCGTCCACTTCCCGAAACCGTTGCGGTCAAAGAGCCCCGGTCCGTTGCGGTACAGCGTACCGGCCAGCCCCGCAGGCAGGCGGCCCTCCACTTGCGCCTCGTAATCGTATTCGCGCTCCATGCCTTGCGTCAGCAGCGTGAGCCATGTTCGATCGGCCGGCAGCGGCGGTGCGTTTAGCGTTTCCGCGGCGTCAGATCGGCAGTCAGAAAGCGCCATGGCGGCCATGCCGCCAGCTGAAACCCTGAGGAATTCGCGACGCGTGAGCATGATCGTGCCCTCCTTCGACAACACCGGGAAATCGACCGCGACAGCCGATTGCGCCAGACGGCACGCAGCCCGCCGTCTGTGCTCAACGATAATAGAGCATCGCTCAGTTATCAATGAACTGTTACACTTTGCTCGCGGAGGCATGTCATGGCGACGCATGCGCCAGCCGCGCCAAGGCCAACTCCGGGCGCTCACCCACGGCCCCGTTGTTTTTCCGGTATCAAGGAAGCTAACCAGGAAGCACTACCGATGTGCTTCGCCATGCCGGCGGCGACCGCGCCACCGGCTGATGTCTGAGGAATCGGAAAGGACGGCAACCGCCTGACGTCGCACTGACGCGAACTGCAGGCGCGTAGCGTGAGAGCGCTAGTGTGGAAGCTCTGCTACCGCCTGCTGGCCTGTTGGGAGTTTTTCATCTTGCCGACAGCCTCACTGCGCGTCCTGCCGCGCCCGGACTTGTTGCCGGAATCCTCCGGCCGATGCGCGAGACGTCATTCACTGGCCGCCGCATCGCCTTTTTTCTCGGTCAATCTGTTCGTCACCGCCGTGACGCCCAGCACGGATCTTGCCGCGTTGCCAGCGCGCGAAATCTGCCAGCTCTCCGGCACCGACCCTGTGAGCGTGACGACGCCACGGCTCACCCTGATGTGAATCGCTGAATCATCGAGTTCCGGTACCCGCCTGAGGGCACGGCGAACGTCACGAACGATCGAAGTATCCGGCCGGGTTCCGGGCGTCGACGCCGATACCCTTTGCGCGGTCACCGCTGCCGCGTTTGCACCTGTCTGCGCGCTCGCCTGGACCGCGCAACTCGCGATGGCCACGAACAACATCGCGCCGGACATTCCGTTCGCACCGTTTCTGCTCACGTTGCCTCCTTGGGTCTTGTCAACCGGTTTGACGAAACACAGCTGGAACGAGTCGAGCGCAAAGCGCGCGATGCTTCAGCATAGACCCGATTGTGCAAACGACGCTGTCTTGCGCTCACACGGCCACATGACGCAAAGCTTGGCATTTGCCCGCCGCAGTCTCGGTGCACGGCCCTGCGCCAGCAGCGCTGCCCGGTTGCCCACAAACATGCTGACGCTCGATATTGATCCGGCGTTGACTACCGCGAAGCTTCCTCGAAGGACATGCCAGCGGCAACCCTCGCCACAAGGGCCACAGCCGCGTGCGGGCCACCATGTGAAGCCATCCATTGGCTCGTGCGACAGGCTGCCTTTGCGTAGAGCTGGTGATCGATCAGCGCGGTTCGATTCCACTCGAACATCCCGGCTGGCAGCGAGTCAGGCATGGCGACCAGGCAGCGGTTCGCCTGGCCAGCCGGCGACAGGTAGCGAAGATCATTGGACGAAACCATCGCGATTCCCTCGTCGAACCAGATGGGCACCCGCCCGGTGACGAACGCCCATAACCCGATACGGTGATGAAGTTCGTTCATCGAAAGTTCATGGGCGGCAATGGTGACGTTGGTGCCGCGCGGAGAGAGCACGGCGACCTGGGCATAGAGCGACATGCCTCGCCGGCCGCCACCGCCAAGACGCCGGAAGCAGGCGTCGTCCGAACAGACGAGAATTCGCGGCTTTGCCTCGAGAGCTCCCCAGAATTCCTCCAGTTCACCGCGAGCATCCTCGATCGTGCTGACGATCGCCGCCCGTTCGGCTTCACTGGCGTCCTTCTCGACATAGATGTCATGCCCTGCTTCCAGAAAGCCGTAGCACGCGGGGCATGCTGCCGCTGCGGACGACGGTAGCGCGTAGACGGCGCCCGCGATGCCGAGGGCGAGCGCCGCCAACAATCCGGCGCCTGCAATGCGAAGACGCTTTCTCAAAGTTTTTTGGTTCATTGTCGATCCGACCAACGCGGGGCAGTCGCTGAGCGCTGGGTACTACGCGTCAGGCTCCGCCTCGATTTCAATGCTCGGTGCTCGCCCGCGCGGCAGCGGGGCACGCCGGGTCCTTGCCCCAGTGCCCGTCGCACACACGCCAGCGGCAAAGCTGGTCCTCGAAGAAGCCGCGCTCGCCACACGCCTTGACCTGCTGTGCGAGCGTGAGCTTGCCGGCCGCCACTTTCGCCGGGCGCGCGGACGTATCCGTGCCGTCGGCGGGCTTCGTTCGGGCGACCAGCACGGCGAGCAGATCGGCATCGGAATCATCCCGCTGGGCGCCTGGGTGCTTGTCGTGGCGCTTCTTCGCCACGGTTTCCGCCTTGGCGTTCCCGGCATGCGCGGACGCGGGCTTCGTTTCGTGCCGGGCTTCCGCACTCTTGGCCGGGGCTTGGTGGCCCGCGTCCGTGGACGCGTTCGCAACTGGCGCGCTGGCGACCGATGTCCCGCTCGCTCCCGCATCGCGCGCGCCGTTGGCCAGTGCGCGAGATAGCCGGCCGTCGTCAGGGACCGTTGCCGACGCAACGGCATCGGGTGCGTGCTTCGCGCCATCCGCGCTTGCGTCGTCGGTCACGATGGTGGCCGCATGCGGCGCCGAGGCGGCCTCGGGCACGCTGGCCGCGCTAGCCGCAGTCGCCGCGACGACTCGCGCGCCGCTGTCCGGCGCGACCGCGCCCGCGACAGCATGCGTCTCGCGGACCGCCGGTTCGCCACGCTCGAACACGTGCCAGGCGCCGAAGCCAGCGGCGCCGACGAGGAGCAGCGCCGCAATGGCGAGCGGCGCGCGGGGCCGCCGCCCAGCGCGCGGCGGCGCGGCAGGCGGCACGACGCGGCCCTCGAGGTTCGCGAGGATGCGGGAGCGATCAGGCTGCGCGCCTTGCGCGCTGGCGGCCGTGTCGGCGAGAAGGCTGGGCGGAGCTTTGGGCGTGGAGTTGTCCGGCGCACTCATTCATCGTCTCATTCGAATCGTGCTCATTGAATCGGGCCTGTTTCACCGTAATAATACGAGGCGGCCCATCTTCGGGCAGCGCTGATTCTAAAATCAAGCATTACAAAAAACAATTGCCACTACGCGGGTTCGCTTTTGGTCGCCATTGCTCTCGTTGCCTATTTTGCCATTGCCGTGCCGCTCGCCGCACTATTGCTCCTGCCGGCCGTACGCGCATCAATTTTCAGCACGTTATTCGAATTGCATAACGTAATTATGCGTCGTGCTTCAACAAGCGCCACGCATGCGAGAAGCCACCTCTTTAAGTCGGCAAAAATTTCTCATTCGAGAATGGCCGATATGAAAAATATACTCATCAAGCGGCGCTTGCTGATTTTCATTACCGCATGTATTCTTGCGACGCCGCCGCTGATTGCAATTACATTGCGTGGTCATCAGTTATTTCAATACGATGACACACCCCGAGTGCCGGACGAAAAAATCGCTGCCTTGCTGAACGGCGAGCAGCTGGTTCCGCCGCCGCCGCTGCCTCCCGAGGTGTTCGCCACGAAGGAGGTGGAGCAGGTGCGGCCCGCATTGCACGATGCGAGCCGCGACTGGAATCTGCTGGACGCCGATTTCCGCACGCGGCTTTTGCTCGTCTACAAAATCATGCGCGAGCAATACGGTTATGAAATGGCATTGCTGGAAGGTTACCGCAGCCCCGAGCGGCAAAACCGGCTTGCGCAAATGGGCGGCAATGTGACCAATGCAGCAGCGTTCCAAAGCTATCACCAATACGGACTCGCAGCCGATAACGCATTTCTGCGCGACGGCAAGCTCGTCATTTCAGAAAAAGATCCGTGGGCAATGCGGGGCTATCAGTTATACGGCCAGGTGGCCGAGCAGGTTGGCCTGACCTGGGGTGGGCGCTGGAAATTGATGGATCTGGGCCACGTCGAATATCACAAACCCGGCTTCGTACTGGGTCGCGCGCCGGTAAATGTCAAATGATGCGCAGCAGGAAATAAATGGGGAGTTTATGGGGCGTTCATTCATTCTGCCGGGCGACGAAACCGAACGCGTCGCCCATCGCGGCGACACGGCCTTGCGCGGCGTGGCGCTGATCGCCGCACCGTCCGCCTCCCGCATCGGCTAGCCATGTGCTTCGCCAGGCGTCGCGGCTCGCGCGGGCGCGCGGCGCACGTGACGCCACCGCGCCCCACTCGAAACAGCATTCAAGGCATCAGGACCTGACCGGCTTATGCAACGCTTCCTCAACGTGTTGACCCACACGCGCACGCTCTCCGTCATCGGCGTCATCGCGCTCGCTGCCGCGTTGTTCATCGCCGCCGACGCGCTGCAGATCAGCCCCATCTGGCCCGCCGCCGTGCTCGGCGCGCTGCTCGCGATCTGGCTCGTGCTCTGGCTCTGGCGGCGTGTGCACGTGCGGCGCGCGAACCGCAAGCTCGGCGACATGCTCGAGCAGCAGGCGCAGACCGACAACGGAGCGCCCGCAGCCGCACCGGCCAGGCAAGCGGAGCTCGACGTGCTGCGCACCCGGCTCGTCGACGCGGTGAAGACGATCAAGACCTCGAAGATCGGACAGCTTTCGGGCGGCTCCGCGCTGTACGAGCTGCCGTGGTACATCGTCATTGGCAATCCGGCGGCCGGCAAGAGCAGCGCCGTGCTGAACTCGGGCCTGCAATTCCCCTTTGCCGACAAGCACGACGCCGTGGTGCACGGCATTGGCGGCACGCGCAACTGCGACTGGTTCTTCACGACCGAGGGCATCCTGCTCGACACGGCGGGCCGCTACTCGGTCCACGAGGAAGATCGCAGCGAATGGCTCGGCTTTCTTGGCCTGCTCAAGCGGCACCGCCCCAAGGCACCGATCAACGGCATCATCGTCACCGCGAGCATCGCCGAACTCACGGGCAACCGCCCCGAATTCGCCATCAACCTCGCGAAGAACCTGCGCCAGCGCGTGCAGGAACTGACCGAGAAGCTCGAGGTGTTCGCGCCTGTCTACGTGATGTTCACGAAGGCCGACCTCATTACCGGCTTCACGGAATTCTTCAGCAGCAGCGACCGCCAGGAATACGACCGCGTGTGGGGCGCCACCCTGCCCTACGAGCCCGACGAGAAGCGCGATATCGTCGCGCTGTTCGACGAGCGTTTCGAGGAACTCTACGAAGGCCTCAAGGAAATCAGCATCGCGCAGATGTCGCTTAGCCGCGGCAAGCAGCTCTCGCCGGGACAGTTGAGCTTTCCGCTCGAATTCTCGGCGATCAAGCCGGCGCTGCGCGCGTTCCTCGCCACGCTGTTCGAGAACAACCCGTTTCAGTACAAGCCGATCTTCCGCGGCTTCTACTTCACGAGCGCGCTCCAGGAAGGCGAGACGAACAGCACCGCCGCGCAGCGCATCGCCAACCGCTTCGCGCTTTCGGCAGATGGGCTGCCCAAGCCGCACAGCGCGTTCTCGAAGAACGGCTTCTTCCTGCGCGACCTGTTCTCCAAGGTGATCTTCGCGGACCGGCAAACGGTGAAGCAGTTCGCGAGCCCCGCCAAGACGCGCCTGCGCTACGCCACGTTCTTCGGCTTCGTCGCGGTGCTCGCGCTCGCGCTGGGCGGCTGGACGTGGTCGGCCATCGGCAACCAGCAGCTCGTGGCGAACGTGCAGGCCGATCTCGACAACGTCGAGCGCCTCCAGCAGAACCGCAACGACCTGCAGTCGCGCCTGCAGGCCATGGACATACTCGAAGACCGCATCGAGCAGCTCGAACAGTTCCGCCGCGACCGGCCGCTCGCCGTCTCGCTAGGCCTTTACCAGGGCTACCGGCTCGAACAGCATTTGCTGCAGGAGTATTACAGCGGCGTGCGGCAGATCATGCTGACGCCCGTCTCGCAGAATCTCGCCTCGTTCCTCAAGGACGTGGACGCGCATCCCGAACTGCTCGCGCCGATGTCGCACACGCCCGATTCGGGCGCGGTGCCCGTCTCGGCGCACACGGCGATGGCGGGCGGGAACGGTGGCGGCCTCTATAGCGCGGCCTCGCCGACGAGCGTCGAAGACGCGTACAACGCGCTCAAGACCTACCTGATGCTCTCCGACAAGCGCCACGTCGAAGCCGCGCACCTCACCGACCAGATCGCGCGCTTCTGGCGCGGCTGGCTCGAAACGAATCGCGGCAACATGCCTCGCGACGAGATGATCAAGAGCGCCGAACGCATGATCACGTTCTACCTCGCGCGCGCGTCCGACGACGACTGGCCGATGATCGACGCAAATCTCGCGCTCGTCGACCAGACACGCGAAAACCTGCGCCACGTGGTGCGCGGCATGCCGGCGCGCCAGCGCGTGTACGAAGAGATCAAGGCGCGCGCCTCCACGCGTTTCGCGCCGATGACGGTCGCGCGCATCGTCGGCGACACGAACACCTCGCTGATCGCGGGCAGCTACGCGATTTCCGGCACCTTCACGCGCGAGGCGTGGTTCCAGTACGTGCAGCCCGCGATCCGCGACGCCGCGACGAAGGAACTGCAGGCGAAGGACTGGGTGCTCAACACCTCGGCGCAGGACGATCTCACGCTCGAAGGCAGCCCTGAGCAGATCCAGAAGGCGCTGGTGGCGATGTACAAGACCGAGTACGCGCAGAACTGGCAGAAGTTCATGCAAGGCATTGCCGTGCAGGACTTCGGCACGTTCGGTCAGGCCGTCGATGCGATGAACCGCCTGGGCGACCCGCAGGATTCGCCGATCCGCAAGATCCTGGAAACCGCGTACGACCAGACCTCGTGGGACAACCCGTCGCTCGTGAACGTGGGCATCAAGCGCGCGGAAAGCGGCGTAACGGGCTGGGTCAAGCAGTGGTTCTCGCGCATGTCGAGCGGCCCTGTAACGGCCAATCTCGACATCAACGGCAATCCCGTCGAGCCCTCGATGGGACCGGTCGGCCAGGCGTTCGCGGGCCTGGGCCGCATGGTCGTCACGCACGATAACGCGTCGCTGCTCGGGGGCTATATGGACTCGCTCTCGAAGGTGCGCACGCGCCTGAACGTCATCAAGAACCAGGGCGATCCGGGACCGGGCGCGCGCCAGCTCATGCAGCAGACACTGGACGGCAACGGCTCCGAACTCGCCGATTCGCTGAAGTTCGTCGACGAGCAGATGCTCACGGGCTTGACCGACGCGCAGAAGAAGGCCCTGCGCCCGCTGCTCGTACGCCCGCTCATGCAGGCCTACGCGGTGGTGATCCAGCCGGCGAGCGTGGAAGTGAACAAGGTGTGGAATGCACAGGTGTACCAACCATTCCAGGCGTCGCTCGCCAGCAAGTATCCGTTCGCGGGCAGCGCGAAGGTCGAGGCCGGCGCGAGCGAAATCGCCCAGATGTTCGGGCCGGATGGCGCGATCTCGAAGTTCGTCGGCACGACGCTCGGGCCGCTCGCCGTGCGCCGCGGCGACACGCTCTCCGCGCGCACCTGGGGCGACATGGGCCTCGCGCTCTCGCCCGACTTCACGAACGGCTTCGCGCGCTGGGTGGCGCCGCTCGCGGGCGGCGCGGCGGGTGCAGGCCAGGGTTCGTCCGAGCCGCAGACGGTGTTCCAGATCCTGCCGCAGCCTTCGAGCGGCACGACCGAGTACACGATCGCCATCGACGGGCAGCAACTGCGCTACCGCAACACGCCGCCGCAGTGGACGAACTTCGTGTGGCCGAATCCGCAGGGCGCGCCAGGCGCGACGCTCTCGGCCACTACGTTTGACGGCCGCACGCTGCAACTCGTCAACGAGCCGGGCCGCTACGGCCTGGAGAAGCTCATCAACTCGGCGCAGCGTACGCGCCATCCGGACGGCACGTTCGACCTCGCGTGGACCCAGGGCAGCGTGACGGTGTCGGTGAGCATGCGCATCATCAGCACGTCGCAGCCCACGGCCGCGAGTGGCAACGCGCCGCAGCAGCAAGGCCTGAGCGGCGTGCAGTTGCCCTCGTCGATCGCGAGCGTCGGGACTGCGCCTAACCAGGCAACCGGCTCGGCCGCGGCCACGACTGGCGCGAGCGCCGCGCCCGCCGCCGTGACGGCAGTGGCGACAGTAGCCCCCACCCAGACAGGAGGAACCGCGCAATGACGCAGTCCGTTCAGGCGCAGATCGCGTACTTCGGCAAGATTCCGTCGCGCGGCGACTTCGTCAAGAGTGCGCATAATCCGCAGCTGCTGCAGACGCTGGACCGCTGGATCGCGCAGGCCATGGAACTGCTCGCCGACGACCCGCGCTGGAAGATCGTCTATGGCGAAGCGCAGCCCATGCACTTCGCGTTTCTCGGCTCGCAGAGCAAGCTCGCGATCGCGGGCCACATGGTGGCGAGCCAGGACCAGTCGTCGCGGCGCTTTCCGTTTCTCGCGGCGACCGCGCTCGAAGTCGAGCAGCCGCTCGCGTTTCTCGCGCGCAGCCCGCTTGCGTTCGCGCGGCTGTGGTCGCGCGTGGCCCAGCAGATGCAACCGCTGCTCGGCCAGAGCGAACCGGCTGGCGCGCTGCACGCGCTCGGCGAAACCCAGGTGCCGGTGGACGTGGGCGGCGCGGGCAACCCGCACGACGGCACCTTCAACGACTTCGTCGAGCACCAGACGCTCGAAGGCCTCGAACGCATGCTGCTCGCGAGCGGTCACCCTGTGCGCCTGCGCGGCGCGATGCTCGCGCTCGGCTCGCTCTTGCGGCCCGTGATGACGAGCGGCTCCTCGCATCTGGAGCGCGGCCTCACGCTGCCGCTGCCGACCGACCCCTTCTACCGCAGCCTCGTCGCCGCGTTCTGGCTGGAGCTGATCGCGCCGTTCGTTTCGAAGGCCGACTTTGAACTCGCGATCTTCATCGGCACCATTGCGCAGCGCGAGCGGCTCATCGTCGGCTTCAACGGCGCTTCGGCCCGGACGCTGCACAGCGTGGTCGATCCGCAAACCTACGCCGCCCACAACATCGATATCGACGATCCCGAATGGATCAACGATCACGCTCAAAGCGACCATGGCATCAGCAAACTCGTCAGCTACCTCGATCAGCCGCAACTCTCGCTTCGGCTCGCAATCGATACGTTCCAGGAAGCGTTCGTCGGGGAGGTTGGCCATGCGCGACGCGCATAAGCACACGCGCACGGCGCTGGCTGGGGCGCTGGCAGCCGGGCTGCTCGGGCTTGCGAGCGCGCCCGCGTGGGCCGATGACGCAAACCCCGCGCGCGTCACGCCGGTGGACAACAGCGGCGCTCAGGTCAAAACGACCGAACTGCCTTCGGCGAATACAACCGCCTCTGTCGTCGCCGCTGCGCCGCGCACTACTGCGACGTCCACACCTGCGTCCGTCGACGCCGCGCCCGGCCAGGTCGTCGCTGGCGGCAAGGTGCCCGACGAAGCCACACACGCGGCCGTGCTCGCGCGCCTGCGCGAGACCTATGGCGCGGCGAACGTCGTCGACCAGATCGAAGTGGGCGACGTCGCCACGCCGCCGAACTGGTCGGCCAACGTGCAGAAGCTGCTCAATTCGCAGCTAAAGCAGATCCACAAAGGACAGCTAAAGATCGACGGCACGCAGATCGACGTGCGCGGCGAAGTCGGCAACGAGGCCTCACGTCAGCAGATCGCGAGCGACATGGCGACCGCGCTCAATCCCACTTACACGATCCGTAACGGGCTGCGTGTAAGCGCGTCCGAGCAGGGCCTGCTCGACCAGACGCTCGCGAATCGCACGATCGAATTCGAAACGGGCAGCGCGACGCTCACGCCGCAAGGCCGTGCGATCCTCGACCAGATGGCGGCCGTGCTCACGAAGATGAACACGCGCACGGTGGCGATCATCGGGCACACGGATAACGCGGGCAATCGCGCGTCGAACATTGCGCTGAGCCAGGCGCGCGCCGATGCTGTTAAGGGCTATCTCGTCGGTAAAGGCATTTCGCCGCAGCAGATGACGGCGACGGGCGTGGGTCCCGATCAGCCGATCGCGTCGAACGATACGAGCGATGGGCGGGCGCGGAATCGGCGGATTGAGTTTCGGGCGGGGTTGTAGGGGGGCCTTTGGGGGGCGCCATCAGAACGGATGCGCTTGCGCGTTAATTCTCGTTGCACGCGTCCATTTTCATTGCACCGACGTGTCAGCAACCGGGAACCCGGACGGTCTCTCATGGGTCGATGGACATGGACTGCTGCGATGCCACAAGCTTCGGCGGCGGATCACACTTGCAGATGCAAAGATCGTCGCTCAACGCCGCATGCCGGCCATCGGGCGCAGTCATAACCTGACGAGGTCCATCGCATTTGATCTTGCCCGTGGTATTGCATGCGGGGCATTGCACATCATCCCCCTCGTGAGCGACGTCGCGCCCTTCGAACTGGATCGTGGTTGACGTGGCGGCCACCGTACCGTTCGCGGTGGTCTTGTCGCCATTGAGTATGAGGTAGCGTTGCATGTCGTGTGTTCGCGAGGCGCCTCGAGAAGCGACCTCTTTCAGTTTCAAGGTTTACCCGGCCAAATGAGAATTGGCGACCGCCTGCAGTCGTCGCGGCGGGAAAGGAAAGGGAATCAGTCGATTTTTGTCGGCACCACACACTTGAATGCGTCAGTTGGCAAATGCAGGCCGTCGAGGACGCTCTTCGCATTCGACTCGTTGATCGACGTTACGCCCACCGCCTTCGTCAGACTGACGGATACTTCAGGAGCGTAGCAGAACGAGCGGTTCGGTGCGTCGTAAGCAAGTACGCGCCACACCGTGGCCTTGGGCCGGCTGGCATAGACCATCGGGTAGATCAACAACTGCGACGTACCGCTACCACCATCGACGATTAGTGGTCGCTTAAAGCCCGCGCAATTGTCGTCATGCACGCTGTCGAGCGGCATCGGCGACATGCTTACCGGCGTCACGTAATCACTGTCGGTCTGATAGATCAGCACATCGCAACGGCCCGAGCGCAGCGGGTGATTGTCAGCGTTACCGTTGAGAACCGGTAGCAGCCATGACTTCGTGCCCCCCGATTCGAAGGACACGATACCCACGGACTTGACATCGAACGCCTGATCGCCTCCTCGGCTGGTGTAGTAGACGCTGATCGACTGTTCGATCAGATCGGTGATGTCCAGTTTGTCGTGCTTCACATTTGGGCCGGCAGCCCAGCATGCCGAGGTGAATGTTGCAAGCACCGTGGCTGCGAACAAGGCGAATCGATGTTTCATGGGATGGTCGAGTCTGCTTAGGATAGGATCGTTGAGGCGTGTAGTCCACCGTGACCGCGGACGTCACGCTACCGTGATGTGGATTGAGGGTTCGAGGCCTTGCCATAGAGAATCGCCGCGCCGCCCGGCAAAGCAAATCGGAACGTGGACGACGGAGCGCAGGCAAGTGTCGTAGCGGTAGCGTCGTTGCTCAGCAACAAGGCCGCAGTGATCACCGCGGCGATGCGAACACCATGCACGCCCGGCGAGCCAATTTGAAACGGAGGAACATTTGCCACCAGATATTTTGGAATCGCGCTAATTCGAGGTACGGCAAACAAACAACATTTCCGGCGACCGGGTTGTTTTTCCGATCGATCGCTGTCGCCGACGAGCTGTCGCAAGCTCACATACGTCTGCACCGCGTTCTCACGGCCCGTTGACCGACATCGACTGCTGCGAAGCCACAAGCTTCGGCAGCAGATCATATTTACAAATGCAGAGATCGTCGCTCAATGCAGCATGGCGCCCGTCTGGAGCGGTGTCATCACCTGACGAGGTCCATCGCATTTTATTTTTCGCGTGGTGTTGCATGCGGGACATTGCACATCATCGCCTTCGTGCGCAATATCACGCGCCCCAAATTGGATCGTAGTTGGCGTCGCGACTACTGCGAAATAGTTCAGCGGGCAATCACACGTCGATCGAAATAACCTGCTGCGAAGCGACAGTTTCGGCGTCGGGTCGTATTAGCGAACGTCATCACTAACAACGACGACCGATTTCCCTTGCGTGCGCTCCAGCTTTCTGGGCAAACGTATCATCACAATATATTGCCTGACGCCGATTCCGGCAATCCACTGCGAAACGGGAAATAGAATCAGGGCGACCAGCAGGATCGGGCCGTGCGCACCAAAAACTGGCGTCAGAATTCGCGCGATAACGAGCGAAAGAGGCGCAATCAGCAGCACCAGGTACATGTGAATCTTTCCAGATGGGCTGCGTGAACTCAGCACTGCCTCCAGCTTGGCGATACTTTGCAGCCGATACTGCAAGACACTTCCTTTCTCCTCAAATGCCTGATGAACGAAGCGCGAAGTCGCTAGCGCCCTATTGACATCTCGGGCTGTAAATGCCATCCAGTAGCCGGTCAGAGTGATACCGAGTGCGAGACCACCAGCCTGTGCGTACAGAGGCATCGGCGCGAACAGAAAGTAGAAAAAGAAGCAAACGATGCCAAAAAAGAAGTAAAACGCCGTCACCATGATCGCATTCGCGAGCCCCAGGGAAACGAGCCTCGATTGATCTCTGTCGATCAAAACAATGACGCATGGCCCCACAACGGCAACTATCAACATCGCCGTAGCCAGCCAGAAAGGCGCTAGTGACACACGAAACG
>Ga0306920_100008060_pt1 | contig 13955 bp, 11 predicted proteins | sample flu12Cox44000170_FD_204666 | JGI IMG/M metagenome (GOLD analysis project Ga0306920, IMG submission 204666) | Lab enrichment of tropical soil microbial communities from Luquillo Experimental Forest, Puerto Rico - flux4day.12C.oxic.44.000.170 (v2)... | ecosystem: Environmental > Terrestrial >...
ATTTGCGCGCGCGTTTCTACCGCACGAATTCCGCCGCTTCGGCATCTCGCCCGATGAATCGCAGGCGCGCTTCCGCGAAGGCCTCGAGCAGATCGAACTCCTGCTTACCCAGGAGAATGCCACTCACCGCGGCCGCTTCCATTCCTTCGAGAACGTGACCTCGCTGCCGCGACCGACGCAGCGTCCGCGTCCCAAATTCTACATCGCGGCGACGCAGACGCCGGAGTCGTTCGAATTCGCCGGGAGCAAGGGCTATGCGCTGATGGCGATTCCGATCGACCCGATCGGGCCGCTGATCGATCTCTATCGCAAAGCCTGGCGCGAGGCCGGCCATTCCGGCGACGGCGAGGTGATGGTGGCGTTCCACATGTTCTGCCATGAGGATGCGCGGCGCGCGCGCGAGATCGCGCGCCCGCCGTTCGAGGAATATTTCCGCGCGCTCAACGAGGCAGTAGGCGATTGGGCAAGGGGCTCCACGTCGAAGGATTACCGCGACTACGACAAATCGATGCGCCGGCTGCGCTCGTTCACCCTCGACGGCCAGATCGCCTCGGGCGGAGCGTGGGTCGGCACGCCGGAAGAGATCAAGGCCATCATCACCCGCGTCGTCGAATCGATCGGGCGATTCGAGCACGCCTCGCTGCAGATCAATTTCGGCACGCTCGATTTCCACGAGGCGCAGAAATCCATGCGGCTGTTTGCGGCCGAAGTGATCCCACACTTCGCCGACGGCGCACCTTCCGCTCGACAGGCCGAGCCGCTGGCCCAGGCGCGCTAGAGCGTGTACCTCGGTCCATCAGGCGCGCTTCGAAGCTCGTTGCGCTGCCGTGGCGCCACCGATGGGGTTGAGGTGTGCCGTGTCGGAGAAAGCAGGAAGCAGGATGAGCGCGCTCGACGATTATTTGGTTGACCCCAAGCTGTCGCTGCTCGACAAGACCCGCATTCAGGCGCAGGTCCTGGTGCCGGTGTTAAGAGCGCTGCGTTCCCAACTGGGGAAAGAGAAGGCTGACGCGATCGTCAAGCAGGCGTTGCGCCGCTGGTCAGAACAACTGTTCGCCGCCATAGCCGACGGCGTCGATGGCGGCCCGCGCCGCAAATGGGCGGCCATGCACACCGCCATGGCCGAAATCACCGAGCACGACGTCACGGTGGAGATGCGCCGCCACGATAAGGAGGCGCTGGAATTCGACATTACACATTGCCGGTTCGCCGAGTTCTTCCGCGCGCTCGGCGAGCCCGAGCTTGGCGCGCTGCTCGTATGCGAAGCACTTCGACATCGCCGCTGCGGGCGGCGGCGACGTCACCTTCACCCGTGAACAGACCATCATGCAAGGCGCGCCGAGCTGCACGTTCCGCTACAAGTTCGCGCCGCGATGAGGGTGCCGCTGTCACGCGTACTGCGGTGTCGTCAGAAACGTCTGCTGTGACGTGTCGGTACCGAATGCGGCGCTGTTCAAGCCATCGTCTGCACCGTTGCCGCCGCCGAAGCCCGCCATCGCTTGCACGAGTTGGGCGGCCTGACTTGAGTCACCCATGGACGCAGTTGGAGGATCGACGGCGAAGCCGCCGAGCTGCCAATCCAATCCGACCGCGCCCAAGCTCGCGGCCGACGTGATCGTGTTGTTGGCGATGTCGTAGACCTCGAACGCGCCGGTGTTGACATTGCGCAAGACGAGGTCGGACCTGCCGGCGCCACTGACCGGGGCGACGCCCGCGAACTGCCACTCCAAGCCGATCGGGCCCAGGAAGGCCGCGCCGGTGAGTTGATTGTTGTTGATGTCGTACACTTCCAACCCGCCGGTCATGCCGTTGCGTAACAAGAGATCGCTTTCGCCGGCGACGCCGCTGAAGTTCCCGACGCCGGAGAACTGCCAATCGAGCCCGACGGCGCCGATGAAGGCGGCGTTGGTAATCTGGCTGTTGTTGATGTCGTAAACCTCCAACCCGCCGGTGCTGGAGTTGCGCAGAAGCATGTCGCTTTCGCCGCGGCCGCTGAAATTGCCGAAGCCCGAGAACTGCCAATTCAAGCCAACCGTGCCCACCGCGGCGGCGTTGATGATGCTGTTGTTGCTGATGTTGTAGACCTCGAAGCCGCCCGTGCTGGAATTGCGCAACATCATGTCGGTCGCGCCATCGCCGTTGAAGTCGGCGAAGCCGGCGACCTGCCAGTTCAATCCGACCGTTCCCAGGCTCGCGGCGTTGGTGATGTTGTTGTTGCTGATGTCGTAGACCTCGAACGCGCCGGTGGAGGCGCTGCGCAACAACATGTCGGTGGTATCGCTGCCGCTAAAGCCGCCGAGCCCGGCGAACTGCCAATCGGTTCCGACTTGGCCGAGGGAATAGCCCGCGAGGATCGCGTTGTTGGCGATGTCGTAGATCTCGTACTGGCCGGCGGCGAAGGACGAACTGTTCGCGCCGCGCAGGATCATGTCGGCGGTGGGGCTACCGGGCGGCGGCGGGTTCGGTTGCAGGGTCGCGACGAAGCCGTCGAAGTGGCTGCTGCTATCAAGATAGAACCCGACGATCTCCCCGCTGTCATTGACGCCGGACAGAACAGCGTTGGCGACCACGTCGAGGGTGGTGTAGGTGCCGTTGCTGTAGAGGAACCCGTGTTGGCGGAGATTGCGGTCATAGTAATAGCCGACGATCTGGCCCAACCCGTTGATCCCCTCCGCAAAGGTAATGTCGGCCAAGGGAACGTCGAGGGTGGTGTAGGTGCGGGTGATGGAGTCGTAGAGGAAGCCGTGGGTGCCGCTGGCGTTCTGGTAAATCCCAACAATCTGGCCCGCGTCGTTGATGCCGGTCGCAATGGTGCCGAGGGTGGCCAGGGGATCGTCGAGGGTCGAGTAATGACCCGCGATTTCGACGAAGCCGTGGTTGCCGCTCGCGGTTTGGTAAGTCCCGACGATCTGACCCAGGTCGTTGATGCCCTGCGCGCTGGTGCCGAGGGTGGCCGATGGGTCGTCGAGCGGGAAGTACGTACCGCCGCTGTAGAGGAAGCCGTGGGCTAAGTGGCCGCCGTCTTGGTAATACCCGACGATCTGACCCGCGTTGTTGATGCCCTGCGCAGCGGTGACATTGGCCGCCACGTCGTTGTCGAGGGGTCGTGTAGGTCCCGCCGCTCTCGAGGAAGCCAACAAAAGCGCCGCCGGTGCCACGCTCATAGTACCCGACGATCTGACCCGCGTCGTTGACGCCCAGCGCAAAGGTGTTGGCGGCAGACGGAGGGTCGAGAGTGGTGTAAGCATAGATCGGCATGATGTCGTCCTCATCTTGCTTCGTCCTCGAAGCTCTCCTGTTGCACGCGCAACTGGCGCTCCATTGCGAACGACCATGGGATCGCGCGTGGTTCGATCGGTGTCTTGAACCGACGCGTAGCCTGGATGAACCGACAGGTCCGCGCGCAGGGCCGCCGGCGACAGGCTCCGCGAAAATCCAGGGAGCCGGCCTCGCCGTACCCGCATCGCGCTCCGCTCATGCGGGCTCCTGAAAGGACCTGAGCGCTATAGGTGTCGGCTATTGCCAGCCGGCTAGGCGGTCGGCTGCGGCACGATGCGGATATAGGGCTTGGGCGCTTTCCAGCCCTGCGGATATTGCTTCTTGGCGTCTTCGTCGCTGACCGAACCTGCGATGATCACGTCCTCGCCATGCTTCCAATTCACCGGCGTCGACACCTTGTGCTTGGCGGTGAGTTGCAGCGAATCGATCACGCGCAATACCTCGTCGAAATTCCGGCCGGTGGTCATCGGATAGACCAGAACGAGCTTGATCTTCTTGTCCGGGCCGATGACGAAGACGTTGCGTACAGTCTGGTTGTCGGCGGGCGTGCGCTTCGCCGGATCGCCGGACACGGCGGCGGGAAGCATGCCGTAGAGTTTCGACACCTTGAAGTCGCCGTCGGCGATGAGCGGGTAGTTGGCGAAACCCTGCGTCTCCTTGATGTCGCTGGCCCACTTGTGATGGCTGCCGAGCGGATCGACGGATAGCCCGATGATCTTGACGCCGCGCTTGTCGAATTCTGGCTTGATCTTGGCCATGTAGCCGAGTTCGGTGGTGCAGACCGGGGTGAAGTCCTTGGGGTGCGAGAACAGCACTGCCCATTTGTCGCCGATCCAATCGTGGAAGCGGATCTTACCTTCGGTGGTCTCCGCTTCGAAATCCGGCGCAGTGTCGTTGATCGCGAGAGCCATCATTCACCTCCGTGGCTGAGCGTGTGCACGGTGCCGAGACCGCGCCGACGCGGCATTGGCGGGCGCGGCCACCCTCGTCCACACGATCGCAGCCGCCCCGAGCCGAACGTCTGCGCCCCTGTCGGCCCGTGCAACAGCTGCGCCATTTCGCGGTAAAGCCATTCGCAATTTCGACCGGAAATGGCATATGTCGCGAGCCGCGTCTTGGTCCTGCATGCAGATTCGGACGGACTAGCGCGCAATCACCAACGGGCGCCGTAGCAGTAATTTTGTGCTACGGCGTCATTCTCTTATCCGGGGAACTCTTCGCGGTTCTATTCACGAAGCTCAGGAATTGTCGCACCACCGCCGAGGGGTCGCCGCCACGCGATACGAGGTTCAACGGGGCCTTCGGTTGGCCGGAGCCCTTGAGTGGACGATACGCCACCCCGTCCAGGTGCATTCGCTGCAACGAGGCCGGAACGATCGAGATGCCGAATCCGGCAGCAACGAAGTTGAGTGCCGATGCGGGTCGAGGCGCTTCGTGGCCGACATGGGGATTGAATCCTGCCGCGCGGCATGCCGCGATGATTTCGTCCGTGAGCCCTGGCCCTTCCGGACGCCGGTAGAGGACGAACGTTTCAGCGGAGAGCGCTTTCAGCGGCAGTGGAGCGTGTCTAACCGCCCTGGTCTGGGTGAGGGCATGCCCGCGCGGCAACGCTATCAGCATAGCTTCGTCCAACAGATGATTGACGACGAGTCCCTCGACAGGGGCGAAGAGCTTCCGAACGAAAGCAATGTCGATGTGATCATTTTGTAACTGCTCGATCAGGTAACTGGTCCCGCCCTCCTGCAGCTTCATTGAAACCAGAGGAAAAGTCTCGTGGAACGCGCGAATAACGCGCGGCACGAACGGATGAAAGTGAGCCGTGCTGGCAATACCGACGGAGATTCGACCTTGTTCGCCCCTCGCCGTACGCCTTGTCGCATCAAATGCGTGGTCGAGGCGCATGAGGATTGCGCGAGCCTCGTCGAGCAGGGCACAGCCGGCGTCGGTCAGCTCAACACCGCGGGGCTTGCGGCGAAATAGCTGCACATCAAGCTCCCGTTCAATCGCTCTGATCTGTTGGCTGAGCGGCGGTTGCTGCATGCCGAGTCGCTCTGCAGCCCGGGTTATGTGCCCCTCCTCGGCAACCGCAATGAAATATCGGAGGTGCCTGAGTTCCATGCCATATCTATAGAATATGAGTTTCGCCTCAATCATATTATGGCTCGTATTTCTCGGAAAGGCTATGCAGTTACTGTCCTGCGTCTGTCCGAGGCAGCGGTCCAGATTTCAATTCGCTCCATGCGGACTGACAATTGCTACGACCAAGCCGGGTCGCGGCGCGGCGCGTCGTCCCCACGGCTCGACCGGAGCGGTGTCCCATGACCGGGAAGATATTTTGCTGTCGATATGCGGGGAGAACCGAAGGCTGGCGCTACGAATCGTGGCGGGAGGAATTCGGCCGCAAGTGGGTTACTGCCGATTTCAGTTCGCTTACCGACGATTACGTCGTCAGTGAACTGAGGAGCAGCCGGCATTCGTTCGTAGCCTTGGGCAGCATGCGCGGCACCCCGCTCCGTATGGAGCGACGAGGCGATGTCGTCGAACACGAGCGTGGAGATTGGTTTCTGATCCTCGCGTCGGGATGCCGGATGCGGGCATTCCAGCGGGGCAGATCGGTCGAGCTTTCGGGCGGCGACCTGACGTTGCTGAGTGGCGACGGGCCCGCCTCTCTGACGCAACTTACGGAAGGCAGTCGATGGAGCATTCGAATTCCGCAGCGGCCGCTCACCGATCTGTGCAGGAGCGTCGAGGACAGGGTTGCACGCCCGATTGCGAGCAGCGGGCTGACCAGGCTGCTGTTGCAGCAGGTGGAGACCGCGCATCGGTTCGGGCCTGAGATCGACCCCGCGGCCGATCATGCGACTGGACAATACGTGCTCGATCTCGTGGTTCTCTGTCTCGGAGCGCAGGCCGATGCCGCGCACATTGCGGCGTCCCGCGGTCTTGCATCGGCCCGGCTTGGGTCGCTCAAGGCCGAGATTTTGCGGAGCCTTTCGACGCCGGACTTGCGGCTTGTGCAGATTGCGGCCAATCAGCGTGTGAGCGCCCGATACGTCCAATACCTGTTCGACCAATCAGGGACGTCGTTCACGCGTTTCGTGCTCGAGCATCGGCTGCTGCTGGCGCATCGTCTGCTGCGCGACCCGAGCAATCGATCACGCAAGATCAGCGACATTGCCGTCGCTGCGGGCTTTTCCGATATCTCGTATTTCAATCGTGCGTTCAAAGCCCGCTTTGGCGCCACCCCGACCGATGACCGGGCGAAGGAGGTGCGGTAGCCGGGCCCCGCAAGGCTTCTCCGTTACCCTTTAGGCCGCTGTCATGCCTGCTGCGGTGTTGTCAGAAACGTCTGCTGTAACGTGTCGGTACCGAGTGCGGCGGTGTTCAAGCCATCGGCTGCACCGCTGCCGCCGCCGAAGCCCGCCATCGCTTGCACGAGTTGGGCGGCCTGACTTGAGTCACCCATGGACGCAGTTGGAGGATCGACGGCGAAGCCGCCGAGCTGCCAATCCAATCCGACCGCGCCCAAGCCCGCGGCCGACGTGATCGTGTTGTTGGCGATGTCGTAGACCTCGAACGCGCCGGTGTTGACATTGCGCAAGACGAGGTCGGACCTGCCGGCGCCACTGACTGGGGCGACGCCCGCGAACTGCCACTCCAAGCCGATCGAGCCCAGGAAGGCCGCGCCGGTGATTTGATTGTTGACGATATCGTAGACCTCCAATCCCCCGGTCGAGGTGTTGCGCATCATCATGTCGGTTTCGCCCGGCATGCTGCTGAAATTGCCCACGCCGACGATTTGCCAATCCAATCCCACGGTGCCCATGAAGGCGGCGTTGGTGATCAGGTTGTTGCTAATGTCGTAGACCTCCAATCCACCCGTGCTGGTGTCGCGCAGAATCATGTCGCTTTCGCCGCGACTGCTGAAATTGCCGAAGCCTCCGACCTGCCAATTCAAGCCGACCGCGCCCAACGCAGCCGAGTTGATGATGCTGTTGTTGCCGATGTCATAGACCTCGAAGGCGCCGTTGCTGGAGTTGCGCAACATCATGTCGGTCATGCCGTCGTGGTTGAAGTCGGCGAAGCCGGCGAGCTGCCAATTCAAGCCGACCGTGCCCAACGCGGCGGCATTGGTGATGTTGTTGTCGCTGATGTCGTAGACCTCGAACGCGCCGGTGGAGGCGCTGCGCAACAGCATGTCGGTGGTGTCGCTGCCGTTGAAGTCGCCGAGGCCGGCGAATTGCCAATCGGTTCCGACCTGGCCGAGGGAATAGCCCGCGAGGATCGCGTTGCTGCCGATGTCGTAGATCTCGTACTGGCCCGCTACGGGAGACGTGTTCGATGCCCACAGGATCATGTCGGCGCTAGTGCCGGCGGACGGCGCCGGGTTCGGCATCGGGGTTTCAAGAAAGCCGTGGTTGCCGAACTTGTCGGTTAAAGTCCCGACGATCTGGCCATTGCTGTTGATGCCAGCGGCATAGGGGCTGCCGTTCACGGAATCGTCGATGGTGGTAAAGAAGCCACCGCTGTAGACGAAGGTATGGATGCTGCCGGGGGCGTTCTGGTACCGCCCGACGATCTGGCCCTTATCGCTGATACCGGTTACCAGGGTGTAGATAGCCGAGGGATAGTCAAGCGTGGTGTAAGTGCCTCCACTGTAGACAAAGCCGTGGTAGTTGCCGAGGGCGGGCCGGTAGTACCCGACGATCGTGCCCGCGGCGCTGATGCCCGTTGCCACGGTGGTGTAGTGGTTCGCCAGCGGGTCATCGATGGTGGTGTAAATGCCACCGCTATAGAGGAAGCCGTAGACGCCGCTGGCGTTTGCGTACCACCCGACGATTTGGCCCGAGGCGTTGATGCCCTGTGCACGGGTTTGTCCGTCAATCCCGGTGGCCAAGGGATCGTCGAGGGTGGTGTAGGTGCCGCCGTTTGGATTGTAGAGGAAGCCGTGGGCCACACCGGCGTTATCCTGATAGTACCCGACGATCTGGCCCGCACTGTTGATGCCGAATGCAAAGGTGCCGAGGTCGGCACGGGATCGTCGAGCGTGGTGTAAGTGCCGCTGTTGGCATCGAAGATATAGCCGTGGGTGCGACCGTCCTTGTCAGTGTACGACCCGACGATCTGGCCTGCATCGTTGATGCCGTTTGCGTCGGTGTCGCCGATTTTGGTCAGGGGATCGTCGAAGGTCGTGTAGACATAGACTGGCATCACACGGGCTCCACAGTGATCGTCGCTCTTTAGCGTCGCGCCCCTCCAGAATTGGACAGGCGCCATCGTCACCCGTGCTGCGGTGTCGTCAGCAACGGCTGCTGCGACGCGTCGGCAGCGAGTTCGGCCGTATTGAAGCCATCGGCCGCGCCGCTGTCGCCGCCAAAGCCCGCCATCGCCTGCACGAGTTGGGCGGCCCGACTTGCGTCACCCATGGATGCGGCCGATGCGGTCGGAGGATCGACGGCGAAGCCGCCAAGCTGCCAATCCAGGCCGACCGCACCCAGGCTCGCGGCCGACGTGATCGTGTTGTTGGCGATGTCGTAGACCTCGAATTGGCCGGTGTTGACGTTGCGCAAGACGAGGTCGGACTTGCCTGCGCCGCTGACCGGGGCGACGCCCGCGACCTGCCAGTCGAGCCCGACCGTGCCCAGGTTGGCGGCTGAGGTAATGGTGTTATTGACGAGGTCGTAGACCTCGAACGCGCCGGTATTCGTGTTGCGCAAGATCATGTCGGTCTCGCCGGGATTGCTGCTAAAATTTCCGAAGCCGGCAAATTGCCAATTCAATCCGACCGTCCCCAGGCTGGAGGATGAAATGATCGCGTTGTTGCTGATGTCGTAGACCTGGAACGCGCCGGTGCTGGAATTGCGCAGCACCATGTCGGTGGTGCCGTCGCCGTTGAGGTCGCCGAAGCCGGCAACCTCCCAGGTCAGCCCGACCGTCCCCAGGCTGGAGGAGGCGGTAATGGCGTTGTTGGCGATGTCATAGACCTGGAACGCGCCGGTGCTGGAATTGCGCAGCACCATGTCGGTCATGCCGTCGTGATTGAAGTCGCCGAAGCCGGCGAGCTGCCAACTCAATCCGACCGCTCCCAGGCTCGCGGCATTGGTGATGTTGTTGTTGCTGATGTCGTAGACCTCGAACGCGCCGGTGGTGGCGCTGCGCAACAGCATGTCGGTGGTGTCGCTGCCGAAGAAGCCGCCGAGCCCGGCGAACTGCCAATCGGTCCCGACCGTGCCGAGAGAGTAGCCGGCGAGGATCGCGTTGTTGCCGATGTCGTAGATCTCGTACTGGCCGGCTACGGCGGGGGACGTGTTCGAACCGCGCAAGATCAAATCTGCGGTGGTGCTGGCGGGCGGCGGCGGGTTCGGCGCCGTGGTTTCAAGGAAGCCGTGGTTGCCGCTGCCGTTCTGGTAAAACCCGACGATCTGACCCGCGGCGTTGATGCCAAACGCATAAGTGTTCGGGGAGGCCAAGGGATCGTCGAGGGTGGTGTAAGTGCCGCCGCTGTAGAGGAAGCCGTGGATGCCGATGCTGTCGCCGTAATAGCCGACGATCTGGCCCATATCGTTGATGCCCACCGCAACGGTGCCCTGGCTGGCCAAGGGATGGTCGAGGGTCGTATAGCTGCCGCCGCTTTCGAAGAATCCGTGGAGGCCGCTGGCGTTCTGGTAATGCCCGACGATCTGGCCCGCGGCGTTGATGCCATGCGCATAAGTGCCCTGGGTGGCCGAGGGGTCATCGAGCGTCGCGTAAACGCCGTTGCTGTCGAGGAAACCGTGGGCGCCGCTTGCGTTGCTGTAATACCCGACGATCTGGCCGGAAGCGTTGATGCCGAAGGCCTCGGTGGCAATGGTGGCCAAGGGATCGTCGAGCGCGGTGTAAGTTCCGCCGCTTAAGAGGAAGCCGTGTTCGCCGGTGCTGTTGAAGTAATACCCGGCGATCTGGCCCATGCCATTGATGCCGGATGCATAGGTCCCCATCGTGGCCGACGGATCGTCGAGGGTGGTGTACGTGCCACCGCTTGCAAGGAAGCCATGGGTGCCGCTTGCGTTCGTGTAAAACCCGACGATCTGGCCGGTCCCGTTGATGCCCAGTGCACCGGTGGTGCCCGTGGCGGAGGGATCGTCGAGGGTCGTGTAGACATTGACCGGCATGGCATGGGCTCCTCAGTGATCGTCTCTCTTCAGCGTCGCGACCTCCGGAATCGGATAGGCGCCATCCCCGCTTTGGCCGCTGTCATGCGGGCTGCGGTGTCGTCAGCAATGACTGCTCTGGTGCGTCCGCAGCGAATGCGGCGATATCCAAGTCATCGGCTGCGCCGCTGCCGCCGCCAAAGCCCGCCATCGCCTGCACGAGTTGGGCGGCCTGACTGGAGTCAGCCATGGCCGCGAGCTTGGGTGCGGTCGGAGGATCGACGGCGAAGCCGCCGAGCTGCCAATCCAAGCCGACCGCGCCTAGGCTGGCGGCCATGGTGATCTGATTGTTGACGATGTCGTAAACCTCGAATTCCCCGGTATTGGTGTTGCGAAGGACCATGTCGGAGGTATTTGGTCCGTGCATCGGGCCGAAGCCCGCGACCTGCCAATCCAGTCCAACCATTCCCAAATTAGCGGCCGAGGTGATGCTGTTATTGACGATGTCGTAGACCTCGAACGCGCCGGTGCTGGAATTGCGCAGCACCATGTCGGTCGTGGCATCGCCGTTGAAGTCGCCGAAGCCGGCAACCTGCCACGTCAAGCCCACCGTCCCGAGGTTGGATGCCGACGTGATGGCGTTGTTGACGATGTCGTAGACCTCGAAGGCGCCGCTGCTGGAATTGCGCAGCACCATGTCGGTGGTGCCGTCGCCGTTGAAGTCGCCGAAGCCTCCGACCTGCCACGTCAATCCGACCGTCCCGAGGTTGGATGCTGACGTGATGGCGTTGTTGACGATGTCGTAGACCTCGAAGGCGCCGCTGCCGGAATCGCGCAACACCATGTCGGTCGAGCCGTCGTGGTTGAAGTCGCCGAAGCCGGCGAGCTGCCAACTCAATCCGACCGCTCCCAGGCTCGCAGCATTGGTGACGTTGTTGTCGCTGATGTCATAGACCTCGAACGCGCCGGTGGTGGTGCTGCGCAACATCATGTCGGTGGTGTCGCCGCCGAAGAAGCGACCGAGGCCGGCAAACTGCCAATCGGCTCCAACCTGGCCCAAGAAGTAGGCGACGAGGATCGCGTTGTTGCCGATGTCGTAGATCTCGTACTTGGCCGGCTACGGGAGAGGTGTTCGAACCGCGCAAGATCAAATCTGCGGTGGTGGCGGCGGGCGGCGGCGGATTCGGTACGGTGGTTTCAAGGAAGCCATGGTCGCCAGTACTGTCGGTGTAATTCCCGACGATCTGGCCCGCGGTGTTGATGCCAAAGGCCTCGGTGCCGTTGGTGGCCAAGGGCTCGTCGAGGGTGGTGTAAGTGCCGCCGCTGTAGAGGAAGCCGTGGGTGCCGCTGGCGTTGTCGTAAGACCCGACGATCCGCCCTTTATCGTCGATGCCCAATGCCAGGGTGCGGTGGGCGGCCAAGGGATCGTCGAGGGTGGTGTAGGAACCGCCGCTGAGGAGGAAGCCGTGGACGTTGCCGGCGCTGTCCTCGTAGAACCCGACGATCTCACCCTTGGCGTTGATGCCAACTGTCTCGGTGCCGTTGGCGGCCAAGGGATCGTCGAGGGTGGTGTAAACACCTTTGTTGTACAGGAACCCATGCAGGCCGGTCTGCAAGCCGGTGTGGCTGAAGTAGACGCCGACGATCTGCCCTGCGCCGTTGATGCCTTGCGCAGTGGTGTACTGCTGGGCCAAGGGCGCATCGAGGGTGGTGTAGGAACCGCCACTCAGGAGGAAGCCGTGGACCCCACTGGCGTCGTCGTAAGTCCCGACGATCTGGCCCGTATCGTTGATCCCGGCTGCATGGGTGCCGTCGCCGCCGCTGGCCAACGGATCGTCGAAGGTGGTGTAGGTATAGACTGGCATGATGCGGTTCCGCTTCGGTTGTCACGCCTTGCAGCGAGCGTCGATCGGGAGGCTAAGTCGCAATCAACCTGCTCGGCCTGATCTGCATTTCGCGAGCAGCGCGATACCTAGACGCGGCGCTGCTCGATCACTGAACGACGGGAGGTCCGCGGCGCCGGCTGCGTTCGAGCCTCAGTGCGGCTGCGCGACGATGCGGATATAGGGTCTCGGCGCCTTCCAGCCCTGCGGGTATTGCTGCTTGGCTTCCTCGTCGCTCACCGAGCCGGCGATGATGACGTCCTCGCCGTGCTTCCAGTTCACCGGCGTCGCCACTTTGTGCTTGGCGGTGAGTTGCAGCGAGTCGATCACGCGCAGGACCTCGTCGAAGTTGCGACCGGTGGTCATCGGGTAGACCAAGATGAGCTTGATCTTCTTGTCAGGCCCGATGATGAAGACGTTGCGTACGGTCTGATTGTCGGCTGCCGTGCGCATCGATGCGTCGCCGGTCGCGGTCGCCGGAAGCATGTCGTAGAGCTTCGCGATCTTGAGATCGCAATCGCCGATGATCGGGTAGTTCGGAGCGTGGCCCTGGGTCTCCTCGATGTCGTTGGCCCATCCCGCATGCTTGTCGACCGGGTCGACCGAGAGACCGACGATCTTGACGCCGCGCTTGTCGAACTCGGGCTTGATCCGAGCTCGGTCGTGCAAACCGGAGTGAGATCCTTCGGATGCGAAAACAGCACGCACCAGGAGCCGCCCATCCACTCGTGAAAGCGGATGCGGCCCTGCGTCGTGTCGGCTTCAAAATTCGGCGCTATATGGTTGAGTCCCAAGGTCATGGCCGATGCTCCTGCGTCGTCTCGTGGACTGTGAGCGGCGCTTTGCCGCAGAGCCGATTCCGGAGCGCAGTCCGCGAGCAGTTGGCTTCGTGCCAGGATGACAGACTCGGGTAGCGGCCGACCTTGAAGAAATCCTGATTTATCCCTGAGAGGGTCGCGATTTTCGCCTGGGGTCGCGCGGGGTTGCCGCCGCGGTATAATGTGCGCTGGGTTGGGAGCCCCCGGATGCGCTTTCTGTTCGGCGACTACGCGCTCGACCTCGAGCGGCGCGAGCTGCGGCGGGGCGCCGACTTGGTCGAGGTCGAACCACAGGTATTCGATCTCTTGGCCTATCTCGTCGCGAACCGGGATCGCGTCGCCAGCAAGGATGATCTGCTGGCGGCGGTCTGGCACGGACGGATCGTCTCGGAGTCGACGTTGACCAGCCGGATCACCGCTGCGCGGCATGCCATCGGCGACAGCGGCGAACAACAGCGCTTCATACGAACGGTGTCCCGCCGCGGCTTCAGATTCGTCGGCGAGGTGCGCGAGCAGCTGGCCACGTCGCCAGCGGGCACACCGGATCATAAGCCCGCCCAGGACAAGCCCGCCCAGGAGGTGTGCTTCTGCCGTACCTCGGAGGGCATCAATCTTGCGGTCGCGGTGTGTGGAAACGGCCTGCCGGTGATCAAAACCGCGAATTGGATGAACCACGTCGAGTTCGATTGGCAAAGCCCGGTGTGGTCGCCGCTGCTCACGCGGCTGGCGGCGCAATTCCGCTTGATCCGCTACGATGAGCGCGGAACCGGTCTTTCCGATTGGGACGTCGCCGAGCTTTCCTTCGAGACGTTCGTGCGCGATCTCGAGGCGGTGGCCGATGCGCT
>Ga0306920_100008061_pt1 | contig 13954 bp, 12 predicted proteins | sample flu12Cox44000170_FD_204666 | JGI IMG/M metagenome (GOLD analysis project Ga0306920, IMG submission 204666) | Lab enrichment of tropical soil microbial communities from Luquillo Experimental Forest, Puerto Rico - flux4day.12C.oxic.44.000.170 (v2)... | ecosystem: Environmental > Terrestrial >...
GTCCTGCACCCGTTGCTCGATCTTTCGATTCCCCACACGCTCGCGCTCGAAGCCTGCTGGTTCGTGATCTGGGCCGCGAGCGCCCGCTTTGCCGACGACCGCCAGTTCCTTCACGACCGCATTGCGGGCACGCGCATCGTCGCAATTACGCGACAGGGCGCGACGGAGCAGCGCGCAGATCGCCCCCGCGTTGCCGCCAGATAACGGCCGTTTGGCACAACACAGGACTGCGTAACGAGACCTTCTCGTGACTGTCATGTTGCCGTCACGGCGGCATGGCGCAATGCGCGTATTACAACCTGCCGCGCGCGCCATGGCCCAAAAGACGTCAGCGACCACCCTGTTCCGGCAGACCACCGGACGAGGCACCGACTCCGCCACGTTCCACCCGTCTCCCGGCGGCGCCACTTTTCCCGCACCGCCCTTGCCACCCTCGTCGCTCAGCGACGCCCCCGCCACCGGCTCCCACGACGACGATCACCCCGACCCGACACGCTATCGCACGATCTGGCTCTCCGATATCCATCTCGGGACGAGCGGCTGCCAGGCATCGTATCTGCTCGATTTCCTGCGCCACAACGAGTCGGAGTACCTGTACCTCGTGGGTGACATCATCGACGGGTGGCAACTGAAGAAGGGCTGGTACTGGCCGCAGGCGCACAACGACGTCGTGCAGAAGGTGCTGCGCAAGGCGCGCAAGGGCACCCAGGTCGTCTACATTCCGGGCAACCACGACGAGAGCGCGCGCCAGTTCTGCAATCTCGCGTTCGGCGACATCCACGTGCGCGAAGAAGCCTTTCACACGACGCTCAGCGGCAAGCGCCTGTGGGTCGTGCACGGCGACCTCTTCGACGGCGTGATCCAGCACGCCAAGTGGCTCGCCTATCTCGGCGACTCGGCCTACACGCTGATCCTCCTGCTCAACCGCTGGTTCAACCGCATTCGCGCGAAGCTCGGCTTCCAGTACTGGTCGCTCTCGCAGTACCTCAAGCACCAGGTGAAGAACGCGGTGAACTTCATCTCCTCGTTCGAGCGCGTGATGACCGACGAAGCGCGCCGGCGCGGCTGCGACGGCGTGGTCTGCGGCCACATCCACAAGGCCGAGATCCGCGACATCGACGGCATCCTGTACTGCAACGACGGCGACTGGGTGGAGAGCCTCTCGGCGCTCGTTGAGACGTTCGAGGGCGAGCTGCGCATCGTCTACTGGACCGTGATGCGTGCGCCGCAAGCTCAGGCCTCCACGCGCAAGGCACGCGTGAGCGCGGCTTGATGAATAAACGGCGTGTTCGACAGCACGTTTGACAGCAACACCGGCCGCAGCAGCCGACAGCCGCTGCGGCAAACAGCCATAACCGCACTACGAGAGGGCCGACGACCAATGAAAGTAATGATCGTGACTGATGCATGGGAGCCGCAGGTCAACGGCGTAGTTCGAACGCTGAAGAACACGACTCGCGAACTGATCGCGCTCGGCCATCAGGTCGAAATGCTCACGCCGCTCGAGTTCCGCACGATGCCGTGCCCCACCTACCCGGAAATCAGGCTCTCGCTGTTTCCGAAGGGGCGTCTGCGCGAGCGCATCAGCGCGTTCGGGCCCGACGCCATCCACGTCGCGACCGAGGGGCCGCTCGGGCTCGCCGCGCGACGCTACGCGATCGAACACGACTTGCCGTTCACGACCGCTTATCACACGCGCTTTCCCGAGTACGTGCAGGCGCGCTTCGGCATTCCGCTTTCCGCGACCTACCGCTTCCTGCGCTGGTTCCACAAGCCCTCGCTCGCGGTGATGGCGCCCACGCCCGTCGTGAAGACCGACCTCGAGAAGTTCGGCTTCACGAACGTCGTGCTGTGGACGCGCGGCGTGGACCTCGACATCTTCCGGCCGATGGAGTCAAAGGTGCTCAACACGGCGCGCCCGATCTTCCTCTATGTGGGCCGCGTGGCCGTGGAGAAGAACGTCGAGGCGTTCCTGAAGCTCGATCTGCCCGGCTCGAAATGGGTGTGCGGCGAAGGCCCGGCGCTCGCCGAGCTGAAGTCGCGCTATCCCCAGGCGAATTACCTGGGTGTCCTGAGCCAGCCCGAGCTCGCGAAGGTCTACGCCGCCGCCGACGTATTCGTGTTCCCGAGCCGCACCGACACCTTTGGCCTCGTGCTGCTCGAAGCGCTCGCATGCGGCACGCCAGTCGCCGCCTATCCGGTGACGGGCCCGATCGACGTGCTCGGCAACGGCGGCGCGGGCGCAATGAACGAAGACCTGCGCGAAGCGTGCCTCGAAGCGCTCAAGATCGACCGCACCGAGGCCCGCGCATGGGCCGAGCGCTTCTCGTGGCGCGCGGCCTCGGAGCAGTTCGCTTCGCACCTCAAGCCGCGCTCGCGCGCGACGATGGAGCCTTCGAGCGCCGCGGCCTGAGCGCGAGGCCGGCCATGGTCCGCGCCTCGACTGTCAGCAAGCGTGCCGGGGACACGGACGCCCCCGGCGCAACCGCACCCCATGCGTGCGATACTGGAACACTCCAGCGCACCGCCATGACGCCACGTCCTCCGTCACCGCCGCATAGTGCCCAAGGCGCCCACAGTGCGAACCCGCCGGCCCGCCCTGGCGCCGGCGGCGCTGCACGTGCCGCGCGTGCCGTCGAGGCGCTCGATCCGCGCGCGCCGGCGCCGGGTTCTGCTCCGGCTTCTGCGCCCGCATCCCCCCCTGGCGCTACGCCGCTACCTGCAACGGCGGACGCCCCGCAGAATCCCGCGACGCCGGTTGCGCGAGCCGCCGCGCCCGAGCCCCCCGAGCCGCCGCACCTGCACGAGCCGCTCGGCCCCGATGACCCGCTCGCCCCGCTGCCCTTCAACCCGTACAAGGGCAATCGCGGCATCACGCGCGCGTGGAAGGCGCTCAAGTACTCGATCAAGGGCTTTCGCGCCGCAATCCGTGAAGAGAGCGCGTTTCGCCAGGAACTCACGCTCGCGGCCATCCTCGTGCCGATCGGCGTGTTCATTCCGGTCGAGCCCGTCGAGCGCGTGCTGCTGCTCGGCTCGGTCATGCTGGTGCTGATCGTCGAGCTGCTCAATTCGGGCATCGAGAACGCCGTGGACCGCATCGGTCTCGAACGCAATGAGCTTTCGGGCCGCGCCAAGGACCTGGGCAGCGCGGCCGTGACGGTCGCATTGCTGCTCTGCGTGATGACCTGGGGGCTGATTCTCGTGCCCCGTTTCGGCCCGTTGCTGCTGCACGGGCTCGGCGTGCTCTAGCGGCGCCTGTCTCCGGGCGCCCGCGGGGCCATACCCAGCGGGCGCTTCGCACCCCGACCGTCTCCCCGGCCAGCGCAAGCTGTCGGTGCGCGCGGGCCGTCGGTTTATAATCGAACGACAGTCTTATAACGAACAACCGCGCCCGGGCCGCGCGCACCGCAACATACTGGCGGTGCGCCTGAGCCCGGCACAGCATTTTCAGGGCCGGACGACATGGAAGCCAAACCTCCCCGCCGTACACGCGAACGGATTCTTGAGCTGTCGCTGAAGCTGTTCAACGAGATCGGCGAGCCGAACGTCACCACGACGACCATCGCCGAGGAAATGGAGATCAGTCCAGGCAACCTGTACTACCACTTCCGCAACAAAGACGACATCATCAACAGCATCTTCAGCCAGTTCGAGCAGGAGATCGAAAAGCGTCTGCGTTTTCCCGAAGACCATCGCGCCACCATCGACGAGATGTGGGCGTATCTGCAGTACATGGTCGATTTCACGTGGCGCTACCGCTTTCTGTATCGCGACCTGAACGATCTGCTCGCGCGCAACCGCACGCTGGAGATGCACTTCAAGCAGATCATCAGCCACAAGGTGCACTTCGCGAAGCAGTTCTGCGAGCAGCTCGTGGAAGACGGCGAGATGGTCGCCACGCCCGCCGAGATCGACGTGATCTCGACCAACATCGGCGTGATCGCCACCTACTGGCTCTCGTACCAGTTCGTGATGAACCCGCGCAAGTACAACGACCAGGAAGCGATTCGCGACGAACTGCACCAGGTGAGCGTGCAGATCGTCTCGCTGATGGCGCCGTACCTGCGCGGCCGCGCGCGCGAGCTGTTCGACGACCTCGTTTCTGGCAAGCTCGCCAAGCGCGAGTTCTACGATTACCTGCCGCCGCGCGAGGGCGCGAACGCAGCGAAAGACAACCGGGAATAAAGGCCGAAGCCGAATGAAAGCAGTCTGTGTCTATTGCGGCTCCTCGCCTGGAGCCAACCCGATCTATACCGAAGCGGCGCAGGCATTTGGCCGCGCGCTCGTCGCCGCGAATCTCGCGCTCGTCTACGGCGGCGGCAAGGTAGGCCTGATGGGCGTGATCGCCGACACCGTGATGGCGGGCGGCGGCCGCGCCATCGGCGTGATTCCCGAGCTGCTGGTCGACAAGGAAGTAGGCCACGCGGGCCTGACCGAGCTGCACGTGGTGCCCGACATGCACCACCGCAAGAAGATGATGGCCGACTTCTCCGATGCCTTCGTCGCATTGCCGGGCGGCGCAGGCACGCTCGAAGAGCTGTTCGAGGTCTATACGTGGGCGCAGCTCGGCTATCACCGCAAGCCCGTGGGCGTGCTGAACATCGGCGGCTTTTACGATCCGCTCATGGCGCTGCTCGATCACACCGTGCGCGAAGGCTTCATGCGCCAGACCTACCTCGAGATGCTGCAAACCGACAGCGATCCTGTCGCGCTGATCGCGAAGCTCAAGCGCTATCACGCGCCCGCGCAAGACAAGTGGGCGCAGCTGCGCGAGAACGTTTGATCCGAATCTGATCGCACGGCGCCGTTGCCGCAGACAAACCAGAGTCACTACGCGCAGTCATCACCATGAGTGCATCGAAATGAGCAAGGTTGTCCTGATCACCGGCGCAAGCCGCGGCATTGGCCGCGCGACGGCGCGCCTCCTCGGCGCACACGGCTGGACCGTCGGCGTCAACTATCTGCACAACGAGCCGGCCGCCGACGAAACCGCCGCCGAGGTGGGCCGCGCCGGCGGTCACGCGCGCGTGCTGCGCGGCGACGTGGCGAGCGAGGCCGACGTCGTCGCGATGTTCGACGCGCTCGAATCGGCCTATGGCCGGATCGACGCGCTCGTGAACAACGCGGGCATCGTCGCGCCCGGCAGCCAGGTCGCCGACATGAGCGCCGAGCGCCTGAAGCGCATGTTCGACGTGAACGTGTATGGCGCGTTTCTGTGCGCGCGCGAAGCGGCGCGGCGCATGTCGAAGGATCGCGGCGGCGACGGCGGCGCGATCGTCAACGTCTCTTCCGCGGCGGCGCGGCTCGGCTCGCCCAACGAGTATGTCGACTATGCGTCGTCGAAAGGCGCCATCGACACGATGACGATCGGGCTCGCGAGGGAACTCGGCCCGCAGGGCGTGCGCGTGAACGCGGTGCGTCCCGGCCTCATCGATACCGGGATCCACGCGAGCGGCGGCCGCCCCGACCGCGCAGCCGTGCTCGGCGCGCAGACGCCGCTCGGCCGGCCCGGCAGCGCCGATGAAGTCGCGCAAACGATCGTGTGGCTGCTGAGCGACGCGGCATCGTATGTGACGGGCGCCCTGCTCGACGTGAGCGGCGGACGCTGAAGCAACGCGCTGAAGTCCGCTAGAACGACGAACCGCGCTCGCGCAGAAACGCGGTTTCCTCGTCCGTAGACGCGCGTCCGAGTTGCGCATTGCGATGCGGAAAGCGCCCGAAGCGCTCGATGACCTTCGCGTGCCGCATCGCGTAATCGTAGTAGCCCTCACCTTCCGGATCTTTTGCCAGCTCGGCGAAGAGTCGCAGCGACTCGCGCTGCGCTTCGGCGCTTTCGGCATGCTCGAAGGGCAGATAGGCGAATGAGCGGTGCTGCAGCGTGGGCAAGCGCAGATCGGCGCCGCTCGCCACCATCGCGCGCGCGATGGCGAGCGCCTTGTCGTCGGCGGAGAACGCGCGCGGCGTGTCGCGATGGCAGTTGCGCGAAAACTGGTCGAGCACGATCACGAGCGCGAGCGCCCCCTCGGGCGTTGCGCACCATGCGTCGAGTTCGCCCGCGTTGGCGGCGTCGAGCAGCGCGCCGAAGCGTTCGCGCAAAAGTGCGTCGAACACCGCGCTCTTGCGGAACCACATCTTGCGTTCCCGGCCGAATTCCTCCGAGCCCGGCGCGCCGAACCAGAAGTCGAGCACCTCGCGCGGATCGGGATTCATTGCACCAGCTCGAGGACGAGACGCCGCGTGCGCGCGCTCTTCTTCTCGAGCTTTGCCACGCGCAGCGCGCCGATCTCCTGCGTGTTGCGCACGTGGGTGCCGCCACAGGGCTGCAAGTCGACGTTCTCGATACGCAACAGGCGCACGCGGCCGAGGCCCATCGGCGGCTTGACGCTCATCGTGCGGACGAGTTCGGGGCGTTGCGCCATCTCGTCGTCGGTGATCCATTCGGTCGCCACGGGGTGCGCGCCCGCGACGAGCTCGGCAAGCCGCGCCTCCACCGTCTCGCGCTCGATCGGCTCGATGGTCGCGAAGTCGAGACGCGCATAGTCGGTCGTGATGCTGCAGCCATCCACGGGGTACGGCAGCACCGCGCACATCAGATGGCTCGCCGTATGCAAACGCATGTGCCGGTGACGGCGCGCCCAGTCGATCTCGGCGCGCACGCGCTCGCCCGCGGCGAGGCGCGCGAGCAGCGCTTCCTGGCCGGGCGCGGGAACGTGCAGCGCGTCGTCGGGCGTCGCGCCTTCGAACTTCGCCTTGCGCGTGTCGGCGATCTCGATGCGCGTGCCGTCGGCGAGCACCAGCGCGCCGGCGTCGCCGGCCTGCCCGCCGCCGAGCGGATAGAACACGGTCTGGTCGAGCCGCACGCCGTCGTCGCCGACGGCGAGCACGGTCGCCTCGCAATGCGTGAGATAGGCGTCTTCGCGAAAGAGCGCGCGGGTGGTCGTCATCGAGGGAGTCTCCTTGTCTTGTCTACGGCTGGCCGTACGGGGCGCGATCTGCCAATTTCGCGGCAACCGTCCGCCAAGAGCCCATTATGGCCGCGTAGCAAAACTCCCCGCCGGACGGCCGCGATCCGTGAGCGCCTGACTGTACCGGCTCACAGACCGGCACAATCGAGCGCAGCCGACCGGGCACCAACCTGGCACCGGCTCAGCCCGGATGATTGCGCATCCAGTCGGCGGTATCGAAAAACGAGTGCAGCAGCCGTTCGCGCAGCGGCTCGGGCAGGCCGACATCTTCCATCGCCCAGGCCATGCAGCGCAGCCACTGGTCGCGCTCGGACGAGGCGATCGCAAATGGCAGGTGACGCGCGCGCAGGCGCGGATGGCCGAAGCGCTCGATGTAGTGGTCCGGGCCACCGAGCCAGCCGCAGAGGAACCAGAACAGCTTGTCGCGCGAACCGTCGAGCGTTTGCGGATGCATCGCGCGGATGCCCGCGAATTCGGCTTCGAGGTCCATCAGGTCATAGAAACGGTCGACGAGCTCGCGCACGCGCGCCTCGCCGCCGACGAGTTCGAAGGCCGTGGGTTTCTGCGGCGCTTCGTCAGCGGGATCGGTCATACGGTCCAAACAATGCGAAATGAGGGACGGCCATGCGCGCCATCGCGCTGCCGGAAAATAACGATTTTCGCATAGTGGCAGCGCGCAGGCTGCCGCCTCACGCGTCGCGCAGCGACTGCAATGCCGGCCGCGCGAGCACGTGGCGCAGGCTGATCCAGCCCCCCACGCCCGCGCAGACCACGCCGGCCGCGATGCCGGCCGGCACGACCCACGGATCGAACGGGAGATAGAACTGGAAGACGTGCGTGGCGAGCACCGAGCCCACCGCCTGTGCGCCGATTGCCGCCATGAGCCCGGCGAGCGCACCCACGGAGATGAATTCGGCCACCTGCACCGCACGCACCTGCTGGTGCGACGCTCCCAGCGCACGCAGCAGCGCCGATTCGCGCATGCGCTCGTCGCGCGTGCCCGCGAGCGCCGCGTAGAGCACGAGGACGCCCGCGGCCAGCGTGAAGATAAAGAGGAACTGCACCGCGCCGATCACCTGCTCCAGCACGCGCTCGATCTGCGCGAGGATCGGCGCGATGTCGATCGCGGTGACGTTGGGATAGCGCGCCACGAGGCCGTCCACGACTGTGCGCTGCGCGGGCGGCAGGTGAAAGCTCGTGATGTACGTCGCCGGAAAATCGCGCAGCAGCCCGGGCGGCATCAGCACGAAGAAGTTCACCTTGAAAGAACCCCAGTCGAGCTTGCGCACGCTCGTCACGGGCGCCGTCACTTCGAGGCCGGTCACGTCGAACTTGAGCACGTCGCCGGGCTTCACGTTGATGAGCTTCGCGAGGCCCTGCTCGATCGAAAGCTGCGGCGCGCCCGAATCGCCGTACCAGGTGCCCGCCTCGATGCGGTTGTCGTCGGGCAGCTTCGTCGTGTACGAGAGATTGAATTCGCGGTCCACGAGCCGCCGCGCGTCCTCGCTCTTGTACGAGTCGGGATTCACGGGCTTGCCGTTGATCGAGATGAGGCGCCCGCGGACCATCGGCTGGAGGTCGGTATCGGCGAATCCCGCAATGCCGTGCGTGCTCAGCCAGGCGGCCACGGCGTCGCGCTGGTCGGGCTGGATGTCGATGAGGAACTCGTTGGGCGCGTCGGGCGGCGTGGACTTGCGCCAGCCTTCGACCAGATCGTTGCGCGTCATCGCGATCAACAAGAGGCACATGAGGCCGATGGCGAGCGCCGTGATCTGCAGCGCGCTCGCGCCGGGCCGCCGCTCGAGCGACGCCAGCGCATAGCGCCAGCCCACGCCCGCGCGCACCTGGCCGCCCAGGCGTCCACTGCGCGCCACGCGCGCCGCACACCAGAGCGCCGCGCGCGCCACACCGGCGAACACGAGCAGCCCGGTCGCGAAGCCGCCGGCAACGATGCCGCCGAGCTTGAGCTCGCCCGCTGCGAGCACGAGCAGCCCTGCGAAGAGCGCGATACCCACGCCGTACGCTGCCCACGCGGCGCGCCCTTCGTCGCCCCACTCTCGGCGCAGCACGCGCACCGGCGGCACGCGCGTGAGCGGCAACAGCGGCGGCAGCGCGAAGCCCAGCAGCAGCACGAGCCCCGCTGCGATACCTTCGAACACGGGCAACGGGCCGGGCTGCGGCAGCACGACGTCGATGAGATTGCCGAGCCACGCCAGCAGCGCGAGATGGCCCGCGTAGCCAAGCGCGACGCCGAGCGCGCCGCCCACGAGCCCTAGACCCGCGAATTCCAGCACGAAGAGCGTGCGCAGCGTGCGCTGGCTCGCGCCGAGGCAACGCATGGCGGCGCAGGCGTCGAGATGGCGGCGCGTGTAGCGATGCGCGGCCATGGCGATCGCCACCGCGGCGAGCAGCGCAGTAAGGAGCGAGACGAGCGTGAGGAAGTGGCGCGCGCGATCGAGCGTCTCACGCACCTGCGGCTGGCCGTCCTGGAGCGATTCGAGCGCGACGCCGCGCATCTTGCCGCCATCCACGCGCGCACGCGACCAGGACGCGAACTGCGCGACGGCCGGATCGGCGCCCGCCACGAGCAGACGGTAAGTGACGCGGCTGCCATAGCCGATCAAACCCGTCGACGCGACTTCGTCGGCGCGCATCATGAGGCGCGGCGAGAAGTTCACGAACGAAAATCCGCGGTCGAGTTCTTTCGTGATGAGCGCGTTCACCGTGAAGGTGCGCGTGCCGACCTTCACGGTGTCGCCAACGTGGAGCTTGAGCGCCTCGAGCAGTTCGTCGTCCACCCAGACGGTGCCGGGCGGCGGAATGCCTTGCGCCGCGTGGTCCGGCGCGCCCGGCGCGGCGGCGATGCGCAGCGCGCCGCGCAGCGGATAACCGGCCGAGACGGCCTTGATGGCCGCGAGGCGCGAGGCCGTCGCGCGAGCGGCGGCGACGCCAGACGCTGCGGAAGCGGGTTGCGCGTCCGAGCTGACCATGCTCGGGAAAATTGCCGTGGTCGCCGTGAGCAACGCCAGCGACTGCGCCTCGCGCGCAAACATCGGATCGACGGGATGATCGGCGCGCACGATGAAATCCGCGGCGATCATGCGCCGGGCGTCGCGCTCGAGGCCGCGCTGCAGCCGGTCGGCGAGAAAACCCACGCTGGCGAGCGCGGCCACCGCGAGCACGAGCGCAAGCAGCAGCATCGTCAGTTCGCCCGCGCGCCAGTCGCGCGCCGTCATGCGCGCGGCGAGATGCACGAGATCGGACCAGCCCGGCGTGGCGCGCACGCCGGCGGGCCGATGCGTGCCGCCCTGGCCGCCGGCGGCCCCCGGCGGCTCAGCCTGGACGAGCCCCGGGCCGCCCTCGCTGCGCGGGGGCCTGGCGTTGGGAGAGGAAGGCGCGCCGCCGCTCAATCGTGACGACCTCGCAACGAAAGACGCGAGACCATGTGCGTCGCCATGCCGCGGAAGCCGCCCTGCACGCCGCGCCACAGCCGCGGCAGCGCCCAGGCCGCGAGCGCGAGGAACGCCACCAGCATGACGAGGAAGAGCAGTGGCACGAAGAACGCGAGCAGCACGCCCACGAAGGTCATGCCGTCCTCGGCGCTCGACGTGACGACGTTCGACACGGGCTCAGGCGAGAGATTGATGAGTGCGCGCGTGCCGGCCTTGGCGAGATGCGCCGTGCCCGCAAGCGTGCCGCCCGCGAGCGCGGCGACGGTCAACAGCGCCGGATCGGCATGGCCGAGCGCGCCGGCCGCGAGCACGGCACCGGCCGGTATGCGAATGAAGGTGTGCACCGCGTCCCAGAGCGAGTCGAACGCGGGGATCTTGTCGGCGAGAAATTCGAGCACCGTGAGCGCCGCCGCGATGCCGATCACCCAGGGCGAAGCGAGCACGGCAAGCGTGTCGGGCAGATGGATGAGACCAAGGCGCTGCAATACGCCGGCCATCAGCACCGTGAGATAGAGGCGCAGGCCGCTGCCCCAGGACAGGCCCGCTGCTAGCGAAAGTGGTTCCAGCATGGCTGCCTCCTCGCGCGGCGCGGCCGGGGCGCCGGCGCTCCGCGCCTGAAGCGGGAGAGCATGAGCGGCACGCGCACGCTCGCCGCACATGCGGCGCGGAGTGTTATCGGGTTAGGAGGGTAGCCCTCCTTCCTTCCGGAAGAAGGGCCCCCTTGGAACTGTACGTGCGAGTTTCCCCGCATACAGCTCGAGCCTACATACAAAATCCAGTCTACGACAGGACCGGCTTAGTTACTGCAAGATTTCCATCGTGCACCTGCTGGTGGCAGTGTGGGTGGAGCAGTACCCGATTGGACAAAGCGTCTGACCCGCCATGCATCCGATACTCTAGATGGTGGTCGTGCCAGCCCGTCTCATCCGTTAAGGCGCTGCCACAGTGCGCGCAATTCCCGCCCTGCGACATATACAGCGTTGCCCATTGCTTACGGTAGCGCATTGATTCCCACATGCGTCCCTGCCGCAATTCCTCGCCGTATTGCTCCCAATTCGGATCGAAGGGGTTGTAGTCCCCTTTGACCTTCTTGTGCCGTTTGATGGTCGTGCTACTGACCTGATACAACTCAAACAGTCCCTTGCTGCCGTCTTTCCAAGCTACTGGTGCGGCAAACACCCAGCTTCGATCTTCGATGGAATGAAAGTATTTCGCCCTCACCCATTCGATGCCCTTACGTGGATGCCGCCGTTTCGACCACGCCCAAAGTCTCCGGAAAATCAGAGAATCCAAGCGGCTGTACGTCTGCTTAGCTACGACGGGGCTGTGATACTGTGCCCAACCCCGCAACATCGGGTTCAACAGTCGGATCAAGTCCTCCTGTCTCGCCGTCTTGTTGCCGCTGATCGTTTCCGCCACCTTGCGATAGAACACCTTCGTGTTCTTATTGCTCGGCTTGATGAGTAGCGTTCCCGAGTACTTCCGGAAATTCCACCCGAGGAAATCAAAGCCTTCGTCAATGTGGACAATCCGCGTCTTCTCCTCCGACAGTTGCAATCCCCGTCGAGCAAGGAATGCTTCCACCCAAGGTCTGACTTCGCTCTCCAGTACCTCTTTCGAGTCCCCGGTAATCACAAAGTCGTCCGCGTACCGCACCACATTCACTTTTAGCTTCTTGGCCATCTTGGTCCCGAACTTCGCCCCGAGGTGCGAGATCAGTTTCCGTTCCAGCCCGTTCAGCGTCACATTAGCCAGCGTCGGGGAGATGATCCCTCCCTGCGGCGTACCGGCCTCAGTCGCCTGTAGCTGACCCTTGTAAATCAGGCCAGCCTTCAACCATTTCCGGAGGATTTTCCTGTCCATCGGGACATGGGTTTCCAGCCAGTCATGGTTGATCCAGTCAAAGCATCCCTTGATGTCCGCCTCCAGTACCCATCGGGCAAAGCCCTTCTGAGACATGGCGACGAAAATCTGCGACATGGCGTCAGCCGTCGAGCGGTTTAACCTGAACCCATACGAGTTCGGGTCGCTCGTCGATTCCGACACCGGCTCCAAGGCCAGCAGATACAAGGCTTGCATCGCCCTATCCCGCATGGTCGGAATGCCCAGCGGGCGCTCCTTCCCATTGGCCTTGGGGATGAAGACTCTCCGTAGTGGCAGAGGCTTATACCCGCGCCGCTTCAACCTGCCGACAGCTGCCCATCGGCTTTCAGGCGAATCCCATAGCTCGCGATCGACGCCCGCCGTTCGCGCACCCTGGTTCTGCGTAACACGTCGTACCGCATACAGCTTTGCGGACAACGTGCGGGTCAGCATCCGTTGCAAGGTTTTCACCCTGCGCCAGTCGCTTTCCCGCGTCGCCTTCGCAATTCGAATCTGCATCCCTCTCACGTTCCGTTCAACGCGACGCCAATCTACAGCGTGCCAGTTGTCCGGCGCGTGTGAGAGCGCAGACCCATCCTTTCGGACAGATACTCTCATGCTGCTCTCCCGCTTGAAGAAGTGAATCCCATGCGAGGAGCAACACGTCCCTTGCGGGAGCGTTTTGCTCCCGCAACGGGGTAAGAACAACACTGACGACTAAGAAGCCGCCAGCAATCACTATTGCGCTAGAGGGTAGTCAGCCGTCTTGCGACGGTAGACCAGACGGAAGTCTGCCCGCTTTCGCGTGGGGTGATGTTTCAACCCCTATGCATCCCATTACAGGACGCCATTCGCTTTCTCCGTCCTCCCATACCCGCACGATCAACAGCGTTCCTTGCGGTCCGCCTGCCTGCAATGTTGCGCAGGCAACCATACGGGCTTACCACGTTCCCGGCATGTCACACGACTGATTTAGGTTCCGCCTTTCCCCCGATGGTCCCTTGACGACGTGATCCGATAGTCAAGCGAATCAACCGACCATGTACCTTTTGGTTGAAGCCTAACAGCAGCTTTGGCTTCTCAATGGTTACGAGGTTTATCAGCAGTTCACATATGTTAACCGTATCAGCCAGCCTAGCTCCTCGACCCCAGCGCTGCTTGGAGTCTCCGAATGACTGTCTCGCGACAGCTACCCGCCCGAACTTCCGGGGGCTACATTGTCAGAAGAGCTTCACACCCCACCGTTGCCAGTGACGCATGTCTTCCTAGGCTACTGCTGGTCGCACAGCAGGTTCACTACACCCGACGAAATTGCTGACGGGGCCGAACAATGACACACCGAGCTTTCGCTCGTGTCTTCCAGCGAAGCCCAGACCTCAAGGTCGGGGCATTACAAACGACACCCCGCCCTGTCGGCGGAGGTGAAGCCGCTGACTGGGCGGGACCTGACGGTAATCAGGTCAATGTAACAAGGGCACCGGCTGGTTGCGCCGGCTTCCAATTTCACTGCAACGGTGTACCCCGGTGAGGGCACATCTACTTCTCAAAGTGGCGGCCCACATAAGAGACCGCCGATGGAGGGCATGGTGAGTTTCCTCAATAACCCTCAATAAGGTACTTCAGTCGATGCTCCGTAACGTGGAGCAGACGGACCCGAGCGTGCGTGTCGCACTG
>Ga0306920_100008063_pt1 | contig 13952 bp, 9 predicted proteins | sample flu12Cox44000170_FD_204666 | JGI IMG/M metagenome (GOLD analysis project Ga0306920, IMG submission 204666) | Lab enrichment of tropical soil microbial communities from Luquillo Experimental Forest, Puerto Rico - flux4day.12C.oxic.44.000.170 (v2)... | ecosystem: Environmental > Terrestrial >...
AACCGCGAGGCGGCGCGTGCGTTCGAATTTGCACGCAACATGGCGAAGATCGGCAAGCCCGTGGACCGCGGCGAGTGGACGATGACGCCGCCGACCGTGAACGCCTACTACTCGGCGTCCCTGAACAGCATCAACTTCCCCGCCGGCATCCTGCAGCCACCGTTCTTCGACACCAAGGCCGACGACGCCACGAACTACGGCGCGATCGGCGCCGTGATCGGCCACGAGATGGGCCACGGCTTCGACGACCGCGGCCGACAGTTCGACCCGAGGGGCAACCTGCGTGACTGGTGGACGCCGGCCGACGTGGAGCGCTACAAGGTGCAGGCCGACCGCGTGCGCGCGCAGTTCAACGGCTACAGCGTCATCGACACGCTGCACGTGAACGGCAGCCTGACGCTGGGCGAGAACCTGGCCGACCTGGGCGGCCTGGCCGTCGCGTACGCGGCCATGGAGAAGGCCTACGCCACCGAATCGCGCGAGCCGATCGATGGCTTCACGCCCGAGCAGCGGTTCTTCCTCGGCTGGGCGCGCGTGTGGCGCAACCTCCAGACCGACGAGGACCTGCGTACGCAGGTGCAGACCGACACGCACTCGCCCGCCAAGTGGCGGATCAACGGGCCGATGTCGAACCTGCCCGAGTTCAAGGCCGCCTGGGGCTGCAAGGACGGCGATCCGATGGTGCGGGCGGAGGGGGTGCGGGCGCGGATCTGGTAGCCCGTCGGCCGGCGGGCGGAGCTATCCTGCGCGCGACGGCCCCGCCCGGGCCTGACGGGCTCATGACGCATCGCGCCCTGCCGGGGCGCGTCTCAAGGCTGTCCCTTTCGCCGGAGGCGCCATGAGACTCGAAGGTGTGCACCACGTCACGGCCATCACCGGTGACGTCCTGAAGAACGTCGATTTCTACACGCGTGTGCTGGGGCTGCGCCTCGTCGGCAAGTCGGTGAACCAGGACGACCCGAGCGTGTACCACGTGTTCTTTTCCGATGAGCACGGCCGTCCGGGCGCGGACATCACGTTCTTCGAGTACCGCCACGCCGTGCGCGGCCGCGCTGGCTCGGGCATGGTGCACCGCGTGCTGTGGCGCGTGACCGGCGAGCCGGCGCTGGACTTCTGGCAGGCGCGACTCGAGCGCGAGGGCGCGGGCCCGAAGCGCGGGGATGGCTCGCTCCGCTTCAGCGACCCCGAAGGCCTGGCGCACGAGCTGATCGTGGCGCACGTGCCCGACGAGCCGCGCATCGCCGACCATCCCGAGATCCCGCGCGAGCTGGCGCTCCAGGGCTTCCATGGCGTGCGCGCGTACGGCGCGCGCGTGGACCGGAGCGGCGCGCTGATCGAGGACGTGCTGGGCGGCAAGCGTGTGGCCGGCGACACATGGGAGCTGCGCGGCGAGCGCCGCGGCGGCACGATCCAGTTCGACCGTCCGCCGGCCGAGCGCGGCGTCCCGGGTGCGGGCACCGTGCACCACGTCGCGTGGGGCACGAGCGTGGCGGAGCACCCGAAGTGGGTCGAGCAGCTCGCGAGCCACGGTGTGCACTCGACGCCGGTCGTGGACCGGCACTTCTTCAAGAGCATCTACTTCCGCGAGGCCGGCGGCGTGCTGTTCGAGATCGCGGACGACGGCCCGGGTTTCGGCAAGGACGAGGACCTCGGCAAGAGCATCGCGCTGCCGCCGTGGTACGAGTCGCAGCGCGCCGGCATCGAGGCTCGGCTCACTCCGATCCCCGACCCGCGGGCGGGCTGGGCACGGAAGTAGCGGCAACCCGACGCGCAGGCCACGGCCGCACGGTCGGGGCCGAGGGCCGAGGTTCGTGTTCCCACGCCGAGTCGTCGCGCTCGTGAGAATCCGACGCGCCGGGCGAAATGCGCCTTGACCGCGGCGGACCGTGCGCCGGGAAGGGCGCCGCGGCCCCGGTCCGCACGGCGGGGCCGCGGCACCGGCTGTCGAGTTCGGGCTCGAGCAGTCCTAGCGCCGAAGCTCCTGCCGGGCGCGCTCGGCGAGCGGCGGATGGCCGCTTGCCGCAACGCGGTTGAACCACCTTCCGGCCTCGACCACGTTCCCGCGTTCGCGGAGAACGAGCGCCAGGTCGAGGCCGACGAGCGGGTCCCGTGGAGCAATCTGCGCCGCACTCCGAAGATGTCGTTCGGCGGCGGGCAGGTCGCTGGCGCGATAGTTCAGGTCCGCCATCAGCACGAGGAGTCGAGTGTCCCTCGGGTAAGCGCGCAGCGCTTCGCGCGCGTAGGCGTTGGCGCCTTCCAGGTCGCCCTCGGCAAGCAACCCCGCCACCAGTCGCGCAGCGACATCCGCCGAACGCTGCGCCAGTTCATAGTGCGTCACGAGCCGATTGACCTCGGCGGTGAGCTCGAGAGAGCCGGGGCTGACGCCGGATCGCATCTCCGCCGCGGGTCGACCTGCATGGCGTTCGCCGCCGGGTAGCACGAGCTCGCGCGCCGAGGATGTCTCGATGCTCGCGCGCACCGCGGGAGGCAGGCGGAAGCCGAGCGTGGGAGCGGCGGGCCTTGAGAGCAACGCGAACGCCACCACCGCGACGATCGTCGTCACGGCCCCCGTGGCCGGCAGCCAACGTCGAAGTCGAATGACCGGGCCGGCCGCCGCACGTGTCGGTCCTGTTCTAGGACCACTGTCGCGCGCCGGGCTGGTCGTCATCTCTTCCGGGATCCCGAACAGTTGGGGGCGACGAAGCCACGCGGCGCGATAGCGGATGGCCTCGGCCAACGCGGCCGCGCAGCCCACGCAGCCGGCGATGTGCGCTTGATACGAGGCGGCACGCTCGCGGGTGACGCTTCCCTCGACGAGCTCGGCGAGCTCCTCGGCGGTCAGGTGCCTGGTCATTTTGGTCCACTCGCCTGACGAAACATTCCCAAGCCTCGGTTTCGCCCCCCAGAACACATTGGGCCAGCGCGAGGTCGACCACATAGCGGACGGTCGAGCTCGACTCCTCGATCGGCACTCGCACGGATCGGGACATGGCATTCGGGGCATGGGAATTCGACGACCCGGGTCGGCGCGGCCCGGCCGAACGATAGTCGAGCCAGCCCGGGGCGAACAGGGAATTCCGCGGCTCATGAACGGCCTTGCGCCGGGAGCGGTTGCGACGCTCTCATACTCACATGCGCTTGTTTCGAAAAGTGGGTCTTTTCGGCTTGCTCGTGGTCGCGGTCGGGCTTGGCCTCGCGGCCCGATACGGTCTCAGCGTGCAGCGCGAGCGGCAGATCCGACTGCTGGTCCCGCAGTTGGACAGCTCGCTGGCGGCGCATCTCGCTTACGACGACTCCAGCCGGTGGACTGCGTACGCGGTCGAGGTCGGTCCGCGTCCGTTCATGGACGGCTATGTCGCCGTCCTTCGCGCCGCCGCCGCTCGGAGTCGACCTGATTTCATGCGTGACCGCGCACAGCTCAATGCCCTCCTGCTACGGGTGGCGGACGCGCTCGCGACCCGCTATGCCTGCGTCCCTCAGGCCCGTCTTGCGCGGCTGCTCGCGTCGCTCGCCCCCGATCGGGAGTTCGAGCTTCTCCAGATCAGCCGCCGCTACGCGGTCACGCAAAGCGACTCGTCCCTCTCGACGACCGCGCGTCTGGCGCGACTGATCGCCTTGCAGGCGGCCGCTGACTCGGCAGGCAATCCTTATACGTCCATGGCGATCCAGTTCTCCATGGCCCGGCTGGAGCTGGAACTGGGCAATCCCGAGCGCCAGCGCGCGCGCATTGAGTCTGCGCTCGCGAGCGCGCGTCGATTCGAGGACGACTACCTCGTCTGCCAGATCCTCGGTGAGCTGGCCCAAACCCACCTCGACCATCAGCACGCGGACTCGGCCGCCGCCTGCGTCGAGGAGGGCCTGCGGCTGGCTGGCCGGCATCAGTTTTCTGACCAGATCGCGCGTTTCATGAGGTATCGGGCCCGGCGCGCGATCGCTGACGGCCGGTACGCGCTGGCGGCGAAGTGCATGGCGGACGCCGTCGACCTCACCGAGTCGCTCGGGGGGAGCGGTCGCTTGCGCTCGGCGATCGACTACGCCCGCTTCCTTGCCGACCTGGGCTGCTGGGACCTGGTAGAGGGCGTGCTGCGCCGTGTCCCGCCGCTGCAGCGCGAGTTCGCGAGCGCGGTCGAACGGGACGGGGCGACCAAGTATGCGTTCGACGCCGACGATCTCCGGGCCCGCGTCGCCTTTGCCAAGGGTGACGTCACGACGGCCGTCGCTCTGCTCGACCACTGGAGTCGGACGATGCCGAGCTGGAATCGTCGCAGCGGGCTGGAGGACTTGTACCGCTCCTGGTCGTGGGGACTGCAGCGCAACGCGCGCTTCGCCGATGCGCTGGCGGTCGCCACGCGTGGGCTCGAGCATTGCGACAGCGCCCACGTCGAGGAGCACCGGCTGACGATGGCGTTGCGACGCTCGCGACTCTTGGAGCAGCTCGGTTCGATCGAGGACGCAACAGGGGCGCTCGACGACGCCGTGCGACACGCCAGAGCCGCCGGCGACTCGAACGTCGTCGAGAACACCCTCGTGCGGGTGATGTGCGCGCGGCTTCGGCTGCGTGAAGGCGCTCGGCGCGAGGGGCTCGACGGCCTGCGGCAGGCGTTCGCGTCGATCCGGGGCGACCTCGCCGCGGGCGCGGCGGACGCGCAAGGGTCGGAGGGGCTGACCGTCCGCGAGGCCGTGCACGAGCTGGCGGGTCTCACACCCGAGCAGGGATACGGGTTCGAACTCGAATGGCGCTCGCGGATGCGCCGGGCTTCGACCGCTCGCGACGGACGGGCTGCGTCCCCGCCCGGGGCGTTCTCGCCGGCCCCGGCTCGCGACGGGACGCACCTGCTGTACGCGTTCGTCGACTACCGACTGCTGCGCTGGTGCGCCGGACCTTCGGGCGTGACCGTGGATACACTGCCCTTGTCTCCGCAGGCGTGCCTCGCCGAGGTCCGCGAAGCGATCGAGCTGCTGCAATCGGAGTCACCGGATTCGCGATCCTGGTATGGACCCCGAACCCGACGGGCGCTGGAGCGGCTGTCGCAGCAACTGCTGCCCGCAGCCTGGCCGGGTCCCGAGGGAGGTTCGGGCACACTCGAGATCTCGCCCGATGGCCCACTGCAGGCGCTGCCGTTCGAGGCGCTGATCACGCCCGGGTCTGACGGCCTACCTCTGACGTTCACCGCGGCCGTGAGCTATGACCTCGGATGGCGGAGCGCGTCTCGCGTCGCACCGTCGGCTTCACTGATCTTCGCCAGTCCCTCGCTGCCGCCGACGCTGCGCCGTCGCTACGCCTCGCCGCCCCAGCTTCAGGACGACGACGTCCGAAGCGCCCGTGCGCTGTGGGCGGGCGCGCGGTTGCTCGAGGGCGACAGTGCCACCAAGGCCGCGTTCCTCGAGGCGGCCGACCGAGCCTCGAGGGTCTATGTCGCAGGCCACCATCTGCTCAATCCCTCGGTCCCGTTCCTGGGCTACCTGCCGGTCGCATCGGCGACGGATGCCCCTGTTGGGGACGCCTTGCTCGAGGCGAGTGATCTCTCCGGGCTGGACCTCTCGGGTTGTGAGCTGGCGGTGCTGGCAACGTGCGCGGGTGGCGCCCCGAAGTCGGGCATGCTCCAGCCCGGCCCGAGCCTGCGCGATGCGTTCATCGATGCAGGCGCGCACGCCGTGGTCTCGAGTTTCTGGGACGTCGACGACGAGGAGACCTCCGCCTTCATGCGGATGTTCCTCACCGAGTTCGAGCACGACCACGACGCAGCGCACGCGCTGGAGCGGGCGCGGCGCGATGCGATCAGCGCCTCGCCGAGGATGTCGCCGAGGGTCTGGGCGGGATGGTCCGTCGCGGTCACTCACGAGCGTGTCGCGCGGGCGAAATCGTCGAACTTCGTCGCCGGCCCCTCCCGATAGACCCCCCGGGAGGACGGACCGTCGCGCAGGAATTCCGAGGTGACTCGGACGCGCGATCGGACTCTTGCGTGGCCTACGTAGCCGACGTGCTCACCGCTTCACCGGCAGCGGGTTCGCACGCGACCACTCCACCGTGCGCCGCAGGCCCTCGCTGAACGTCACCTTCGGCGTCCAGCCGAGCACGCGCTTCGCCCGCGAGGCGTCGAGGTAAATGCGCTGGACCTCGCCGGGCCGCGGCGGGTCGTGGATCGCATCCAGCTTCGTGCTGAGGATAGCGTTCAGCTCGCGCACGATGTCGTTCACGGACGTGCCCACGCCCGTGCCCAGGTTCGCCATCTCGCCGCTCGCGTTCTCCAGCGCCAGCACGTTCGCATCCACCACGTCCGACACGTAGAGGTAGTCGCGCACGGCGTTCCCGTCGCCGAAGATGCGGGGGCGCCGGCCCTCGAGCATGAGGCCGATGAAGATGGCGTTCACGCCCGCCTCGCCGTGCGGGTTCTGGCGCGGCCCGTAGACGTTCGGGTAGCGGAGCACCGTGTAGTCGAGGCCGTGGAGCAGCTTCCACAGGTACAGGTAGTGCTCCACGGTGTGCTTGCTGGCGCCGTAGGGCGCCTCGGGATTGACCGGGTGGTCCTCGGTCGCGGGCAGCTGGCGGCCCTCCCCGTAGAGCGCGCCGCCGGTCGAAGCGTAGACCACCTTGCGTACCCGGTGCCGCGTGCACGCCTGCAGCAGCCCGATCGAGCCGAGGATGTTGACGCGCGCGTCCCACACTGGATCGCTCACGGACTTGCGCACGTCGATCTGCGCCGCATGGTGGTCGACGACGTCCGGCTCGAACTCCGCGACGCAGCGCTCCACCGCCGCGGCGTCCGCGAGGTCGCCTTGGAAGAAGCGCGCCTTCGCGGGCACGAACTCGCGGAACCCGCTCGACAGGTCGTCGAACACCGCCACCTCGTGGCCCAGTTCCACGAACCGGTCCGCCACGTTGGAACCGATGAAGCCCGCACCGCCCGTTACTAGGATGCGCAAGAGAGTCCCCCCGGATGCACGTCGAACCGAACGCTCGAAACGGCTTCGGCGGGCGCCACGCTAACGTGACGCGCGCCGGAGGGAAAGCGTGCCGCTAGGCCGCGCGCTGGCGTCGCGCGTGAACGCCGTCGAGCATGGGACCGAAGCGCGCCGCGAGCGACGCGCCGGTGCAGGCCGCGGCGCAGGCGCGGCCGCGGGTGATCGCGGTCTCCACGGCCGGCGTGCGCGCGAGCGCGGCGGCGACGGTGTCCCACGCGAGCCGGGCGCGATCGGGCTTGCCCCACGTCACGCCTTGCGACGCGAGCCACGTGCGTACGGGCTCGCTGCCGCTGCCCACAGGCAGCAGCGGGCAGCCTGCCGCGAGGGCGCGCATCACGAGCCCTGCCGAGAGCGGGCGATGCAGGGTCACGAACGTCACGCGCGCGTGCTGGAGCCAGGCGTGCTCGGCCTCGCGCGGCGCCGGCCCCACGAAGTGAACGCGCTGCGTGATCCCGGCCGCGCGCGCGAGGGCTTCCAGCTCGGGGTCGGGATGGTCGAGCAGCACGAGGTCGATCTCGTCGCGCTTGTCCGCCGCACGGGCGAAGCCGTCGAAGAGGTGCTCGGCATCCGCGGGCTTGAGCGGCGACGCCACGAGGGCGTACGGGCCGTCCCACAGCGACAGCCGTGCGCTCTTCGGCCGCTCGCCCTCCAGCACGCAGGCGTCGCCGGGGCCCAGCTCGGGCGCCAACCGCGGCAGCGGCCCGCTCGCACGGGAGAGCGACCAGCCGGACGGCCACCACCACGCCGTCGTGTCCGAGCCCAACGCCCGTGCCGCCTCGCCGCCTCCGGGCGCGCTGCTCGCCCACACCACGGCGTCCGCGACCCAGGTCTCGACCGCGCGGCGCACGAGCTCGGTGCCGCGCGCCTCGTCGAGGTGCTCGATGCCGCTCTGGCGGCGCTCGGCATTGCCGTGCTGGAGGTCGCCTTCGCCCTCCGACGCGATCGCCGCCATGCGCACGTCGAAGCCCATGTTGCGGAGCAGGTGTGCCCGGGGCCGGAGATCGGTGAGCGAGGAGCCGATCGCGTCCAGGTGTTCGACCAGCAGGATCCGTGGGGTCGTCGTCAAGGCAGACCTCGTCCGTGAAGTCACACGATCGGAGCCCTCAGGTCGTGGCCTGGAGGTCCGGGTCTCGATGGTCGGCCTGCAACCGGCGCATCCACGCCAGGAAGCGCAGCCGCTCGAGCACCTGCAAGTCGCAGTCCAGAACGATGGGTTCGAGCGCGGATGGTGCGGGCTCCAGCCGGGGAACGGCCACCGGAGCCGTGATTGGCGCGGGTTCTGGGATGGGTCCCTCGGGCGTGAGTGCGGCGACGCGCTCGGCCAGCGCCTCGAGCGTCGCGTCCGGCATCTGCTCCAAGTCCAAGGAATGGAAGACGATGCCGAACCTGGCGGTGGCCTGATCGGCGGCCTTCGCAAAGCCTCCGTCAAGCTGCCCCCACCACCCCTCCATCGCGGCCCCGAGCAGGGCATCCCCCATCTCGGCCGGGGCCTGGGGGTCCAAGGCCAGCACGATCCGGCCGAAGTGCGGAACGACTTCTTCCAGTTTCTGCCCAAGCCGTGACCAGCCGACGGAACGGTCCGAATTGCCGTGCGGGAGCAGATATAGCCCCGGATGACCAGCGTACTGGAGGAGTCCCAGCACCGGCATCTCGGCGGCCAGGCACTCGAGCAGCCCCCAGCGCGCGTCGCGGCCGAGCCGCTCATGGAGCCGGAGCCGCGCCGAGCCGTCCACGATCAGCACGCGATCGCCGAGCGCCAGCCGGCGGGCCGCGAGCTCCAGCGCGCCGCGCGTGACGGCCGCGGCCGTGGGCCCGGTGACCACGTGCAGGCTGGGTCCCGCCTCCGACGGGTCGGGCGCGAGCGGGCCCAGGCGCTCGGCCTCGGCCGCGAGCGCGCGCGCCCGGCGCCATGCGCGCAAGAGCGACAGCGCCAGCGCGAGCCCCGCACCCACGCCCGCACCCCACTCGATCGGCGGCAACCACGCACGCGCGATCGGGCGCACGAGCGGCCGCAGCGCGGACGGGTCGGCCGAGGCGAACGGCCGCCACGGATCGGACAGGTCGGCGTCGAACGCCACCATGTGCGGGTGTGCGGCGAGCTCGGCGAAGCGGCGCTGGAGCAGCGTCTGGGTCGCGAGCATGCGCCCGGCGCGCGCCTCCAGCTCGTCCGCGCGCTGGTCCTGCCAGCGACGCCAGCGCTCGGCGCGCACGGGTGCGAGCTGGCCGTTCCAGAGATCGGCGTTCGCGAACCAGTCGGTCTCGCGAGCGGTCGCCGCCTCGATCGCGGCCAGGAGCCGCTTGGGGTCCGCGTCGGACGCGGCCGCGCGCACGTCGTCCCACGCCGCGACCACGGCCTCGGGCGGCGCCGCGTCCTCCGGCGGCACGGCGGGCGATGGGAGCGGCAGCCGGTCAGCGAGCGTGCGTCCCCAGATCGCGCGCGCGAACAGCAGCGACGCGCACTCGGCGACCGGCGTGCGGTGCGGCGGGAACTCCGGCGGCAACTCGGTCCGCCACTCCTGTCGCACCTGCGCCAGCGCCTGCTGGAGCACGGACTCGGTCGGCGACTGCCATGCGGCGAATGCGCGGGCCAGCGAGCGGGCGCCGGCGGCGTCGGCGCCGGTCACAACGAGCGTCGTGCCGTCCAAGCCCCACTCGAGCCGGGCGCGCTCGCCGGCGCGCGGCGAGCGCGGCCAGTCCTGCGCGGCCGGCGCGGCCACCACCCACGGCTGCCGGGCCTCGAAGCGCGCGCCCATGGGCGGCGCGAACGCGATCGCGGCACAGGCCCCGATCAAACCGCCCAGCAGCAAGCCCGACATCACGGAGCGCGCGCGAATGCGCATCCGTGCGGTCGTCTCGCTGGCGGCTTCCGTGTCGCGCATCGAGCCCTCCCCGCATGCGGCCGAATCGGGTTCGCCCGAATCCCGCGGGCCGCACGGACCGTAGCCGCGCCGCCGCGGGACCGCAAGGTGGAACCGATTCTTAAGCCGCTTCCTCCACCTCGGAGCGCGCGCCCTCGGCCGCGGGGAGCGTGAACCAGAACAGGCTCCCCTCGCCCGGCACGCTCTCCACACCGATGCGGCCGCCGTGTTGTTCGACGATGCCCTTGCAGATGACGAGGCCGAGGCCCGTGCCGCCCACCTTGCGCGTCGAGCCGGAGTCGATCTGCTGGAATTTCTTGAACAGCTTCGGCAGGTCCTTCGCCGCGATGCCGTCGCCGTGGTCGCGCACCGAGACGCGCAGCACGCCCTCGCCCGCGCTGGCCTCGACGCGCACGTTGCCGCCCGGGGGCGAGAACTTGATCGCGTTCGACAGCAGGTTCGTCACCACCTGCGTGACGCGGTGCGCGTCGAGCAGCGCGTCGGGCAGGTCGTCGCCGAGCGCCACGTCGAGCCGGATGCGGCGCTCCTCGAGCAGCATGCGGAGGTTGTAGGCGGCCTGCTGGATGACGGGCTCGAGGCGCTGGCGCTCGATCGTCATCGGCAGGGACGCCGACTCGAGCTTCGAGAAGTCGAGGATGTCGTTGATGAGCAGCAGCAGGCGCTCGGCGTTCGCGTGCGCGATCGTGAGCAGCTTCACCTGCTGCTCGGTGTTGTGGAAGTAGCGCATGTCGGAGAGCAGCTCGACCGCGCCCTTCACCGACGTCAGCGGCGTGCGGATCTCGTGCGAGACCACGGCGACGAAGTCCGACTTGAGCCGGTCCAGCACCTTCGTGTGCTCGAACAGCTGCGAGTTCCGGAGCTGCACCGAGGCCTGGGTCGCGAACATGCGCAGGAACTCCACGTCGGCGGCGGTGAAGTCCTCGTCGCCGTCGATCACGACGAGCACGCCGATCGACAGGCGCTCCTGCACCATGGGCACTGCGAGCACCTGGTGCGCAAACGCGCCGGCGAAGCCCGGCAGCGCGAGCGCCGGCCCCGCCGGCGAGCCCTCGAGCGCCGGGCTCTGCGTGGCGGCCACGCGCCCGGGGAGCGTCTCGCCGAGCAGGAACGCCGGGCCGCCGTCGTCGGCGGCCGGCACGTCCACGCCGTGCGCCGCGGCGCGGCGGAACTCGTTCGTCTCCTCCGTCTGCAGGTAGATCACCGCACCCTTCGCCGAGACGAGACGCGCCGCCGTCTCGACGATGCGGGCGAGGCGCGGCTGCAGCTCGAGGTTCGCCCCGATCTCCATGTTCACGCGATAGAGCGTGTCGAGATTGCGCGTCGCCTGCTCGATGCGCTCGCGCAGCTCGAGCTCGTGCCGCTGCAGCACCTCGTTCTGCCGCTGGAGCTGGCCGAGGAGCGCGCGGTTCTCCACCTTGAGCCGCCGGTTGCCGACGTGGCGGCGCACGATCTTCGGGATCTCGCCGATGTCGTCGAACGGCTTGGTGACGTAGTCGCTCGCGCCCTGGCGGAGTGCATCGATGGCGGTCTGCACCGAGGCGTGCCCGGTCATGAGCACGACGGCGACCTCGGGGTCGATGGCGCGCGCCTGGCGCATCACCTCGAGCCCGGACTTCCCGGGCAGCGTGATGTCGGCGAGGATCAGGTCCGGGCACGCGTCGGCGATGAGCCCGAGCGCCTCCTCGGCGCTGGAGGCGAACGCCAGCTCCATGCCCTCGTCGCTCAGCACCTCGCGCAGCACGTCGGCCACGGTGTCGTCGTCCTCGACGATGAGCACGCGCGCGGGCGGCGTCGCCGCGGGCGCGCTCACGCCTGCGCCTGCGGCGCCGCCGGGCTTGCCGGCCTCGCGACGTTCGTGCTCGGGGGACATGCGGTACGACCTCTCAGTGGCTCTGCGACGGTCCGCTCGTGGCCGTGCGGTGCCGCCCGCCTTTCTTCGCCAGGCCGAGCGCGCGCTCGGCCGCGGACATGAGCTCGGTGGGATCCATCCCATCGCGGGGCGATGTGGCCACGCCGGCCGAGACGCTGATCGGACCGACGCGCGGGAAGCGATGCTGCTCGAGCGCGTGCCGCAGCCGCTCGGCGAGCCGGCGCGCGGGCGCCAGGTCGCAGTCGGGCAGCACCACCCCGAACGCGTCGCCGCCCAGGCGCGCGATGAAATCGCCGTCTCGGAGCGCGAGCCTCAGCACCATCGCGGACTCCGCGAGCACCTGGTCGCCCGCGGGCGGGCCGAAGCGCTCGTTGATCGCCTTGAAGTGGTCGACGTCCACGGTGACGATCGCCACCGGCTGGCCGGCCTGCTCGGCGCGGCCCATCTCCTCGACGAGGCGCTGGTGGAACGCGCGCGCGTCCGCGAGGCCCGTGACCTCGTCGCGGCCGGGCTGGCGACGGTAGCGGTCCAGCTCGAGCCGCGCGCCGAGCGCCGCGCCGAGCGCGCCCGATGCGGTGCGGACGAGCGAGCGCTGCTCCGGGCGCCAGCGCTGTCCGCGCCGCGCGAGCAGGTCGAGCGCGCCCACGCGCTCGCGGCCGCGGTACAGCGGCACGCACATGGCTTCACGGAGATCGCCGGGCGCGCGCTCCCAGTCGCCGCGCGCGCACCACGTCTCCAGCGTGCCCTCCTCCGAGCGGGCGTGCAACGCGGCGCCCTCGCAATCGAACGCCGCGAGCAGCGCGTCCAGCGCGCGCTCGAGCGCCGAAGGGTCCGCGGTCGAGGACAGCAGCGCCTCGCACGCGTCCCACAGGCAGCCGGAGGCCGCACGCCGGTCGCCGAGGCGCGGCGGGCCCGCCGCCCCACCCTCGGGACGCACGTCGCCCTTGCGCTCGCGCGGGACGCGCACTTCCTCGACCGGTTCGCCGCTACGCCGCATCGGATCTCGGAACCGAGCCGCCGAGGACCCCTTTGAGGTCCCGGAGCCGGAGCGTCGCTTCTTGGATTCGGCCGGACTCACGAAGCACGACCTCCAGTCGTTCGCGCGCGCCGGGCCCCTGGCCCGACGGGTCCATGAGCATGAGCTGCGTGTTGCCGCGCACGCCCACCAGCGCGTTGTTGATCTCGTGGTGCACCCCGAGCACGTCCCGCACCCGGGCGTTCCAGGCTTCCTGTTCGAACCACCATGCCTCGACGAGCGCGTGCAGCGCCGCCGCGGCGCGCGGGTCGCCTTCGCGCTCCAGGCCCGCGACCTGCTCGGCGAGGCGCTCGCGCAGCCGCACGAACGGCGGCGGCCCGAGCCGCTCCCCGCCTGACCCCGTGACCGACCTCACGCCGCCTCGTCGTGACGGCCCGCGGCTCTCTGCATGCGCAGCTTCATGCGCGACATGGCGCGCGTGTGCACCTGCGACACGCGCGACTCCGAGATGCCGAGGGTTCGCCCGATCTCCTTGAGCGTGAGGTGTTCGTAATAGTAGAGCGCCACCACCAGCCGCTCCTGCTCCGGCAGCTGGTCGATGGTGCGCAGCAGCATGCGCTTCGTCTGGTCGTCCTCGAGACGGGACTCGAGGTCGATCGAGTTGGGGTCGGCGAGATGGTCCGCGAGCGTGCCCTGGTCCTCGCCGTCGTTCGTGCGCGCCTCGTCCAGCGACACCAGCACGGCGCCGCGCACGTGGTCGAGCAGCCGGTAGAAGTCGTCGCGCGACATCTTGAGCTCGCGCGCCACCTCCTCCTCCGACGCGGCGCGGCCGAGCTTCTGGTCGAGCCGGCGCGTGACGCCGTCCAGGTTGCGCGCCTTGCGCCGCATCGAGCGCGACGCCCAGTCGAGCGCGCGGAGCTGGTCCAGCACCGCGCCCTTGATGCGCCACACCGCATAGGTCTCGAACTTGACCCCCTTGCGCGTGTCGAACTTGGCGTGGGCGTCGAGCAGCCCGAGCACGCCCGCCGAGTAGAGGTCCTCGTGGTCCACGTTGCGCGGCAGCGTGGCCGCCACGCGCTCGACGACGTGGCGCACGAGCGGTGCGAAGCGCTTGAGCAGGTCGTTCTTATTGTAGGTGATGGCTGCGGTCGCGATCGCGCGCGCGGCGCCGTTCACGCGCGGCGCGGGGCGCGCGGCCGCCGGGCGGGTCGCGACCGGGCGGGCCGCGAGCGGGCGGGTCGCGACCGGGCGGGCCGCGACCGGG